>Ga0315912_10001540_pt1 | contig 27768 bp, 23 predicted proteins | sample VfabasoilMG_FD_204469 | JGI IMG/M metagenome (GOLD analysis project Ga0315912, IMG submission 204469) | Garden soil microbial communities collected in Santa Monica, California, United States - V. faba soil | ecosystem: Environmental > Terrestrial > Soil > Garden | place: USA: California...
TAGAAGCGATCTTGTGGTCGGCATTTGGCACGACCGGGCAACGCTGTACAGCATGTTCGCGGTTGATCGTGCAGAGCGGCATCGCCCCCAAGCTGAAAGAAGCACTAGCCGAGCGCGCCAAGAAATTACGCTTGGGCGATGGTCTGCTCCCCACCACCGATGTCGGGCCAGTCATCAATCGCGCCGCGCTGGATCGCATTATTGACTATGTCGCGGTTGGTAAGACCGAGGGCGCCCGCGTGTTGGCGGGTGGTTCAGAACACACCGAGAATGGCAAGGGCTTCTTCTTCCAACCAACTTTGTTTGATCAGGTACGCCCCGGAATGCGGATCGAGAAGGAAGAAATTTTTGGCCCAGTGTTGTCAGTTGTGGAAGTGAACTCTTTAGAAGAAGCCGTGCGCGTGAACAACGACAGCGCCTTCGGTTTGTCGTCGTCCATTTTTACGCAAGACGTGAACCGCGCGTTCGCCGCTATGCGCGACCTGACGACGGGCATTGTGTACGTCAATCACGGCACGACGGGTGCCGAGATTCAATTCCCCTTCGGCGGCACACGCGGCACGGGCAACGGCCACCGCGAAGCCGGGCAAGTGGGCTTGGAAGTGTTCACCGAGTGGAAGTCCATTTATGTAGATTTTTCGGGCCGTTTGCAACGGGCGCAGATTGATACCAATGCGATTGTAAGAGCCCATGGTTGACACCGAGCTCTACTGGGACTCCGCCTATGCCCTCGCCCTGCGCCTCAAGGCCGAACACCCAGCCATAGATTTAAGTAGCGTTACACTCAACATGCTTTATAATTGGGTCATTGCCTTGCCTGAGTTTCGCGATGATCCCGAACTCGCCAATGATGAATTACTTTCTGCCATTCTAAACGAGTGGATTGAGGAGACGACCCCCTTATGACGACCCCTGACAAGCCCGTTTCAGATATTCCCGTTCCCCCCGAAATGCAGAGCAATGTGTTCATCACCACCCTCGACAAAATCTATAACTGGAGTCGCCGCTCATCGTGTTGGCCGATGATGTTTGGCCTCGCGTGTTGCGCCATTGAGATGATCTGCACGGCGGCCAGTCGCTACGACCTGAGCCGCTTCGGCATGGAAGTAATGCGCCCCTCCGCACGCCAAGCCGACTTGATGATCGTCTCTGGCACAGTGACGAAGAAGATGATCCCGCAGATCGTGCGCCTGTATAACCAAATGCCGGAACCGAAATATGTGATGGCGATGGGCGCGTGCGCGAGCGGCGGTGGCCCGTTCAAAGAGGGCTACAACGTTGTCTCCGGCGTGGATAAATATATTCCGGTGGATGTGTATGTGCCGGGCTGTCCGCCCACCCCGCAGGCCCTGCTCAATGGGTTGATCGCGCTCCAAAAGAAGATAGACGGTCAATCCATCCTCACTGTGCCGTGGTATCAAAGTGGCCCGTCTGAGCCTGTCCCGGTGCCGATCCTTGGGCCGGACATCGTTGACCCACGCCAAGCGCCCCTGCTCCGCAAGCGGGCCGCCGAAGCGCAAGCCGTTGCCCAATAAATTTAGCCCTAGCAAAGGGAACTTCCATGACCGTTGCTCCTGCTCCTGCCTCAACCAGCACGCTCAAGCTCGAAGAGCAATTCCCCGAAGCTGTTAAGCCCGATGCCCGCAAAGGCTATAGCGGCTACACGGTTTCGCCCGACAAACTGATCGAAGTCGCCACCTATCTGCGCGATCAGGCCGATTATAAATATCTCTCCTCCGCGACAGCGGTGGATTATTTGGAAGCCGGCCAAATGGAGATGGTCTATCATCTTTATCGTATGAGCGGTGGCCCGGCGCTCGTGCTAAAAGCGCAGACCCCGCGCGACGACCCGCAAATCCCCTCGCTCGTCCCCGTTTATCCGGGTGCCGATTTCCAAGAGCGCGAAGCGTGGGACTTGTACGGTATCCGCTTTGCCGGTCACCCCAATCTTAAACGCATTCTCATGTGGGAAGGCTTTGCGGGCCACCCGATGCGAAAGGATTGGAAGGAAGCCTATTACGAAGAGGAAGGCAAGCCGTTCGATTCGCGCTGGCCGGGTGGGGCCGTGACGCGCGCCGAACAAAACAACCCGTTTGGGCATAATGTCAACTATCCCTCTGGCTTCACCGTCGAAGGCTGGGTGCCAGAAGCCGATAAGGCGATGTATGCTAGCCTCGGTGCCTTGGCCGACACGGGCGGCTCGCACATGAAGACCGACCACATCGTGGTCAACCTCGGGCCGCAACACCCCTCCACGCACGGCGTCTTCCGCATCGTGGTCACCCTCGACGGCGAGACGATTGTCGGGCTAGAGCCGGTGATGGGCTATCTGCATCGCAACCACGAGAAGATCGGCGAACGCAACACTTTCCTGCAAAACATCCCCTTCACCGACCGACTAGATTACATCTGCTCCATGTCCAACAATCATGGCTATGTGTTGGCGGTGGAAAAATTGCAAAATGTGAAAGTGCCAGAGCGCGCTGAATATCTGCGCGTACTGATGGTGGAACTGACCCGCATCTGCAATCACTTGTGGGCCATCGGCTTTTTGTTGAACGATATGGGCGCGTTTTTCACCCCCGCGTTATACGCGATTGTGGAGCGCGAACTCATCCTCGACATCTTTGAAGCCACGGCCGGCTCGCGGATGATGTGCAACTATATGCGCTTTGGCGGCGTGGTGCGCGACTTGCCCGAGGGCGTGTTCGATACGTTGAAAGAATTGATTTATGAGCGCCTGCCCAAGAAGATTGATGAACTAGATAACTATCTGACGAATAACGAGATCATCAAGTCGCGGTGTTTGGGCGTGGGCGTACTCTCCGCCGAAGACGCAGTGGCCTATAGCACGTGCGGCCCGGTCTTGCGCGCGTCGGGCGTGCCGTATGACCTGCGCCGCGCCGAGCCGTATAGCATCTATGACCGCTTTGATTTCGACGTGGCGGTGCGCCCCAACGGTGATGTGTATGATCGCTATCTCATCCGCCTGGATGAGATGCGTGAGAGCGTGAAGATTTTGCAACAACTGATGAAACAAATGCCCGGCGGCGAGATCATGGCCGGCAAACCGCAATATCAGGTGCGCGTCCCAGCGGGCGAATCCTATGGGCGCGTCGAAAACCCGAAGGGTGAACTCGGTTACTATGTCGTCTCCAACGGCAAGCCCAACCCCTATCGGTATCACATCCGCGCCCCTTCGTTCATCAACCTCACGCCCTTCGGCAAGATGTCGCGTGGGCATAAAGTGGCTGACATCGTCGTGATCTTGGGCAGTATTGATATTGTGTTAGGCGAGACGGATCGGTAAGCTAAGCGTTAACGCTCTAGGCGATCCCTTCTCACCGCTCCTCTGGAGGCTCTATGTACGGTTACGGAACTGGCATTTTGCGCGGTCTAGCAGTCGTTTTTGGTCATTTGGTCGAAAGCTATCTGGATGACTTTCGTTGGTGGGGCAAACAGTACTTTAGCCCCGCCGCCTTAGCCGTACGGCAGGGTCCCAAAGGGAGCGGCGTCTTCACCGTGCAGTACCCCGATGAGAAACTGCCCACGCCGGAAGAATTCCGCTATATCCCGTTCTTGATCTACGATGAGAAAGACGGCGGCGTGAAGGAAGATCGTTGCACCTCGTGCGGCATCTGTGCCAAAGTCTGCCCGCCCCAATGCATCTGGATCGAACGCACTAACGACCCCAAGACCAATCGCCCGATCCCTGCGCCGCGCAACTTCTATATTGACATTGATATTTGTATGAACTGCGGCTTCTGCGCGGAGTACTGCCCGTTCGATGCGATCAAGATGGATCATGACTATGAGATCGCCTCATATGACCGCACCACGGCGCATATCTTTGACAAAGACAAACTGAGCAAGCCCGCCTCATATTACGCGGGCATTCGTCCGACGAATTACAAACGCGAAGAAGAAGCCCGCGCCGCCGAAGCCGCGAAGAAGGCGGCCAAAGCCGCCGCCGCGGCCGCCAAACCAGCGGCTGATAAACCCGCCCCCGCCGCCAAACCGGCCCCAGCTAAGCCTGCCGCGGACCAACCCGCGCCAGCTAAAGAATAGGCCACCTATGTATCAGAGCGACACTGAAATGATGTTCCCCAACCGCGTCATCCCCAACCTGCGCAATATGCGGTCGGGGAAAGCGTGGCGCGAATTAGTTGATCAGGTGGCCCAACAACCCGATGGGCATGATCAGACGTTAGCCTTTGGGCTGATGATGATCCGCCTCGGCGGTTGCCTGAGTTGTCATGCCGATTCGTATCGCGCGATGCGCGGTTGCACAGCCTGCTCGCAACAAACGGTGCAACGCTTCAAAGAGTCAGACGAAGGGTTGATCAAGCTGTATAAAAAGGCCCAGAAAGATGTCGAGGCCTTTCACAAACACGGCACGCTGGCGGAGGCTTAAGCCCGGCCGCTTCCAAACTTGCAGTCTTTAAGTTTCTGCTAAACTTAAACACTCGCCGGTGAGCTCGGCGGGTGTTTTTTTTGAAAACGCGCTGTATGCACCTCAGCTCAAAAGCGTATCCGGATGACACCGATTTAAAATCCAGGTCATTCGGGCACAAAGGTTTTCCCGCTCAACAAGGAATCGCTTATGCCTCTCTTTGGAAAAAATGACGCGCTCAAACCCGAACAGGTCTTGGCCGCGCTCTCCCACGTGCAAGAACCTGAACTCCACCGTGACTTGGTGACGCTCAACATGGTGCAAGATGTGACCATCCAGAATGGCGATGTTTCGTTCACCATCGTCCTTACCACGCCCGCCTGCCCGCTCAAAGGTGTGATGGAAAAAGACGCGCGCGCGGCGGTGGGCGCATTACCTGGTGTTAAAAGTATCCAGATCAAATGGGATGCGCGCGTGCAAGGCAACCCGCGTTTACAAGGCCAAATGCCCATGCCCGCCCAAAACGTCATCGCCATCGCCTCCGGCAAGGGCGGAGTGGGCAAATCCACCGTCGCGGTGAACGTCGCCATCGCCCTCGCGCAGGCTGGCGCTAAGGTGGGCCTGCTCGACGCCGACATTTATGGCCCCAATACGCCGATGATGATGGGCGTGAGCTATCGGCCAGTAGGTGGGCCCGATGGACGCATTCTGCCGCCCCGCGCGCACGGTGTGCAACTCTATTCGATGGGCTTTCATGTCAAAGACGACCAGGCCATCATTTGGCGCGGGCCGATGTTGGACAAAGCCATCCGCCAGTTTCTCAGTGATGTTGCGTGGGATGCTCTCGATTACCTGATCGTGGATATGCCCCCCGGCACGGGCGATGCACAATTGACGGTCTCGCAAGCGATGGCGGTCGCCGGTGCGGTGATCGTCACCTTGCCGCAAGCCGTCTCGCAAGCCGATGCGCGCCGTGGCTTGGAGGGCTTCCGTCAAATGGAAGTGCCAGTGCTGGGCGTAGTCGAAAACATGAGTTATCTGCTTATGCCTGATGGCTCGAAGATAGATGTATTTGGGCAGGGCGGCGGACGCGCGTTGGCCGAGGCGGCGGGGGTGCCCTTCATCGGCGAAATCCCAATGGAGCCGCAAGTGCGTGTGGGTGGTGACACGGGTCAGCCCATTGTGATCAGCCAGCCCGATTCGGCGGCGGCGCGCGCGTTGGTCGCCATCGCCCAAGACATTGCGGCGCGGGTGAGCGTGCAGAATTTTATGAATCAGACTAATGTCATCCCGATCATGGAGATCGGGTAACGCGTCGCGTTGGGTAAGTGCGTGAGTGACGAGCATGACCGATCTGTTTGATGATCAATTGCTGGACGAATTCGCGCGCACTTTTTATGGATATGGCAACTTCGGCGCGCGCGTGTGGTTTGTGGGCATGGAGGAAGGTGGCGGTAATTCTTTCGGGGAAGTCGCGCGGCGGCTTCAAGCGTGGGCCGAACGTGGTAAACAGGAACTAGAAGATGTTGCTGAATACCACGCCGCCCTGGGCATTACGGCGCTCTTCGACCCCCAGCCCAAACTCCAACGAACGTGGGGTAAGTTGATCCGCATCTTGCTAGCGAGCCGCCACTCAACACCGACAATTGAACAAGTTCGCCAGTATCAAGGCCAATTACTGGGGCGACGTACCGGGGAAACTTGTCTGCTGGAATTGCTTCCCTTGCCCTCGCCCTCAACGGCTAACTGGTTGTATGGGCAACACTCCCGTTTACCCTATCTTGTAGACCGCGCCGCCTATCGTCGAGTTTGTCTGCCACCGCGGATCGCACATCTCAAGCGCCGCCTCCAAGAACACCGCCCGCCCGTCGTGATCTTTTACAGCCGTAGCTATCAGGAACATTGGGAGGCAATTGCGGAGGTCAACCTGACGGCGCAATCAGATGAGCTGTTTGTGGGGCGGAGTGCTACCAGTCTATTTCTCGTCACGAAACACCCTGCAACTAAAGGCGTTTCAAATGAGTATTTTCATCACATTGGCCGAAGAATCGCCACCGAACTGGCAATGCCTAGTCAACGGTAAACTGACTGGCAGGGTTGCGCGTTCTCTGCCCCTCGTCTATAGTTTAAGAATGAAACTCGACAGGTCTTTAAGACCTTGAAGGTTTGGAGCCCATTTCTATGCCCGACACCCTCTCTCCTATCAAATCACGCGCGTCGCGCAAGAACATCATCGGCGTGCGTTTTATGCCGGTAGGCAAGTTATATCATTTTGACGCCACGCCCTATGCCGAGGTCCGGGTGGGCGACCGCGTGATCGTGGAAACCACGCGCGGGCGGCAATTGGGGGAAGTGGTGAACTTTGTGGAGGCGGCCAAAGCCTCGCCCCCAGAAGGTGGCTACAAAGGCATTGAAGGGATTGCCAATGCCCGTGACCTCGCGCTGGCGCAAAGCTGGAAGGCCAAAGAAACCGAGGCGATGATCAATTGCCGCGAGCGCGTTTCACAGTTGCGCCTGCGTGACGTGAAAGTGGTGCGCGCTGAATATAGCTATGATGGCGCGCGCCTGACATTTCTGCTCAGCGGCCCGGACGATGGCAACAATTCGCCCAAATTGGAGACCAAGAGCCTGCACGATGATATGCAAACGATGTACCCGCACCAGCATGTCGTGTTGCGCCAAATCGGCCCGCGCGATGTGGCGAAGATCATCGGCGGCATGGGCGCGTGCGGGTTAGAGACGCGCTGTTGCTCCATGTTCCTTACCGACTTTAGCCCGGTGAGCATTAAGATGGCTAAAGAGCAAGGCCTCAGCCTCAACCCTGAAGAGATCACCGGCATGTGTGGGCGCTTGCGCTGTTGCTTAGTGTATGAGTATGAGCAATATGCCGCCGCGCGCAAACTCCTCCCCAAACGCAACAAACAAGTGCTCACCCCCAAAGGCCCCGGCAAAGTCACCGATGTCAACCCGTTGAAAGAAACGGTGTTTGTCGCGATCCAAGATGGTGAGCATTGGCGCACGTTTGAGTTTCCCAAAGACGATTTGCAACCTTACGAAGAATTGGAAGCCCTCAAGAAGAAAGCCAACAGCCCCTGTGACCGCCATCAGAGCGGGGGGTGTACCTGCGGCAAAACGCGCAAGGCGTGATGGACGCTACAAACACACTGGCTTCGCTCGGCTTCACGCACCCACCCCGCCAGGTGGTGTCACTCGTGCCTTCGGTTACAGAGAGCCTGTTTGAATTAGGCGTGGGCGACCGGCTGGTGGGGCTGACTGAGTATTGTGTGTACCCCGCCGATAAAGTGCGCGGTGTGCAACGGATGGGCGGAACGAAGAATCCTAATCTCGAACAGATTAAAGCCGCCGCGCCTGATCTGGTCATCGTCAATCAAGAAGAGAATCGACCCGAAGATGTAGCGGCCCTGCGCGCGGCGGGTCTCACGGTCTGGGTCACCTTTCCGCGTACGGTGCGCGCCGCCATAGACTTGCTGTGGGATTTCACGCGCTTGTTCAACGTGCCGCGCATGGGGCAGGCCCTGTCGGTGCTGGAGACCGCGTATGAATGGGCGACCCTCGCCAACGCCAATGCCGCGCCCGTCAAGGTCTTCTGCCCCATTTGGCGTGAGACCGAGTGGTGGATGACGTTTAATCAAGACACCTATGTGCATGACCTGTTGCGATTGTGTGGCGCGGTCAATGTGTTTGCCGAACGCGAGCGGCGCTATCCGCTAACCGCCGATCTCAGTGGCGGCGCGCTCGCCGACCATTTGCCCGTTGAGCGCGACACCCGTTACCCGCGCGTCACCCTCGCCGAAGTCGCCAGCCACGCGCCCGAGGTAATCTTGTTACCCAGCGAGCCCTACGCCTTCACCGACACCGACCGTGTCGCATTTGACGCTTTTCCTGCTATACCCGCCGTAAAAAACAAACGCATCTTGTTGGTAGATGGCAGTTTGCTCACTTGGCATGGGATTCGGCTAGCGAAGGCGTTGGCGGAGATACCGGCGCTGGTGGTGGGAAAGTAGCCTTTTAGCTCGACCGATCACTCGACTGATCAATAGAAAAGCGAGCGGACAACTCAAAGCCTCAAAGGATTTATAAAGTCTCTATGCCTACCCTCCTCCTCGAATACTGGACTGAAGACGACGATTTTTACCTCTACGCCGAGATGGGTGATAATGAGCGCGAACTCACTCTCTCCGGCCAAGCCCCAGAGATCAAGAAACATTTCAAAACCATCTACGACATCCTTGAGGCAAAAAAAGAGCATAAGACGGATGAGTTGGAAGCCTCCATTCGGTGGTTGAGTGAGCGCGTACTAGCGCCGTTCACTGCGGAACTGAAAGCCTGCTCCCTAGTGCGCTTCTGCGTCTACGACGATTTAATTCGATGCGCGTTTGACTTGCTCCTATTTGAAGGCAGTTATCTATTTTTGAAACGCCGCGTGTGCTATCAAATTGACGAAGGGTATGGGGAGGATGAACCCAAAGTTGAGTTGGGGAGCGCACTCTTAATCGCTGATCTGACCGCCGACCCCGAAGAAGCCTGTCTCGCCGTCTCCAAACTCATCCCTGAGTCTGAATATGCCGAAGTGAAAGACGCCGAGGTCAAGATGATCCGCGACGCCGCGAGTGAGGTGGATATTTTGGTGGTCAGCGCACATGGCGATCTGGATGACGACAATTACGGCTCGGCTTCGATCAACGACGAAGAGATCAGCGCCAAAGTGATGGGGCAATTAGAAGTCTGGGTGGCGTATTTTGACTCGTGCCAGCAAGGGGTGAATCTTGACTATTTAGAGGCGTTTCAAGAGGAGAGCGATGTGCAGTTTTACCTCGCGCCGATCATCAGCAACGACGCCGGTGACTCCTCTACCAAGACGATGATCTGGTTTTTTGAAGCCACTCTCCAACACAAAGACCCGATCCGCGCCCTGTTTGAAACGCGCCAAAGATTGTTCACCTACTACCGCGAAAAAGAACGTTTGAATCTGGTCGTGGCGCTCAACAAGGCCTTTGCCTTTCGATTGTATGAATTTGTAGATAGCGAAGAAGAGTAGTACCCTTGCCTCAACCTTTTGCTTCGTCCACGCCAATCTAAATCAGAGAGCAAAATGATTTTTCAAAGGAGACCTCTATGAGCGCTTCCCCTCGCACCACCCCGCCGCGCAATGTCAAAATCGCCATTGCCTCAATTATCGGTCTACTCCTAACGGCTTTTGCGATCTTCTTGATCATGGGGCGGGTGATGACGCCCAGCCTCGCCACTGCCAAAGGTTTCCTGGGCACCCGAGCCACCCTCTTCGCCGACATCAATCTGGTGGCACAGATCATCTTGCTGGTTGGGTTGTTGGTGGGCTATGGTTTCGCGCGTGGGCATAACGTGCCCGCCCACCAATACAACCAGACCGGGTGGGTTTTCTTCAACATCATCCTGACGGTGTTCATCATGGCCGTTGCCTTCAATCGGCAGGTCGTGCCGGGCATCCCCGACAAACTCTTGCGCGCCTATTACGCTACCTCGGCGATCCACTCGCTATTGGGGACGATCACGATCCTGTGCGCGGTGTATCTCATCTTATGGATGAACCAACTCATCCCCAAAGCGTGGGGCGGCAAATGGTGGCGCAACATGATGCGCGCCACGCTGGCGATGTATTGGATCACCGGTCTCTTTGGTCTTGGCACCTATTATGTGTGGTATGTGCAGGAGCGCGAGGCCACGACTGAGACCGCACAAGTGACGCCCGAAGCCACCAGCGTGCCTCAGCCCGGTGGGAAGGTGATCGTGCCGCTTGCCAATTATGAATTTGCGCCCAAGGAATTGACCATCCCGGTTGGCACAACGGTGGTGTGGCGCAATGATGACCCCGACCCGCACACGGTCACCTTTGACAAAGGCGAGTTTGCTACCTTCGCCTTTGAAGAAGGCGCAACGCACGAAATTTTATTTGATAAAGTCGGTGATTACTTCTACTACTGTGAATATCACGGCTCGCCGGGTTTGCAAAACATGGCGGGCGTGATCCATGTGCGCGAAGCCAGCGAAGTCGCGGCGGTGCCAACCTCCGTACCAGTGCCGACCCAAACGCCGCAACCTACCGCCGCGCCCATCGCCGCCGCGCCGCTTGGCCCGACCGGCTTTGCTGAATTCCAAGATGCTGGTGGGCGGAACAATCGCTTCATCATCAATCTCGTCAACCTCGCCCCGGCGACCACCGGCGAATATCAGGCGTGGCTCATCGGGGAAAGCGCACCGCTCTCGCTCGGCGTGTTAGCCGCTGAACCGAGCGGCGTCGCCAGCTTGACGTATCAGGGCAACGAGAATTTAGTCGAGAAATACTCCGGCTTTGTGGTGACGATTGAAACCGCCGGAGCAAAGCCCACGCAACCCTCGGCGCAAGTGGTCGTGGGCGGCAATTTAGCGACGGGCGTCCTCGGCCCAGTGCGCCAGCTACTCGCGCGCTCCGACGCCGCACCCGAAAACACGGGTTTGGCGCTTGGTTTGCTCCATCAGGCCGATCAATTGTTGCTTCATGCGCTTGCGGTCAACGCCGCCGTGAAGGTGGGTGATAAGGCCTCGGCCAACCGCCACGCTGAACACATCTTGATCATTGTGGATGGTAAAAATGGCACGAACGTGAAAGACCTCGACGAGAATGGCAAGCGCGCGCCGGTAGGCGACGGCTTTGGCATGGTGAATTATGCCAACGCCATCGAAGCTCAAGCGCAAGCCGCCCTCGCCGCGCCGGATGCCTCAGAGAATGTGAAGATCAACGCCGAGTATCTGTTAACAGTGGCGGGCAATATCCGCGAGTGGTCAACCCAAATTATGGAACAAGCGGTGAATGTGCATTTAGGGTTGGGCGAAGGCAATGCCAGCAAAGCTCAAACTGCCGCCGATGAAGTCTCGCGACTGGCTGATGCGATGTTGGATGGCGTAGACGCGAACAACAATAATGTGATCGAAGCGACCACTGGGGAGGGCGGTGCCTACACGCTGTACTTCTACAGACAATACCTCGCCGCCATGAGCGCGCAAACCAAAGAGGCGCTCAACGCCGCCGCTACCGCGCAAGCGGGCCTGACGCCGGGCGCGCCCGCCGCCACCAACACGCCCGAGCCTACCCCAACCTCGGTCATCGCCACTGACCCGGTGATCATCGTCTACAAGAACTTTGAGATCGTCCCGGCGCAGATCACCATCAAGGTTGGCACTAAGGTCACATTCAAGATCGAGGATAGCCTGCACCAACCCTACAACTTCGACCCGCCGAATGTCTTTGAAGCGCCGGGTGGCATGGGGGATGGCGCAACGTACTTCGTGAAGTTCGCGCAAGAAGGGACGTTCACCCTCCGCTGTGGTTACCATAGCAAGATGGTAGCGACGGTGGTCGTCGTGCCGTAAGCAGAAGACGCAAGATACAACATACAAGACACAAGACGTGATGCAATTGGATTGAGTGTTACGTCTTGTGTCTTATGTCTTAACCCCTGATGTCTGAAACAACTCGCGTGCCAATCTCTATTCGCCCATTTGAAATCGGCCTCTACTCCTTCGTTGAGCTCGCCGCCGATGGGTCTGTCGGGCCGGCCGAGCGGATGCGCCATTTGCTCGAAACGATTGAGCTGGCCGATCAGGTCGGGCTAGATGTGTTCGGCATCGGCGAGCATCACCGCCCCGAATTCGTCGCCTCTGCGCCGGAGATCGTGTTGGCCGCGGCGGCCTCGCGCACCAAACGTATTCGACTCACCAGCGCCGTCACCGTGTTAAGTTCCGATGACCCGGTGCGGGTGTTTCAACGGTTTGCCACGTTGGATTTAATTTCCAATGGGCGTGCGGAGATCATGGCTGGGCGCGGCTCATTCATCGAATCGTTTCCATTGTTTGGCTATGACCTGAAGGATTACGACCGCTTATTTGCCGAGAAGTTGGGCCTGCTCCTAAAGTTGCGCGAGGCCGACCACATCACTTGGACCGGGAAATTTCGGCCAGCCCTGAACGATTTGGGCGTCTACCCACGCCCTGTGCAAAACCCATTGCCCGTGTGGATCGCCGTCGGCGGCACGCCTGAATCGGTGGCGCGCGCGGGGGTGTTAGGCCTGCCGCTCGCCATCGCGATCATCGGCGGCTTGCCCGAACAGTTTGCGCCCCTGGTAGAACTCTACCGCGAAGCGGCGCGCCAATCCGGACATGACCCGGCGCAACTCAGTGTGAGCATCAATTCGCACGGCTTTATCAGTGACGACTCGACGCAAGCCGCTGAGACTTATTGGCCATCCTTCTCTCATGCGATGAATAAGATCGGGCGGGAGCGCGGCTGGTCGCCCATCACGCGCCAGCAGTTCGATGCGGCGCGCACCTTACGCGGCTCGGATTTTGTGGGGCACCCGGATGAGATCAGCGAGAAGATTTTGTTTCAGCATGAGCTCTTCGGACATCAACGCTTCTTGTTGCAATTGGGGTTAGGGGCGATTGATCACCAACAAATGTTGCGCGCGATTGAATTGCTCGGCACGCGCATCGCGCCAGTTGTACGGCAAGAGATCGCGCGGCGCGTTCAGCCGAGCACCTGAGATGGAACCGGAGCGCCCTTTCACCGAACGCGAACTGCAACGCTACAACGGCGAACGGGGTGAGCGCGCGTATATCGCTTATAACGGCGTGGTCTATGATGTCACCGATTGCCCCAAGTGGCGCACGGGGTTGCATGAGCAATTGCATTTTGCCGGGATTGATCTGACCCGCTCGTTGCGCAAAGCGCCCCACACCGAGGAAGTGTTTCGGCGACCATGTGTGAAGCGCATTGGCGTTTTACAGGTCGAGTAAAAAATTGACCTGTCCCTTAAATGCAACAGCGCGTGAATGATCTCCACGCGCTGTTTTTTTTCGACTTGGTCTTAATGGGGGTTTATTCTAACTTCTCAAACACCCAACGTTCCCCATCGCGTTGCCAATTCACCAACTCGTCGGCGGTGAACCACAAGCCGAGTTCAAAGGCCGCGGTCTCGGCGCCATCGGAGGCGTGGATGAGGTTGCGCCCAATATCAATCGCCAAATCGGCGCGGATGGTGCCGGGCGTGGCGGCTGTGGGGTTCGTCGTACCAACGGTCTGGCGCACGGCTTCGATGACTTTCGCGCCTTCCCACGCCATCACCACCACGGGGGCGGAGGTGATGTAACTAATGAGCGAGGGATAAAACGGCCGGCCCTCATGCACAGCATAATGCTTCGACGCCATGGCTTGGCTGACTGCCATAAATTTGAGCGCCACCAAGCGCAAACCGCGCCGTTCTAGCCGTCCAATGATTTCGCCGATCAGGCCGCGTTGCACCCCATCGGGTTTGATGATAACTAACGTGCGTTCCAAAGTAACCTCCAGAGTAGTTGAAAATTAATTGCAGGGCATTCTACCAGAAAAAAAACACGCCGCGCTTTCTTCGCGCGGCGTGTTTTCATCCGAGGCTTATAGCCGCCCCAACGCTTGCCGATACGTATCCAACGCCTTCTGCAAGCGGTTCTGCTTCATATAGGCATCGCCCAATACTTGCAAGAGCGGTGCAGTGCCGGGCTTGTTAGAGGTGTAGGTCTCCAGCGTGTGGACGATCTCATCGAGCCCTTGCCCGGTGTTCACCAAGTAGGTCAGCGCTTCGGCAGAGGCTTCGTAATCGCCCTCTTCCATTTTTTGCCGCCCGATTTCCAAGACGTTGTCCGGGTTATCAGCCGCATAGGGCGATTTGGCCGCCTTGCCTTTAGGCTTGACGGGTGGCTTGGGTTTGGTCGCGGCGGGCTTGGGGCGCGGCGCTGGGCGTGGACGCGCCTCAGCGACCGGTTTGGTTGGCACTTCTTCCTCGGTGCTCGGTTCAGGGGCGGCCTCGCGTAACGTTGCCGTCAGTTTTTCGGTCGAGAGCTTATCGGTGTCTTTCGGCGCGCGTTTGCCTTCAAGTTTGTTTTGAATCGAGCGACGCGCGGCCTCTTGTTCAACCCGTTGTGACTCGAAGCGCGCGGCAATTTCTTCTTCCTTCGCGCGTTTGGCAGAAGCCAATTTCTCAGAGAGCCGGGCCAAACGATCAATCTTCTCTACAGTTGGCTCAGCGGCCTCAGCCGGTGGGGTCGTCTTTTCGGCGACGGGTGGCGGCGCAGGCTTAGGAGGTGGCGGTGGAGCCTTTTCAACTTTGGGAGCCACTGGTGCTGGGGCGGGTTTGGGCGGTTCGACCTTAGCCACAGGTGCTGGTGGAGGCGCTTTTTCGACTTTAGGCGGCACAGGCGCAGGGGCGGGTTTCGGTGGCTCAACGCGTGCAACGGGCGTCGGAGGCGGCGCAACAGGCGCAGGCTTAGGCGGCTCAGCCTTAGCCACAGGTGCTGGAGGCGGTGGCGCTAGTTTCGCCTCTACCGGTGGAGTCCAAACCGGCTCTTCGGGCGGCGGCTTCAGCCAATCGGGGAGTTCGGCGGGTTCGAGTTCCACCACGTCAGATTCGACCACTTCGGGTGGCAGAGCCATGCGCTCTTCAGGTTTAGTCACCAATTCTTCGGGCTTAGCACCCTGTTGCACTGCGAGCGTTTCCAACCAGCGCAAGGCATCATCGGCGCTCATCTCTGAGGGTTCAGTCGAGGGAGGCGGGGCCGGCGCTTCGGCAGATTTCATCACTAATTCTTCAGGGTTAGCGCCCTGCCCAACCGCTAGACTTTCGAGCCAACGGAGCGCGTCATCGGCGCTCATCTCGGACGGTTCGACGACCGGTACGACGGGTTCGAGCGGCTTGACCCAAGTTGGCACTTCAGCGGGTACTAAACCTGACTCATCAGCAACGGGTTCAGTGCTGACCATCTCTTCAGGGTTACCACCCTGCTGTAGAGCCAAGCTTTCGAGCCAACGGAGCGCATCATCCGCGTTCATCTCAGACGGTTCAGGCGGCGCATCGGGCGTGGGCTTTTCTTCGCCCAGTTTTTGCGCTCTGGCCCAAATAGGCGTCTCTGCTACCGGTCGAGATTCTGGCTTAGTGACCATCTCCTCTGGTTTAGCGCCCTGCCCTAAGGCTAAGTTTTCCAACCACTTCAAAGCGTCGTCAGCGTCAATCTCATCTTGCTTCGGAGGAGCCGCAGGCGTCGGGGCAGGTGGTGGCGCAACCGGCGTAGGCGGCACGACTGGCGCGGCCTTCGGTTGTGAGACCATCTCTTCCGGCTTGCCACCTTGTTGCAGGGCGAGTTTCTCCAACCATTGCAACGCATCATCCGCGTCCATTGACTCGGGTTCAGCGGCGGGCGCTGGTGCCGGAGCAGGTGGTGGTGCAACAGGTGCAGGCGGTATAACTGGAGCGGCTTTCGGTTGTGAGACCATCTCTTCCGGCTTGCCGCCTTGTTGCAAAGCGAGTTTCTCTAGCCATTCCAACGCATCGTCCGCGTCCATTGATCCGGGTTCGGCGGCGGGTGCTGGTGCCGGAACGGGTGCTGGTGCCGGAACGGGCGGTGGTGCAACAGGTGCGGGCGGTATAACTGGCGCGGCCTTGGGTTGTGAGACCATCTCTTCCGGCTTGCCGCCTTGTTGCAAGGCGAGCTTCTCCAACCATTCCAAAGCATCGTCCGCGTCCATTGATCCGGGTTCGGCGGCGGGTGCTGGTGCCGGAGCAGGCGGCGCAACGGATACAGGAGGCGCGACTGGCGCAAGAGCAGGTGGTGGCACAACTGGCGCGGCCTTGGGTTGTGAGACCATCTCTTCCGGCTTACCACCTTGTTGTAAGGCGAGTTTCTCCAGCCATTCCAACGCATCATCCGCATCCATTGATCCGGGCTCGGCGGTGGGCGCTGGTGCGGGAGCGGGCGATGGTGTGACAGGCGCAGGAGCAGGCGGTATGACTGGCGCAGCCTTCGGTTGCGAGACCATCTCTTCCGGCTTGCCACCTTGTTGTAGAGCGAGTTTCTCCAACCATTCCAAAGCATCATCCGCATCCATTGATCCGGGTTCGGCGGCTGGCGTTGGTGCCGGAGCAGGCGGTATGACAGGCGCGGCCTTCGGTTGCGAGACCATCTCTTCCGGCTTGCCGCCTTGTTGCAAGGCGAGTTTCTCCAACCATTCCAAAGCATCATCCGCATCCATTGATCCGGGTTCAGCGGCGGGAGCGGGTGGCGGCGCGACTGGCACAGGTGGTACGACTGGCGCAGCCTTCGGTTGTGAGACCATCTCTTCCGGCTTGCCACCTTGTTGCAAGGCGAGTTTCTCCAGCCATTGCAGAGCATCATCCGCGTCCATTGACTCGGGTTCGGCGGCAGGCGCTGGTGCCGGAGCAGGTGGAGGCGCGACAGGAACTGGTGCGGGTGGCACTTCGACGACTGGTGCAACCTTCGGTTGCGAGACCATTTCTTCTGGCTTGCCACCTTGTTGCAAGGCGAGTTTCTCTAGCCATTGCAACGCATCATCCGCATCCATTGATCCGGGTTCAGCGGCGGGTGCTGGTACAGGGGCAGGCGGCACTTCCACCGGAGCGGCCTTGGGTTGCGAGACCATCTCTTCCGGCTTGCCACCTTGTTGTAGCGCCAGCTTCTCCAACCATTGCAACGCATCGTCTGCATCCATTGATTCTGGTTCAGCGGCGGGTGTTGGTGCGGGTGGGGTTTCAACGGGTGCGCGCAACCAATCAGAAGGAGGCAAAGCGGCTTCACTGCCCGGTTGACGCATCCACTCTGGCACGGCTTCGGTCGGAGGTGCGGCCTTCGGTTGTGAGACCATCTCTTCCGGTTTGCCGCCTTGTTGTAATGCCAATTTCTCCAACCATTGCAACGCATCGTCCGCATCCATCGCTTCGGGTTGAGCGGCAGGAGGCGCGGCAACCACTGATGGCTGAATAGGAGCAGGCGCCTCTGAAGCGCGAATCCATTCTGGGAGTTCGGCTGGTTCTAACGTTGGCTCAGAGGCGGCTGGCGCGGCGCTTTGCGCGCGCAACCAATCGGGCAATTCAGCGGGTTCGAGCGTTTCGGGTTCAGCCTCGGCTGAAGCCGGGGCCGACGACGCGCGAAGCCAATCTGGTAAATCGGCAGGCAAAGCGGCTTCTTCAGAAGAGGTAGTTGGTTCGGCAGTTTCTGGTGCGCGCAACCAGGCAGGAGGCTCAGCAGGCGGTGCAGTTTTGGGTTGTGAGACCATCTCTTCCGGCTTGCCGCCTTGTTGTAGCGCCAGCTTCTCCAACCACTCCAACGCATCGTCCGCATCCATCGAGCCGAGATCGGCTTGTGCGGTTTCCGAGACAGGGATATCGGGCATCGCCGGAGCGGGAACTGCGCCACCGGGCGCGCGGCGCACCATCGTCATGTCGGCTGGGTCAAGTTCGGCGGGTGGCGCAGGCGGCGTAGTTTTAGGTTGTGAGACCATCTCTTCCGGCTTGCCACCTTGTTGTAGCGCCAGCTTCTCCAACCACTCCAACGCATCGTCCGCATCCATCGAACCGAGATCCGCTTGGGCCGTTTCCGAGGCAGGGATATCAGGCATCGCTGGCGCAGGGACTGCGCCGCTTGGCGCGCGCCGCACCATCGTCATATCGGCTGGGCCAAGTTCGGCGGGTGGCGCAGGCGGCGTAGGCGGTGCGGTTTTGGGTTGCGCGACCATCTCTTCCGGCTTGCCACCTTGTTGTAGCGCCAGCTTCTCCAACCACTCCAACGCATCGTCCGCATCCATCGAACCGAGATCGGCTTGGGCCGTTTCCGAAACGGGGATATCGGGCATGGCCGGCGCGGGGACTGCGCCGCTTGGCGCGCGGCGCACCATCGTCATGTCGGCTGGGCCAAGTTCGGCGGGTGGCGCAGGCGGCGTAGGTGGTGTGGTTTTGGGTTGCGCGACCATCTCTTCCGGCTTACCACCTTGTTGTAGGGCAAGCTTCTCCAACCACTCCAACGCATCGTCCGCATCCATCGAACCAAGATCCGCTTGGGCCGTTTCCGAGGCAGGGATATCGGGCATGGCTGGCGCAGGGGCAGAGGGCGGCTTCAACCAATCGGGGAGATCGGCGGGAACGGCGGCTTCGGCTTCTTCTTCCACTTGAGCCACAACGGATGAGTCATCAGCCGCCGCGCCTTTCAACCAATCGGGGAGGGCCGCGGGGGCGGCGATAAACGAATCATCTTTCTCTTCGCCGGTCTTGAGCCAGTCGGGGGCCGGAGTGGCAGGCAAAACGACCGACTCGGCTTCATCCATACCCGCGCCCTTCAACCAATCGGGCAGAGCGGCGGCGGGCGTCGCGGCGGCGCCTTCAGCAGGCGCTGAGAAATCTAATAGATCGCCAAATGACACATCGGCAGTAGAGGGAAGGTCTTTGTCAGCGGCGGTATCAAGCAGATCACCAAAGGCGGCGGGGGCGGGTGCTTCGGCCGGCGCGCCCGGGCCACTTTGTAGGAGCGAGTCGAACCACTTGGCGGCGTCGGCGGCGCTCATTTCAGCTTGGCTCATTTCAGCGCCAGCCGGGGCGGCTCCAGTGGGTGGGGCCATGTCTCGTAACCAGTCGGGAAGGTCACCCGCAACCGCGACATCGGGCAGGGGCTCGGCGGCGGGCGGCTCTTCGGGTTGCCCAGACATTACGACTTCTTTGAGCCAGTTTTCCTTGCCCATCTCTTCGGCCAAGTGAGTGGGTTCGTTCGCACGTGCAATGGCTTCATCGGAGGCCATTTGTAGGAAGTCGGGGAGATCGGCGGCGGTGGCTTTGCGCGGCGCAGGCGATGCCGGTGGCGCAGAGACAGGCTCGAGCTTAGCAGGCGCAGTTGGACCGGACTTGGCTTCAAAGTCATCGTACTCAGATTCCATCTGCTTGAGCCAATCGGGTTTATCATCGCCAGCGGGCGTGGCTACTTCGGCCACAGGTTCATCGGCAGTGGCGGCTTTCATCCACGCTGGAATTTCATCATCGCTACTCGCCGAAGCGGCGACAGCGGCTACGGCCCCCGCTGCAGCACCCACCGCGCCGGCCGCCTTCATCCAAGCGGGGATCTCGTCATCATCAGCCGGGATCGCTTCGGCCACGGGTTCATCGGCAGTGGCGGCTTTCATCCACGCCGGAATCTCGTTGTCGCTACTCGCCGAAGCGGCCACGGGTTCGTCAGCAGTAGCGGCTTTCATCCACGCTGGAATTTCATCATCGCTACTCGCTGAAGCGGCGACGGGTTCGTCAGCAGTGGCGGCTTTCATCCACGCCGGAATCTCGTCGTCGCTACTCGCCGAGGTGGCCACGGGTTCGTCAGCCGTGGCGGCTTTCATCCACGCTGGAATCTCATCATCGCTCGCTGGAGGCGGCGCAGAAACCTCCAGCTTAGCAGGCGTCGTCGGGCCAGATTTGGCTTCAAAATCATCGTACTCAGATTCCATCTGTTTGAGCCAATCGGGTTTATCGTCGCCAGCAGGTGCGGGGGCAGAGGTAGGGGTAGTCGGCTCAGGTGGCGCGACCGGAGCGGCTGGGGTAGTGGGGCCGGACTTGGCTTCAAAGTCGTCGTACTCGGCTTCCATCTGTTTGAGCCAATCGGGTTTGTCTTCACCAGTAGGCGCGGCGGAGGCGACCACAGGCGCTTCGCTCGCCGCAGCCTTCATCCAATCGGGCATCGCGGCAGGCACGGCTTCGGCCACAGGCTCATCGGCAGTCGCCGCTTTCATCCACGCCGGAATCTCTTCATCGCTCGTCGCGGCGGGCTCGGCTTCGCTCGTTGCGGCCTTCATCCAATCCGGCATCGCGGCGGGCGCGGCTTCGGCCACAGGCTCATCGGCAGTCGCGGCTTTCATCCACGCCGGAATCTCTTCATCGCTCGTCGCGGCGGGCTCGGCTTCGCTCGTTGCGGCCTTCATCCAATCTGGCATTGCGGCAGGCACGGCTTCAGCCACAGGTTCATCGGCAGTTGCCGCTTTCATCCACGCCGGAATCTCTTCATCGCTCGTTGCGACTGGTTCCACTTCGCTCGCCGCGGCCTTCATCCAATCCGGCATCGCGGCAGGCACGGCTTCGGCCACAGGCTCATCGGCGGTTGCCGCTTTCATCCACGCCGGAATCTCTTCATCGCTACTCGTGGCTGGCTCGGCTTCGCTCGCCGCGGCCTTCATCCAATCCGGCATCGCGGCAGGCACGGCTTCAGCCACAGGCTCATCGGCGGTCGCGGCTTTCATCCACGCCGGGACCTCATCGTCTTGGCTAGCCGAGGCGGCCACTGCCGCGCCAATGGCGCCCACTGCCCCAGCGGCTTTCATCCAGTCGGGGATATCTTCATCACTGGAGGGCGTTGCAAAAGAAGCGTCGGCTGGCTCTGGTTCAGCGGAGGCTTTCATCCAATCAGGTACATCACTCGTTGTTGGGATGCTGGGTGCGTTCTCGGCGGAGGCTTGCATCCAGGCCGGGACTTCATCTTCGGTCGTTGCAAAGGAAGCGGCGGCGGGTTCTGGTTCAGCTGAGGCCTTCATCCAATCGGGCACCTCACTGGCAGGTTCGGGAGCCGCTGAGGTGGGCGCAGGTTTATCAGCGGCGCCGGGCTTGGCCTTAGACCATGAGAGGGTCGCGGTCTTCATCCACGCGGGCAAGGCGTCTTCGCCGCCACTTGGCGCGCTAGCCTGCATCCAATCCGGCACATCGGAGGCGGGTGGGGCCGCGGGCTTAGCCCCCCCCACTGGCCCCATGTCTTTCAACCAATCGGGCACATCGGCTGAGGAGGCGGTTGGCCCACCCGCATCGGGCGGGGTGTAATTGTCAGGGAGCTTCAGGCGGTCGGTCATGCGCTTACCGCCACCGGGCGGGCGGAGCCAACCCGATTGGCCCCCACTGTCGGGCGGGGGCGTGGTTGGCGCGGCGGGGGCTGAGGGGCCAAGATCCTTCAACCAATCAGGCACATCCGAGGCCGACGCACTGGCGGCAGGCAGGTCCATGTCGTCGTCAGGGATGAGGGCCGAGGGGGCACTCCGCGTGGGAGGCGCATCACGTAACCAATCGGGTAAATCACTGCTACTTGATGATAGACCTGCGCCCGTATCACCGGCCAAGACTGGTGAACTCTTGAGCCAATCGGGGGTCGTGTCCACTGGCGCGCCACCGGACGGCTCGAGAGTCTCACCGATAGACTGCATCCAATCGGGCGAGGCTGATTCGGCGCCGGTTGCTTCTGACGAATCAATGCCGGGGGTGTAATCAAGGCGCGGGATTTTGATGGCGTCGGAGTTGACGTTGGCCGCACCATGACCGTTCTCACGGGGGTCGGCAAGGGCCTCATACGGGTCAAGCGCGATGAGGCGTTGACGATAAGTGTGGGCTTCGGTGTCGCGCCCCTGCGCCTTAAAAATGTCGGCCAAGATGCGATTGGCGTTTTGGCTAAAGGGCAGTTTTTGCAGGATGTCCGAACAGGTCTCAATCGCTTCGTTACTGCGATCTGCATCGCGGTAGACCTCCGCCAAAACGACCGCCAAATCCATCCGGTCGGGGTCGTCTTTAAGCGCGGCGCGGAGTTCAGCTTCGGCCTGCACATACAATTCCCCTTTGGCATACATACGCGCTAACGCGCCGCGCGTGAGGCGGGCTTTAGTGGGCGTCACGCCATCGCGCCGCCCATAGAGTCGCCGGAGTTCTTCTTGAATGGCTGGCACCGCGGGGTTCGATTCAAACGCGCGCTCCATATGCCACAGCGCGGCGTCAAGATTCGCTTCATCTTCGCGGATGATGGACATGCCGATATGCGCGATGAAATCATCCGGCGAGACCGACAGCACCCGCTCGAAAATATCCGACGCATCCCCATGCTTGCCCTTCTCCAACAACGCCTTACCTAACATCCGATACGTGTCCAGATGTTTAGGGAAGAGTTTGAGGATATGGCGGCAGTGGGCTACGGCGTCATCGATCTGTTTCTTTTCGATGAGGCCGTCAATTTCTTCTAAGTAAGTTCGTAATGCAACTTCCATGGCGCACCTCGACCAGTGAGTCTACTGATAAGAGGAGTATGCTACGAATTAAGGGAAAATGCAATAAAAAAATGAGAAATGATCAAGGGTGAATGACCAAAATGCTATAGCTGATGCAGTTTCCTGACGGCCTCTACGACGCCTTTGGTTTCGGGTTCCGGACGCGGGGCCGGGCCGAGGGGGTCGGGGATGGAGGCAGGGTCTTCGCCGAGCAAGACGCGCAAGCAGGCGATGACGCCGCCGGAAAGGGCTTCGAGTTCATAGCCGCCTTCTAACACAAAGACGATCTTGCCGCCGCAATGTTGAGCGGCGAGCTCTTTGAGCGCGCGGGCGAGGCGCGCATAGCCCGCGATAGTGAGTTGCAGATGCGCCAACGGGTCGCGCCAATGGGCGTCGAACCCCGCCGACACGAAGAGGATGTCGGGTGCGAACCGGGCCGCGGCTGGGGCGATAATCTCTGCCGCAATCCGGTCGAACGCGGCGTTCCCCGCCCCGGCGCGGAGCGGCACATTGAGCGTAAAGCCTTTGCCCGCCCCTTCGCCTATTTCTTCCAACGCGCCCGTGCCGGGGTAGATGCCATTTTCGTGCGTGGAGATAAAAAGAACTGAGGGGTCGGCGTAAAAAACGTCTTGGGTGCCGTTGCCATGATGCACATCAAAATCTACGATCAGCGGGCGGGCGAGGCCGCGCTGTTGTGCATGGCGCGCGGCAATGGCAACGTTGGCGAACAGACAGAAACCCATCGCACCGGAGGGGATGGCGTGATGCCCCGGCGGGCGGATGAGCGCAAACACCGAGTCGGCTTCGCCATCCACCACCGCATCTACCGCGCGGCACGCCCCGCCCGCCGACAGCAAAGCCACATCATACGAGTCGGGCACGATATACGTCGGCGCGTGATCAATATAGCCGGGCGCTTCCTGCATCGCGCGCTTCAAGGCCTCAGCATAACCCTTCTGATGCACCGCATTGATCTGCTCCAACGTCGCCATCTTTGGGTCGAGGCGCGGCAAGCGTTCGTTGAGGCCGCTGGCGCTGAGCGCGTCTTCAATCGCGCGCAACCGATTGGCATTTTCAGGGTGATCATCGCGGTGGTGGAGGAGATAAAAGGGAGAGGTAATGAGGGCGGGCATGGGAGGCAAGGCTGAGAAAATTGAAGGCTTAGGTTAAGTCTTTGGGTTGGATGCAGGGAAATACGAAGAACAAACGCTGACGGTGGATCGCTACGGGGCGTGGCACGCGGCAGAGTGCGCCTTGGTCTCAATCCGCGAGCCATTTTTGCATGTTGACCCCGGCGACTTGATAGCCGAGTTTGCTGTAGAGTTCACGCGCGGCGGTATTGTGGGCGAACACATGCAGGCCGATATAGGCGATGTTTTGTTCGCGCATCTTAGTTTCCAAAAGTTGCAAGGTCTGCGTGCCATACCCACGCCCGCGATAGGTCGCCTCTAAATAGATGTCGTAAATAAAACAGCGCTTCTTCTGCTCATCTACTTCCACCCACAGATAACCAACCCGTGGTTGGGTGGGCTCATCGCTCACAACGAGGTTGAACAAGTGATGGCTGGGCGTCGCCACGCCTTGCTCCAGCAGGCGATTGATCTGATTGGCTGAGTTCGCGCGCGCCTCGTCAATGGGTTGGCGGTAATTCCGCGCCAGATCTTGGGCATAGTCTTCCAACAAGAACTCTTTGAACGCGGTGAAATCTGCCTCGGTCATGTTTTGAAATAGGATCATTGGTGTCACTTTCTATGCGAGTAGTTTAATCGGCGCTCGGCTCAAACAAGCGGGCCATCACCACAATATCGTCATAGTCGCCATCTATTTTGCGAGCGCGGCGCTTGCGGCCCTCGATCTGAAAGCCAAACTTAGTATACAGGCGCACGGCGACTTCGTTGGAAGCATACACCTCGAGTTCGACTCGTTCGAGGCTGCGCGTCTGCGCGCTGGTGAGGGCGCTCTCAAGCAACCGCCTCCCCAGCCCTTGCCCGCGATAACCGTTCAGCACACCCATCCCCAACTTGCCGGTGTGTTCAAACCCGGGTCGGGGATACAGTTCAATATCGCACCAACCGACAATCGGCTCACCCGCCACGGCCACCAGCCGGATCTCATCGCGCCGGAGCGCGTTCAACAACCAGAGGCGCGTGTTTTCGAGCGGCGGCGCGGCGAGCAACCCCAAGTATTTGCGCTCGCGGGCGACCGCATCTAAACATGCATGAAAGCCTTCGACATCGGCCTCGCTAAACGGGCGGATATGGATCAGAGTCATGCCAGCCGATAAGGGTAATTAACGCCACTCAGCTCATCATGCACGCGCACCGCTGGCGGCAAAGCGCCAATGCCGATTTGCTCTACCAACTTACAGACGCTGAACCCCCGACTCGCCGCTTCATACTCTTTGAGCCACGCGCGAAACTCTTGCTCGGCTTGAGCCGCACGCGGGAACTGCACCTTATAGCTTTTTAACTTCATGCGGCTTGGCTTGGGCGTCAGCCGCGCTCGAAAACAAGCCTGTTTCTTGCACAAGAGTCGGTATAATTGGTCGCTATTAAACGCTTTCATCATCGCTTGGGTTTCCGGGGCTTGAGGATCGAATGACTGCCCCAAGACGATGACGCGGACGCCCTTATGCGTTTCATAGATCCGGAAGCAATAGCCCTGATAGGGCTTGGTCTGAGCCAGTTGCCGCACCGACGCCACGATTTTTTCTTTATCCGTTAGTGCCTCGGGCTGGCGAAAGAAACTTCCCAGCGAAAGTTTAGGTGGGGGTGGGTGATCAATATCCATAATCAGCACCTTTTCCACATTCAATACTTGCGCCCCATAGCGGTTGCGCGTGATGATCGCCGTGTCATCAATCCGCTGGACAACTTCTTCGCGGATTTCAGCCTCATACGTTTCAGAGCTGGGTGGATGGCCCGCGATTTTGCGTTTGACGTATTCGATTTTTTCCAGGGCCCGCAAGCGCGCGTCGGCCTCCGAGCTGTTCGACCCACCATAACCTTTGAGCGTGAACGTCTCCGCGCCAATGGTCGTGGTCACGGTTTCCGTGTGCCAGTATTGATAGATTTTCATCGCGTCACCTCCGAACCTGTCGCTAGTTTCCGCGCCATGACGATGATCTGCTTAGTTGGATCAGAAGGCAAGGGGATACGCATTCCGATATCGGCGTAGCCTAAATGCTCATAGAACTTAACGACGGCTAAATTGGTTTCGGTCACTCCCAACACAAGTTGGTCAGCGCCGCGCTCACGCCCCCAAGCGCTCACGGCTTCCATTAGCGCGCGCCCCAGTCCAGTGCCGCGCTGACGGGTGGCCACCCACAATTGGCCTGCTAAAACCGCCCCCGGCGGCAAGCGCGGTTCAGTTGAATCGCCGCGCACGTATCCGCATAGCCCCATTGCATCTTCAGCGAGAAAGGCGCAGGCGCGCGAAGTATCTGCCAATTGAGCGGCCTGTTCCATCCATTCGGACTCGGTGCGGGCCTGCGCTTCCGCCAGTGGTTCGCCAAAGGCCTGCGGCGCATCGGTAAGCATTTGTAAGGTGACTGCCCGAACGCTAGTCCAATCTTCGGGGCGGACGGGACGGATCTTAACGGGATGGGTCTGGGTAGGCATAGGTACTATCACCTTGTCTGGGGAAATGCTGGCTACTTTAACTGATGCGCTGATGAGCGATCCACAGGATGAGATCCCAGACGCGCCAAGTACTGCTGATCAGCAAGAGCACAGTAGCGACGGCGAGGCCGAACAAGGCCAGTCCAGCGCCTGCCGCGACGAACCAGAGCGCCATGACGCCTATCAGTGCGAAACTCAACCCCGGCACAATGACGTGCCATAGCCAATGCGAATACTTGGCGTGCGCACGTTGCTCGGGCTGTAACATCCGCCAAGCGATGCCCAGTACGCGGCTGATCCCCCAGCCGCCGATCAACACCAGCAACCCGGCCCAGCCCGTCGGAGCGGGCCACGGGGTCAACATGATTAATGCCACCACCAACACCGAGATGAAATAGGACAAGATCGGCGTCACATACAGGGCGATGTTGTCCCGTGTGTCATCTGATACCAAGTTCACACCCAACGACACAGCGACAAAGATCAACCCGATCAGCGTGGCGACGGCCCCACCCAACATGAAGTAAAAGTTTTGCCAAACTTGGAGCGAGTCTAAAAACATAAGGGATGATTAAGCGTTAAGGCTTCACCCGCCCTCAGGTGGCCGTCCACATTGAAAGCCAGAAGTCAACCTCGGGTAGGCCACTGGCGCGCACGGTCTGCGTCAAATAGTCAAAGTCAATGGGCAGGCGACACAAGTGGCAGGTCAGCTTCCCACCGATCATTTCGACCAGCGCATACTCGGCGCGGCGAAACAGCAATTGGTTCGGCCCGCGTTTGGGGAACTCAAAGGGCATCCCGACACTCCCCGGGTTGATGATTAATTGGCTGTGATGGTGGCGCGCCATTTGCACATGCGTATGCCCACCCACCAACACTTGAGCAGTTACCCCCGCAAAAATTTCATCCAGGCTTTCCGGCAGGGCGGTCGGGTAAAGCCACTCTTCATTCGAACGCGGCGAGCCGTGAAAACAAAGCGCCGTAGTGTGGTGATCAAGCGCCAAACTTAGCTGAGTTGGAAACGAACGCATGAACGCCAAGTCTTCAGCAGTTAACTGCGTGAGACACCATTGTTCGGCGGCGCGCAACCACGGGTGTTGCATATCGGCCAGCGAAGCGGGGTTGAGCAAATAGGCTTCGTGGTTGCCTTGAATAACTGGGATTTGCAGTTGGCGCAAACGGGTGACGACCTCATGCGGCTGTGGGCCCAAGCTAGCCACATCCCCTAGGCAAATCACCCGGTCTACTGCCGCGTGCTGTAAGTCGGCTAAGACCACCTCTAGGGCGTGGAGGTTGCCGTGAATATCTGAGATAAAGGCGTAGCGCATAGTAGATTTAGCTGCGACTATCTTAAGAGGGCCGTGATGATCGGAACCGCAATCCCCCCCAGCGCCGCAATGAGCGGGGCCACGGCCGCCAGTAAATTCGACAGATTTTCCAACTCAACTTTGGACTGCGGCTTGGAGTTAGAAAACCTCACGAGTTGCTCAGCGAGTTGAGCGGGGTATTGAATTTTTCTACCTGAAGGTTGTTGGCTTTCCAGCCATTCGCCCACGAAGCCACCTAGCATGACTAAAAAAAACGGAGTGGCAAACAACAACAAAGGCGTCCACCCCCAATCGCGGTCGTGTGAATAGTAGAGAAAACCAAAAATAGAGGTGAGGAGGGGTGTGTTATAGACGACACGTAAAATGACCGCGATCAGTCCCACAAAGTTGAGACCGCCTATCGCTAGCCCCAGATAAAAATACCGTTGCACCGAACGCTGAGGGTCAGTCATCCCCACCCACACCCCGAGTCCTAAAAATACCTAGAACGGGATCAGCAACAGAGTCAGCCATTGCGTTTCAAAA
>Ga0315912_10001541_pt1 | contig 27756 bp, 20 predicted proteins | sample VfabasoilMG_FD_204469 | JGI IMG/M metagenome (GOLD analysis project Ga0315912, IMG submission 204469) | Garden soil microbial communities collected in Santa Monica, California, United States - V. faba soil | ecosystem: Environmental > Terrestrial > Soil > Garden | place: USA: California...
TATCAGCACGGTGAAGTGTACGTCACCGACGACGGAGCTGAGACGGACCTCGATCTGGGGCATTATGAGCGCTTTACGAACTGCACACTCACTCGCAATCACAACCTGACGACAGGTAGGATCTACCAGGCGGTGATTTCCAAGGAGCGACGGGGCGAGTACCTCGGCGCCACGGTGCAGGTCATTCCGCACATCACCGACGAAATCAAAAAGCGGGTGTATGAGGCGACCGACGGCTCGGACATCGCCATCATCGAGATTGGCGGGACGGTGGGCGACATCGAGTCCTTGCCGTTCCTCGAGGCCATCCGCCAACTGAAGATCGAATGCGGAGCAGAAAACGCGATGAGCGTGCATGTCACGCTGGTGCCGCACATCCCCACGGCCGGTGAGATGAAAACCAAGCCCACCCAACACTCGGTGCGTGAAATGCGCGAAATTGGTATTCAGCCCGACCTTTTGGTGTGCCGCTGCGATCGCAACATCACGCAGAGTCTCAAAGAAAAGATCGCGTTGTTCTCCAACGTGCGCGTAGACCGGGTGATCCCGGCGGTGGATGTGGGCTGCATCTATGAGTTGCCCATCGCGCTGCACATGGAAGGGATCGACGAACAAATCGCTGAGATCCTCAACATTTGGTCGCGACAACCCGACATCAGCGCTTGGGAGAGCACGGTGGATTCGTTCAAGAACCCACCCAAAGGCCGGGTAAAGATCGGCTTGGTGGGCAAATACGTCCACCTGAAAGACAGTTACAAGTCCCTGCACGAATCATTGGTGCACGGTGGTTTGGCCGGCGGTGTCTCGGTTGAACTCGAATACATCGACTCCGAACATCTTGAACGTGACGCTGTATCACTGTCGTCACAGCTCGAGCACCTGGACGGGATCCTGGTGCCAGGTGGCTTCGGTGATCGCGGGGTAGAGGGAAAGATTGCGGCTATCCGTTACGCACGTGAACACCGCATTCCCTTCTTTGGGATCTGCTTGGGCATGCAGCTGAGCGTCATCGAGTACGCGCGCAACGTGTGTGGTCTGGAAAACGCCAATTCGGTCGAGTTTGGCGGGAGCCCCAAGCACCCGGTGATTGATCTCATGCCCGATCAACGTGGGATCGAGGCCAAGGGGGGAACGATGCGACTGGGGGCCTACCCGTGCAAGCTCGTGCCGGGCAGTCGCGCCCAGGAGATCTACGGAAAGAAAGAAATCAGCGAGCGCCACCGGCATCGCTTTGAGTTCAACAACGATTACCGTGACGTCCTGCAGAAGGCAGGCCTGGTGCTCAGCGGCACCAGCCCCGATGATCGACTCGTGGAGCTCATCGAGCTCCCCGATCACCCGCACTTCCTTGCTTGCCAGTTCCACCCCGAATTCAAGAGTCGGCCCCACGCTCCGCATCCGCTGTTTCAATCCTTCGTCAAAGCAGCCATCGTTCGCCGTGAAGCAGCAGGTCGCACCGCCGGGACACAAGCCGAGCGCAGCGGCGCACGCATCCACTAATTGACCTATTGTCTGCTCGCCAGGTGCTGGGCCACCGTCCCAAATGGCGCAACCCACACCTCGCTGCGCGCCGCCAGTCCCATCACGAATTGCTCATGAATAGCAGCGTCCGTGACGAGCCAACCACCCCCAATGCCGTGAAAGCCGAGCACCAGCCAGCGCCCGTCATCGACAGCGCGCTGCACGGCCAAATCAAGCTCAGACAGCGTAAGTAAGCCAAACTGCGCGGGGATCATGTATGGCTCGGCATGGGTCCCCGTGTCGGCGGCGAGCCGCGCAGCGGAGAACCTTTCCTTCACCAAGTCGACGTAGCTCTCTTGTGCGCCGACCCAAGTCACCCCACACGGATAGGCAAACGAAAATGGCGGCGCCTGTCCAAGCCGTTTGAGCTGAGCCACGTCGCCATCCAACTCCAGCGCCATCTTCACCAAGTCCAGTTCCTCGGAGGGCGTCGTGGGGACCTCGAAGGAGCGAGGGCATGGATGATGCAAGGTATGCCCACCGAGCTCATGGCCGTGCTGCCGCAGCGTGCGCCACGGGCCATCGTCTTTGACCTCATTGAGGAAGAATGTCGCACGCAGCCCCGCCTTGTCTAAATGACCTGCGGCGGGCGCAAGCTGGCTGTCCATGCTGTCGTCGTACGTCAGCGACACCGCCGCGCGAGCGCCGCCCGGCCAAGCTGCTTTCGTGGCCGCAGACTGGCTGCCGACCACAGACTGCTCCTGCGGATGCTCGGGGACAGAGCTGGCTGGTTCCGGTCGACACGCCGTTGTCCAGAGCAGAGCGCCCAGCGACCACCTCACCCACCCCAAAATCTGCTGCATGATCTCGCTCACTTTACCGACACGGCGACTCCTGATGAAGTCCCCACCATGAAGAAAACGCACCCGCTCATAATCTGTACCCAGTGGTGCGGAATATGGAGTGCGCCCATCGTCCTCTGCGGATGCTTAATGCTGGGCTGTGCTGGGTCGAAGCTGCTTGACCAGGCCCGGCATGGACAACACCGTGCGCTCAGAGCCGAGCTGCTCAGACATCCGCCCAGCAACAGGGCCGCTCGTCAATTGGCCCAAGAGACACTGAGCTACGAGGTCAGCCACGCTCAGGATCGCATCGACCGTGCTTTCATCCGTTCGCTCGCCACGTGTTCCGCCGGCCTATCCGACGCATTGGCGAAGCGCGCCCAAATCAAGGACGGTGTGGGCGCGGAGGCGGCCATGTTGTTGATCGAATTGAAAAAGCTTCCGCAAGCCGAGCGCTTTTCCGAGGATCAAGACGGCGCTTGGCGCGCGCTGGCAGCACGACAGAGCGCGGGCGCGGAGCGCGTTCGTTACTTCAGCGACGCGGATGAACGGGTGCGCTTGGCAGCCCTCGGTGCAGCAGAACAGTCACCCGACCCGGACGAAGTTGCTGATTTGCTGGAGGTTGTCCGCTTGGATCCCAGCCCAGACGTCAAATTGAGGGCTATCCGCACCCTCGCTCACTTGGACGACGCGTCGCTCGCTCAAGCTCTCCGTGATCGCTATCCCTCGCTCGACGAACCTCTCCGCATCGCCGTGGTCGAGGCGTGGGGCACGCCACCACTGCTGGAGCACGGGGGTCGCAAGCAGCTCAAGGACACCATGGGCCAGCGCGCGAGTTTAGAGACCGTAGTTGCAGCAAGCATCCTGGCGCGCGATCCCACACCCGAGGTGCACAACCCGGCGCTGACACGACTGGAGCGATTGATGAGCGAGGGCACCCTAGCCGAACAGCGCCTCGCCCTGATCCTGATGCCCGTGCATCACCTGACGACGACACAGCTCCTTTTGGCTGCCGCGGCAAACGGCCCCTCTGAGCTGGCTGTGATTGCCTGGTCGCGCCTGCTCAGCCACGACGCGTACCGTGCCCGCGCCGAACGAGCACTTCTGCAGTGGGTCAAGCAACGAGAAGATGACACCCTTGCCTTGCAGGCGCAGTCCGCGCTGGCGGCCGGTGGTAGTCGCGCCATCCATGCCGTTTTGCGCTCCCAGTTGGATAGCAAGGCACCGCTCAGCAGAAAGTGGGCGGCTTTTGGTTTGGTGCGCTTGGGAGCTTTGAGCGACGCCAGCATCTTGGTCGCTGACCAGGACCAGCAAGTGCGACGCTCCGTGGCTTGTCGCATTCTTTCCGCACCAAAGGTTCCCGTCCGTGCCGACAACTGAATTCATCACCGCTAGGTTCTAAAATGCCGCACTCACTGCTCGATCTGATCGGTCGCACAAGTCTGCTCACCATCAAGCGCAAGACGGATCTCGGCTACGTGCTTGACGTGGCTCAAACGGAAGTATTGCTTCCGCTGCGCAACGCCGCTCAGTCCTACTCAGCGGGTCAGTCCATTGAGGCATTCGTTTATACCGACACGGCTGATCGGCTCGTGGCGACTACCCAACGACCGCTGGCACAAGTGGGAGAGTTTGCTTGTCTCAGCGTCGTCGATCGCAATGCGCACGGCGCCTTTTTGAATTGGGGTCTGGACAAGGACTTGTTCTGTCCCAACTCCGAACAACATCTGCCCCTGCAAATAGGTCAGTCGTACGTCGTCGCCGTTTACCTGGACAACCGCACCAGCCGCGTTGCAGCCGCGACCCGACTGGCGGAATTTCTCGACTACGACGTGAGTCATCTCAGCGTCGGGGATGAAGTCGAGCTCCTGGTGTTTGGGTCAACGCCCCGCGGCACGCAGGTCATTGTCAATGAGCGCCACTCAGGCATGCTGTTTCACGACCACACCTTCGTGCCGCTGGATGTCGGTCAGCGCGTCCGCGGCTACGTGGAACAGATCCGCAACGACAACAAGCTCGATGTGACGCTCCGTTCTCCGGGACAACCGCACGGCAAGGAAAAGCGCACGAGCGACCAACAACTCGTGCTGGATGCGCTGAACAAAGCAGGGGGAACTTTGGACATCGGCGACCAAAGTGCACCGCAAGCCGTGTACCAAGCTCTGGGGATGAGCAAGAAAGCCTTCAAGGCGGCGGTGGGCCAATTGTATCGGCGCGGCTTGGTGAGTCCGGGCCCAGACCAAGTGCGTTTGGGCCAAGGAGCGCCAGAACAGGGCAGCGCGGGCGCAAAAGACAAACGGAAATAACCCACAAACGGCCAAGGGCACGCCCTGCGGCATGCCCTTGGTCAACGTGCGCGAGAAAAAAGCAACTCAGACGACGTCGAACGTCCGCACCTGAACGGCTTGAATACGCTCTGGACCCGACTTGATGTCACTGACGACCACGACCGGATCTCCCGGGAGGAGGCGGTTGCGACGCTGCAACTCGCGCATGGCGCGATGCACGGTTTCCTCAGGATCGTTGTCGTTGAAGCTCGTCATGAGCGGCACCACCGAGCGTACGCCCCACAACTGCCGCAGGACCTTCGCGTCGTCAGTGAATCCGTAGATGATCGCCGTCGATGGCCGGAATGAGGCGACTGCCTCCACGAGCCGTCCCGAATGACTGGTCACTACGATGGCATGAGAGTCCAGAGAGTCCGCCAGTTTGCACGCGGCGCGCGCCAAATGCTCACCCACAGCAGTGACTTTACGATCCAGGTGAAAGCCGATGCTCTCCTCCTTTTCCATGCGGCGCGCGATGGAGTCCATCACCTGCACGCAGCGCACGGGGTGTTTGCCGGCACTGGTCTCGCCGCTCAGCATGATGGCGTCGGCGCCCTCGTACACTGCATTGGCCACATCGCTCACCTCAGCGCGCGTCGGCGTGGGGTTTTCGATCATCGACTCGAGCAGATGCGTGGCCACGATGACTGGCTTACCCTTGTGCGAGCACTGACGAACCATCTCGCGTTGCCGCACGGGCAGATCGCGAATCTGAATTTCTACGCCGAGGTCACCGCGAGCGACCATGATGCCGTCGGCCTCTTCCAAGATCTGATCAAAGAACTCCACGCCTTCGTGGTTTTCGATCTTGGCGTAAATGCGCGCGCTCTTCCCGGTCTGCTCGAAGAGCTTGCGACACTCACGAATGTCATCGGGGTGGCGCACGAACGAGAGCGCAATGAAGTCGATGTCATTTTGCAGACCAAAAATGATATCTGCTTTGTCCTTCTCCGTGATCGACGGCAGGTTGACGCGCACGCCGGGTAGATTGACGTGGCGCCGGGAGCCGACTTTTCCGCCGTCCAGGACCTTGCACTGCATTTTCAGGCCCACAATCTCGACCACCTGCACGTTGATGATGCCGTTGTCGATGGTGATGCGATCACCCGGCTTGAGGTCCGTGACCAGATCTTTGTAGGCCACGAACACCACGGCCGGGTTCTTCATATCGGCTGTATCCACCGACAGCGTCACCTCTTGCCCCGGCTCCAGTACGATGGGGGCTTCGCGCTCGCCCGTGCGGATCTCGGGCCCCTGCGTGTCTAACAAAATGGCCACAGGGTGGTTCAAGGTCGCGTTGAGCTCCTTGATCACTTGCATCAACTTTCCGTGGGACTCATGGTTCCCGTGAGACATATTGAATCGCGCGATGTTCATCCCTGCGGTGGCCATCTCGCCCAGGACCTCTTTGCTGGAGCATGCGGGGCCTAAGGTGCAGATGATCTTGGTGTGGCGAAAATCACGACGCGTACGCTGATCGGACATGGACTTCCTTGGTAGGTAATTACGGGGAATCGGCCTTTAGCATTCAATCTCGGATGGTAGGAAGGGGGCAAACACGGGGCGAGCGCGCCACCAATCGCGGCATTCGGCTGTGCCCGCGGGGCTGAACTCATGGAAGCGACCCTTTCGGCCGAATGGCATACCGCAACACTGGAAACACACGCTTTATTTCAGCCCAGTTGCACAATTTCCGGTTGTTTCCGCTCGACCGTGCATCCCTGCCCCGTGTGGTAAACTTGGCGCATGCCCGAGTGCAAAGTGTGTGGAGACGAAGTCGACGAACTTTTAACGGTGAAGATCGCCGGTAAGAACAAGAAAGTCTGCGAAGCATGTGCGGAAGAAGCCGCCCAAGACGAGCAAATGGCCGAAGCCTCTGAAGCCGCCGTCCAACAAATGATGGGCTTTACGGGCCGTCGCTAGCCGCGGCGTCGCTGCTTGTTTTCCTCGAAAAGTGCGGCGTCCTCGGTCATAGTTCGCCCCCCAATGTCCCCGATTGAAACAGAGGTCGCCCGCCGTCGCACGTTCGCGATCATCTCGCACCCCGACGCAGGCAAGACGACCCTGACCGAAAAGTTGCTGCTCATGGGCGGCGCCATTCAGGCAGCCGGCGCAGTCAAAGCCCGGGGTGACGCGCGGCGCGCCCGCTCGGACTGGATGAAGGTCGAGCAAGAGCGCGGAATTTCAGTGACTGCCTCCGCCATGACCTTTGAGTGGGGTGGCTACACCTTCAACCTCGTCGACACCCCCGGCCATCAGGACTTCTCGGAGGATACCTACCGTACGCTCACGGCCGTGGATGCGGCCGTCATGGTCATCGACGCGGCCAAAGGCATTGAAGAGCAGACCCGCAAACTGTTTGAGGTGTGTCGGTTGCGCGACATACCCATCGTGACCTTCATCAACAAGCTCGATCGCGAAGGACGTGAGCCCTTTGAGCTGATGGATCAAATCGAGCAGGAGCTGGCCCTCGATGTCACACCTGCTAGCTGGCCCATCGGCATGGGTCGTGACTTCTTGGGTAGTTATGACTTACGGAAAGACCGGCTGATGCTGATGCAGCGCAGCAAACAGACGCTGTCTGATTATTCCGAGACGTGCAGCGGCCTGGATGACCCGCGACTTGATGAACTGCTCCCAGCGGCTCGCGCCGCTGCCTTGAGGGAAGAGGCCGAAATGGCGCGGCAATTGTGCCCTCAGTTTGATATCCAAGCCTTCCGCGAAGGACACATGTCCCCGGTGTTTTTTGGCAGCGCTTTTTTGACATTTGGCGTAGCTGAGCTGCTCGCCGGGATCGCCGAGCTGTGCCCGCCACCGCGTCCACAAAAGGCCAAGGAGCGCACCGTCTATGCCAATGAGAACAAAGTGAGCGCCTTCGTTTTCAAGATCCAAGCCAACATGGACCCCAAACATCGTGACCGCATCGCGTTTTTGCGGCTGTGTTCAGGGCACTTCAAACGCGGGGCCAAGCTCATGCACGTCGGTTCGGGTGCGACCTTCACCGTGCACAACCCGGTGTTGTTCTTGGCTCAAGATCGAGGCTTGGCTGAAGAAGCATTCGCCGGGGACATCCTGGGCATACCCAATCACGGCAAGCTCCGCATTGGTGATACGCTCACCGAGGGTGAGGAGCTGCACTTCGTCGGCATCCCGCATTTTGCGCCCGAGCTGCTGCAGCGGGTCCGCGCGACGGATCCTCTCCGCGCCAAGCACCTGAACAAGGCGCTTGAGCAAATTGCAGAAGAAGGCGGGGCGCGCGTCTTCAAGCCCAGCTTCGGCTCAGACTGGGTCGTGGGCGTGGTGGGCGCTTTGCAATTCGAAATCCTCGCCGATCGCATCAAGAACGAATACGACGTTCCCGTGGTGTTTGAAGGCTCGGGTCTCTACACCGCGCGCTGGATCGAGTTCGACGACCAAAAGGTGTTTGAACGCTTCAAGAACGGAAACGAGGGATACTTGGCGCAAGATCATACCAAGACCCCGGTCTTTCTTGCTCGCAACGCCTGGCACTTGGAGACGACTGAGAAAGATTGGCCCGACCTGAGGTTCCTCAAGACCAAGGAGCACTAGACATCCGACCGCGCCGACGGCGCGGCGAGCACGCGCATGATCAGTTCATGAAGTTCATGAGCGGTGAATGGCTTGGCCAAAAATGCGCATTTTCCGCTGGCGACCCCCTGAAGAGCGAGGTCCTCCTCCAGGTATCCAGAGCACAAGATCACCGGCGCGCGACGAAATTTGGCCGAGAACTCCTGAATGAACGTACCCACGCCGCCATTGGGAACCACGCCGTCACTGATGAGTAGGCCAAATTCGCGACTCTGAAACAACGAGCGAGCTTCCTCGACTGTTCCCGCCTCACTCACTTCAAATCCCATGTGTTGAAGGATCCTACGCAGCGCAACTCGAACGGGTGGCTCATCCTCGAGCAGGAGAACGGAGAGCGGCTGACCGCTTGCGGCAAGAGTGACGACCGACGAGAGCGAGGCGGGCACGGCGGAAGCCTCGGACAAGGCGGGCAACGAAAGGCGAATGGTGGTGCCGTGTTCAAAGCGGGTCTCCATGCTGACTTCCCCGCCGTTGCGCCGCGTGATCCCCCATACCGTGGACAGACCCAACCCGGCGTTTTGGTCACCCTTGGTCGTAAAAAACGGTTCAAATGCCTGGTCCGCCACCTCGGGAGTCATGCCCGGTCCGTCATCAGTCACGGACAACTCAATACCGCCTGTGCTTGCCTTGCGCGCAAGTTGAACGACAACGTGACCACTCTGCAGGCCGAGCGCGTCCCGCGCGTTCTGGATCAAATTCAGCACGACCTGCTCGAATGCTGGTTCGGCGATAGCAACGGCTGGACATGGCTCAACCAAGAAAGTCAGAGCGATGTGTCTAGGGACCAAGCGATGGGACTCGGCAGACAGGCGCTTGATTATCTCTTCGGGCTGGCATTGGCCGATCTCTTCGACGTTGCGCTTGGCGAAGGCAAGAAGTTGTCGGGCGGTTGCGCCAGCCCTTTCCACGGCCTGGCTGAGCTCATAGAGCACCTCGTGGCGCTCTGTCGCAGGCAACTCGGCATCCTCTAGGCTGTCAATGCCGCATTGCACAACCACGAGCGAGTTGTTGAAGTCGTGAGCAATCCCCCCTGCCAATCGACCCAGGCTCTCGAGTCGTTGAAAGTTGGCAGCGCGCCGCAACACCTTTTCTCGATCGGCCACCAACCTCCGTTCGCGGACACGCAATGCCACCTCTTTCTCAAATGCGCGCCATTGCTCGGCCTGCATGCGGTCAAAAATGATGCCCACGCCTACGAGCCCAACCAACGAACTGGCCATGAGAATCATCCAGTTGTTGTCTACCACCCCACTGATGTGTGCTGGCCCCGCGTGCGCGGTTTGATAGGACGTCACGCCGGTCACCACTGCTCCAAGCAGGCCCGCCGTGATGAGTCCACCATTTCTTCCGAGCAAGATCCCAGAGGCAAGCTGCCCTGCAACGAAGACGAGCCCAGCACTGAGCACTGGGCCAAACTGCAGAAAACACGCCACGGTAATGCTCCACAGCCCCGCTGAAGTGATCCAACACCGCAAGGTGAGCGACAGTGTCGATGCCAAGCCACCCGTGATCGCCATCGCCAAACCGAACGCTCCGACCACCACCGGCGGGGCAAGGACAGGCTGCATCAGCAGCGCAAGCACGAGCGCGGGCCCCGCGACCCAGGACAACAATCGACCTATCATTCGCAAGATGCGTGCACGCTGCAGCTCACGCACGGCAATGATAGCCATTTCGATTTGACGCTGATCCGACGACAGGGGCACCGACGAAGGGGGGCCATCCAGCTCTCCAAACGCTCCGTCGTAAACAGGCCCGTCTACCTGTAGTTCTGAAATGGCGAGATCAGCGACCGCTTCCCTCTCAACTCCCAGCATTGATTTCCTCAAACAGGAGATCCTCCCGCATCGCTCCCTCGCTGCTCCTTTGAACAACGTATCACAAAAGTGTCACGGTTACGGCGTATCACAGGCTAGCCCGTGCCCGTTGCGCCCATTTGGCCGTTAGGCCGGTTTTGGCGCGCCGGCGGCCGCTAGGGTCTCCCGGGCGGCGTGTCGGGTTGTACGGCTTCGAGACTCAAGAGCAGGCTCGTTACCATGAGCGATTCACCTGCTTGAAATCCCACGACGCTGCTCCGAACTCGGCAATGGGCGCGCAAGGGCAGCGCTGCACCCCTCCCAAATCGATAATATCCACTCGCTCTGGACGACCGATCCAAGAGCTGCAAAGTTCGTTCAGTAGAGCCCAGCTCCGTAGTGGGCAAGCGATAGTAAAGACACACGTGCACGCATCCTGTCGCATGTGCAGGAGAAAATGCTGCATCGACTGTAACACGTTCATCGAGCTTGGCGACGACGGTGCTGTGGAGCAGCTCCCATGCCACCTGTGACATACCCACCAACTCGAGGTCATCGCACAGGAAGAAGTCGGCGAGCACGTCTTCAATCCGGCACGCGAAGAAACGACTCGGGCGAAACGCCAGGGAACAGACGCGACTCCGATCTGCGCCGGAAACAGCAAAGTGATCCACAGCCCGGATGGATGTCGAGTGCGCCATCAACGCACAGGAACGGCCAATCCATGAGCGCGAATAACCCCTAATCGTCCGGCTGTGTTCGTGGAGAATCTCTACGGCGAATTTCTTGTGCGATTGTAATCGACACAGTCGCTGTAACGCACCAAACGTCCACCAAACAGGTCCAGGGCGGAACCAAAGGTGAGATCCACCCGGCCCGCGCTCAGCTCGGCTACCCGGTCGAGGTCCGCAAGTGCATTGGCCCCGCCCGCGTAAGTACAAGGGACTGGGCAATGCTGTCCGAGGATGCGCAGCACCTCTTCGTCTATCCCATGACACAGCCCCTCGACGTCTGCCGCATGCACCAAGAACTCCGCGCAGTGCTGCGCCAGTCCTTCGAGCAGCTCGGGCCCCAATTGGGCGCTGGTCAGCGTCTGCCAACGATTGGTAGCCACGACGTAACCACTTTCGGTCCTGCGGCAGCTGAGATCAATCACCAGTCGCTCACGGCCCACACAATCACGCATGGCCCGCACGCGATCGAACGACAACTGTCGATCCTCGAACAGATAGCTGGTGACGATGACGTGGGAGGCCCCGCGCTCCAGCCAGCGCTGAGCGTTTTCGGGGGTTACACCGCCACCCAGGTGCAATCCGCCGGGGTACGCCGCGAGCGCTGCGCTCGCCGCGGCTTCATTGCCGGGGCCCAGCTGGATCACATGCCCCCCTGACAAGCCATCCTCAGCGTATTTTTGTGCGTACCACTCTGCCGGCTGATTGGAGACGAAGTTCTCCTTGGCTCCGCTATCTGACAGCGAGCCACCGACGATCTGTTTGACGCGCCCTTCGTGAAGATCGATGCATGGTCTGAAGATGGTCATCGTTCAATATCCCCGCTCGGCGAGCTGGCGCTTGAGCTCTAAAATGGCAGCTCGACTCTCTGCCTTGAGTTGAACGAGCGCATCCTCACCGCGCCCCACGGAAGGAATGGGCTGTCCAACCAGACAAGTGCCATGAGCGCGCGACGGTTTCCAGTCGCCTTTTTTGAGCGCAGTACTCGTCCCGGCAATGGCAATGGGGAGCACCGCGGCGCCCTTCTCAATCGCCAAGCGAAATGCTCCATCCTTGAACGGCAGCAGTTCTCCATCCTGCGACCGCGTTCCCTCCGGGAAGAACAACACTGGCATGCCACGCTCGATATACCGCCCCGCCGTGAGCAGAGCGGCACGAGCACTCCTACCCGAGCCACGCACGAGGGAAATGTCTCCAGCGATCTTCATCCCCCAGCCGATGAACGGAATCTGAAACAGGCTGGCCTTGGCCAAAAACTTCATCTCCCACGGCAAATGAATGAGCAGGAACGGGTCAATGTTAGAGCAGTGATTGCTGACGCACACGCAACGTTCAGGCAAGCCCGCAGGAACCGGTGTTTGATAGCTCAGCTTCCACACTGGAGTGGCCGCGCACATCAGCCGACCCACCGCGCGAATGCAGCGGCCCGTCACGTAGCGATTGGGGTCGAAAGGAAACGTCAACAAGAACGCAACAAGGCTGACACAAAAACCTATTATGGAAATCACAGCGAAGGCCAGCCACGTCCAAATTCCAAATAGTGCTCCCATAAAGAATCGCCACTCAACACGCCCAATCAGCTACTGTCGCTCATTTAAACCGCTCAGCGCGCTCGCCCGCGCGGTCCACGCAATCAACCGCGTGGGTCGATGCTGAAGCCAGCGCGGGGCGTCGTGTGGCATCAAGCGTCGAGCCCGGCCTGTGTACACTGTTCTCGCGGAGCTGTCGCAGAATTCCCTGCCCGGCGGGCCTATTTTTCTCGTCCCAGGAGCATCCATTCAGACCGTGGCTTGAAAACCGAGGCTGGCTATCGCCCCTCGTCGCGTTCGCCCCGACTGAGGCGTCCCCCAAATGAGAGATCTCTCTAAAAGCTCTAGCTTAATGACCAAAAGCTGTGCAAAACCCTGGGCATGGCTAGTGTTGAGTTCCGTTCAGAAGATCAACGTTTGCACGACGACATGCGATGGCTTGCCTCCGCTTTGGGGCGCGTCATCCTCCGCCTTGAAGGTCGGGTCGTATTTGACGCAGTCGAGGGCCTGCGTATCGCGTCGCGCAATCGACGACGTGGCGTCGACGGTGCCCCCTCCTTGCGCACATTGCTGGCGCAGATTGAAGACATGCCCACTGACGTGGCGGCGCCGGTGTCGCGCGCGTTCACACTTTTTTTCATGTTGATCAACACCGCGGAGCAAGTGCACCGTGTTCGACGCCGCAAGTCGTACAACAAGGAGACAGCAGGTCCCCAGGTCGCCAGCCTCAAATGGGCCTTCGATGAACTCAAGACGGCCGGTCACAGCGCAGCAGATGTACGGAACACGGTCAAAAATCTGCGCGTGCGGCCCGTACTCACCGCTCATCCCACTGAAGCGACGCGACGCACCATTCTCAACTTGCAGGCCCGCCTGGCCGACGCGCTGCTTGGTCGCGACGATTGTTCCGAGGGCGAACGGGCCAAGTTGGAACAGCGCGTCGAGGGCGATATCGAGCTTTTGTGGCTCACGGATGAGGTGCGCAAGAACCGCCCGAGCGTGATGGACGAGGTGAGCACCGTGATTTGGTATCTGGAGGATCGCCTGCTCGACGCCAGCAACCACGTCCATGAGAGCTGCGCCAACGCCTTCCGCGAAACGTTTGGTGAGGAGCTGGGTGTGGATGTGCCCCTGACACTCGGCAGCTGGGTCGCAGGTGATCGCGACGGCAACCCATTCGTCACCCCGGACTTAACCATCGCGGCTGCCCGTCGCCACGCTCACGCACTGCTCGGCCATTACCAGAAGCGCGTGCGGCTACTGATTGAGCACCTGAGCATCTCCAGCCGCATCGTTCCGGTCAGCCCCGCGCTCCGTGATTCCATTTCAAAGGATAAGCTGCTCTTGCCCGAGGTGTGGTCCGCCAACAGTCGACGCGACTCGGAGGAACCGTTGCGCCTCAAGTTGTCCTTCATTCTCGGACGTCTCGAAGCAACACGGCGTGAGATCGCTTCGCGCGATGCAGGGCGCCCCGAGTCTCACTCGGGCACCTATACAGGGCCGCAGGACCTGATCGGCGATCTGGAGCTTGTCCATCAGGTGGTGGTCGGTTCCAAAGCCACTTTGGCAGCGCGCAGCTTGGTGCGGCCGCTGCTCGCAGAGGTCAGGATGCTCGGGCTGCACGGCTATAACTTGGACGTGCGCGAGGATTCCGAAGAGCATACCAAGGCCCTCAATTCGGTCGGACACTCCGTTGGTTTGGGCAAGCTGGATGGCGCTGCCATCCGGCGTGAACTCTTGGGTCGCCGTCCGCTCACCTCGCCCAATCTCAAGCTGGACGAAAATACGGAGAAGGTGCTGGCGGTATTTGACGCCATCCGCACCGTACAAGACGAGCTTGGAGAAGGCGTAGCTAACACATACATCATTTCCATGTGTCACAGTGCCGACGACATCCTGCGGGTGGCGTTGCTCGCACGCGAGCGTGGGCTGCTCGACCTATCGGGTGAAGAAGCCCAAAGTCGCATCGACATCGTGCCGCTGTTTGAGACGCGGGACGACCTAGCAGGCGCATCCAAGGTCATGCGTGATTTGTTCAGCGACCAGGTCTACCTCAAGCAGCTCAAGGCCCGCGGCATGCGGCAGGAGATCATGCTTGGCTATTCCGACTCGGCAAAAGACGTAGGTGTGATCGCGGCCGCCTGGGAGCTGTACCTTGCCCAAGAGGACTTGGCCGAGGTCGCGCGCAATGCTGGTGTGGAGTTGACGCTGTTCCACGGGCGTGGCGGCACAGTGGGCCGCGGTGGTGGGTCACCCGTGTATCGTGCGCTCACCGCACTCCCGCCCAATTCGCTCACAGGTAGCATCAAGATCACCGAACAAGGTGAGACGATCAGCCAAAAGTTTGGCATCCCGTCGATCGCCGATCGAACGATGGAGGTGATGATGGCGGGGACGCTGATGGCCACTTACGCAGATTGGCGCAAGAACGTGAGTGAGGCAGATCAGAAAGCCTACCGCACCGTGATCACGAAATTGGCTGATGAAGCGCGCATCGCCTTCCGCAAGGTGGTTCACGATGATCCCCGGCTATTTCAGGTGTTTCTCAGCGCGACACCTGTCAAGGAGCTGGGCCACGTGCATTTTGGCTCGCGCCCTGCCTACCGCGACAAGGGTTCCGGCACGATGGCAGGGATCCGCGCCATCCCCTACAACTTTGGTTGGACCCAGACGCGCCTGATGCTGACTGCATGGCTGGGTGCAGGCAAGGCCATGGCCGAAGCCGCGGGCACCCCGGAGGGGCTCAAGCTCCTGCAGACCATGGCCAAGACTTGGCCATTTTTTGACGATTTGCTCGGCAAGATTGAGATGGTGTGCGCCAAGGCTGATCTCGAAATCGCTGAGTTGTACCTCACCGAACTCGGTGACTTCCGCGAGATGTTCCTGGAATTCAAAGCGGAGTACGAGCTCATGGTCAAAACCTTGCTTGCCATCCGTGGCAAGGAAACTTTGCTCGAGGGCCACCGCTTTCTCGGTGACTCCATGGGCTTGCGCAACCCCTACGTCGATCCGTTGAACCTGCTACAAATCGCCTTGATGAAGCGTAAGCGGGCGCTTTCGCCAGAGTCACCCGACATCAAGTTGCTCGACCAAGTGCTGGGCACCAGTCTCAACGGTATCGCGCAGGGCATGCGCAATACCGGTTGAGGACACCCATGCCGAGACCACAACGTCTCATCGACAGCGTCGAGACCGCGGAAGGCCGCCTGGAGCTTCGGCAGCGTGGCGAGGCAGATTTCATGATTCTGATCGGCGGCCGCGTGCTCATGACCAGCTACATCACGCGTTCGGAGCTGTTTCTGGCCGAAGAGGGCTGCGCTTTGGTCCGACAGCGCTCGGCGCCGCGCGTGCTGATAGGTGGCTTGGGTTTGGGGTTCACGCTTCGAGCGGCACTCGACGCCCTGCCACCCCAGGCTCATGTCGTGGTGGCGGAGCTCAACCCCAGGGTCATCGCGTGGTGTCAGGGCCCGGTGGCCCAAGCCAACGCTGGCGCCGCCTTGGATAGCCGGGTGCAGTTCTTCGCGGGAGACGTGACCAGCCACATCGCGCAGGTCGCAAACGAGAACGACGCGCCGCGCTACGATGCCATCCTGTGGGATCTGTACGTGGGCCCTACCCGCGCTGGCGGGGAGCAGGATGCGCTCTATGGTGATCGCAGCGTGCAGCTCACAGCGCGCGCGCTGTCCCAGCACGGAGTGTTCGGGGTGTGGGGCGAAACACCGAGCCCCGCTTTCGAGACTCGGCTCAAACGTCATGGCCTGCTACCCACGTGCCACCGCGTCGGTCACGGTGGGCTCAAGCACGCAGTCTATCTAGCTCAAAAGGCTGCTCCCCGTCTCTGAAGCTACTCGGCGCGGCTGGCCAAAAGTGCGGTGACCAACTCGAGAGCGATATCGTTGTGACCTCCCTCCGGGATGATCACGTCCGCATAGCGCTTACTTGGCTCGACGAACTGCAGATGCATGGGGCGTACGGTAGAAAAATACTGCTCACGCACTTGGTCGAAGGTCCGCTTGCGCTCCGACAAGTCTCGTTCGACGCGACGCAAGATGCGGATGTCGGCGTCTGTGTCGACATAGATCTTGAGGTCGAACAGATCACGCAACTCGGCCAAAGAAAGCAAGAGGATGCCCTCCACCAGGATCACAGGGGCAGATTCGATGCGCCGCGTCGCTTCTTTGCGCAGGTGCGTGGCGTAGTCATAGATGGGCGCATCAATGCCGTGGCCGCACAACAATTCCTGAATGTGATGCGCCAACAGATCGCTCTGTAGCGCGGAGGGGTGATCAAAATTGAGTTGTTCTCGTCGCTCAAAGCTGAGGTCGGTGCGCGAGCGATAATAGGCGTCGTGCTGCAAGAGCACGGCCTGATGTTTGGGGAGCGCGCGCAATAGGCGTTGGGCGACAGTGGTCTTTCCGGACCCGGTGCCCCCCGCGATGCCCACGACGAATGGCCGCGTCATCGCGCGGCCCTCACGTACACCAGGTTAGATTCATCGCTGAGCGAGGGTTGATAGCGATACCCGAACGTCCGAAAGTCCTTCAGCTGGGCGGGGCGCTTAGCCTGCGTTTCCACCAGGTAACGAGCCATGGCCCCACGCGCACGTTTCGCCATGATCCCAATGACCTTCAACTGGTGACCACGTTTCTCTTTGAAGATGGGGGTAACCACCGGGGCCTTGAGTACAGCGCAATCCACTGCCTGAAAGTATTCCTGGGACGCGAGATTGACGACCAACTCTGCGCCCGCGCTCTTGGTCAGTCGATTGATCTGCCGCGCGATGCGATCCCCCCAAAACTCGTACAGCGACGAGCCGCGGTCGGTGGCCAGCTGTGTCCCCATCTCAAGCCGATAGGGGAGAATGGCATCGAGCGGCCGGAGCACCCCATACAGGCCGGACAAGATGCCAATATGGCTCTGAGCGTATGCCATCTGCTTGGCGTCAAACTCACGCGCCCGCAGCCCGACGTAAGTGTCCCCAGCAAACACCCACGCCGCAGGAAGCGCGCTTTCGGGCGACGGCGTGGCTTCAAAAGCGGCAAACCTTTGCGCGTTCAGTTCAGCCAAATTGACGCTCAATTTCATCAATTGGCCCAGCTCCTGGGCGGTGAGCTGTCGCGTAAAACGACTGAGCACTTTGGTCTCACGGAGCAAGGGTGCAACCGTCGCCGGAAACGGACAATTCGCGCCAAAATCAAGGCGCTTGGCGGGGGACAACAGCGCTAACACGGCGCGCAGCGTGACATTGACCGCGCTCCGGCACAACGACCCCCTTCCCTCAAGGGCACAGAGCACCCACACGAGCGCAGTCTCCCCACAAGGGCGTGCGGTTCCCACAAGGGCGTGCGGTTCCCACAAAGGAGTAGGGTACCGGAGTTGACCCTACCGGGTTTGAGTCAGACGTTTTCTGACGACGCCACACCGTGTAGAATCCGTACTGCTCCCGACACACCAGCGATCAGCGGACGGGGAACGATTGCGCTTTTGTTCAACCACGGACCAAAAGCCAGCAGCGCCGTCTCAACACGAACACGGATGACATCATGACAAGCAGCTCAGAACCCGCAGCGACACGCGTGCTGGTGATCGACGACGAGCCGGCCATTTGCCGCATTGTGGCCCACACGCTCAAGCGCAACGGCTTTGACGTCGCCTCCGTATCCGACCCGAGTGAGGTGGAACATCCGGTGCAGAGCGGTCAGTTCGACGTGATCCTGCTCGACCGCTCGATGGGCGGGATGCGCGGCAGCAGCTTGGTGCCGCTTCTACGTTCCCAGGCACCCGGCGCAAAGATCCTGTACTTCACTGGCGAATTCGTGGAATCGGATGAAGTCGCGGCCGTCGACGGCGTGGTCCAAAAGCCCGTCAACAGCAAACAACTCACGGAAACTCTGCGGTCAGTGTTGTAGAGCGTCAGTGCCGTAGAGCGTCTAGCCCTTCACCTTGGAATCTTCCGCGAGCTTCTTCTCCAAGTCCGGCACCACGCGAGCAATGCGACGCGTGACCATCTCCCGCACCAGTTTCCACAGTGCCTCCTCTTCGGAGGTCTCACCCAACATGCCCAGGGGGATCTGAAAGCCACCCATGTCCGCGCGGCCGCCACCATAGGGGCGACCCGTGTTGTCACAGCCGAAGGCATTTTGCATGAACTGAGCAGGGTCCACGCTGGCGCGGCTGGTGCGCAAGGATCCATCCACCCGGTCGTCGACAATTCCGTAAACCAACACAGTGTCGATGTCTTCGCGGCGCAGAATAAAATCGGCTGCGGTCGGGATCGCATCGCGGTTGAGCGCCGAGACCCGCCCCACACCAGCAATGGCAAAGTCACGGATCACTTCCAGATCCCGTAGCCCCGCGCCCACGGCCTCCATGGCCTCCGCACTGATGCTCCGACGTCCGATACGGCTCAGCGTGTCAGAGTCACAGTAGGGTTTTAAATAGGCCGCAGCGCGAAAATCTTGAGACGTGGCGAATGAAAAATCGTCCGTGTCGGTTTGGATGCCAAAGAACATCGCTGTCGCGACGGCCGTGTCATCTGCGCCGCCGTCCCCACCCAGAGGGGCCAGACCTTGCTCAGAATATTCCGCGTAAATTGTAGCCGTGGCCCCAACATCGTGACGGACATCAACGAACGGCGCCCGGGGCAGCGATTTTGGCCGGTGGTGATCGACCACGGTGAGCAATTGCAGATCCGAGGGCAGTCCGATGGTTGATTCGTGCGTGCTCGCATCGACCAAGGCCAGGTACCCATACTCGTCCAGGTCTCCGGTGCGTTCGACCTGAACCATTGGAACATTGAGCAGCTTGACCAACGCGCGATTTTCGCCACGTGATAGCGGCAGTACATGCGCAATGGTCGCGGAAATACCTAGCCGCTCACAGATCCTGCGGTGGGCCATGGCACTGCCGATCGCATCTGGATCAGGGTGACCGCCAAGCAGGATCACGTGGGGCTTGTCCGTTGCGCCCGAGAGAATTTGTTCCAGCTTCTGAACGCGCGCGAGCGGGCTCTGTTTGCCGTTGGTCACTGACTGAGTTTCTGCCATGAGGATCCCGAAGGGAGAATCGTCGTTTCCCCGACCGGGATGCAGTCTGGGGAGGCGGGACGGCGGGCCGTCGCGCTGGTTGGCTTACCACTTCAATCCATGACAGGGAAATGACGCCGTCCGATCGCGCCTGATCGGGTATCAGCGGCTCTTCTTCTAACAGTTTGATTTTGCTTGCGTTTAATAACAAGCCTGCTCACCCTGCGGCGCGTTCAATCGCCCCATGTGCAGAAAAATCCCAGGTTGCTGCCCGGCGCGCCCCTGAGGCTTGACCGAAGGACGAAATCAAAGCACCTTATGCCTCGTGAAGAGCCCGCTTCGTAGCGCAGCGGTCACGCACGGCGTGACCTCCTCAGCAGCCCCTGCTGCTGCGCAAGCTAGCGGCGCTGTCTTGAGCAGCACGCTCGTCCTCGGTGTGGTAAGCGTCGGCCCCGTCCTCATCGGCGGCAGCGTCGTGGCTGACATTCTCCATATTCCCGCGGGGCAGACCTAACTCAACCACTGTTGGATCCTCTGCCCCGCACCTGCCCAGGTCGCGGGGCTTTGTTGTTTTATCACCTTGTAATTCTCTCCACCTGACTACTCTCACCCCTGCCGCAGGCAGACAACTCCCATGGAAAACGCCAACCTACCTCAAACTACATCCGATACAGAAAGCGCCCCGGCGCGGATGACTCCCGGCTCAGAGATCATCTGGGACACGCTGGTCAACCTGGGGGTAAAGACGGTGTTCGGATATCCGGGTGGCGCGATCATGCCCGCGTACGACTCAATGATAAAGTTCCCCATCCACCACGTGCTGGTTCGCCATGAACAGGGCGCGGCCCACATGGCTGATGGCTACGCGCGCGTTTCGGGTAAGGTGGGTGTCTGCATCGCGACGTCCGGTCCCGGCGCCACCAATCTGGTCACTGGCATCGCCAACGCGATGCTGGACGGGATCCCCATGGTGGCCATCACGGGGCAAGTCTCTTCGACCTTGATCGGCAGCGACGCCTTTCAGGAGACCGACATCACCGGCGTCACGCTCCCCATCACCAAGCACAACGTCGTGGTGGACCGAGCAGAGGACATCTGCGAAGCCATCAAAGAGGCCTTCTACATTGCGCAATCGGGCCGCCCCGGTCCGGTGGTGGTCGACATCACCAAAGACGCACAGCAAAAGTCGTGTCTGTACAAGTTCGACGAGTCTCCGGTGCAGCTCCCCGGGTATCGTCCGGAGTTCGAAACGTCACCGACGGACATCGCGCTGGCCGCTCAAATGATCAAACAGGCTGAGCGCCCTGTGCTGTTTTGCGGTCACGGCGTGATCCGCGGGATCGCCGAGCAAGAGTTGATGGCGCTCGTGGAAAAAACGGGCGTTCCGGTCGCGTGTACCTTGCTTGGATTGGGTGGATTTCCTGCCAGTCATCCCCGCGCGCTCGGCATGATGGGCATGCACGGTGAGGCCTGGGTCAACAAAGCCATTCAAGAGTCCGATCTCATCATCGCCGTAGGCATGCGCTTCGACGATCGCGTCACGGGCAACTTGGCGACGTACGCACGTGGGGCCAAGAAGATTCACATCGAAAAGGACCCCGCGGAAATCAACAAGAACGTCCGCGTCGATTTGGCGCTCGTGGGCGATGCCAAGGACATCTTGCAGCAGATCTTACCCTTGGCTCAGGCGGGTAGCATCGAGCCCTGGCACAAGCACATCGATGACATGCGCGGCGAGAGCGCAGTGATCGACATCAAGGACTTGCCCGACAACGGCAAGCTCTACGCGGCACATGTGATCCACGATCTTTGGAAGTTGACCGACGGCAAGGCGATTGTGGTCACCGATGTGGGTCAACACCAAATGTGGGAAACCCAGTACTACAAACATGACTACTCACGTCGCCTGGTCACCTCGGGCGGGCTGGGCACCATGGGGTTTGCGCTCCCGGCCGCGATCGGCGCCAAGTTCGCCGACCCAGAAGCTGAAGTGTGGGTGATCGCCGGTGACGGCGGCTTCCAGATGACCGCCGCAGAGCTGACCACGATTGCCCAGGAGGGCATCAAGATCAACGTAGCTATCATCAACAATGGGTTCTTGGGCATGGTCCGGCAGTGGCAGCAATTCTTTTACGGCGGGCGCTACGTGGCCACGCCCATGAAGAGCCCCGACTTCGTCAAGCTGGCCGATGCTCACGGCCTATTGGGCTTGCGCGCTACCACCCGCGCCGAGGTCAAACAAGTCGTGGATCAGGCCCGCGCCCATGAAGGAGCCGTCGTGATCGACTTCAGAGTTGTGCAAGAGGACTCCGTTTACCCCATGGTCCCCTCCGGTGCCGATCTGAAGGACATGATCCGCCGCCCCAAAAACCCGATCTTCGAGACGGGAGAAGACGAATGAACCAGACCTTGCCCAAACCCCCCAGCTACAACTTGCGCACCTTCGTGGCGTATGTCGAAGACAAGCCCGGTGTGCTCAACCGCATCGCGTCGCTCTTTCGCCGCCGTAACTACAACATCGTGTCTCTGAACGTCGGGCGCACACATGAGCCAGGGATCAGCCGCATGACGTTCCAGGTTGAGGCGGACGCAGACATGGCCCTGCGCATCGAGGCCAACTTGTACAAGATGGTGAACGTCCTGAGCATCGAGGACATCACCGAAGTGCAGCGCGTCGTGCGCGACTTGGCATTGATCAAGGTCAGCGTGGATCAATCTCGTCGGGGTGACGTGCTCAACCTCGTGCAGATTTTCCGCGCACGTGCTGTCGACGTGAGCCCCGATTCACTCACCGTCGAAGTGACCGGAGATCAAGCCAAAATTCAGGGCATGGTCGCGGCCCTGTCCCCGTTTGGGATCTTGGAAATGGTGCAGACCGGCACAGTGGCGATGAGTCGCGGCCCACAAGGGCGCGCTGCACAGATGGCTCATCGCCCGCTGGGTGGGCGTAGCCCACTGCGCGCTGTGTCGTTGGCCCAACCGCCTATCTCCCTGGCATGACCTAGGCGGGCCCTGGGGACAGCGCCGCAGCGACCCTGCCCCCAGCTGGTCTCACTTCACTCTCAAATCTTCCGATAAAGGTATCCATCATGTCTGTTCCAAGCGACACGTCAGTCCAAAGCGGCAGGTCGATCCCTGACGACTACGTCCGCATTTTCGATACGACGTTGCGCGATGGGGAACAGTCCCCTGGCGCGACGATGACGTCCGAGGAAAAGCTCGAGGTCGCCCGGACGCTCTCGCGGCTGGGGGTAGACGTGATTGAAGCTGGGTTTCCCGCAGCATCACCCGACGACTTGGCCGCGGTCAGACAAATTGCCGAGACCGTAGGGCAGGAGATCCCAGAAGGGCGCCCGCTGCGTCCCGACGTCGCTGGGTCGAGCGTGGCACGCCCACCTATCATCGCTGGACTGGCGCGCACCCACGAGCGCGACCTGGAGAAAGCGTGGGAAGCGGTGCGTGGCGCGAAGTATCCCCGCATTCACACCTTCTTGGCCACCTCGCCCCTGCATCGCGAGCACAAGTTGCGCATGACCAAGGACGAAGTAGTCAAGCGCGCGATCAAAATGGTGAGCCTGGCGCGCAGCATGTGTCAGGATGTTGAATTCAGCCCAGAAGACGCGGGCCGCACCGAGCCTGAGTTCTTGTACGAAGTGCTCTCCGCGGTGATCGAAGCCGGCGCGACCACGCTCAACATTCCCGACACCGTCGGCTACACCCTGCCCCATGAATTTGGTGCGCTGATCCGCGGCATCAAGGAGCACACCCAGGGCATCGAACGCTGCGTCATCTCCGTGCATTGTCACAACGACCTTGGGCTCGCCACGGCCAATACCTTGGCGGGGATCTTGAACGGCGCCCGCCAGGCGGAGGTCACCATCAACGGGATTGGTGAACGCGCAGGAAACACCGCACTTGAAGAGGTGGTGATGACGCTGACGACGCGCAAACCGGTATTTGGGCTGCGCACCGGCATCGATACCACCCAGCTAACACGTGCCAGCCGCTTGGTATCTAGTCGCACGGGCATGCTCGTCCAGCCCAACAAGGCCATTGTCGGGGCCAATGCGTTTGCCCACGAGTCGGGCATCCACCAAGACGGCATGCTCAAGCACGCTGAAACGTATGAGATCATGAGGCCTGAAGCGGTCGGCGCGCAAAAGACTTTGCTCGTATTGGGAAAGCATTCGGGTCGGGCTGCGGTGGCCAACCGTTTACGTGAACTGGGTGTGAGCCTGCGCGACGAGGCGCTGGAGGCGGCATTTGAGCGCTTCAAGGTGCTGGCGGACAAGAAGAAACACATCACCGACGCCGATCTGATGGCGCTCGCTTCTTCGGAAACTGCCGACGTGCACGAGACTTATCATTTTGAGGCCGTGCACGTATCCGCCGGTACCGGGTTGCCTACTGCGTCCGTACGCTTGCGGGGGCCAAACGGCGAGGAGCTGGTCAAAGCCGCTATTGGAACAGGACCGGTGCACGCCATCTTCACCGCGATCGATCAGATCATCCAGGCCCCGGCTGAACTCTTGGAGTATTCCATCAAGGCCGTGACCGAGGGCATTGACGCCCTAGGTGAGGCCAGCGTGCGCATCCGCATGAAGAGCGAGGGTTTGCGTGAAAACGCCCAGTTGGGCAGCACGCGCGCACCGGTCTTCCATGGCCACGCAGCGGATACTGATGTGCTGGTCGCGAGCACCAAGGCCTATCTGAGCGCTATCAATCGCCTCCTGAGCGTGGTGGACGCCAAGTCTGCACAGGCTACGGAATCTGTCCCAACCGGCAGTGGAGTGTGATGACCATGCTTGAACCACTATCCGACGAACGGTCGCACGGTCAGGCACTAGGTGCCGTGCGAGGCGACGCGCCTTTGAGCGTTGAGATCTACGATACGACACTGCGAGACGGGAGTCAGGGTGAGGGCGTCTCCTATACCGCTAACGACAAAATTCGCATCGCGCAGCGTCTAGACCAGTTTGGCGTCGCCTATGTGGAGGGCGGCTGGCCTGGGTCCAATCCAAAGGACGCGGAGTTTTTTGAGCGGGCCAGGGACTTGGCGTGGAAGACGACCAAGATCGCTGCCTTTGGCTCAACGCGTCGCATCAATTTGCCCGCTGACGAGGACCCGAACTTGCAGGCCCTCATTGCATCGCAGGCGCCCGTGTGCACCATTTTTGGCAAAACTTGGACGCTGCATGTCACGGACGTGCTTCGCACCAGCTTGGACAACAACCTGCGCATGATTGAGGAAAGCGTCGCGTTTCTAGTTGCCCAAGGACGCCACGTGATCTTCGACGCGGAGCACTTCTTCGACGGCTACCGAGCTGACCCAAGCTATGCAGTAGAGGCGCTCCGCGCAGCGAGCCGGGGCGGAGCAAGCACGCTGACTTTGTGTGACACTAACGGCGGCAGCCTACCTTGGCAGGTGGAGCAAACAGTGCGCACCGTGCGCTCCCAGCTCACCACTCCGCTGGGTGTTCACGCTCACGATGACACCGGTTGTGGTGTCGCCAATAGCCTAGCTGCGGTTTTTGCCGGTGCACATCAGGTACAGGGCACCATCAATGGCATTGGTGAACGCTGCGGCAATGCCAACCTCAGCGTCATCATCCCCAATTTGGAGCTCAAGTTCCAAGTCCGCGCACTGCCAGAGAGCAAGCTGCGCGAACTGACCGAAACATCGCGATTTGTCGCCGAGATCGCCAACCTGTCGCCACACAAGGGCATGGCCTACGTGGGCCAGAGCGCGTTTGCACATAAGGGCGGCGTCCACGTCGCAGCCATGCGGCGACACGTGGACTCTTACCAACACATCGATCCTGCGCGCGTCGGCAACGTAATGCGCGTCGTGGTGAGCGACCTTGCCGGTCGCGCCAACGTGACCACGATGGCTGAAGAGCTAGGCGTAAGCGTCGACGCACAGCTGGAAGAAGAAACCCTACGGTCCATCAAAGAGGCGGAGGCGCGTGGCCTCAGCTATGAGGGAGCGGAGGCTTCTGTCTCGCTGCTCATGAAGCGCAAGGCAACGGACTATCGTCCTCCCTTCGAAGTCCTCGACTACCAAGCGATGGTGGGGCGACGACAAGGAACTGAGTTTGTCGAAGCCACAGTGCGCCTGCGCGTCGGCGACCAGGTGGTGCACACCGCGGGCGACGGCAACGGCCCCGTGAGCGCACTCGACTCAGCACTGCGCAAGGCCCTAGCTCTGCATTATCCCACGCTGGAGCAGATCCATCTCGCCGACTATAAAGTGAGGATCCTGGACTCCAGCAACGGCACGGGCGCCATCACACGCGTGCTCATCGACAGCCGCGACCCGCACGGCGCGTTCAGTACCGTGGGCGCCTCGGCCAACATCATCGAAGCCTCGATGATGGCCCTGGTCGACGCACTGGAGTTCGCGCTCGGTCGCTCCTAGCCCACGGTGCGCTGCTCTGCGGCGCGCCGTCGACAAGGAGCGGAATTGAGAGGCGCGGAATTGAGAGGCGCAGAGCTCACAAGGAGCGGCGCAGCTGCAGCTTCTCTACACCAGCTTGCAGTTTCTCCGCACCAGCTAGCGGTTTCTCTCGCTCCGCGGCTGTTGACGCAGGGGTTGCGTCTTTTGCACTCGGGTCCCAAGAAGACAGGCCCCCGGCCTCGAGCGGATTGAGCTCTGCCTTGCGGAACAAGCCCAAAGCACTGGCCGCGACGTGGATGCTCGCCCAGCGCGCCAAGTGATACGAAGGCGGTACGGACACACTGGCGGTGCAGCCAGCGCCATTCCAATTGGCACCTGTGCGATCCAGGTGCTCTTTGGCAAGATGAAACGCCTCATAGAAGCGCGCGATGTTTTGCTCCGGAGCGCAGCGTTCACGTGAACGGCGGCGTGCCTCCTGGGACATATTGAGCCGGCGCTCCTCATGAGAGAGCAGCTCAACTACCGCGCGACCAAACCGCCAATCGCTCAAGCTCTCATCGGGACCTGGATTGATGAGGATGCCATCGCGCTCATGAGCGATTTGCTGCTGGACCCCCATCCCGTCATTCATCGCCACGACTGGTAGCGCGCACCACAGTGCTTCGCTCACCACTTGCCCATACGTCTCGCTGAGTGAGGTGTAGACAAACAAGTCCGCGTGTCGGTAGTAGTTCTGCACTTCTTGCAGTGGCTTCTCACCCAAGAAAAACACGCGGCCTTCCAGCTGCAGCTCCTTGGCCAAATCAATCAGTGATTGGTGATCCGGACCATCTCCCACCAGGGTCAGGGTCGCGAGCGGGTCCTCAGGAGCTACGGCGCGCGCAAAGATGCGCAGCAACCGCTCGAGAGATTTCTCGCGACTGTGCCGACACACCGACAACAAGCGGTGCCCTTTGACTGTCCCTTGGGGAAAAGGATCCTGTCCCTCTGGCCCATCGAAAATGGACGGGTCCACGCTGCGTGGGATGACATGAATGGGGCAAGTGACGCCGCGGTCACGCCAGTACTGCTTGAGACCACCGGAGAGCACCACCACACCATCGCTGCGGTTGTACGCGCTGGCGATTTGACGCTCGAGCCAAGGGATGACCCGCTCACCAAACACATAGTTGAGAGCGCGATTGCTGCGAAACGCCTCGGGGAACATCACCTGGTAATAGCTGGCCCAGTGAAACGTATTGACCGACAAAAATGGGACATTGTGGGTGCGGCGCAGCCACAACCCCAAATCAATCATGCCCGTACCCGTCTGACCCAAAAACACGTCGATGCGCTTGCGCACGACCTCCCGCAGGCCTCGGCGGGTGGGGAGCGCCAGATGCACACCTGGTTGGGCATTGAGCGGAACGCTGGAAAGCAGCACGCGATTCTGCGGTAGCTCCTCCTCCCGAGCCACCGGATCCTCCGGACCAATCACAATGACCTCGTGGCCCCGACTGGTGAATTCCCGGTAGAGGAATTGGCTCGCGAATGATGAGCCGTTGGCGTAAGGAACGCGCACATGATCGTTAGCGATGCCGATGCGCTGAGGACGCCAACGTTTTGCGTCGCTCTTCAAGTCCAATACCTGTGCCATGAAAATCCTTGATCTATGCGAGTTCTATTCGGAGCGTGGTGGAGGGGTTCGCTCGTATCTAACCAAACTTGGCGGCTACGCAAGCGAGGCGGGGCACGAATTCGTCATCGTGGCGCCCGGGCCTCGCGATGAAACCGTGAGAGATAACGGAGCACTCATCGAACGATATGCGGCTCCGCACATGCCCTATGACGCGACGTATCATATGCCTCTTCGTCTGGGTCGGATGCGTGAACTGATCCGTAAGCACTCTCCTGATGTACTTCAAGTCAGTAGCCCGTTTGTTCCGGCAGTGGTTGCAGCCACGATCCCTGACGAACAATCGCGGGGGATGCTACGAGCCTACGTATATCACTCGGATCCAATTGGGTGCTACTTGAAACCCTGGGCTGACCGAAAGATT
>Ga0315912_10001542_pt1 | contig 27723 bp, 23 predicted proteins | sample VfabasoilMG_FD_204469 | JGI IMG/M metagenome (GOLD analysis project Ga0315912, IMG submission 204469) | Garden soil microbial communities collected in Santa Monica, California, United States - V. faba soil | ecosystem: Environmental > Terrestrial > Soil > Garden | place: USA: California...
TGAGCGTACGGAGGTAGAAGCATGCTCTGGCAGCATCCGGCGTGGGTTGGGTTGTTGGCGGGCCTGCTCGCGGCCCTCCAGGGCTCGCTGCTCGAGTACTGGATTCACCGCTCGCTGCACCGGCGCGGCTGGGCGCGGCGCCAGCACGGCGAGCATCACATGTTGGGCAAGGGCCAGGGGTGGGCCGGCGAGTTTCGCGCCTACCTGCTACCGGCGCTGCCGTTCTGCCTGCTCTCATTTCTGCCGTCGCTCGCCATCGGTGTCGGTTACAGCGCGGGTGCTACGTTGTATCTGGCGTTTGCCGCGTACGCACATCAGGTGCAACACGAGCGACCCGAGTTGGTGTTCTGGATGAAAGCGCCGGTGCACCACCTGCATCATCGCCACCACATGACGCGCTACAACTACGGCATCGGCGTGGATATCTGGGATCGTTGGTTCGGCACGTTGCAGCTGCGCGGCTGGAATCCGAAGCCGGGGCCGAGCCATTGGAGCGACTGGTTGCGGATTCAGTGGTGGGGTGCCAAGCCTGCTCCGGAAGCGGCGTTGCCCGGCGCCGATGAGCCAGCACCCGGAATTTCTCGAGCAGGCCGTAATCCGGAGCGCCCCTCAGCAGCGCAGCCGAGTTCGCATTGATGCCCACGGATCGGCGGCTCTGAGCGACGGCACGCATTGACTCAGGGCAGGACTCGACCCCAAAGTCATGGACAGTACCATGACTAGATCCATCGGCATGGCTGCGCTCGCGCTCTTGGGCGTTGCCATTGTGGGCTGCAGTGAGGGAACGCTTCCACGTCCCGTGCGCGACGACATGTCGATGCCCAGCAACGCTGGCAGCGCGTCGGTCACGCCGGTCACGCCGGAGCCAGAGCCAGAACCGGTGCTGCCGGCGGGGCCCGCACCGCTCGGCCCGCTCAGCACCGAGGGCGGCGTGATTCGCATCATGGCGGTGGGTGATTCGATCACGGCCTCCACCTGCTGGCGCGCCGACCTCTGGCAACAGCTCACGGTCAGCTTTCCGGGGCGCTTCGACCTGGTGGGCACGCTGACCAGCGATAGCGGCTGTCCCCCCAGCGGTTACGATCAGGACAACCAGGGCTACGGCAGCTCGCTGGTCACCGAGATCGCTGCCGGCATCACCACGGCCCGGACGTGCCAACCCACGTGCCCGTCGCTCAGCGATCTACAGCAGGCCTTCCTGGCCAAGCCCGCGGACGTGGCGCTGATGCACTTTGGCACCAACGACGTCTGGAACGCACGCCCCACCGAGGACATCGTCAACGCGTACACGGCGGTCGTGACGGCGCTGCGTGCCGCCAACCCCAGGGTAGTGATCCTGGTGGCTCAGATCATCCCCATGAACGTGACGGATGCGACCTGCGCCGGCTGCACCTGCGCGGGTTGCCCCAGCAGCGTGCCGGCCTTGAACACCCGCATCGTCAGCTGGGCCGCCGAGCACGACAGCGCGGACTCCCCGATCCGGGTGGTCGATCAGTTTACCGGTTACGATGCCACGCTGGACAACCGCGAGGGCGTGCATCCCAATGCGCAGGGATCGCAGAAGATCTCTGACCAGTGGTATGTGACGCTCGCGCCGCTGTTCTGAGGCGCGAGCTCCGGCACCAGCCCCGGGCTAGGGCTGCCGCAAGTAGGTCTCGATCGTCAAGAAGCCGAAGTCTTGCTTGAACAGCTCGAGCTGCGTCGGGCTCGCGGTATAGCCCCAGATCGACGGGATGCTGCCCGCGATGGCGCAGTTTTCTGTATCCACCTGGGGAGCAAAGCTAGCACACGCCGCCGCGAGCGCCCCTCGGCGCGGTTGCGACCTGGGGGTCAACCAGGCCGGTGCACAGCCGCTGGTCTCACCAACCCATTTGGGTGCGGAGCGCCCCGATCAGCGCCTCCGCCATCACTTCGTGCGTGCGCAGGCTGGGGTGCCAGGCGCAGCCGTAGCCGTTCGCCGGATCGGTCTCTGCGAGCTGGAACGTCGTGACCGCCGCGTCGCCCGCCTGGTTGCGCTGCTGGACCGCCTGGTCGATGTAGGTGCGCGCCGCACTCAGATCCGTGCCGCCGAGCAGTGGCCCTACCGTGCATAGGATCTGCGCCTCCGGATAGGCCGTGCGGATGCGCCCGAGCAGCGCGACATAGGCCGCTACGAAGTCTTGCTGCGATGGATCGCTGAGCGTGCTGAAATCGTTGGTGCCGAGATTGACGACCACGGCCTGCGGCTGCCAGGTGGAGAAATCCCAACGGCTGTCGGCGCGCGTGGGCAGGATGCGATCGTAGTAGCTCGGCATCGGGTTCGTGCAACTCGAGGCGTCATCACCGTAGTTGCACACGACGCCCTTGCCGGACCACGCCACCGTGCTCAGCTCCGCGCCGAACTCTCGCGCCGCGATCGCGCCGAACGTGAGGTAGTGGTTCTCCGTGTCGGGCGTGAACATGCAATCCATGTTGGCGCCCTCGTTGCCGTACCCGCAGCTGATCGAATCGCCGATCAACTCGATGCGCCGTTCGGAGCGCGGGGGAGGCGCGAGCAGCTCGCCAGCGCCGAAATCGAAACCCAGGAGCTGCGCTTCGCCCTGGTCGGCTTCGGTGCGACGATAGATCTCCACGCTGTGTGCGCCGCTCTCTAGTCCGGTGCCGAGCGTGTCGAGGCCGCCCGTCGAGAGCAGCGTGGGCTGGAGCAGCCCATCGATCAAGACCGTGTACTCTTGCCCACCGCTCAGCCGTACGCCGACGGACGTGCCGAAAAAATTCGCGATCACGCCCGTTCCCGACCAGGCAAAGCGAGGACCTGCCGGATCGCTCGTGTCGACGCGACCGATGAAGCGCAACGCCGGGGTGCCGGCGGGCGGCGGCTCGCTGGAGGGTTGCTCTTCGGCAGGCGGGGGTGGTGGTTCGCCCATGCCGGAGACGACCGGGGCGATCTCCGGGATCGTCGTTTCCGAAACGCCGCGCTCGGAGTCCGATTGTGTAACCTCGGAAACGCCGTTCGCTGGATTCGCAGCTGCGCCGCTGGCGCCACTCAACGTCGGGCGCGCTTCCGGCAACGGCGCAGCGACGCCGCTCTCCGCACAGCCCGGGCCCAGAGCCACGGCTGCAGCCAACACGGCTGCGGGCTGCACTCTTCCGTAGAAAAGCCGAGCCTTAGCCGACCGGGCTCCGGATCTCATCGACACTCGGCGAGTCTCTCGCGGGCCGGCGCGAGGGTCAACGAAACACAGTTGCAATGGACCATTCCAGCATGAGCGACTCGAGCAGGAGTGCCCTCCGTGCGCGCGCGCACGTGCGCGCGCCGGTGGCACCGTGCTTGCATTGCTGGTGAGCGAGGAGAGGCACGAATCATATGGAATCAATGGCAGCTTGGCCCGTGGGACCCGCTCTGGGCATGAGAATGACCGAGCCATACGCCGCACTCGTCGCGCGGGATGCCTATTTTTGGGCTTGGCCGCTGGTCAACCTGTACAGCCGCCGGCTCGCGTTCGAAAACCCAACGGAGGCTGCCTCCGGCGGGCCCGTGCCGGCGTTGGCAGTGAAGGAGTCGGTGAATCGGCTCGCCTTGCTCACCGACTACGTTCCGGCAGAGGAGCGCTCGATCGCCTGCCCCAATCACGACCTCGTCTCTGGCGCCACTTCGCTCGCGCTCGATCGCGGCCCCGTCGTGGTGCAGGTGCCGGACTTTGGGTCGCGCTTCTGGGTGTACCAGGTGGTGGATGCGCGCACGGATGCGTTTGCCAGCCTGGGCTCGATGTACGCGACCAAGCCCGGCTTCTATCTGCTGGTTGGGCCGACCTGGCATGGCACGGTTCCCCCGGGCATCGCCCACGTCTTTCGCGCGATGACCAACACGGGCTTCCTCCTGCCGCGCGTCTATCGGGACGACACCGCGGAGGACAAGCAAGCCCTCCCGAGCGTGTTGCAGCAGATCACGAGCTATCCACTCTCGGAGTTCGATGGCAAATTCAAGCTCAACGACCGGTCTCGCCTGCCGAAGGAGCCCGCGCTCTCTTCCGAGAGAGAACAGCAGTGGGTCGCGCCGGAGAGGTTCTTCGACATGCTGCCACGTGTGCTCGCCGACGCGCCGCCGTTGCCCGGGGAAGAAGCGCGCTATGCCGAGGTGATGGCGGTCGTCGGTGCTTCGCGGAGCGATCGCAAATTGAAAGAGGTGATCCAGGCAGCGGCGATCCAGGCGGACGCCGAGCTCGTCCACCCCCTGCTCCAGTTTCGCAACTACGGCCTACAGCTGCCGTACCACTGGAGCACGGTCTCCAACGGCGCGGACTTTGGCACGGACTACTTCACGCGCACCGCGGTAGCCCGCTCCAACATGTTCATCAACCGCTCGGAAGAGACCAAGTACTACTACCAGGATCTGGACGCCGACGCGCAGCGGCTCAACGGGGCCCACCGCTACACGATCACCTTTGCCAAGGGGATGACCCCGCCGGTGCGAGGCTTCTGGTCGCTCAGCCTGTACAACGAGCACCATTTCTTCGCGCCCAATGAGCTCAACCGCTACTGCCTTGGCACCAAGAGCCGCGAGCTGAAGCTCAACCCCGACAAGTCCCTCACGCTCTACGTGCAGACATCCGCGCCCTCGGAGGAGCATCGAGCCAACTGGCTGCCCGCGCCGCCGGACGGCGATTTTTCCCTGTATCTGCGCGCCTACTGGCCGAAGTCGCCGGTGCTCGAGGGCTCCTGGACGCCCCCCCCGGTGCGGCTCCTGCACTGACCAGGATGAACCGCCAGGACACAGGAGCGTCCAGGCCCTGGCGGTTCACACTGTGATCCCGCGGGGGCCGGTGCCCCGCTCTCTCTCAGTCCTCGAGCTGACCGAACTTGCCGCTGCTGTAGTCGGCGAAGGCTTGCTCGATCTCTTGCGGCGTATTCATGACGAAGGGGCCGTATTGCACGATCGGCTCGGCGATGGGTTCACCGGCGAGCAGCAGGAGCTGCGCGGCGGAGCTGGCCTGCAGCGTGACGCGCTCGCCACTGTGGCCAAACAGGATGAAGTCCTCCTGTTTGGCGCTGCGTGAGCCGTTGATCGAGACCCCGCCGCTCATCACCAGCACGGCGGCGTTGTAGGACGCAGGGAAGGAAAACTCCGCGCTGCCCCCCGCCTCCAGCCGCACGTCGTAGACATGGATCGGAGAGAAGGTCTGGGCGGGCCCAGTGACGCCCTGGTACTCGCCGGCGATGACGCGCACCTGCCCCGCGGGCAGTGCTACCAACCCCATCTGATCGGCGCGCAGACCCTGGTAGCGCGGTGGCGCCATCTTGTGCTGGCGCGGCAGGTTGACCCAGAGCTGGGCCATGTGGAATGGGCCGCCCCGGCGCGCGTAGTTTTCCTCGTGGTACTCCTTGTGCAAGATGCCCGACGCGGCGGTCATCCATTGCACGTCACCCGGGCCGATCACTCCGCCTCCGCCGGCACTGTCGTGATGCGCCACGCTGCCTTGCCAGGCGAGCGTCACCGTTTCAAAGCCGCGGTGGGGATGGACGCCCACGCCGCGCGGGCGGGCCGTGGGCAAATAGTCGTACGGCGGGTGGTAGTCGAGCAGCAGGAACGGGCTCAGCTTCTCGGCGGCGTCCGGGATCTCCGAAAAGTAGCCGGCCACGCGAAAGCCGTCGCCCACCCAGTGCAGCGCCGGGGCGCGATAAACATCTTCGATCTCTCGTAGTTGGGGGCTGCTGCCGGGGGCTGCAACGGTTCGGGATACGCTCGCCGCTAGGCTCATGGGGTCCTCCTGGACGCTCAACATGTGCATCGCGACGCCGGCGCGCAACGTGGGGCCCCTGCCCGGTAGCAGCGGCCCCAGCGGGCAGCCCGGCGCCGCCTCGATTGTCGGGTCGAGGGTGCGTCGAGGTCGGAGCCTGCGCGGACGAAGCACCCCCCCCCGAGGATGGGGACCCGCGCCGCGCGGGCTCCGTCCTCGAGGTGTCGGACAGGTCCGGCGAGGTCAGATGGAGTATTCGGGTGCGAACACGCGCACACGGCGGGGCGAGACGTGCACGAGATCACCCGACTTCAAGGCGAGCTCGGCGAATCGCTCTGCCGTCAACTCGGCGTTGATCAGCTGATCGGAATGCACGGTACGCAGCTCGATCTTGGTGCGCGGCCCGGTGGGGTTGACGTGGACCACCTTCGCCTCGAGGCTGCTGCCGCCGTTCTTGGTCCGCTCCAGCTGGAGCTCGTGCGGCCGCACATAGATGGACGCCTCTTTGGACTCGAGATCGGGGTAGTCCGGCGACGTCAGTGCCAGGCCCTGGACCACCGCCTTGCCGTGCTCGATGCGGCCCGGGAACACGTTCACATTGCCGAGGAAGTCCATGACGAAGGCGTTGGCGGGTTGCTCGAAGACCTCCACGGGGCTGCCCACCTGTTCGATGCGGCCCTTGTTCATCACGACGACCCGGTCAGCGACTTCAAATGCCTCTTCCTGATCGTGCGTGACGAATACGCTCGTCACCTGGATTTCCTCGTGCAGGCGGCGCAGCCATTGCCTCAGCTCTTGCCGTACCTTTGCGTCGAGCGCGCCGAACGGCTCATCCAGCAGCAGCACCTTGGGACGCGCAGCGAGGGCTCGAGCCAGCGCCACGCGCTGGCGCTGGCCGCCGGACAGCTGAGCCGGGTAGCGATCTCCCAGCCCGTCGAGACGGATCAGCTTCAGCAGCTCTGCCACCCGTTCCTGCCGCTCCGGCTTCTTCACGCCCCGCACGCGCAGGCCGTAGCCGATGTTGTCCGCGATGGTCATGTGGCGAAACAGCGCGTAGTGCTGGAACACGAAGCCCACCTTGCGGTCTCGCGCCGAGTACTCGGTGATGTCCTCGCTTTCGTGCAGCACGGCGCCCGAGTCGGCCACTTCGAGCCCGGCGATGATGCGCAGGAGAGTGGTCTTGCCGGAGCCGGAGGGGCCGAGCAGGGCCAGGAGCGAGCCGCTCGGTACCTCGAGGTTGACGTCTTTGAGAGCCGTGAAGCTCCCGAAGTGTTTGTTGACGTTTTTGATCGAGATGCTCATGGCGTAGTTCCTGTCGGGTTGGGCACCGGCGCACTGCCGTGCGTGGGAAGCTGGTGCTCGAGCTTGCTCTTGATGAAGAGCGTGAAGATGGCCAGTAGCGTCAGCACGGACGCGACCGCAAACGAGCCGGGCAGGTTGTACTCCTGGAAGAGCTTTTCGATGCGCAGCGGCATCGTGTCGGTCTGGCCGGCGATATGCCCGGAGACCACGTAGACTGCGCCGAACTCGCCCATGGCGCGGGCGTTGCACAGGATCACCCCGTAGACGAGGCCCCACTTCACGTTCGGCAGCGTGATGTGCCAGAACATCTGCCAGCCGCTGGCGCCGAGGCTGACCGCCGCCAGTTCCTCATCCGGCCCGATGGCATCCATCACCGGAATCAGCTCCCGCGCCACGAAGGGGAAGGTGACGAAGGAGGTCGCCAGCACGAGCCCAGGCACCGCAAAGATGATCTTCAAGCTGGCGTTCTTGGGCCACACCTCGAGGGCCTGTTGAGCCAGTACCAGGCCCGCAAACAGAAGAGCGCCGCCTCCGAGCGCGACCAACCAGGGGTGCCTCCACAGGCCTCGCTGCTGCTCGTTGCTGCTGTGGTGCGGGCGAATCAGGAAGAAGGTGACCACCGCGGCGACCACGACGACGAGCGAGGTGAGGTACGGCATGATCGAGTAGCCGTCCCGCCGCAAGAATGGGCCGAGATAGCCCTGCAGGCCGAAGATCAGCACGAACATCAGACCCGCCACGACCGGCGAGACCGAAAAGGGCAGGTCGATCAGCGCGGTCAACAGCGTGCGCCCCTTGAACTTGAAGCGCGTGATCGACCAGGCTGCGGCAAGCCCGAAGAGCACGTTGGCCACGAGCGCGATCGGCACCACCGTCAGCGTCAACAGGATCGCATGGCGTGTGTCGGGATCGCCAAACAGGTTCTTGAAATAGGCGCCCACACCGGCCGCAAATGCCTCGACGAACACGTTGATGATCGGGATGCCGATCAAAAGGATGACGGTGGAGAGCGCAATGGTGGTGAGCCCCCAGCGCACCCACGCCGGGTCGCGCTGAGCGCGCCGCATGCGGGCAACCGCCGCCGCCTTGGCCTTTGGCTGTGGGGGAACTTGCTGCGAAGTGCTCGGAGAAAACTCGACGACTTCAGCTTGCATGACGCCTGCTCCAACCTTCCAGGAAATTGATCAAAAGCAACATGCTGAACGAGATGACCAGCAGCATGACGGCGATGGCCGTGGCCTCGCCATACGCAAACTCTTCCAGGCGCGCAACGATCAGAATCGGCGCGATCTCGGTCTTGTAGGGCATGTTGCCGGAGATGAAGACGACCGAGCCGTATTCACCGATCGAACGCGCGAAGGCTAGCGCAAACCCGGTGATCAGCGCGGGGTAGAGCGCAGGCAGGATCACGTTCTTGAACGTCTGCCAGCGTGTCGCGCCCAGCGAGGAAGAGGCTTCCTCTGACTCGGGATCGAACTCCTCCAGCACCGGCTGCACGGTGCGCACCACGAAGGGCAAGCCGACGAAAACCAGGACCAGGACGATGCCGAGGCGCGAATACGCGGCATTGATGCCGAGTGGCGACAGATATTGACCGAGCCAGCCCGTCTTCACGTACAGGCTGGCGTAAACCAGGCCGCCCACGGCCGTGGGGAGCGCGAGCGGCATGTCGACCAGCGAATCGATGAAGCGCCGGCCCGGGAACGTGTACCTCACCAGCACCCAGGCGATCAGTGAACCAAGCACGAGGTTGATGAGCGCGGCCGCGAACGACGCACCAAAAGTCAGCAGGTACGCCGCTCGCGAACGCTGCGTCCAGACCGCGTTGAAGAACTCATCGAACGTGAGCGTGCCCGCCTTGAGGAAGCACGCCGCGATCGGCAGAAGCACGAGGATGCTGAGGTAAGAGACGGTGTAGCCCAGAGTCAGGGAGAATCCGGGCAATATTCTTCGGTTTACGTGCGCCATCGGCTCGTGCTTCTGCTGGTAGTTCTGCTGCTGTTGCTAAGAGAGGAGTGGGATGATGGGGAGAGTTATCCCTTGGGCTTGTAGATGTTGTCGAACACGCCGCCTTCACCGATGAACTGCTTGTGCGCATCGAGGAAGTCTTTGGCGATGTCCGTGACCGGGAACAGCCGGAGCGCCGGGAAGTCCGCGGCGTGCTTCTTCAGAATGGCTTCGTTCTGCGGGCGGTAGAAGTTCTTGGCGATCACCTCCTGCGCCTCGTCGGTGTAGGTGAACTTCAGGTACGCTTCGGCAGCCTGCCGCGTGCCCTTGCGGTCGACGTTGCCGTCCACGACAGCGACGTGAGGTTCAGCGCGGATGCTGATCTCCGGGTAGATCAGATCCAGACCGCCCTTGGCTTCCTTGACCTCGAGGTGGGCCTCGTTCTCCCAGGCGAGGTGCACGTCGCCGATCTGCTTCTGCACGAAGGTCGTGGTCGCGCCGCGCGCGCCCGAATCCAGCACAGGGACGTGCTTGTACAGCTCGGTGACGTATTTGACGGCGTCATCCCGCGAGCCGCCGCGCAGCACGACGGAGCCCCAGGCGCTGAAGAAGGAGAGGTAGCCGTTGCCCGACGTCTTCGGGTTGGGGGTGATCACTTCCACGCCCGGCTTGATCAGATCCTTCCAGTCCTTGATGCCCTTGGGGTTGCCCTTGCGTACCACGAAGATGATCGTGGACGTGTACGGCAGGGAGCGGTTCGGCAGGCGGTCGATCCAGCCGTCTTTGATCAAGCCCTTCTTGTTGATGGCATCCGTATCCACGAACGTGGCGAGCGTCACCACGTCCGCCTCCAGCCCGTCGATCACGGAGCGCGCTTGCGTGCTCGAGCCGCCGTGCGACTGCTTGATGGTGACCTTGCCGCCCGTTTCCTTCTGGTACGCAGCCGTGAACTTCTCGTTCAGCTCGCGCCAGAGTTCGCGCGTGGGGTCGTACGAAACGTTCAGGAGCTCCACGTCCTTCGGCGGCGTCGCTGGCGGTGCCGCGTTGGCGGTGGGGATCAGGTCAAGAGAGTTGGATTGGCAAGCGAGGAGCCCACTCGCGCCGACAAGAAGAAGGGTTAGAAATCGAAGCCGTTTCATGGATACCTCAGTGTTAGATGGCGTATTTCAGCGGCGAGGGGTCTCTCGCCTCGTGAGTTCTTCGGGCCAGGTCAGCCAGAGTCGTTCCCTCCAGCACCTTGGCGGTGGCTTGCTGCAAGTCCTCGAGCACCAGGCGCACGCTGCACGCGCCGCCATTGCGGCAGGCTTCGCACGGCGGAGCGGGAGGCCGGTTGGCGCAGGGCGTAGGCGCCAGCGATCCGTTCAACGCCCGGACGATGCTGGCCAGGGTGATCTGGCCCGCCGCCAGGCTCAAGGTGTAGCCGCCACGGCGCCCACGCTGGCTCGTCAATAGTCCGTGCTGCTTGAGTTCCCGCAGGATGGCCTCCAGAAATTTGCGCGGAATGCGCCCGCGCTGGGCCAGATCGGCGATCAGCACGGTGCTGCCGGGCCGCTGCGCCAGCTGCGTCAGCGCCTGCAGCGCGTAGCGGGTCTTCATCGTCAGCATGTCTACCGTCTTGGTAGACATGAAGTCTATTTAAATAGACACCAACTGTCGACCAAATACGACGGTTGCCCCGATCCAGGCCGTTGGCCCGCATTTGGCGGATGGGAGCCCCGCACAATTTGTCCAGTGGGAGGGACACGTCCGAACGGCGCGCTGGCGCTCCCAGTGTTGCACGTCGGTCAACACGCGAGCGTAACGTGGCTCGAGCGCCCAGAGCGTAGCCGGCTTTGCTCCCTTCGGCGCTCGCGAAGCCGCCGAAACCAGGCGTATACGTTCTCCGAACGCTGCCGAATCTCCCTCCCGCAGCGCACCGCTGCCGGCAGCACCCACGATCACGTCTTCTAGCGCCGACGCCGGCGTGCGCTGGCCGCCGGAGAGGCCTTGGCCTGCTTGCGCGCGCGCGGCTCGGGCGTGGCGCGCAGAGCAGGCACGGCGCGTGGAGCAGGCGCGGCTCGCGCTGCTGGGGTGGGGCGCGCGGCAGCCGTGGGGCACGCCGTGTCATCACGCGTGAACGCTGCTTGCGGCAACTCCGTCTCGGCCCAGATGGCGAGCGCGCTGACGAACGCGCGTACCTGCGGCGGAACGAACTCCCGCTCGGGATAGACGGCAGCGATATGTGTCTCCACCTCGATCAGGCCCGGCAACACGCGCACGAGCCGACCGCTGTCGATGGAGGGCCGCGCGATGATGGACGGTAAGAGCGCGATCCCGAGGCCGCGCAGCGCGGCCTCATGCAGCACGGTGACCTCGTTGGAGAAGAACACGCCCTCCACGTGCAGTTGCCCGCCCTCGGCCGAGGGCCAGTGGGTGGCAGGCAGTTCCCCGCGCACGAAACCCATCAGGCAGCGGTGGGACTTGAGATCGCGCTGCGCGCGCGGCACGCCATGTTTGGACAGGTACTCCGGCGAGGCCACCGCCAGCATCCGGTCGCGCATCAGCGTTCGCGCGATCAAGCCGGGCTCGAAATGGCTGCTGGCACGCAGCGCCACGTCGTAACCGTCGCGCTGCAGGTCGACGTGTTTGGTGGCGAAGTGTACGTGCAGCCGCACCTCCGGGTACTGCTTGGCAAAGTTGCAGAGCAGCGCGAGAAAGGCGGGTTGCATCATGGGCGGGACGGACACGCGCAGCTCGCCACGCACCGCTTCGTCCGTGCGCCGAACACTGGCTTCCGCCTGGCTCACTGCGTCCAGCACGATGCGAGCGTGGCGATACAACGCCTCCCCGGCGTCGGTCAGCACCAGGCTGCGCGTGGTACGCCGCAGCAAGCGGGCGCCCAGGCGCGCCTCGAGCCGGGCCAGGCGGCGGCTGATGGTCGCGCGCGGTACGCCGAGCTCCGCGGCGGCACGCGATAGCGAGCGCGCATCCACGGTCTTCGAGAAGGCGAGCAGCTCTGCAGTTTCCACCGGGTCCGTCATTGGAGACAAATTGTAGCAGATGCTGCCAACTGTTGTCGTATTGCGTCGAATCGTCCGGAGCCACAGACTGCTGGATAGACACGGGATCCGCGCGGGGCTGGATCCGACAGGAGAAGTGGCGTGAAAACGACGAAGATCGGCTATTGGGCGACGACGGGGCTGGTGGCGGCGGGGTTTGCCGTGGGCGGCCTGGCGGACCTGTCGGGGTCGGCGGAGGTGCGGGCCGGGCTCGAGCATCTCGGCTACCCCGTCTACCTGGCGGCGTTGCTCGGGGTCTGGAAGGTGCTGGGGGCGGTGGCCATCGTGGCGCCACGCCTGCCGCGCCTGAAGGAGTGGGCGTATGCGGGCATGTTCTTCGATCTGAGCGGCGCATTCGTTTCGCATGCCAGCGTCGGTGACCCAGCGCCCAAGCTGATCGCACCGCTGGTGTTGCTGGCGCTGCTGGTCGCATCCTGGGCCCTGCGCGATGACAGCCGCAAGCTCGAGGCGGCAGAGCGCGAGCCCCGGCAGGCGCTCGGCGAACACGCGACCGCAAGCTGAGTTGGCGCTCGAGACGCTGGAGCCACATTTCCGGACATCACCGGGGCAGGGACGGTGATCGGGGGCAGAGTACGGCCAGACTCGTGGGCGCCACGATTTCTGCGGCCCAGAGTGCGCTCTGGGCCGTAGAAATTCCCAGGGACCTTGGACTGGCAAGAGCGCTGGATGGTGACGCAAGATGGCGTCGCGTGCGAAGCGCGCCGGAGTAAGCGCGCGCGCGCCGCGCTCTTGCTGGCAGTCGCGGTGGCCAGCGCGTATGCGCCCGACAGCCGCGCGCAAGGCTCGTTGGCACAGACCTTCTCCAACACCCTGACGGGCAAGGCTGAGGTCGTTCCCGAATCCAAGCCCAAGGCCAGCAAGTCCAAGAGCAAGCCCAAGAGTAAGGCGAAGAGCAAGTCCAAGCCGAAGGGGAACGCCAAGGCGAAGCCGAAGCCGGCAGCGGCGCAGGCCAACCCCGCGCCGAACTCGGTGAAGTCCGCTCCGGCGGAGCCAGCGCCCGCGGGCAGCTCGCCGGTCTCCGCTGCAGACGGCAGCATTGCCCCGCGCGCCGTGCCCAACGCTGCGGCCGCAGCCGCTCCCGCTGCGACGGCGCTTCCCGCCGCCGCACCCTCCGCGGAGGTCACGGCTGCCGACGCGCTCGCGGCGCCTGCCCCGCTCAGCGCAGCTGGCGAAGCCGCCCGAGAGCCACCCGAGCCCGAGCTGGCGCCCGTCGTTGCGGAGCCCGCGACGAGCCAGGCCGTGCCGGAGGCTGCCGCGACGGAGGCGTCGCCGCTGCGTCTGGCGATGTTCGTCGATGCCTACGTCGCGTTTCAGACCAACGACCCCGGCACCCTCGCGACGCTGAGCGGGCACCGCGCGTTCTCGGGGCAGGGCTCCACGTTTCTTTCCGAGAACGGCTTCTCGCTCGCATTCCTTGGTCTGGATGTGAGCTACGTGACGCGGCGCTTCGGTGCCACCGCCAACCTGCGCTTCGGCGAGGCGGCGCCGATCTATCACGCCCATGCCGAGCCGGAGAGCGACTTCACGTTCGGCATCGATCTGCTCACGCAGGCCTATCTGACCTGGCGCCCCCTGGACCCGCTGACGATCGACCTCGGTATGTTCAGCACGCCCTTCGGCGCCGAGGTGCTGGAGAGCTGGAGAAACCTCAACTACACGCGCGGCGCGCTCTACTACTACGCGCAGCCCGCCTGGCACACGGGCCTCCGGCTCCAGTACGAGCTGTCCGACGAGTTCGGCCTGTTGGGCTTCGTCGCCAACGGCACCAATAATATCAGCGAGACCCAGCAGGGCTTCGGCCTCGACCAGACCCCGACGCTGGGCGCGCAGCTCCGCGTGACCCCTGTGGAGCCGCTGACGTTGGCCCTGGGTGGCCTGTTCACGGTCGACGGGTACAACAACGATGACGCCGGCTTCGATGGCTTCGGCGACCTTGTTGCGACGCTCGATCTGGACGCGTTCCAGGCCGTGTTCAATGCCGACTATATCTTGACCAGAGATGCCACTCCGGACGAGCGTGATCGGCAGTTCTGGGGCTTCAGCCTCGGCCTGGGGTACAGCTTTGGCGAGCATTTTGGTCTTGCCGCCCGCGGCGAGTACCTGCTGGACGACGCGACCTTCGACGGCAATACCGAGCAGTGGCGCCTGCTGACGGCGACGCTCACCGCCGACTACAAGCCCTTCAGCGATACGCCAAATCTGATCATTCGCTGGGACAATCGCTGGGAACAGAGCAATCAGGCCATCTTCGGGGCGGACAGCCAGGGCACCGTGGATCCCGCGGATGACACGTACCGGGACGTCTGGTTTGAGAGCGTGATCGGCGTCGTGGTCACGACGGCGCCGTAGCAACGGCGCACGTCGAGTCTAGATCCAAGGGCCCCGCCGCGGCTCAGCGGAAGTACACGTTGTCGATGCGCAAGTAGCCTGTTTCGCTCGCGGCGCCGAGCTCCCCCGTGGCGTCGACCGTCGCGCTCGGACCAAAGACGAGCGCCGTGAAACGTTGCAGCACCAGATCGAGCGCCTCGGCGTCGGTGCCGGGAAAGCCTTGACCCGCGCTCCAGCCGTCCTTGGCCCAGCTGGGATAATAAAGCTGGGAGAAGTCGATCACGAACGGTTGAGGCGTGATGCCCACGTCGTGATCGATGCCGAACTCGGCGAACTCGGTGCCGAACGTTTCCTGGTAGGCGGGGCTGTCGATGCGCACGCGCACGTGACGCGGGCGGTCCGATGACATCCACACCACGATGCTCGAATAGGCACGGACGTCGCTTTCGCTGGTGGCCAGGCCGATGCCTGCCCACTCGTCGTAGAGCCCCGGGCCGCGTTGAAACGAGAAATCAAAGCGCAGATCCGCCGCGCCGGACAGCGGCTGCTCGGTGTTCCAGTTCGCCTGGACGCTGGCCAGTGGATCGCCATACACGAAGACGCCGCTCGGCATGGCCGACGGAGGAGACTCGAACTCGAAGTTGGTGATCCCGCCCACGTGCAGCCCGATATTGGCGGTGAGTGCGTCGACATTGCGCGGTGGCGCCTCCAGCGGCGGGCTCACGGGCAGCGCCTCGTCGATCAGCCCCTCGGCGAGAAACGCTGCGAAGCTGGGGCCGGCGAGCGTGATGATCTGGGATAGCTCGCTGCGCGCGCGCTCCCAGGTGGCCGTGTTCAAGAGTGGATCGGCGGCGACGAGCGGCGCGAGCTTCGCAGCGTAGTCGTCGGCGAGTTCGAGGAGCCGAGCGGCGGCAAAGGGCCCATCGAGGAGCTCGTTTCCGAGCTCCACCAGCCGCTCCCAGTGCGTTTCGGCGAGCAGGTTCAAGAGCGGATCGCAGCGCGGGGGGGTGACTCGCTCGAGCGACGTCGTCTCCCAGATGGGGCGCGGACTGCAGTGCAGAGGGCGCGCGTTGAAGTCCGGAATGGGCTCGGCCGTGACCCATTGCTGCGGGTCGGTGTACGGATCAAACGCCCAGAAGGTGTTGTCCAGATCCCAGGGGATCAGCTGGAAGAGGGAGCCCGGCTCCGCCCCGTGATACCAGAAAAAATTGTGGGAGCTGCGCGGCGCGTAGAAGCTCATCACGCCGTCCCAGTTGCGGAGCGCGCGATCGACGGCGATATAGCGGAGCAGGGCATCAAACTCGACGAACGGTGCCAGCTCCCGCGCGAAGCTGTCCGTAGTGGCGGCCGCGATCGCGTCGGTAAACAGGCGCAAATCGGCCACGTCGGCCTGCTCCTCGTTGGTCTCCAGCGCCGCCAGGAAGTCCGAGTCGCTGGCGAGCGGACTCGGCCAGACCTCCTTGTACAGGTTGCCGTCCGGGTTGTCCGGAAAGTGCGCTCGCGTGTAGCGGCCGTCCACGTCTTCGACCGCGATGAACAGGCCTCTCGGCTCACCGTTGATGAAGACCTGCGCCGGAATGGCGCGCGGTGCGTCCACGCCAAAATCGCGGAACGTCCGGTAGGCGAGCAGTTCGCGCAGCTTGCTCTCGTCGCTCATGCCGGCGTGCAGGTTCAGGCGCTTGAGTCCGTCGTACCTGGCGTCCTCCGCGTAGGCGTCGAACTTCAGCTTCAGGGAGAGCTTCGCACACTCGTCCGCGTAGCTGCGGACGCCACCAAACTCCTCCCAGCAGTGGTGCAGGGACCAAGAGCCCTTCAGGCGCACGCCGATCTCGGCAAACTCGGCGGCGGGCTGGCCGCGCCCCTGCAGGCGCAGGGTCGCCGCTACGTATCGTTCCTCGTCGCCGTGCTCTTCGAGCTGCTGCAAGGACTCGGCGGGCAGCGTGAGCTCTACGTCGAGCACCTGGCCGTCGGCAAAGACGTGCTGCCCCGGCAGCCCCGCGGGCACCTCCAGCGCTCCCGGTTCGACGAGCCCGGGCGTGTCTAGCCCCGCGCCGCTGCTTCCTCCGCACGCTGCCGTCCCCAGGGTTGCGGCTGCGAGCGCCGACCGAAGTCGACCGCTTGCCATCCTGACAGTTTACCCTGCTCGCGCGCCCGCGCCGTTCGAAAAGGGAGCGCCCGGACGGCGCTCGATACCGCGACGCTCGATTTGGTCGTATCTTGAGCGCATGGCTCCGGCCATTTCCGCGTCAGTGCGACAGAGCGTGATGCTGGCGAGCCTGGTGGTGACCTGCGCCGCGCGTGCGTTGGCGGCCCCCGCGGAGCCCGCTCGCGCCGCGTCCTGGCTCGACTGGCATGGTCCCGTCGAGTGTCAGAACACGCGCGAAGTCGAGCGGCAGATCGAGTCCCTGCTCGGGCATGCCCCGGATCTGGCCCAGATGCCGCCGACCCGCGTCGATCTGGCGTGGGCCGCCGAGCGCGGCTGGACGCTGCGCATCGGCGTGGCCTTACCGCGGGGCGAGCGCCGTCGCGAGGTGGACGTGCGCACCTGCGCCGATGGTTTCGACGTCGTAGCGCTGACCCTGGCGCTGATCCTGGACCCGGACCTCGATCTCGGCGAGCCCCTGGAGGAGGCGCTGCCCGTGGGCACGGCCGCCGAGAGTGCCGAGGCACCGGTTGGCCTGGACGTGGCGCAGGAGGTAGGTGCGCTGGCCCCCGTTGCCCACGCCGACGTCAGCTCCCTCCGAGCCGAGGCGGTGGCGCACGACGCCGAGCCGCCCGCGCCCGTCCCGGAGCAGGCGCTCAGGCACCCCCCGGCACTGGGCCTCGCTGCGGGTGGGCGCGCGGACCTCGGCAGCCTGCCGGCAACCCTGTTCGGAGGCGAGCTGGAGCTCTCGCTGGCCGCGTGGGATTGGCGCTTCAGCGCGGGCGCCGCGTTCCTGGGCAGGGGAGGCGAGACCCTGCCGACGGCTCGCTATCCCGTCAGCTATTCGAACCTGTTCGGGCTGGCGCGGGTCTGCCGGGAATTTCAGGGACTCGGAGGGGGCCACTTTGGAACGTGTCTCGGTGCCGAACTCGGTTCGCTCGGCGTGAATGAAGTCGGTGGGCAAGAGCGCAGCGCCCGGGGCGTCTGGGCGTCGGCCAACCTCGGCGTCGAACTCGGTCTGGATCTGAGCCCTCGCTGGGGCGCCTACACCCGGATGGATCTGGTCTTTCCGCTCGTGCGGCACGAGCTGACGCTGGAGGGTGCCGGAGTGGTGCACGAGCTGCCCGCCATCAGCGTACAATTCGCAGTGGGTGCGGCGCTGCAACTGACGGAATGGGCCGAGCGGTGACACCAAGGGGGGTGGCGTCTTCTCCCCTTGCCGGACTCGTTTCCGAGCCATCGGCCTCGCAGCCCGGCGAACTGAGCGCCGTGCCGGACCTGGCCACGCTCTTTCGTGGCCACTTCGACTTCGTCTGGCGTGTGGCGCGCTCGCTCGGGGTGCCGTCCGGAGCGCTCGACGACGCCGTGCAGGACGTATTTCTCACGGTGCACCGGCGCCTGCGCGAGTTCGAGGGCAGGTCGTCGCTGCAGACCTGGATCTACGCGATCACCTACCGTACCGCTCTGAACTATCGACGCCGCGACCAACGCCGGCGCTGTGAGGAACTCGTGGAGGAGCCCGTGGCGGAGGGGCCGGGGCCGGGGGAACGGCTGGATCGGGAGCGCGCCGGGCGTTTCGTGATGCAATTTCTGGAGGGCGTCTCCGCGGACAAGCGCGACGTGTTCGTGCTCAGCGTGCTCGAAGAGTTGACCGCACCCGAGGTGGCCGAGATCCTGGGAGTGAAGTTGAACACCGTGTATTCGCGTTTGCGCCTGGTGCGCGCCGACTTCAGGGTCGCGCTCGAGACCCTTGCTGCTCGGGAGGCACGCGAATGATGAGCATCGAAGAGCTCGAGCGTTCGATCCTGGCCGGTGCTCGCCAAGAGCTGGGGCCCTCTGCCACCGATCGCATGCGGGTCCAGTCGGGGCTGGTGCTGACCGAGGCCTGGTGGAAGCCGGCGCCATTGCGCCACGGCCTGCGTCGCAGCTTGCGCGCGGCGGCGCACTCGTGGCGCGGAGGTGTGGCGCTCGGACTGGCGATCGGCGCATTGCTCGGCTACGGCGCGGGGGTGGAGCTCGCCGGGGTGGCGCGTTCCGTTGCGCCGGTGGCAGCGCCGCTCGGGAGTGTCGCCAGTGCGGCGGCCCCGGTGCCGCCGCGTGCCGACGTAACGGCGGATTCGCTGGCCGTCGTCGTAGCTGCGCCCGAGCCGGGCCCAGTGCCGGCCGCCGCTGACGCTACACCTGCCGCGGTGTCCGCCGCAGTGCCCGCGCGCGCTTCGGAACCCGGCGCCGCGCGCCGCGCCGCCGTGCGCGACAACGGTTCGACGCTGGCGCAAGAGCTCAGCCTGCTACAGCGGGCGCGCCGCGCGCTCAATCGCAGTGATGCTCGCCTGGCCCTCGGCATCGTACAATCGCTCGACGAGCGCTTCCCGAACGGGGTCCTGATGGAAGAGCGTTCCGCGACGCGCATCCTGAGTCTTTGTCAGCTCGAACGCACCGAGGAGGCGCGCGAGCAGGCCCATCGGTTCTTGGCTGCGCATCCACGTTCGGTCTACGCCGAGCGGGTTCGAGACTCCTGTGCTGGAGGGCAATGAGCCGGCGCTCGGGTCCTCCCCCGCGGGGGGGCCGTTCGGCGGCGTATTGGCGGCCGCTCCTGCTTTGTCTGGCCGGGTGTAGTGGCGATGCCTTCCTGATCGGAGAGAGCGCGAACTCGGCCGGCGACAGCCTCGGTGGCGGCCGCCCGCCCCCGCAGCCCGAAGATCGTTGTGATGATGTCGCCGCGCTGCGGCGGCTCGATGGCGCCTGTTGGCCCACCCGGCACGTGGGGCGGTGGCAGGGCTTCGTCACCACCAGCCCGTATTATCATCACCGACAGCCGGCGCCCTTCGAGTTCCCGAGTGGCGAGCTGCTGCTCGAGATCAAGGCAGAGGGCGTGGGCACGCTCACTTTCTCCGCGTCCCGCTCGGCGCGCCCCGAGGATGCGGGGTCCAGCCCCGATGCCGTGGGCGATGGCGGCGCTGGCGGAACCGCTCCGAATGCGGGGGATGCGGGCGGCCTTGATGCGGGGGCGGAGCGCGCGAGCGCCGGCGCCACCGCGGGCGCGGGCAGCGTTTCGGAGACGGCAGCGGACGCGGGAGCTCCGCTCGATGCGGCTGTCCCGGCGAGCGAGCCTGCGCTCGGTCTGGCCCTCGGGTTCCCCTACCAGCTCCAGCAGCTCGCCATGAGTGGAGGCCCCATCGGCGCTCGCCAGGCGGATCCGCGTCTCGACTTCACCCTGCTCTTCGCCGAGCCGTGGAGCGCGTATTGCGGTTCGTTGTCTCGCGAGCTGGGTCCCGAGATCGGGCCGTGTCTCTGCCCTCCCGATGGTTGCGGCCCGGACCAGGAACTCCTCAGCGTCACGCTCTCCCTGTCTGCGGACGCGCAGGCGCTGCGCGGCACCGCACGCAGTCTGGGACCCGACGGGTTGATCGCGGCGGGCTGGGAGTTCGTGAGGGAATGAGACGATGAGCGCGCTCCGCCTTGATTGGCCTGCGACTGTGCTCGGCCTGGGTATGCTCGCCGCCTGTCAGCATGAGCGCTGGGTGGTCGGGACTCCGCTCCAGGAGCCCGCCGACGCCGGCCTCGCGCTCGACGGGGCCGCCGTAATCCTCTGTCCCGCACCCGACGGTGAGCCCGAGCCAGAGCCCGAAGGCGCTCTGCCGGGCACGGACCACCTGGGGCGCTGGAGCGCGCAGTTGACGGGCGAGGAGGCCGCCAAGTTCGCCGCACCGCGCTTCGACCTGACGCTGGCCGCCGACGGCATGGGCCGGCTGCGCCTGGAGAGCGCCAGTCCACCCGCGGCCGCGCTCGACGGTGCTCACGGCTATCTGTGCAGTCCGCCGAGCGCCACGACCTGCACCACCCCCTCCGGCTTTGTCCCCGGCTTCGAATATGCGCTCGCGCGCGTGTCGGCGCGCGACAGCATCCTGAGTTTTCGCGCCCTGCTCGACCAGCCGTGGGACGGCTGGTGCGCGCTGCAGACGCCGGTCGAGGAGATCGTGCCGGGCTGTGACCCGCGCTACGACATCGAACCTAGCTACCTGCTCGCCTCCTGGGGCGAGACGTGTTCCGTCATGCGCGGCAACGGGTGGAATGAGATTGATTGTAACCGCCTGGCCACCGTCGAGCGCCGACCGTGCGCCTGCACGGCGCAAGCGTGCCGCGCCGCACGCGGCCGCCGGCTGGACGCGCACCTGCGGCTGGTGGCTCCGGGCGTACTGGAGGGAGCTCTCTGGTTTGACGGAGACAGCGCGCTGGTAGTGCAGTTCGAGCGCATCGCCGACGCACTGTGAAACACCTTTTTCGCGCTCCTGCTTGCTGCGGGTGACGGATGGCGAGGGCAAGCAACACCAAGACAGGTGAGATCCAAATCTGCTCCTGCTCTGCTCTCCAGTACTTCCCTGGCCACGTCTTTGCTGCTGGGCGCCTGCCTGGATCGACCGGTGGGCAACGTCGATCCGGTGACGACCAACGTGTTTACGGCGCGCATCAGCCGAGCGGGCGTCGATCGCATCGATCTATTGTTCATGATCGACAACTCCTCGTCCATGAGCGACAAGCAGTTGATCCTGGAGACGGCCGTGCCGGATCTGGTGGACCGCCTGGTGAACCCGATCTGCATCGACCCGGACGGCGGGCAGCACCCCGCGGCGCCACCGGGAGAGCTCTGCCCCGCCGACCAGCATCGCGAATTTTTGCCGGTCACCGACATCAACGTCGCCGTCATTTCGTCGAGCCTCGGGGACGCCGGTGCGAACATTGCTTGTTCGGGGGGTGATACCGTCGACGGGGGCCGCCTGCTCGGCTCGCTCAGTCGCGCAGCGGGCGTGAGCACCAATCCGTCGGGCTTCATCACCTGGCGCGAGGATACCGATCCGCAGCGTTTCAAGCGTGATTTCCAGGCCCTGGTGCGCGCCGTGGGGGAATCGGGTTGCGGCTGGGAGGCGAGCCTCGAAGCCTGGTATCGCTTCTTGATCGACCCGGTGCCGTACGCCGCATTCGACAAGGTGCCTTGTTCGCCCGGGGCGAGGGCGATGTGCACGTCGCCGCGCCTCGGTAGTGACAACCAGCCCCTGCTCGACGAGACATTGCTCGCGCAGCGTGCGGCCTTTCTCCGCCCCGACTCGCTCGTCGCGATCATCATGCTCAGCGACGAGAACGACTGCTCGCTACGCGCCACCGGGCAATCCTGGATCGCCGGCACCTTCGGCAACGGCGTGGCGCCGATGTACGCAGCATCCTCGGCGTGCGCGGCGGACCCGAACAGCGCTTGCTGTTACGCCTGCCCCTCGGGGCCGCCCGCCGGCTGCGAATGGGCGGACACCCCCTGCCAGGAGAGCGCCGAGCATCTGGAAGATCGGCTACCTCCGCTATCGGACGGGACCAACCTGCGCTGCTTCGATCAGAAGCGACGTTTCGGCGTGGACTTCCTCTACCCCACCGAGCGCTATGTCAACGCGCTCTCGCGCCCTCGGCTGTGCCCCAGCAATCCCACGCTCGATAGCGATGATTGCCCGGGTGGCAGCGTCGACAACCCGCTGTTCGCCGGAGGTCGCGCTGCAAAGAGCGTCTATCTGGCGGGCATCGTCGGTGTGCCCTGGCAAACCATCGCCGCGAGCACGGATCAGGAGGGAGCCGCATTGCCGGACGACGTGCTGCGGTTCAAGACCGCCGCTGAGTTTGGGCGCGCCGACTGGGACCGCATTCTCGGCGATCCTAACGCGTCACCGCCGCGGCTGCCGGCCGAACCGCTGATGCGCGAGTCTACCTTGCCGCGCGCCGGCGTCGTCACGGGCGGGCCGAACGGGCGCGAGTACGCGACCGATGCGTCGCTGGCGGGCCTCGCCGAGGATCTGCAATACGCCTGCATCTTCCGCTTGCCCGAGCCTCGGGAATGCAAGGACGAGACACCCCAGACCTGCGATTGCACGCCCACGCTCAACGACCAGCCCCTGTGCGAGGCAGAGCCGGGCGTCACGTCGCCCACCACCGTCCAGCACTGGGCCAAGGCCTATCCGGGGCTGCGCGAGCTCGAGGTGTTGCAGGGCTACGGGGACAACTCGATCGTGGCCTCGATCTGCGCGCGCAACGTGCGCGATCTGTCGCGGCGCGACTTCGGGTACCGCCCCGCGATCGCGAGCATCGTCGAACGCCTGGAAGAGCAGCTCGTGCGGCGCTGTCTGCCGCGACCGCTGGAGGTGAAGGCGGACGGTTCGGTGCCGTGCAAGCTGGTGGAAGTGCAACCGAACGCCGAGACCTGCAGCTGCGACCCCTCGATCGCTCGGGTCAAGCCCGCGCGGCTGGTCGAGCAGAGCGTACGGCAGCAGCTCGTCAGCGGGGAAGGGAAGCCCTGCGGCGCGGACGATCCGCAATGCCAGCGCGCGTGCCTGTGTGAGGTCGAACAGATCGTGGCCGAGCCTGCGTTGAGCGCGTGCCGCAATGAAGACAACCCGGCCAGCGCCGAGGGTTGGTGCTACGTGGCGGACTCCGACGACCAGCACATCGGCAAGCCCTCGTTCGTGGACGAGTGCCCCTCCACCGAGCGCCGGGTATTGCGCTTCGTCGGTCAGGGCATTCGCAAAGGGGCACTCACCGTGATCAGTTGCTCGGGTCGCTCCTTTGCGCAGGAGCCCTGAGCCGACGGCGCTGCGCCCTCAGCGCGGGTCCACGCCGCGGTCGCGGCGGAACTCGCGGCATTGCGGACTGCCGGCTTCAAAATCGCGGCAGGTGTCGCCACGGTTCTCGTAGATGCGGCAGGCGTGCGGCTCACTCGGCGTCCCGTGATGAACGCAGGCTCCATTGTCTGCCATGCGGAACGCCATCTGGCTGAAGTGCCCCGGCTCCAGCTGCTCCAGAATGTCGCCCCGGCGGTCGCGCTTCCAGCGCACCAGGTCCCCTTCCGAGATCAGGATGGTGCCGGGCCGCTGAAAGCAGCACGCGCCGCAGGTGAGGCAGTCGAAGGTGGTCAACGAAATTCGCGCCAGTGCTGGATGGAGGCAAAGCCCGCCGGGGTGGCGGGCTCGTGCGGTCGATCGGCGCCGCGGTTCAGGTGGATGGGGCGCATGCCCAGGGCGTGTGAGGGCTCGATGTCGAGATCCAGACGATCCCCGATGAACGTGACCTGTGCAGGGGAGCAGCCGGCGCGCCGCAGCGCTTCCTCAAAGATGCGCGGGCCCGGCTTGCGCTCGCCAAACGCGGCGCTGTCGAGCACAAACTCGAAGTGCTGAGCGATGCCGAAGCGCTCCAGATAGCGCTGCGGATACCCGGCCATGTAAAAGTTGGAGATCACCCCGAAGCGCTTCTTGCCGGACCAGTGCGCCAGCATCTCCGGCACCCCGGGCGTCAGCCGCAGCGCGGGCTCGTACTCCTCGTGCCAGCGCAGGAGCAGGTGCCGCACCACCCGGTCCGCCGCGTCAGGGCCCAGGCGCGCGCCCAGCGCCACGACGGCGCGCAGCCGTGTCTCCAGATCCGTTTCGAGATGAGGTGGAGCATTGCTGGGCCGCACCTGCCGATAGGCGGCGAGAAACTCATCGCGCTGCGCGACGGCGCCGAGCTCGGTCGCCAACAGCGGCAGCGAGCCCAGACCCGACTCGTCGCCGGTCGCGTCAAAGTCGTCGATCAGCGTGTTGAAGCAATCGAAAAAGATCCAATCCGCCACGCCGGCAGCCTAGCGGACCTGACCGGGAGCCGCCATGGGCCGGACCCCGAGAGAGACCTCAGCGCCCGGCGCCCACAAAGTCTTCGATCGCCCGGTACTTGGGGTGAGCAAGTTCCGGGTGTGAGCGTCGTACATGCGTTCGTCCTTGGTCATGGCGACGAGCAGGTCCCGTACCTCGTCGTCATCCCCTTCATACGAAAAATGCGTGCCGCTCTCGTAGACGTACAAGCCGAGGCCCCGCTGGGTCGCGAGCTCGTCGAAATAGCGGTAGCCGTCGAGCGTGTAGTCGAGGTTGTCCTCCTCCTCGCCGCTACAGCTCTCGATCCTCCGGCACGCGATTGGCGAGCGCCATCATCGTCTCGAGCGCGTAGCCACCGACCTTGGTGCCCAGCTCCGGCGCCGCGGGATCGTCTCGGTAGCGCAAGCTGCGCGGCCAGCCGTCGCTGCCGAGGTCGAGGTGCGCCACCGGATCGCAGTCGGGATCGTCCCCGAACAGTCTCCAGCAGCGGGGCCGCGACCCCGAGAGAGCGAATCACCCGCGCGCGCCATGGAGAGGTAAGTATTTGACTACATATCCCGCTCGTGGCGTTTTGGCGCGTTTGGAAGCAGCTCCCCCGCCTCAGGGAACACTTGTTCACTGAATACTTGAACAGTTTCTCGTCTGCCGCTAACCTGGCCCAGAGCCATGCTGAGTTGCCTGAAGATCCGGGATCTCGCGATCATCGACGAACTCGAGCTCGAGCTGGGCCCGGGGCTGAACGTGCTCACTGGGGAAACTGGTGCCGGCAAGAGCATCCTGGTCAGTGCCCTGGAGTTGGTGCTGGGCGGCAAGGGCCGGGCGGAGCTCGTGCGCAGCGGCGCCCGGGAGGGCGAGGTGGAAGCGCTGTTCGACGTCAGCGGTGACTCCCGCGTCCGTCGCCAGCTCCAGGCGCTGGAGATGGAGGCGGAGGGGGAGCTGGTGGTGCGGAGGGTGATCTCCGCCACCGGTCGCACGCGAGGGTTCATCAATGGCAAGCTCGCCACGCAGCAGGTGCTGGCCGAGATCACGCGCGGGCTCACCGACATTTCGTCTCAGCACGAGCATCACACGCTGAGCGACCCGAGCACGCACCTGGGCTATCTCGACGCCTTTGCCGGGGTGGGTGCGTTGCGCCAGCGCATGTCTCGCGCCTACCACGCGCTCCGTCAGGCGGAGGCCGTGCTGCGCGACTTTGAGGTCCGGCTGCGGGATCGAGAAACGCGAGAGGGCGTGTTGCACGCGCAGGTCCGGGAAATCCAGGATGCTGCGCCCGAGCTCGAGGAAGACACGGCGCTCGAGCAGCGCTGTCACCGGTTGCGCAGCGTGGAATCGTTGCTGCGCCTCACGGGCGAAGCAGCAGAGCTGCTCTACGAGCGGGACGATTCCGTGGCGGACGGGTTGGCGCAGGCGGGGCGCCGGGTGAGCGAAGCGGCGGAGCTCGATCCCTTGCTAGTGCCCCTGTCCCTTCAGCTCGAGGCGCTGCGCAATCAGCTGGAAGACGCCGCTCGTGAACTCGGGCACCACGTGCTCAGTGTGCGCGCCGATCCGGAAGAACTGCAGCGTGCGGAGGAGCGCCTCTATGAGCTGTGCAAGCTGAAGCGTCGCTACGGGGGCAGCCTCGAGCAAGTGCTGGCGTACCTCGAGAAAAGCCAGGCCGAGCTGGACGAGCTGCAGGACCACGGCAAGACCAGTGAAGCGTTGCAGCTCGGTCGGGCGCAGGCGTTCGAGGAGGCCCGCTCGGTGGCTCGCACGTTGAGCCTGGAGCGGCAGCAGGCGGCCAGCAAATTGGCGGGGGCCATCTCGAGGGAGCTGGAGTCGCTCGGCATGGGTGGCGCCCGCATTCACGTGGAGCTGGTGAGGTCGGTGGAGCCGCGGGCGGCGGAGCGAGCTGGGGGGCGGGGCTCGGCGGAGCTGCGGCCAGGGGAGCTGCAAGCGGGGGAGCGGGCAGCCACGGAGGTGGAGCACGCCGAGGGCGGCGTCGCTCCGGGGCTCGCGGAACTCTCGGTGGACGGAGCGCGGCTATCGGCAGACGGGCTCGAGCGGGCAGAGTTTCTGATCGCTCCCAATCGCGGGGAGGAGGCACGTTCTCTGCACAAGGTGGCGAGCGGTGGGGAGCTCAGCCGCGCCATGCTCGCGATCAAGTGTGTGCTGGCGGACCTCGGTCCCGCCGGCATGTACGCGTTCGACGAGATCGATACCGGTGTCGGCGGCGGCATGGCGGAGATCATCGGCCGCAAGATTCGCAGCGTGGCCTCCCACCGGCAGGTGCTGTGCATCACACACCTGCCGCAGATCGCCGTGTTTGCCGATCAGCATTTCAAAGTTGAAAAGAGCGTTCAGGCGGGGCGGACGGTGAGCACGGTGCGGCGCCTCTCCGACAAGGAGCAGGCGGAAGAGATCGCCCGCATGCTCGGTGGCCTGAAGATCACCCCCAAGACACGCGCTGCCGCGCAAGAGCTGTTGCACCAGGCCCAGCAGGCCGTCCGGCACTATCCCGCGCCCGGGGCCGGCCCGATGAGCGCGGTGCCGGCGGGCGCCGGCCCGGCGGGCGCGGTGCCGGCGGGCGCGGCCTCGGCGCGGCCTCATGCGAAGGGCGCGGCATCGGCGAGCGCAGCGTCGGCGCGGCCTATTTCAAAGGGCAGGGCGTCGGCGGGCGCGCTCTCGACGAGGCCGGTGCGCGCCGGCCGCGCTGTGTCTTGAAGCCGTCTCGACGCTGTGTGCTGAGGCCCGTGTCTCGAGCCCGTGTCCTGACGTCCGACCCCCGAGGTCGGCGTCAAGGCGAAGTCGACTACATGGGGCAACGCTGTGCGGGGCCCGCGCATGCATTGTTGTATCGACCTGGTGAGGGGGCGCCGGGGGAATCAGACTAGAGGAGTGCTCGATCGCCTCCGGACGCGGTTATTGACCGTGAAACGTGTGGCGCTCGTGTTGGGTGTCCTGGCGTCGGCGGGTTGCCCCCAGCTCCTGGACGATGGTTTCTCCATGCAGGGGCTCGGGGGTGCGGGCGCGGGCGGGAGCCTGGGCGACCTGCTGGACAACTCCGACTCGGGGGGACCACCACTTCCACCGCCGGACGCTGAGGCCAGCGGTGGCGCCTCTGGCGCGGGCGACTCCGGGGGCTCGGCGGGTGACGGAGGCGAGGGCGGAGCCAGCGGTAGTGCCGGCAGCGCCGGCAGCGCCGGTGGCGGCGGCGAGGATGCCGGAGCGGACGCCGACAGCGACGTGCCCGTCCCGGACGCCGCTCCACCCGACGCGGGTCCACCGCCCTGCGTGTCGACCCCTGAAACCTGCGACGGCCTGGACAACGATTGCGACGACCAGGTGGACCAGGGCACGACCTGCGCGACCGCCTGCAGGGGCCTGCTGATCCTGGGCCGCAGCTACATGTTCTGCGGGGGCGCCGGTGCGGTGTCGTCGACGGCCGAGACCCGCTGTGTGGCGCAGAGCATGCACCTGGTCAGCATCGAGTCGCCGGAGGAGAACGCGGCCATCCTCGCGGCAGTAGCACCGCTGGCTCCGCTCTCGACCGTGAGCGAACCGCAGAAGTCGATCTGGTTGGCCGCTCGCGACAG
>Ga0315912_10001543_pt1 | contig 27709 bp, 7 predicted proteins | sample VfabasoilMG_FD_204469 | JGI IMG/M metagenome (GOLD analysis project Ga0315912, IMG submission 204469) | Garden soil microbial communities collected in Santa Monica, California, United States - V. faba soil | ecosystem: Environmental > Terrestrial > Soil > Garden | place: USA: California...
TAGGGTGCATAAGCTATGAGTGCTGATTGTAGATAGAGTAATTGCCACCCCGTTAATATCCACAGTATGAAAGGCTCCCCCGCCTATACTGTAAAGCCATGGAACAAAAAACATCATTGAAACCCCTCCAGCTAGAAATAGCCGGATAATTTTTTTAATCATGGTATGTACGCCGTAAACGAAGTCTTTGAATGTTTTGTATACAAAGCCCTATTTTCGCGTAAACCCATCTGCTGACCCCGTTTTTTTGCTAGAGTTTAATTGGGTTTAGAGATAATTTCTAAAGCATTCGTGACCCTTCGTGGATCACCTTCCTACTTCGTCAACGTCACCTTCTTCAACCCGCGAGGGGCTTCGGTGTCGTAACCTTTGGCACGGGTGAGGTGATAGCAATACAACTGGGCTGGCACGATGCTCACCAGCGGCGTCAACCATTCCGGCACGCCGCTCGGCAATCGCAAACTATGTTGGCCTAAGGCCAACGCCGACTCTTGATCGGACAAAACGAGCAGTTCCGCTTGATGCTCGTCACGCAAACGTTGGAGCAGGTTCTGCACATCCCCTAACACCGCCCCACTCGGCGCAATCGCCAAAATGTTGAAGCCCGGCTCGACAATCGCAATCGGGCCATGTTGAAAATCCGCAACCGAATAGGGGTCGGCGAATACATACGCCAACTCTTTTAACTTCAAGGCCCATTCATGGGCTGAAGCGAAGTTATAGCCCCGTCCTAACACCACACACTGCCTCAAAGCACTGTGTTGCTCGGCGATGGCTTGCGCGGCGGCGTCTAATTGCAACGCTTGCTCAACAGCAGTGGGGATGGCGTGCAAGGCCAAGATATGTTCCGAGTCGCCAGAGAGCGCCGCTGAAAAAGCGGCCAAGGCTAACAACTCCGCCGTGTAACTCTTAGTGGCGGCGACGGCTTTTTCTGGGCCAGCGTCTACATCAATGGCGAACTCAGCCGCGCGCGCGAGGGGTGAGTCGAGCGTGTTGGTGATCGCGAGCGTCACTGCGCCCTGTCGCCGCCCTTCGGTGATTACGCTCACCACATCGGGCGATTGCCCCGATTGTGACACGCCAACCACTAACGCATTTTGTAAACGCGGCCAGCCACCATAGAGCGTGAAGAGCGAGGGCGCGGCGAAGGCCACTGGCAACCGGTTGAGTGAACCCCAGATATATTGCGCGTAAACGCCCGCGTGATCCGACGTACCGCGCGCGGCGAGGAAAGCGAATTGCACTTGGCGTTCACGCACCCGCTCGGCGATGTGTTGCACCGAGGCGAGATGAGTATCAAGCCAGCGGCTGAGGACGGCCGGTTGTTCAAAAATTTCAGTGTGGAGGGACATGATAGGGGCTTTCTAGCAGAACTTTTCAACCAAACCTGACAGGTGTGCGTGACAAAATAGCTTTTAAACAAGCGTTTTCAACGCGCACACCTGTCAGGTTTTAAGCATGCGTAAATCCAGAATGGAATTCTTTGCTGAAATATTCCGGCACTGACACCGCCTCGGTCTGAAAACACACATGCCCCTGAACCATCGTCAACGCGATTTGTTGATCAGGCGTGAGCAAGATCAGGTCAGCGAACGCGCCGGGGCGGATGACGCCTCGGTCTGAGAGGTTGAAGAGGCGCGCGGGCGTGGCGGTGACGGTGGTCAAGGCCGCGCTTAGATCACAGCCAGTGTAAGTTTGCAAATTCCGCACGGCCTCATCCAAACGCACGATGCTCCCCGCCAAACGCCCATCGCTGAGGCGCGCCGAGGTCGCATCTACGGTGACCTCCAGATCGCCCAGCCGATACACGCCGGGGGACATGCCGAGCGCGGCCATAGCGTCCGTGACGAGGTTCATGCGGTGCGCGCCAAGCGACCGCCACGCGATGTCCACCATCGCCGGATGAACGTGAATCCCATCCGGGATCAGGCCCACCGTTATCCGTTCATCGGTCAACAACGCGCCGGGCAACGCGGGCGAACGATGATCCCAGTTGGGCATGGTGTTGAAGAGATGCGTACCATAACGTATTCCGGCTTCAAACCCCGCTTGTGCTTGCGCGTAATCGGCTAACGAATGCCCCGCACTGACGACCACACCCTGCGCGCACAAATGACGGATCACCTCTAAAGCGCCGGGCAATTCTGGCGCGAGCGTGACCAACAAAACACCATTCGCGCGCGACCATGAAGCGATTCCCTCCAACGAGGGTGGGCGCAAATACTCTGGATGATGTGCGCCGCGTTTGGCGGGGTTGAGGAACGGCCCCTCAAAATGAAAACCGAGCGGGATAGCGCCCTGCCAGTGAGCGGGCGGCCCGGCGTGCAAGACTTCTAGCGCGTGTTCAAAAGTGGTGAGCGGGGAAGTGATGACCGTCGGCAGAAAACTGGTCACGCCATGCGCCGGCAGTTGCGTCGCAACGGGCCACACCGTTGTCGGGTCGGCCGTGAAGTCGAGGCCGAATGCTCCATTCAATTGAACATCTATCAAGCCGGGCGCTAAAATCAACCCGCCCGCATCGAGCGCTGGCATCTCAATGGGTACGTTGAGCTCGACGCGCGGGCCGCAGGTGATTATCCGCTCCCCCTCAATCAGCACCGCGCCATCTGGGATCGTCGTGGTAGGGGTGAGGAGCGTCGCATTGTGAATCAAGCGCATCTCAGGCATTACCCAGCACCAAATCCAAGCGCCGCGCCGAATTCCGCGACGGCGTTCATCGCCACGAGATCGCCCAACCAAGTGCTCCCGATCTCGGAGACATCGGGGCCATCGCCATAAATGGCGACCTTAACTAAATCGCTCCACGCGGTATCCCACTCCAGGGTGCGGACGTTGACGTGAATATGCGTCTCGGCTTCAAACTGCGCGAGCAGGGTTTCAATGGCGGGCAGATTGCTACTGTCCATGATCGAAAATTCAATCTCGGAGGTCATCGGAATTACCCTAGTTCGAGTTGGTAGACTCGCAGGGATTTTGTACATGGATGACAAGGATAAAAAAGAGCCAAACTCATCCGTGTCATCCGTGAGTGAAGCATCCGTGTTATCCGTGTACAACGGTTGCGCCTCGATTCTAAACGTGATGCCCCACCGGATATAAATCTGGGATGCGCACTGGCAACTTCCCGACAAATGGCGTCTCGCCCCACAGGGCTGCGGCGAGCGCTTGCATCATCGGCGCTTGCACACTGTAGGCGCAGACATAGGCGGGGGCAGTGGGATAAGCCAATAAATCATACGGCATCCGCAAGGCAATGGGCAAGGTCGGCACGGACGAACTCAAAAGTGCATTCACCACTTCGGCTTGGCCGAGGGCGGTATTAGCGTTGAGTGTGCCGATGATGACCAAATCATAGGCTGTAGCCCGTTGCACCAGTTCAGCGACTTCGGCGGCGGAGGGATTGAACGGCATCGTCCAGCCCTCGGCGGTTGGATGATATTTCCGAATCGCGTCGGCGAGAGTCGGCTCAACAAAGGCGGAGGTATCCGCTGGGGTCAGATTGGTGGGCGTGGCGGTGATGACCGCTAGGCGCGCCGCTGAATCTAACCGCAATGGGAGCAAGCCGCGCTCATTGCGCACCAACGTTACCGCCCGCCGTGATACTTCTTGGGCTAGGGTCTGATGTTCGGCGCAACCTACCACACTGAGTTCAGGTTGCTGTTGACTGCCAAGCCACTGTTTGAGCGCGGCGATGCGTTGCAACGAGGCGGCATGTTCTACTGCTGATAATACGCCATTATGTTCGGCCTGACACAACGCCTCGTATAGACCATTTTGATCCAAGAAGGTCGTCAACATCAACATATCACAGCCGGCATTTGCGGCGGCTAACGTATCCAGCACCAAACCAGCCCCTTGCGTGATGGCGCGCATGTCCAGCGCATCGCTCATCACCACGCCGGTGAACCCCATCTCATCGCGCAACAAGCCACGCAAGATGGCGGGCGACAAAGTCGAAGGCAAGTCAGAACCCTGGTTGAGCGCGGGCAAGGCCAGATGGGCGGTCATGATGATCTTCACCCCGGCCTGAATCGCGGCGCGGAACGGCAACAGTTCCACCGCCCGCAACCGCTCGGCCGTGTGGGTCACGCTGGCCGGGCCATGATGCGAATCGGCATTGGTGTCGCCGTGTCCGGGGAAATGTTTGGCGCTGGCGATCACACCCGCCGCTTGCAAGCCAGAAGTCTGAGCGGCGCTAAGCGCGCCCACCAACGCCGGGTCTTCGCCAAACGAACGCGTGCTAATGACCGGGTTGTGTGGATTGATATTGACATCACACACTGGCGCATAGTTGAGGTTGAACCCCATCGCGGCCAGCTCGCGCCCCAGCGCATACCCCACCTGATAGGCCAGCTCAGGCGAGCCGGTTGCGCCTAAGGCGAGGTTGCCAGGGAATTCGGTGGGGCCGTTGCCAATGGCTTGCAACTGCCCGCCTTCTTGATCCGCGCCGATGAGCAAGGGGGGCAACCCGGCTTGGGCAGTGATGGTCTGCAATTCCTGATTGAGCGCGCGCACTTGCGCTGGGTTTTCGATGTTGAGCGCGCGGAAGAGCGTCACGCCGCCGAGGCCTTGCGCTTGCAGTTGGGCGGCGAATTCGGGTGGCACAGTGTGCCCGCGAAAACTGCTCATCAGACGTTGGCCTAAATAAGAACGAGTGGACATGTTGATTAATCCCAATAAGTGATTTTAATAAGTAGAGATGTCTCAGGCCCAACCCGCCACCGAATGAATTCAGTGGCTGTTAACGACTACCAAGTGCGCTAAAGTGCACTGACCATCCTTCGACACCGTGATGGTTCGGCACGCTCACCAAGTCGAACCGTCAGGATGAGCAGTATAAAGCAATTTTGTCCTTGCCCCTTCGTTCCTCTCAACGCAATACTTTCCAGTAGATATTTTTGGGCGAAGAAGAACACGGCGATGAGCGGCAAGGTGGTGAGCACCGCCGCCGCTATGATGGGCTTCTGCCCTAGATTATAGGCGGCGGTTTTAAACCGATGCCGAGTGCTTGGTCATAAATTGAAATATATTTGTTAGAAAATGCGAGTTGGTAGGGGAAGGAGAGGGGTGTAGAATGCCAAAAGCGTCTCAAACCGCTCTGAGGGATTATTATGCCTCCTTCTTCCCCTGTGCCTCAAACCATAGATGACTATATCTCAGGTTTCCCGCTCGACGTTCAAGCGATCTTGGAAAAGATCAGACAGACGATTAGAAAGGCGGCACCGCAGGCGGAGGAGATGATTAATTATGGGATACCGACCTTCACGTTAAAGGGGAACTTGGTGCATTTTGCGGCGTTCAAAAAGCATATCGGGTTTTATCCGACACCTACCGGCATGGAGGCCTTCAAGCAGGAGTTGAAGGTTTGTGTGAGGGCAAAAGGCTCGGTCCAATTTCCTTTAGAGCGCCCCATGCCATTAGCGTTAATCAAAAAGATCGCCAGATTTCGCGTGAAGGAAAATTTGGCGCGCGCCGCTGGCCAAACGACGCAGAAGAAATAACAAACTTTTCATTCGGAGAAAACACCTATGGCTCAACCTGACCTGATCGGAATCGTAGTGCGCGATATGCCCGCCGCGTTGCGCTTCTACCGCTTGCTGGGGCTGGACATCCCCGCCGCGCAAGATAGCGAGCCGCATGTCGAAGTCGTCTTGGCGGGCGGATTGCGTTTGGCGTGGGATAGCTTGGAGATGATACGCGGCATTTACCCAGATTGGGTCAAACCAGTTGGGCATCGGATGACCCTCGCCTTTAAATGTGAAAACCCCGCCGCGGTAGATGCTTTGTATGAGCGCGTCTTGCAGAATGGTTATCGCAGTTATAAAGCGCCGTGGGATGCCTTTTGGGGACAGCGGTATGCGGTGGTGATCGATCCCGATGACAATTTGGTGGATCTCTTCGCGGGGCAATGAACGTCGCCAGCCGTGCTCAGTTGACCTCTTCTCCAACTGGGCCTCCTGAAATGCAAGCCGGGTCGCGCAAATCTCTCGTCGTTATTGGGTTTAGCTTGTGTCTGGTTATGTTGGGTAGCCTGAGTTTCTTGGCTCAATTCCCGCCGTGTGATGGCTACCCCGCTTGGCAGACTTCGCCCTATGTCTTGCCTTATCCGGTGGGTGAGGGCTATGTCATCCATCAAGCCAATTGCTCATTAGGCGGGTATCACGGTATTTATCGTTACAGTGTTGACTTCCTCATGCCGATTGGCACGCCAGTCACCGCCGCGCGGGAAGGGGAAGTGATAGACACCCTAGAAGGTGTGAACGCTGACTTTCGTTTGCAATGATGATGTATTTGGATTGTGATGGAAGTGCTTTGGTCCGCAACAGCTAGAAACAGCGATTGTTTGATGCCATTAAAGACCTATTGCAAAATATCACCACAACTAGAGCCTCAATAAGCAATAGTGCGCTTTGAAAAGACATATTCAATCGTGCATCTCTGACGAAAATCGCAGGCTCAGTATGTTAAAGCCTGCGATTTTCATTTAAAACTCAGGTGATAACGCACCTGTTACAAATTAACGCCTAGAGAATTTTAACTGGCCATGGCAGGTCATTGGGTAGTGATCACAGGTAACCACAACTGATAGGGCAAGCGTACTGTGATGGTCAGTGGCCCAAACGTGACTTGATTGCTGGCTGTGTCCGAAGCCGTGACCCACAATTGATAAGTCCCGGGTTCAGTTGGTTGAAGGTCGTAAGCCCAACTCCCATCAGAAGCAGAGGCCAACTCGGCACGCGATTCTCCATCAGGTTCTTGAACCAAAACGGACACACTTTGGAGCGTCCCACCATCGCTGGCGGTACCCGTGAACAACGGGATGGTGGGCGTGTAAACCACGTCTGAGGCCAGTTGCGTCACCGTCAATGTCGGAGCGATGTTATCCACGGTCACAGTGAGGGTCATCGGTGTAGTCGCGCGGTTGCCGACCTGATCCAGACCATAGACTGCGATGTTGTGTTGAACCCCATCCAGCGGTTCGTCGGCGGCGGAGGTGGTGAAGCTCCAACTGCCCGTTTGAGCGCCCGAGGAGGGCGCGGTTAACACGAGGCGACTGCGCTGATATAGACCATCTGTTGCGGCTCCGTTGAGATCGCAGATGGATAGCGTCCAGGTCCCGGCCGAATTCTCGCCGTTGAAAACGCTTAAGGGTTGATACGGACGGGCCTCCCGGTCATAAAACATTTCAGCGGGGTTATCATCGGCGAACGCCTCAAAGAGACCAAACGACGCCTCGTCGCTTAAGAACACATCCAAATGCTGGAACTGCGTCCCAACCAGATTGTCATCGAACGTCAACTTGACCTTCGTCCCAGCGGGGGAGGTCAATTCAGCTTGTACCTCATCACGCACCGCGTGTTCCAAATTCAAGCCGAAACTAACGCTACGTAAGGTGAAAGCCTCTGTAACGTTGAAGGTGCGTTGGAGTGCACTGCCACTGCAGGCGGTAGTGTTATTGAGTGGGAGGGCCGTGACCGGCGCATCCTCATAAACATACTGCGGCGTGGCCGCGGCCAACGTCGTCAGCGTCGCGGGGTTACAGAAGTCGTTGACACAGACCTCAACGCCTGCAACACCTTGATCATCCATGATGTCGCCCTGCAAGGTGAAGCGGGCCGAGTTCAACAAGGCCCCGTCGGTGACGGGCGAAGTGGTCGTGAGTTGTACGGTGGGCGGGAGGGCATCTACGGCGAAGGTTTGCCAATTGCTCCAAGCGCTCACCAAGCCAACTCCACTGACGGCGCGCGTCCGAATTTGGAAGGTCTCCGCATGGTTCGGCGCTACGCCTCCATTGAGCGCCGTTAGGTCGAGTTCGCATGACCACCCGCCATCGGTTGGCGTAGCGTCGGGGCAATTCAGCGCACTGACGGTGTTGTTGGGGCGCTTAAGTTCTAGGTTGATCAACGGCACACCCGAAGACGCATAGGCATACCCAGCTAACGTGTTGGTTCCGACGTTGAGGTGACTGGCAGGTGTTTGTAGACCGAAGAACTGTGGCGCTTGGCTGTCCACTTGATGATCCATCCAAATCCAATCCAAGGGTTGGTCGGTAGCCGGATGATTCGCATCGTAAACGCGCGCTTCTACCGAAGCCCAATCCAGATATTGACGGCAAGCCGGTTCGGGATTGCTTTGTAAACAAGGCTGATAGTAAGCCTGCGTGATCAGCCCCAGATCAATCGTGCCGGTAAAGGTGACCCGACCCGTTTGCCCCGGCCCGAGGTCGCCAAGGGAGACGACTTGATGATCGCGGAATTCAGCCGGGAGATGTTGCCCCCCCGGCAGAGTGAGCGCGTAACGGGCCGAGAGGTCAACCCAGACTCCGGGGGCGGTATCTTCGCCAGCATTGGCAAAGGTGAGGGTATACGTGATGGTTTCATTTGGCCCAACCGGCAGATGGTGAGTATCCACGAAACTAAAGCGGGAAGTGACATCGGCGGTCTTGTTGCCAAACAGCACCTCCCAGAGATAGGCCAGATTGTCATCGAGGAAGGCATACCCCGTGCCCACCGGGTCAGCGCTCAGCGTCACATGGACATCAGTATCGGGGTATTGTGAGCCAGCGGCTTGCGGCTCAGATAGGATGCTGGGTTGGCTAGGTGGAACCTGACTGCCATTGGGACAAACGCCAGTGCCCAAGCTGTTCCAGTGATAGCGTTGCGTCAGGGCAAAGGCTTGATCACTCACCACAGCACCCACGCGCGGGCTGTTGAGCGGGTTGGCGGAGGGCATCGCGGCCCAGAGCCGCAAGCTGTTTTCGTCACTGGCGAAGGCCACCATGTCGAGCGCCGCCGAAGCCGGGTTGGCGAGGTTCAACCAGCTAAAGGGCAAATAGAGATCGGTTTGCCCATCGTTCAAGTTAGCGGCGAATTGATACTGGCGCGTGGTCAACGTCTGTTGAGTGACCCAAGCCGAGCCGTTCCACTTCAACAACACAGCGGCTTGGGCATCTTTGACCCAGACCACATAATCGGCGCGTAGAGTGCCGGGGAAATAGACAGTCGTGGTAGGCGTATAAGGCGCATAGGCTGTGCTACTACCGTTGGGTTCGGTGTCAAGGTAAATGAAGAGGTCGCCATCCGATTGCCAATTTGCGCCCGTCCAGGCGAGGCGCAACGCCGTGCTATCCCAAGTGACGTAGAACCGTTGCGAAGTGTTCAGCGCCGCCCCACTTTGGGCGTTCTGACTGATAGCGCGGCTCACGCCAACGGCGCTACAGCCGTTCTGCATCCAACCCCGATACGATTCATTGAAGGCATTCTCCAACCGGATGTAGTCCGGGGTGAAGGGGCTGTCGAGATAGATCGGGGCCAGCGTTTGCCAAGTAGCGTTAGTGTTGTTGTCGAAACTGCTTAACAGTGGCGTCAACTTTTGGGGTTCAACGAAGGTTTGGAGATGTTGTCTGAGGCTTGGCCCGTAGGTCGTTAAGGGCGTGCTTATCACTCCAGTTGAAGATTGAGTTTGCCAACCCGCGCGATAACTTTGTAGACCACTGCCATCGGAAGCGGCCGACCAACTGAGGGCGAGCGTAGCCGAGACCATATTGAGCGTTGCGCCGGGCAAGACGGTCTGGCCGGATTGACTCAGGCTCGCCGCAACTGGCGCAGGCGGAACGGCATCAATGCGAATGGTTTGGGTGATTTGGGCGCTTTGCCCAGAGAGGTCGGTGGCAATAGCGACCAGAGTGTAACTTCCATTATCGGGTAGCTGTGTCGCGTCGAGCGGCCAGTTGAGGCTCCAGTCACCTGTAGCCGTGTTGAGCGTGGCGGGCAAGACATGATTGGATAGACCTGCGACGTTCACTTGAACGCTCTGTAGGCCCAGGTTATCTCCAGCCTGTCCGGCGAAGATGAGATTCCCCCCGGAAGCCACCAGACTGGTGAACACCGCGCTAGTCGCCAAAGTGATCGTAGGCGGTTGCGTATCACGCAATAAAATCAGGGAACTCTGAGCGCTATGGTTCCAGCGGTCTACGGCTTGAGCCTGAATACGATGTTCACCTTCTGTCAGACCGACCAGTGATAAAGAGGTAGCCCATAGGGCAGTGGTGATAGGTGTATTTAAATCCCAGGTCTGCGTGTATACGGGGAGGCCGTCAAGCGTAACGGTCAGGGTTTGCACATCGTTAAGCGCCTGCACCGTTCCGGTGAGGGGTAGAGCAAGAGCGTCGGTGACTACCTGACGATGGTGTGGGGTCAAAATGCTGGCGCGCAAACTTTCAGCCGGATAGCGTAGATCAACCGTCACGGTCAGCGCCTGACTAGCGACGTTGCCAAATTGATCTTGGACATCAGCCCCGATAGTGTGAACACCGTCGGGAGCATCGTAAAGTAGCCACGGGACGGCCCAAGTCGTTAAGGTCACCCCAGCCCCAAAGGTCTGAGTGAAGAGGGGCCGCGCGTCTACCGTGATGGTCAAGGCGCTCATACCGCCCGGGCCAGGGGCTCTGGCCTGACCGGAGAGCGTGAAGGGCCGAGTGGCAGTGAGCACTTGGCCGGGGGTTGGCGTCAGGATGATGGTCCCTAAATCTAGGACAGTGACCACCACTTGAGCTATAGCGGTCAAGGCGCCATCGGAAATGGTGTAAGTGAAGATGTCCACGCCGCTGAAGTTGAACGTGGGGGTATAGATCACGGTCGTGCCGTTGGTGGTCGTCGTACCTGTGAACGGCGCGCCTACAGCGATTACCGTCAGCAGTGAGTTCTCAACGTCACTATCGTTAGTCAAGACCGCGATCGTCTTGGCGACATCTTCTGGGGTCATGACCGTGTCAGCATTAGCGACCGGAGCATCATTCACTGGGGTGACGGTAACGGTGATCCGGGCGGTGGCGGTGAGCGCGCCATCGGAGAGGGTGTAGGTGAACGAATCTGTGCCGTAAAAGTTAAGCGTAGGCGTGTAGTGCACTGTCGCCCCGTTGGTCGTGGCGATGCCCTGAGCCGGAACGCTGACAGCGCTAACGGTCAACGGGTCGCCGTCAATATCGCTGTCGTTGAGTCGCGCGTTAATAATCGTTGGAGTATCTTCAGCGGTGGTCGCTGTGTCATTCACCGCAACGGGCGCGTCATTGACGGGCGTGACAGTCACCGTAATGGTCGCCGTGTCGCTCAACGCGCCATCGGAGACTGTGTAGGTAAATACGTCTGCGCCAGTGAAGTTAAGCGTGGGGGTGTAAGTGACTGTGGCCCCATTGGTCGTGGCGACGCCATTCGCAGGCAACCCAACGGCACTCATCGTCAGGGTGTCCAATTCTGCGTCACTATCATTCGTCAGTGCGTTGAAGGTGAGGGGCATTTCTTCGGCGGTGGTCGGGGTGTCATCTGCCGCCACTGGCGCGTCGTTGGTCGCCGTAACAGTAACAGTAACAGTCGCCGTATCACTTAGCCCGCCATCGGAGACGGTGTAAGTGAAGGTGTCCGTCCCATTGAAGTTGAACGTTGGGGTATAAGTGACGCCTGTGCCATTCGGAGTGGCAAGGCCAGTGGCAGGCGAGCCAACCAAACTAACCGACAACGAATCCAAATCTACATCGCTGTCGTTGGTCAGGACACTGACACTCACTGGAGTATCTTCGGCAGTGGTCGCCGTGTCATTCACCGCGAGTGGCTGGTCGTTGACGGGCGTGACGGTCACCGTAATGGTCGCTGTGCCGCTCAACGCGCCATCAGAAACGGTGTAGGTGAACACATCTACGCCATTGAAGTTAAGTGTGGGGGTGTAAGTGACCGTGGCCCCATTGGTCGTGGCGACGCCATGCGCGGGCGACCCAACGGCACTCATCGTCAGGGTGTCCAATTCTGCGTCACTATCATTTGTCAGTGCATTGAAGGTGAGGGGTGTGTCTTCGGCGGTGGTCGGGGTGTCATCGGCCGCCACGGGTGCGTCGTTGATCGCCGTGACGGTGACGGTCAGAGTGGCCGTGTCGCTCAATGCGCCGTCGGAGATCGTATAGGTAAAGGTGTCCGTCCCATTGAAATTGAACGTTGGGGTGTAAGTGACGCCTGTGCCATTCGTAGTGGCTATGCCGTTGGCAGGCGCGCCCACCAAACTGACCGACAGCGAATCCAAATCTATATCGCTGTCGTTGATCAACACGCTGACGCTAACGGGCGTTTCTTCGGCAGTGGTCGCCGTGTCATTCACCGCAAGCGGCTGATCGTTGACGGGCGTGACGGTCATCGTAATGGTCGCCGTGCCACTCAACGTACCATCGGAAATCGTGTAGGTAAAGACATCTACGCCATTGAAGTTAAGCGTGGGGGTGTAAGTGACCGTCGTTCCGTTTGTGGTCGCCGTTCCGTTAGTCGGCGCCCCGACAGTGCTAATGGTCAAAGCATCCAAATCTACATCACTATCATTCGCCAGCGCGGTGAAGGTGAGAGGCGTTTCTTCGGCAGTGGTTGGAGTGTCATCTGTCGCCACCGGAGTGTCGTTGATCGCCGTGACGGTGATAGTTAAGGTGGCCGTATCGCTCAATGCGCCATCAGAGACCGTGTAGGTGAAGACATCCACGCCAACGAAATCAAGCGTTGGCGTATAGGTCACAGTTGCGCTGTCGGTGGAGGCCGTGCCATTGGCGGGCGCGCCCACAAGGCTGACCGACAGCGAGTCCAAATCTACATCACTGTCGTTGGCCAAGACGCTGACGCTCAAGGGTGTCTCTTCCGCAGTGGTGTCGGTATCATTCCCGGCGACGGGCGCGTCATTGATGGGCGTGACAGTCACGGTAATGGTCGCTGTGTTGTTCAACGCGCCATCGGAGACGGTGTAAGTAAAGACATCTACGCCATTGAAGTTAAGCGTGGGGGTATAAGTGATGCTTGTGCCATCCGTGGTGGCAACGCCGTTAGCCGCAACACCCACTGTGCTGACCGAGAGACTCGGCCCATCCACATCGCTGTCGTTGGTCAACACACTCACGCTCACGGGCGTTTCTTCGGCGGTGAGGCCAGTATCCGCCACTGCGACCGGCGCGTCATTGCTAGGATTGATCGTGAGGGTGATCGTCGCAGTATCGGTCAACGTGCCATCGGAGAGGAGGTAAGTGAACACGTCCGTGCCATTGAAATTGAGCGTCGGCGTGTAAATGACCGTCGTCCCGTTCGTGGTTGCGACGCCATTGGTCGGAGCGCTCACCGAGCTGACCGAAAGGCTTGGCCCATCTACATCGCTGTCGTTCGTCAAAACGCTCACGCTCACGGGCGTATCTTCGACGGTGGCCGTTGTATCATCTGAGGCAAATGGTGCATCATTGAAGTTGTCATAGCGGGCCAAGCCAAAGACCAAGTTCCCACCGTTATTCACGCGGCCCGCGACCACGATCCTATTGTCTGATTGAAGCGCCACCGCGTAGCCGTTGTCGTCAGAGCCCGAATAGTCGCTCAACGCTTTGCCCGTCCCGGCCAAGCCAAAGGCAGGATCCAACGAACCATTGCTGTGATAGCGCGCGATGGCGAAGTCACGGTTCCCACCGTTCAGCGCATCCCCGGCGGCGATCAATTGCCCACCAGATTGCAAGACAATGCTCCGGGCCGAGTCGGCGGCTCCGGCGAAGTCGGTGGTCACTAAGCCATCCCCATCAAAGGTTGAGTCTAATGCCCCTGCATTGGTGTAGCGCACAATAGCAAAGTCGCCAGTGCTCTCGCCTGCCACGACGACCTTACCATCTGGTTGGAGCAGAACGCCGTAGCCAATATCATTGCCACCGGTATCGGTGGTGACTCGGCCACTCCCCCCGAAACTAGCGTCCAGAAAACCATTGCTGGTGTAGCGCACTACAGCGAAGTCGTTGGCATTCGTGGTGACGTAGCCGGCCAAGATCACGGTGTTGTCTGAATGAACAGCGACGGCCTGAGCATACTCATTGCTCGCCCCGCCAAAATTGGTCGCCTGTTTGCCGCTACTGCCAAAGGACGTATCCAGACTCCCATTGGTGTTGTACAACACCACACTGAAGTCATCTGAACCTAAGATAGACGAATAGCCCGCAACCAGAATCTTGCCATCGGCGCGGAGAGCGATGGCTTGTCCATAGTCGTTGAAATATTGTCCGAAAGACCACGGGCCGTCGAGGTCAGTGACGACTTTGCCATCCGTGTCGAAGGTGGTGTCCAAACTCCCATTGCTGGTGTAACGCACCAAAGCGAAATCGCTGAGGGTTCCGCTCAGGCTGTTATAGGTTGACCCAGCCACGAGGATCTTGCCATCCGGCTGAAGCGCAATCGCTCGGCCCTGATCGTCACTGGTTGAGTTGAGATTGGTGAGGACGAGGCCATCCCCGCTAAACGTGGTATCGAGGCTACCATTACTGTTGTAACGTAAGACCGCGAAGTCGTTATTGCTAGTGGCCGGGTTGAAGTAGGTCCCGGCAATCACCACCTTGCCATCGGGTTGAACCGCTACCGCATTAGCCTGAGCCGGAGAGCTACTGAGCGTTGTGATGACCATCCCGCCACTGCCAAAGGCAAAGTCTAACACCCCATCAGCGGGCGAGGGCGGCGAACCGGGTGTACGAGTAGGGGCGAGGGTCGAGGTCGGCGTGCGGGTCGCGGTGGGGGTGCGCGTCGGCGTTTGAGTCTGAGTCGGTGTAGCGGTGCGGGTTGGCGTGTGAGTCCGCGTCGCCGTAGCAGTGCGGGTCGGTGTCGGGGTCACAGTCGCCGTTGAGGTCGCGGTTAGGGTGGCGGTTGCTGTTGGTGAAGGCGTGACTGACGAGGTGGAGGTATGAGTCGCAGTGGAGGTACTCGTTGCCGTTGGGGTAGCCGTCACTGTCGCAGTATTGGTTGCCGTTGGCGTAGCCGTTGCAGTCGCGGTGTCTGTAGCAGTTGACGTGAAAGTCGCCGTGGCGGTATCGGTCGTGGTCGCCGTATTCGTCGCAGTTGCGGTGTTGGTTGGTGTGGCAGTTGCAGTGGCGGTATCCGTTACAGTCGGTGTAGCAGTGTAAGTTGGAGTCTGCGTAGCGGTCGGTGTTGGCGAAGGCGTCGCTGTGGCAGTCGGGGTAGCCGTCACGGTCGCGGTGTTGGTTGGTGTTGGCGATGGGCCGGGGGTGTTAGTTGACGTCTGTGAGGGCGTCGCGGTCACGGTAGGTGTAGCGGTGATGGTCGCCGTATCCGTCGCAGTTGGTGTATCTGTCGCAGTGGGGGTGGCGGTAGGCGTTAGGGTGATAGTCGCCGTGTCAGTGGCGGTCGCGGTTGATGTTGGCGTATCTGTTGAGGTGGCTGTGGCCGTATCGGTCGCAGTCGCCGTGGCCGTATCCGTCGCAGTTGCAGTCGGTGTAGCAGTCGGTGTGTCCGTCGCAGTTGTAGTAGGGGTGGCAGTCGGTGTGTTCGTCGCAGTGGCGGTAGGTGTGGCGGTCGCTGTATCGGTGGCGGTGGGCGTAGGGGTCGCCGTATCAGTGGCTGTAGGAGTAGGTGTAGCAGTAGGGGCGGCGTTAACTGTGACGGTAATCGTCGCGGTTGCGAAACCTCCCGCCCCATCACCAGCGGTATAGGTGAACACTTCCACCCCGCTAAAGCTCAACGTAGGCGTATAAATGATCGTCGAGCCATCGGTCGTGGCCGCCCCATTCGCAGGCACACCCACTGTATCCACCACGAGGCCTGGCCCATCTGCATCGCTATCATTCGCCAATACGGTCAGAGTGATAGGCGTATTTTCCTCCGTCGTATCACTATCATCAACAACTACTGGCGCATCGTTGATGGCGGTCACATTGACCGTGAGGCGGGCAGTGGCAGTCAGGTTGCCATCAGACAGCGTATAGGTAAATACGTCTGTACCATTAAAGTTCAGCGTCGGCGTGTAAGTCACGATGGCTCCGTCATCAGTGGCCGTTCCATTGGCGGACGCGCCGAGCGAAACGATGGTCAGTGTGTCAGGGTCTACATCAGTATCGTTGAGGAGAACCGTCGCCGTCATCGGCGTATCTTCGGTAGTGGTGACGACATCATCCACCGCGACCGGCGCGACGTTGAAGAAATTGTAATAGCGAGCAACGAGGAAATCGTACTCAAAGGCGGAGGCGTCGAAGGTTTCTCCCGCGATCACGATGCGATCATCGGGTTGGAGCGCCAACGCCCACGCGCGGTCATGGTCGCCACCGAGGTCGGTGGTGGCTAGGCCATCGCTGTCGAAGGTGGTATCCAAACTGCCGTCGCTGTTGTAACGCGCGAGGGCAATATCCGCGAAAGTATCTTGTGACGAACCAGCGAGGATCAGCTTGCCATCGGTCTGGAGGGCTAGGGCGTTGGCGGCATCAGTAAAGCCAACCTCGGTGGTGACAATACCAGTCCCACCAAAACTGGTATCCAGCGTGCCATCGCTGTTGTAACGCACCAGAGCGAAGTTCCCGCCAGAACTCCCCGCGGCGACGATCTGGCCGTCAGGTTGGATGACGATGGATGAAGCGGTGTCGTTGTTGCTACCTAAATCGGTGGTGATTATTCCAGTCGGGCCAAAGGTGGTATCTAGCGTGCCGGTGATTGAATAGCGCAGGACGGCCAGACTCCGGTTGCTGTTACCCCACGACCCAGCGATGACGATCCTGCCATCGCCTTGCAAGGCAATGGCTTGGGCTGTTTCGTTATTAGTGCCCAAATCGGAGGTCACTTGGCCGTCTGTGTCAAAGTTAGTGTCGGCGGTGCCGTCGTCATTGTAGCGGGCGACGACGTAATCCAATGGGCCTTCATCGTCATAGAAGCCCGCGACGACCAATTTGCCATCGGGTTGGCGGGCAAGCGCATAAGCATTATAGGAAAATTCAAGGACGCCATCACCAGCGAAGGCCGTGTCCAGCGCGCCCGCGCTGTCGTAGCGCGCGATAAAGCCGAGGCTGGTATTTCTAATCCCAGCAATGACGATCTTCCCATCCGGTTGGATCAGCAGGGCGTACGCTTCGGCGTCGTAACTAAGATCCGTGGTGACCAGGCCATCGCCGCCAAACGTTGGATCGAGATCGCCCTCGGCGGTGTAACGCGCTAGGACAAGGTTATCAGGGGCGCCAGTGTCCGAATAACCGGCGATCACAATCTTGCCATCGTCCTGAACGGCCACGGCATACCCGGCTTCATCAGCACCAACATCCAGCGTCACCACGCCGGTGATCCCAAAAGTCCAATCCAACATCCCAGCCACAGGCGTGATCACGGTCATGGTCACCAACGCAGTTGCCGTCAACAAACCATCCGAGACGACGTAGGTGAAGACATCCGTGCCGGTAAAGTCTAGATTCGGGGTATAGGTAATGACCAAGCCATCATCCGTTGTCGCCGTTCCATTTGTTGGGTTTTCAATGGCATCCACCAGTAAGGCGAAGCCATCCGGGTCAGAGTCATTATCGAGAATCCGAACCTGACGCGGGATGTTTTGGAAAGCCGAAGCGGTGTCATCTCCGGCGAGGGGCGCGTCGTTGGGGTTGTAAATGGTCACGACCGTGCTGGCTGTGATGGCCCCCGCGCTGTTGAAGGCCGTCACCGTGGTGTTGTACTCGGCCGTGTACACGCCGGTCACACTAAACACATGGGTCGGGGTGAGGCCCGTGCCAAAGTCGCCATCCCCAAAGTCCCAGGTGTAATACGCATTCGTGCCACTGCCCAGCGTGGCCGTTAAGTAAGTCGTCTCGCCCAAGGTGTTTGGCCCAGAGTTGTCGGCGGTCAGACCACTGGGCGACTCATCCACGACATAGAAACGGTACAAGACAACTTCACCTGCCATCAGGCTAGTCCCATAGCCCGGATTGATGTTGGTCCCCGCCAGCATGTCGGTGGCGTAAGCATATAAATAGTGTGGGCCTGCTTGCAGAGCCGCCGTAGTTCCCGTAAACACCGCCCCACCGAGGTCCGCCGCTGTGTTCCATTCACCCATCACCGTGTCTACTTGGTAGTAAACGTTATCCGCGCTGAGCGGCGTAGTCAACAGATCGGTCACGGTAAAAGTGAACGTCGGCGTCGTTTCGAGTGTGAGGTCGTTGGCGAAAGACGAAATTGACAACGTGAGCGAGAGCGTATGATCGGTGTCGGAGATCACCGTGACATCATTGCTACTAATGTTGGCGATGTAAACGCGCTGGGTGACCGGGTTGACGGCTAGGGCCTGGGGTTGCGTTCCAGTGGGGAAGACATCCAAAATCGCATCGGACGCGCCATCAATGACCTGAACCTGATTAGCACCGGTGCCTTGCACAACATAGACCTTGTTCAAGATTGAGTTGACCGCCAAGCCGACCGGATAATCCCCAACGGCGAGGGTCGCAGAAATGGTGTGGCTGGCCCCATCAACGACCTTGACATCGCTACTGCCCACATCGCCCACATAGATTTTGTTGGTGACCGGGTTAACCGCGACTCGCGTAGAACCACCGCCAGTCGCTACGGTGGTAATGATGTCATCGGTCGCACCGTCCAGCACAATAAGCTCCCCAACAGCGAACCCACCCGCGACGTAGACGCGGTTGGTCGTGGGATTAACGGCGATGTCCTCGGGCAGATTGCCCCCCAAGATAACTGTGGTGATCACATGATTGCCGCCATCCAGGATACTGATCGTTCCATCGCCCATATTGCCCACATACACCTTGCTGGTGGCCGGGTTAAGCGCCACTGACAAGGGATTGGTCCCCACTGGGACAGTGGTCAATACCGCATCCATCGCGCCATCAATCACCGTCACATCATGGCTATCATAATTGGAGACGTACACGCGGTTGATCAGCGGGTTGACGGCGAGCCCCAGAGGCGATGTCCCGACGAAAATGGTGGCCGAGAGCGTGTCGGTCGCCCCATCAATCACCGACACATCGTCACTGTCGTTATTGGCCACATAAATCTTATTGCTGATTTCGTTGACGACTACTTTTACCGGGAAGTCGCCCACCGACACCGTGCTGGCCGCATTGGTCGCGCCATCTATCACCGTGACGCTATCGTCATCCCGATTGGCGACGTAGATTTTGTTGGTGAGCGGGTTCATGGCCACGGCGGTTGGCGCGGCTCCAGCCGCCACAGTGCTGTTATAAATGTCGCCGCCAGCGAGTACGGTAACACTATTACCCGCATAATTGGCGACATAGACCTGGCCCGTCACCGGATTGGCGGCGAGGCCATACGGCTGATCCCCTACATTGACCGTCTCGACAACCGTATCCGTGGCACCATCAATCACCGCGACGCTAGCGCCGGAGCCTCTCGCCACATACACCTTATTCGCCGCCGCGTTCAGGGCTAGCGAGTTCGGCCCACTGCCGACCGCGATAGTGGCGGAGACGGTGTCGCTGGCACCGTCAATTACCGAGACGTTAGTGCTACTGGCATTGCCGACATAGATGCGGTTGGTAGCCGGGTTAACCACAATATGGTTCGGGTAAGTCCCGACAGTGAGCGTGGCGGTCACTCCTTGTGTCGCATCGTCAATCACGGCCACCTCGCCACTGCCGGCAAGGGTGACGTAAATTTTGTTGGTGACTGGGTTGACGGCGAGCGCCCTCACATTTGTGCCAACCGTCAGGGTGTAGAGCGGGGTATCCGTCACACCATCAATCGCGGTGACATCTGAGCCATTATGGGTGACGTAGATGCGGTTCGTGACCGGATTCACGGCAATAGATTGCGGATTAAATCCAACCGTCAAAGTTGCGACGGTGGTGGCGGTGGCACCGTCAATCACCGTGACGATGGCGGCCTGGTCATTCGCCGCGTAAATTTTGTTGGTGACCGGATTCACGGCAATCGCAAAGCTATCTCCGCCAGTGGGGATCGAGGTCGTGACATTAGTTGCGCCGTCAATTTCCGCCACCATAGATCCGACCCCACCCGAGCCGGGGCAGGCCACATAGACTTTGTTGGTGACCTGATTAAGCGCAAGGGTATTGGGCAAGCCACACATGGGGATCGTCGTGGCTTGGCGGGTCAGGCCATCAATCACCGTGACACTGTTACTGCCGTAATTGGCAATGTAAGCCTTGTTGGTCATAGGATTGACGACCACCGCTTGCGGGCCAGTGCTGGTGGTGACAGTGAAAGAGTTGCCATCGGCCAGAGGCTTGCCTGACGGGCGCGGGAGCGTCCAATTGATGTTGGTCAGCAGAGAGTCTTCCCTCATCGCTGTTTCCGCTTCCAGCGGAAGCGGGGAACGATTCTCAATACCAGCCGAATCATCAGAGGTCGTTTGAGACGCCGGTGTCGCTTCAGTCGGAATCGCATTTAACGCGTCTAAATCGGCAGGGCTGGAGGGGTTTAGCGCTGACACTTGAGCTGGGGTGAGCGCCTGCCGATAGAACTTCACCTCATCTACCAAACCTTGGAAGTAAACCCCGGAAGCCGAATTCCACGGAGTGCGATGCCAGCCCAAATAGAGATTGCCCGGATGCCGGTTGTCAAGGACGTTGCTGACACTCGCGACTTGTGCCCCGTCACGGTAAAGCGTGCGGGTGTGCAGGTTGGCATCGTAAACGCAGGCCCAATGATGCCAATTGGTGTCGGTGTAAACGGCGGTTGTATCTAGGAGGCTGTTTCCATACGAACACGTAAAGGTGTTGTCGCTCCTAAACCCGACGCGCAAGCCTTCGGTGTTATCCGAAGCGTCTTGACCGAGAATAAAGTCATCGCGTCCAGGTGCACTGCGTTTGGCCCAGAAGTCGAGGGTGAAAGAGGTAAATTTCAAATTGACTTGACTGCCCGCGTTGAGTCGGTCATTGATGCCGTCAAAACGCGCGGCGTTGCCGTTGACGCCGACTTGTCCGGCGCTGGGACACGCGCCACCACTACAAGTCGCGTTGCTGGCCGCGAGGTTGCCCGCCGAGTCGGCAAAGGTCGTTGTCGCGCCGCTCTCGTCCAGCTTAAGCCACAACTTGTCGGGGAAGGTCTCGGCTGTGCAGTTACCGATCAAGTCACATACAGTCACCGCCACCGAGTTTTCTAGATCATCTGGAACCGCGCAGGTCGCCGACAGTTCATAGAGTTTGCCAGTATCGGGCGTTGTCTGGTTGGCGAAGGCGCGATACCAGGGCGCGTTGAAGTAGGTGCGGGTGAGGGGCGCGTTCTTGCAACCCATAAAGCGCAAGCCAGTTTCAGTCAGATTAAAGTCTTGCGCCCAGAAACTATACTGGCTGTAACCATTGCCTAAATTGGTGCGGGTCAAGGTGATACGTGGCGCGAGCGTGTCTACCTGACTCTGCCAAGCGTTCCGGCTTTGGTCAGAGTTGTCCTGATTGCCAAAGGTGTCTGTCCCGCGCAAGTCAATTTGATAGAAGCCTTCCAGCCCAGCCGGGACGGCGTAGGACCAATTCGCCAATCTGACGCCTGCGCCACTTTGGCTCAACGTCGCCGCACGCCATGCTCGATTACGCAGAGCCTTGATCTCCAATAGGGCTAAGGCGCGTGGATAAATCAAAACGTCATCCAGTTGGCCATCAAAGGGGAAAGGCGAAGCGCCGGGGTTGGCGCGCATCCCCAAACGGATCTCGCTGTCTACCGGAGTGAAATTGCTAACAGCGGTCGAAGTCATTGGAACGCCATCTACATATAAAGTGGCGGTCGCACCGTTGTACGTCCCAGCGACATGATGCCAATTGTTATCGGCCCACAGGTAAGACAGTTCCTTACCACCCAAGCCGAAGACTACTCCGTTGGCTGGGTTGGAGGTGAGGAAATACCAGTTGTTCCCGGTGTTGCGCCCTTTGTCTACCAAACCAGCCGAGACGTTGCTCCCCGTCTTGGCCCAGAACGCGGCGGAAAACTGTGGTGCGGTCAGCGACGCTTGCGCGGGGACGCTGACGAAATCATCCACGCCGTCAAAGTGGAGGGCATACGCCCCGACCGTGCCAGTCACGCTATGGTCAACCGCGTCGCCCGAATTAAATGTTCCAGTGCGTTCCCAACCGGAGATGTCGGTGATGCTCTGGCCGTGGGTGAGTGGTGATTGATCAAAGCCCAACGCCAGCACCGGCGCGGAGCCGAGATACAAGGCGGTAAGGTCGGCTTGCGAGAGCGAACGATTAAACAGGCGCGCTTCATCTATCTCCCCTTCGAAGTAAGGCGCGGCCGCCCGTTGGGTAAAACCAAACGCAACCCGATCTTGTCCGGTGAAGTCGGAGGCCGCTTTTGATCCGCTGGCTTTTAAGACGTTATCCAGATAGAGCTTTTGCCCGCCGACGCTCCCGCCGAACGTGTGCGCGACGAAGTGCCACGTGCCATCCGCGTAGTTCACCCCAGATGAGCAAACTGTTTCGGTGTTCCCCATATAGGCACAGACATTGCCGTTGCTCAAATATAGATCTCGGTCGGTGCCGCCACTGCCGAGCGTGTCTGCCTCGGCTGAGAAGAGGCCGCAATCGGCGCAAGTCGTCTTGAACCAGAGGGTTGCGCCATAGGCGGTCTCGGAGGCGTCGAGTTGGACTTCCAACGCGTCATCCAAGCCATCCAACCCGATGGCCGAAGTGTTATGACCGGAGAGACCGGTCGTGGGACAACTGAACCCACTGCAAGTGCCGACCCGCCCGTTTCCTGAGAAATCTTGAAAGCCTAACGTCCCAGAGTCGTCAAAGGGCAAATGCAGGGCCAGACTCGCGAGAGGGGGTTCGTTGAAGAAAGGTGAGTTAAAACTTTGTGGTGTAAAGGCGATCTCCGCTTGGCCCACGCCCGCCGATTGCTGGAGAGCCGGTGTCGTATCGCTGATGGGGCCGATCAACGTGACAGAACTACTGAGCGTGCCGGTGGTCAAGCCCGTCGTTTGCAAATCCGTCTCTGGCGCGGCGACATCCAAATGCAAAACGCGCACGGCGATATTGGCGTGATTACCAACTTGATCGTCGGCTTGCAAGGTGAGGGTGTACGTCCCTGATGGGTCAGCCCCATAGATCAGATAATTCACCGACCATTGAGCGCCATTCACCAGAGCGGTCTGTGACGCCTGGCCCGCTGGCGCGCCAGTGGCGTCGAGCAAGGTCACTTTGACGCTATCAGCGACCACGCCACTACCGGGCAGGCCGGTGTTCGCAATTTGCGGATCGGTAACTGACCCCGTTAAAGAAATGACCCAATAATCGGTGTTGGACAGTGGACGCGTGGGGCGCAATAGGCTGTTGTTGGCAAGTGAAGAATCCAAAACGGGCGCGGTGGCGTCTACCAAAAGCGCGGTAGTGTCGGGCGAAACCGCCCTGTGGCTTGCCCCGTCAGTGGCGCGCGTCTTGAGAAAGTATTGGCCCTCGTCGGAGAGTGTCGTCGGGTTAAAGGCCGGGCACCATGCCGCACCCGATTGCGCGTCCAAACACGGCGCGGCTTCTTGCCAAGAGGTGCCATTATCCGCACTCCACTCCATCCGCCCGATGCCGGAGGTGGCGTCACTGCCATTGATCTGCAAGATGGTGTAGGCGTTCGGGTGATAAGTCCCATTGGAGACCAGCGCGGATTGCGGGTCATCCGTGTCCACCACGATATTGGTGGTTTGGCGCTCTTGGATCACGGCGTTTTGATATTTGAAAATGTCGCTCACTTCGGAAGCCGTCAGGGCGCGCGCATAGAAGGTCGCTTCGTCTATCGCGCCAAAGAAATTATCTCCGCCCGCTTGATTGCCGCCGAGAGTCAGCGAGCTGGTCGGGGTGTTGGGCGTTGGGTTGCTAAACGTATCTACGACCGACCCGTTCAGGTATAACTTCCACGTACCGCTCTCACGGACGGCGGCGAGGTATTGCCACGCATTGGGCGGCAAGCCTACGCTGGAGGTGACCACCGCCGCGCCACCATTCAGGATGTTCACTTTGCCATCGGCGGCCAACGCCAAGCCATAGCCATTGACGTTGAGATCGCCGTGAGACAGCACGACCTGCCGATGCCCATTCAGCCCAGCCCACTTGACCCACGCGGCGAGCGAGACATTGTCGGTGGCGGTATTGGCTAGGACGCCCGAGAGGTAATCATTTACCCCATCAAACTCAGCAGCAAAACCCACGCGGCCCCGCAGGCCCGTGAGTGGGCAGACTGCACCGGCACAAGTCAGGTTGACATTGTTGCCTGAATCATCTTTGAAGGTCGTCGCGTTTTGCCCTTCATCCAGATGCAGAAGGACTTGTGGTGCGGCCTGATACAGTGTGGCGACCTCGGCATTGGACAAAGCCCGGGAATAAATTTGTAGCTCATCGAGCTGACCTTTGAAGGCGTTGCCGCCCATCGCCCGACCCAACCAAAGGCTATCGCTATTTTGATACGCCGTTCGCCCAGAGGCCGTAGCGTCTGGTGCGCCGTTGACGAAGAGGGTTTGTTGTCCGATGGTTTTGTCATAGCGCCAGACCAAGTGATACCAAGCATTGGGCGCGAGGGTCGTTGCGCCCTGCAATCCCTGACCACCGATGTTCATATAAGGCTTGCCGCCCTGCGTCGTGCCAAACGCTAGCAGGCCACTGCCGGCTGAGGCGTCGGTCCCCAGTACATATTTCTCGCCCGTCAAATCACTGCCCTTGACCCATGCGGCCAAGGTAAATGAAGCGTCACGCACTCTAAACGAGTCCGCGCTCCCGGCCAACACGGCGTCATCCCCATCGAAAAGCGCCGCTTGATTGTTCCGGCCAGGCACACCCGTTGTTGGACAATTAGTGTAATTAGCGCAAACAGGCAGACGACTGAAACTGTAGGTGTTCGCCAAGCCGGGGCGAAATCCCGCGCCGGGCTGGTCATCGAAGCGCAAATTTAAACTGAGGTTGCCAGCCTGATACAGGTTTTGAACTTCCTCCGCCGTGAGTACCACCCTGTTGTAAACCTGCACAGTATGGAGGCGGCCATAGAAGCTATCGTTTAATTGGCTCCAAGTGGGGTAAGTGCGCCCGATGCGGAAACCGACTTCGCCTCCGCTGTAGGGTCGGGTGAAGAGCGTGCCATTGCGATAGGCTTCGACGCCATTCACGTAGAGGATATAGGTCCCGAGCTGAGTGGCCCAGTCATACTTAAAAGCGACCGTGAGCTGATTCCACTTATCCAGCGTCAGCACGTCGTTAGGCGTCGCGACCTCAAACCGCTGGCTAGGCTCCCAGAAACTAAAGTAGTGATAGCCAAAAATGATTTTGCGCCCTTGCCGGATGAGATAAGGATAACCGCGATAGGAGCCAACAAAGGACGGTTCGTAATCGCCCATGATCCCTTGCCATGCGTCATCTTTGCTGGGCACGCCCTGATTTTGGGGATAGACCCACACCGAAAGCGTGTAATCCCCCCCCACGCGGTTGCCCGAACTACTAGGGACTTGGATGCTATCGTTGCCATCAAAAGTCGCCACGTTGCCGTTGACCGTTGGGCAAGCGGGTTCGGCACAATACCCATCGAGATTATTGCCCAAATCGCCTTTGAAATAATTGCCGGTGCGCCGGAAGGTCGTCTGGTAGGTTGGGAACTTGAGGGTCAGGGCCTTGACTTCATCATTGGTCAAGGCCCGGGAGAAAATGCGGAAATCGTCCAGATAACCCGCGAAACTATTGGTTCCATTTTGACTGCCAATATATTGAGGCCGCCCCGCCGCTGGTGGCATGTAGCCAGACGCGGTCGTGCCGCGATAACCATCCACATACGCTGTCCACTTACGGGTCGCGGCATCGTAGGTACACGTCCACAAATGCCAGTCGAAATTGTTGAAGACGCTGACATCAGCGTTGCCCGAAACCACCCCAGACTGCTGGCCGCAGTAGAGGTGGACATACCAGGTCCCAAACCGCTCGTTATAAGAGTTCTGAAAATAAACTCCGGGGTAATTGAGCGGCGACCATGGATAATACGGCAACACCCCGGAGAGTTCACTGAAAACGTGTTGGATTCCCAGCCGCGCATCGGGTTTGGCCCAAAACGAAACGCTGAAACCACGCGACGCATCCACAGAGCGGGCGAGGCGCAACGTATTGCTCCCGTTGAAATACACGCCCGAACCGCTCATGCCTTCGACGGCGGAAGCGGGGCAAGGGCCATTATGGCAAACCGCGTAGTTCAGCGGCAAAGTGCCGGACGAGTCGTCGAAGCGAGAAGCGCCCACTGTTTCATCAAACTTGAGTTGGACTTCGGCGTTAAGCGACGCGCTTCGCAGGTCGTTCAAGATCGCCCCGGCTTCTTGATTCAACGCATATAACCCACTGGTGGTGGCGGGGTTGAGCGTGACCGTGCCGTTGAGCGTGGCCTGACTTTGCGGCAAGATGACAAAGGTTTGGGGATTGATGGTCGTGGCGAAGTTGGTCGGGAAGTTGGTGCTGAGCAAACCCTGCACCAAGCGGCCAAAGAGTTCGTTCTTCACGGAGGCGTTGTAGACCAGCGTCTCGCCCGGCCGGACAAAGAGATTATCGTACTGATAATGGGCGTCAAACAGCTCCGCGACCTCGGCGGCGGATAAAGCATGATCGAGATACAACGCTTCATCCAGCGCGCCAGTGAGGTAGTCTTGGCTGGCGGCGTTGGCCACACCCAAGTTGACGCCATCCTGCCAGTTAAAGGCAGAATTGGTAAGCCGACCGCTGGCGGCGAGGGCTTTATCTACATAGAGCCGTTGACCGCCTACACCCCCACCAAAAGTATGCACAAGATGATGCCAAGCGTTATCGGCGAAATTTACGCCTGAAGAGCAAAGGGTCTCGGAGCTATACAGATAGGCGCACACATTGCCATTGCTGAGAAATAGCGAGCGATCTTCGCCCGTCGCTGAACGCACCCCAGCATCCGTCGAAAACAGACCACAGTTGGGGCAGGTCGTCTTGAACCAGAGCGACACGCCATACTCGGCTTCCGAAACGTTCAGCGGCGCGTCAATATAATCATTGCCATCGAACTGCACGCCCTGGCCGTACTTGCCGGTGGTCAGCGTAGGGCAAGTCGTCCCCGTACACACGGCCGTGGTGGTATCCCGAGAGTTGTTGACGAAAGCGGTGGGCGAGCCGTTATCTTCAAAGCGCAACAGCAAGCGGGGTGCGGTTTGTTTCCGCACAGTAGATTCAAAAGTCATCAGGGTTCGGGTCCCAGCGACTTGTGGGTTGAACCCATACAGTTTTTCTTGAGCATCGGTTAGGCCATCGCCGTCTTCATCCGCTTGGAATGGATTGGAGGTGACCCAGGTCTTGAGCGGCGTGCCGTTGGCGGCGACCCCATACACAAATTCCCAGCCAGCGATTTCATCGCCATCTCCTAAACCATCATGGTCGGTGTCGGATGAATACGGGCTGGTGCGCGCCAAGAGTTCGGCCTTATCGTTCAAGCCGTCGTTATCCGCGTCAGCGAATAAGACGCTGGTGCCTTGTTGCGCTTCGTCATAATCGGAGACGCTGTCACTATCGGTATCCCAGAGGCTATCATTCGGGTCTGAACCACCCTCGGCCACATTGAGCAGGCGGTCGCCATCGGCGTCTTTCAAACGCGGGAAGCCCAACGTTCCACCCCAGGCGAGGGCATAGCCTCCGTCGCGACTACTCAGCGTGTAGAAGCCATCCAAGGTCGCCGGGAAAACGTCATACACCAACTGCTGACCCATATTAATAGCGTTCCCCCCACGAAAATCCCGGACATCGCATTTAGGATAGACAACGACCAGCCAGCATTCTTGGCGGGGGATGATAAAACTCTCGGACAGATAAAAGTTCTGAGTAAATGGTTTTTGATTAATCCCCGCTGTGTTCAGCGGCAAGGTAACGGCGACCGGTTGCGTGTACACACCACCGCCGGAGATGGGTTGCCAAGCCGAAGCCTTGGCCCAGCGCTCGATT
>Ga0315912_10001544_pt1 | contig 27702 bp, 29 predicted proteins | sample VfabasoilMG_FD_204469 | JGI IMG/M metagenome (GOLD analysis project Ga0315912, IMG submission 204469) | Garden soil microbial communities collected in Santa Monica, California, United States - V. faba soil | ecosystem: Environmental > Terrestrial > Soil > Garden | place: USA: California...
GATCGTCAGCCCGCCCAAGGCCGGCAAGACGGTGATGCTGCAGCACATCGCGCACGCCATCGTCGCCAACCATCCCGAAGTGGTGCTGATCGTGCTGCTGATCGACGAGCGGCCCGAGGAAGTGACGGAGATGTCGCGCTCGGTGCGCGGCGAAGTGGTCGCCTCGACCTTCGACGAGCCGGCCTCGCGCCACGTGCAGGTCGCCGAGATGGTCATCGAGAAGGCGAAGCGCCTGGTCGAGCACAAGAAAGACGTGGTGATCCTGCTCGACTCCATCACGCGGCTCGCGCGCGCCTACAACACCGTGGTGCCGGCCTCCGGCAAGGTGCTCACGGGCGGAGTCGACGCCAACGCGCTGCAGAAACCGAAGCGCTTCTTCGGCGCCGCCAGGAACGTCGAGGAAGGTGGCTCCCTCACCATCATCGCCACCGCGCTGATCGACACCGGCAGCCGCATGGACGACGTGATCTACGAGGAATTCAAGGGCACCGGCAACATGGAGATCCACCTGGATCGCCGGATGCACGAGAAGCGCATCTACCCCGCCATCAACGTCAACCGCTCCGGCACCCGGCGCGAGGAACTGCTCATCGAGGCGCCGATCCTGCAGAAGGTCTGGGTCCTGAGGAAGCTCCTGTTCCCGATGGACGAGCTCGAGGCGGCCGAATTCCTCATCGACAAGCTCAAGGCCACCAAGTCGAATGCCGAGTTCTTCGACTCGATGCGCCGGGGATAAAAAAGGCTGTATAATCCGCGCCCTATGAAAAACAGCATCCACCCCGACTACCAGCCGGTGATCTTTCTCGACACCAGCGTCAACCATTCCTTCCTCACGCGCTCCGCGATCGACACCAAGGGCCGCGAGACCATGAAGTGGACCGACGGCAAGGAGTACCCCGTGGTCAAGGTCGAAGTGTCGTCCGAGTCGCACTCGTACTACACCGGCAAGACCAAGGTGGTCGACACCGCCGGCCGGGTCGAGAAGTTCAAGCGCCGCTACACCAAGAAGAAGTCCTAGCCGCCGGGGCATGCTGCCCCGCCTAACGCTCCCCCTTCCGCCGGTGGCGCTTGCGCTGCTGGTCGCGGCGTACCTGCTGCCCGGCCTCGCCGCGCACGATCCGTGGAAATTCCAGGATGCGATCGCCATCGGCATTGCCCATGGCATGGCCTCCGGCGGCGACCTGCTGGTGCCGAACCTCGCGGGCCTGCGCTGGATGTACGACCCGCCGCTCTACCACTGGGTTGCCGCCGCCTTCGGCAAGGGTCTGCAGTTCGCCTTCGGTTTCCACGCGGCGGCCCGCCTCGCGAGCGCCGCCTTCCTCGCCGCGGCGTTCTATTTCATCTACGCCGCCGGCCGTGACCTGTCCAAGGGCGAGCAGGCGCCGGTAAACGCCGCCGCCGCGCTGCTGCTACTGCTGGGCTCAGTCGGGCTGGTGGTGCATTCGCACGAGGCGCTTCCGGACCTGGCGGCGCTTGCCGCGGTATGCGGGGCCCTCGCCGTCCTGCCGCATGCGACGCGGCGCCCGCTCAAGGCGGGTGCTCTCTTCGGCCTGGCGCTTGGCCTCGCGTTCCTCGGCGCCGGATGGATTGCTCCGGTTTCTGTCCTGGTCGGCGTGGCCGTTGCGCACCTTGCCTGCACCGAATGGCGCAACCGCGCCGGTGCCGTGTTCCTTGCCACAGCCCTGGCCACCGGGCTCGTCATCGCGGCGGCGTGGGCGCTGGCGCTCGCGCTGCGCTCGCCGGACGCATTTCGCGACTGGTGGATGCTCGCCGCGCAACGCCAGGGCGAACCGCTCGCCAACCTGCGGCGCCTGCTGTCGACCATCGCCTGGTTCGCCTGGCCTGCTTGGCCGCTCGCGCTCTGGAGCGCGTGGTCGTTGCGCCGCCGTTGGCGCGAGCCGATGATCTTCGCTCCGGTCCTCGCCTCGCTCGTCCTGGTCGGCCTGCTCAGCTGGTGGGGGCCGGCGCTGCAGGAAAACCTGATCCCGATGCTCGCGCCGCTCGCACTCTTCGCGGCGCAGGGAATTGCCACGCTGCGCCGCGGCGCGGAGGCGGCGCTCGACTGGTTCGGCGTGGCCTGCGCGCTGATGGGCACTGCGGTGTTGTGGAGCTACTACGTTCCCCTGATGACTGGCGAGCCGGGCCCCATGGCGCGCAGCCTCGCGAGGACCGCGCCGGGATTCATGTCGCAGTTCGACCTGTTTGCCGTGCTCGTCGCCGCCGCGCTCGTCGTAGGCTGGCTATATCTCTTTTTCTTCACGCTGCGCTCGCCCGGGCGCAGCGCGCTGCGCTGGGCCGCCGGCATCGTGTTGCTATGGGGCACGTTCTCGCTGCTGTGGATGCCTTGGGCGGACCATCAGAAGAGCTACCGCTCGGTGGCGCTGCAGCTGCGCTCGCGCATGCCGGTTGGCGCGGATTGCCTCGCGCAGAAGTCGCTCGGCGTGTCGCAGGCGGCGGCGCTGGACTACCACGCCGGAATTCGCGCCCGCCCATTCGACATCCTCAAGCCGGACAGATGCCCGCTGCTGCTGGTCCAGGGCAGCCCCAAGCACGAGCTCGACGGGCCGGGGCCGCGCTGGACCAAGCTCGCCGACGTCGGCCGCCCTGGCGACAAGCTCGAGCGCTACCGGCTCTACCGCTACAAATGAACATCACGCCACCCGACGCCTGCAAAACCTGGTCGCGGCTCGCGGCGCACGCCGAAACCTGGCACGGCGTCCGGCTGCGCGATCTCTTCGGCGCCGACGCGGCGCGCGGCACGGCATTTCTCGCCGAGGTGCCGGGCGTGCGCTACGACTATTCGCGCCAGCGCCTCGGCGCAGTGACGCTGCGCCTGCTGGCGAGCCTCGCCGAAGAGCGTGGCTTCGGTGAATGGCGCGAGGCCCTGCTCGCCGGCAAGCCGGTGAACGACGCCGAGAAGCGCGCCGCCTGGCATACCGCCCTGCGCGCGGGGAACGACGCTCCCCTGGAAGTCAAACAGGCTCTTTCAAAGGCAACAGATCTTGTCGAATCGATAAGAACAAAAGGCCAATTCAAGAGAATCGTCAATCTGGGGACGGGCGGTTCGGATCTCGGGCCGCGGCTGCTGGCGGACGCCTTTGGCGACGACAGGCTCGAGGTGCGCTTTGTCGCCAATGCCGATCCGCTGGACCTCGAGCGCGCCTTGCAAGGCGCTGAACCGGCCTCGACGCTGTTTCTCGTGGTCTCCAAGAGTTTCACGACGTCGGAAACCATGACCAACGCGCAAGCCGCGCGGAGGTGGGGGGGCAAGCATTTCTATGCAGTGACGGCAAACGCTGAAGCCGCATCGAAATTCGGCGCCACCGAAATCCTGCCCCTCTGGGACTGGGTCGGCGGGCGCTTCTCGGTGTGGTCGACCGCCGGCCTCGCCGCCGTGTGCGCCATGGGCACCACGAAATTCGAGCAATTCCTTGCCGGCGCGCGCGAAATCGATTTCCATTTTGCGAGGGCCGAGCCCGCGAAGAACATACCCATGCTGATGGCGCTGGCCGGCCTGTGGAACACCAACTTCCTCGGCGCCGCCACCCATGCCGTGCTGCCCTACGCGCACGCACTTCGCCTGCTGCCCGCCTACCTTCAGCAGCTCGAGATGGAATCGAACGGCAAGCGCATCGACCGCGCCGGCAAGCCCGTGGCGTACGCCACCGCGCCAGTGCTTTGGGGCACCGAAGGCACGCCGAGCCAGCACTCGTTCCACCAGCTGCTGCACCAGGGCACCCAGGCCGTGCCGGTGGATTTCATCGACATCGCGTCCGACGAAGGACTCAGCGCCAACCTGAAAGCCCAGGCCGACGCGCTCGCCTTCGGCGCGGAGGAGGACGGCTATCCCGGCAACCGGCCCTCCAGCATCCTGTTTCTCGAAACCCTCTCTCCCGGAAATTTGGGAAAATTGCTGGCCCTCTACGAACACAAGGTGTTCACGCAGGGGGTGCTCTGGAACATCAACAGCTTCGACCAGCCCGGCGTGGAACTGGGCAAGCGGCTCGCGAACAAGATCCTGAAAGGAGAAGCGTAATGGACCAGGAAACCTTCAACCTCAGCATCCGCAAGTTCCTGAAGATGGTGGGGGTCAATTCCCAGCGGGAAATTGAACAGGCCATTCAAAAATGCATCGAAAACGGGACATTGAAGGGCACTGAAACCATTGCCGCGAGGATGACTCTCGAGATGCCGTCCATCGGCGTAAAGGTGCCCTTTGAAGGCGACATAAAGTTAAAATGACGCCATGAACAAGGCCCGCGAATTCGACCAGAGCGTCGTCGCCGAGCTGAAGACGCTGCTGGGCGATCGCGTGTCCACCTCCGCAGCGGTGCGCGAGCACCACGGCAAGGACGAGTCCTACTTCCCCTACGCGCTGCCGGACGTGGTGGTGTTCGCCAGGACCACCGACGAAGTGCGCGACGTGGTCAACATCTGCCGGGCGCACCGGGTGCCGATGATCCCCTACGGCGTCGGCACTTCGCTCGAGGGCCACATCCTCGCCGTGAAGGGTGGCGTGTGCATCGACCTTTCGCCGATGAACCAGGTGCTCGCGGTGCACGAGGCGGACCTCGACGCCGTGGTGCAGGCCGGCTGCACCCGCAAGCAGCTCAACGAATACATCAAGCACACGGGCCTGTTCTTCCCGGTAGACCCGGGCGCGGACGCGACCCTTGGCGGCATGGCGGCGACGCGCGCCTCGGGGACCAACGCGGTGCGCTACGGCACCATGCGCGAGAACGTGCTGTCGCTGAAGGTCGTCCTCGCCGATGGGCGGATTATTCAAACGTCCAGAAGGGCAAAAAAATCCGCCGCGGGCTACGACCTCACCCGCCTCTTCGTCGGCTCCGAAGGCACCCTGGGCATCATCACCGAAGTGACGGTGCGTCTCTACCCGGTCCAGGAAGCGATGTCGGCGGCGGTCTGCGCGTTCGATTCGGTGGACGGCTGCACCAACACCGTGATCCAGACCATCCAGGCGGGGATCCCGATTGCCCGCTGCGATATCGTTTGCGAGAAGACGGTCGACGCGATCAACAGGTACAAGAAGACCGCGTACCGCGTGGCGCCCACCGTGTTCTTCGAGTTCCATGGCTCGAAGAGCTCCGTGGTCGAGCAGGCCGAAGCGGTGCAGGCGATCGCCAAGGAACACGGCGGCAAGGATTTCGTCTGGGCGACCCGGCCCGAGGAGCGCACCCAGCTCTGGCAGGCGCGCCACGACGCCTACTTCGCCTGCCTGCAGATCAAGCCCGGCGCCCGCGCCGTCTCCACCGACGTTTGCGTGCCGATCAGCCGGCTGGCGGAGTGCGTGAGCGAGACCATGGCGGACGTGAAGGACTACATTGCGCCGGTGCCGCTGCTCGGCCACATCGGCGACGGCAACTTCCACCTCATGTTCCTGGTCGACCCGGCGAAGCCTGCGGAAACCGAGCTCGCCAAGAAATTCAACCAACGGCTGGTCGAGCGTGCGCTGCGCATGGAGGGCACCTGCACCGGCGAGCACGGCGTCGGCCTGGGCAAGATGGGCTCGATGCGCTTGGAGCTCGGCGACGACGTGATCGACGTGATGCGCGACATCAAGCGCGTGTTCGACCCGGACAATCTCATGAATCCGGGCAAGGTCGTGGCGCTTTCCTGATGCGCTCCTTTTTCGTCGCGATGCTGATCGCGCTGCCTGGCCCGGTCGTAGCGCAGGCGCCTGCGACACCGGCATCGCAGCCGCCCGAGCGCAGCACGTCCGGCGAAAACCGGCTCAACTTGAACCTCGACGAATCCTCGCGGCGCCAGATCCTCCGGGAGTTGCCCTCGGAGCGGGGCGCGAACCGGGACGAGGCGAATGGCCTGCCGGGACTCGGCGCAAAACCGAGGAAAGCGGAGCCCACCAGCGACATGGGCGACAAGAGGCCCTTCCCGAATTCGGGCCTGGATCCGGCCCCGACCGCGCCCCTGCCGCGCTAGCGCCGACAGGCCTAGATCGTCATTACCGTCCTGCGGTAGTACTTGAGTTCCTCGATCGACTCGAGGATGTCGGCGAGCGCCTCGTGCTTGCCTTCCTTGGCGAAGCCCTTGACCGCCTCGGGCTTCCAGCGCCGCACCAGCTCCTTGAGCGTCGAGACGTCGAGATTGCGGTAATGGAAGAACGATTCGAGCTTCGGCATCCAGCGCGCGAGGAAGCGCCGGTCCTGGCAGATCGAATTGCCGCACATCGGCGAGCTTGCCGCCGGCACGTGCTGCGCGAGGAAGGCGAGTGCTTCGCCTTCGGCCTGCGCCTCGGTGAGCGCGGAAGCGCGCACGCGCTCGATCAGCCCGCTCTTCTTGTGCACGCTGCGATTCCAGGAATCCATCGCCTCGAGCACCGCGTCGGGCTGGTGCACCACCAGCACCGGGCCCTCGGCGAGCAGCACGAGCTGCGGATCGGTGACCAGCAGCGCGATCTCGATGATGCGGTCGGAGTCGGGCTGCAGGCCCGTCATCTCCATGTCGATCCAAACCAGGTTGTTCGGGTCCGTCGGCATGCTTTATTCTCTCACGCGTGAACCAAGCGCTGACCTGGGCCTTCATCGCGGCGCTCGCCGCGGCCGGCGTAACGCGCCTGTGGCTTGCGTGGCGTCAGGTGCGCCACGTGCGCGCGTACCGCGATGCGGTGCCGACGACGTTCGCGGCAACGATTCCCCTGTCGGCGCACCAAAAGGCGGCCGACTACACCGTTGCCAAGGCGCAGTTCGGCATGGTCGAGGTGCCGGTCAATGCCGCGGTGGTTCTCGCCCTCACCCTGGGCGGCGGCGTGCAGTGCGTGTCGGAACTCTGGACGCCGGCGTTCGCCGCGGGCTCGATCGGGCACGGCACCGCCCTGATCATCAGCGTCTTCGCCCTGCAATCGCTCCTCGGATTGCCATTCTCGGCCTACCGCGTGTTCGTCATCGAGCAGCGCTTCGGCTTCAACCGCATGACGCTCGGGCTGTTCCTCTCGGACCTCGTCAAGCACACGCTGCTCGGCCTCGCGCTCTTCGTGCCGCTGCTGCTGGCGGTGCTCTGGCTGATGGAGCGCATGGGGTCGACCTGGTGGCTGGCGGTGTGGGCCGTCTGGACCGCGTTCCTGCTGATCCTGATGATGATCGTTCCGACCTTCATCCTGCCCCTCTTCAACAAATTCACCCCGCTCGCCGACGGAGAACTGTCCAGGCGCATCGGTGCGCTGCTCGAGCGCACCGGCTTCAAGTCTCGGGGCCTCTTCGTCATGGACGGCTCCAAGCGCTCGAGCCACGGCAATGCCTTCTTTGCCGGCCTCGGCGCCGGCAAGCGCATCGTGCTGTTCGACACCCTGGTCAGCCGCCTGAACCCGCCTGAAGTCGAGGCGGTCCTCGCGCACGAACTCGGCCACTACAAGCTGCACCATATCGCCAAGTCGCTTTTGCTCAGCGCGGGCCTGAGCTTCGCAGGCCTGTGGCTCCTCGGCCAGCTGATCGACAAGCCCTGGTTCTACGCGGGCTTGGGCGTCTCGAGCGCCAGCACCGCGGCCGCCCTGCTGCTGTTCCTGCTGGTCGGACCCGAGGTCGCCTACTTCCTGCAACCGCTGGCCAGCCGCCTCTCGCGCAAGAATGAATTCGAAGCCGACGCCTACGCGACGGGCCACGCCCCGCCGGCCGAGCTCGCCCGGGCGCTGGTGAAGCTCTACCAGGACAATGCGGCGACGCTCACGCCCGACCCGCTGCACTCGGCGTTCTATGACTCGCATCCCCCGGCCGCAATGCGCATCGCAAGGCTAACGACCACATGAACGATCTCGCCAAAAAGAAGTGCAAACCCTGCGAAGGCGGCGTCGCGCCTTACACCGCCCAGCAGGCGAAGGACCTCCTCGGGCAACTCAAGGGCTGGATCATCGAGGACGGGAAGCTCGTCAAGCTCTACCCGTTCACGAACTACTACCAGACCATGGCCTTCGTCAACGCGCTCGCGTGGATCTCGCACCGCGAGGACCACCACCCGGACCTGGCGGTCGGCTACAACCAGTGCAAAGTGACGTATTCAACGCACGCCATCGGCGGCCTGTCGGAGAACGACTTCATCTGCGCCGCCAAGTGCGACGCGCTCCACAGCCTTTGAAGCGCGTCTACAGCTCCCACAACCTCGCTGCGGTCCATCATTTCAGGAATCTCCTGCAGGTGGAGGGCATCCGCGCGGTCGTGAAGAACGAGTTCCTCGCCTCCGCCATGGGGGAGCTGCCGCCCGCGGAATGTCAGCCCGAAGTCTGGGTGCTGCATGACTTCGATGCGTCGAAAGCCGAGGAGATTCTTCGCCGGGAGAGCCGATCGGGGCCGGACTGGGCCTGCCGCTGCGGGGAATCCTCGGAAGCGCAGTTCACGCACTGCTGGAGTTGCGGCGCTGCCCGCTCCTAGAGCAGTCGTGCGATGGCAAGCATGACCAGTACCACCACCCATAGCACTACCGCACGCCAAAGCAGTCCCACGGTACTGTCAAGCAACGGCGCCTCGGCGGGCTCGCCAACGCCCAGGTCGGGCCGCGGCTCGACGCCCTCGACCTCCTGCACCGCCATGCCCAGGCGCACGCCCATGGCGCCCGCACCGGCGGCAAGCACGATGCCAGCCTCGGCATCCGGCCAGGCCGCCGACTGGGTGCGCCAGCAGTAAACGGCATCCTCGAAGTCGCCGACGATGGCGAATGCCGCGGCAGTAAGGCGCACCGCAGGCCACTCTAAGATGCGGAAGGCGCGCTGCGCGAACTGGCCGAAGGCCCCCAGGTTCTTCCAGCGCCTGCACAGGTAGGCGGCCAGCCGGTAGAGCACCGCGCCGCTCGGGCCCGGCAGCAGCAGGTACCACAGCAGCACGCCGAACACATGCCGGTGCGAGGCGAGCAGCGCTTCCTCGATGGCGAGGCGCATCACCTCCTCGCGCGTGTACATCACGCCTGACGCGCCGCGCCAGGCTTCCAGCTGCGCGCGCGCCCGGTCGAGGTCGCCTGCCTTGACTGCGAGCTGGATGTCGGTGAAATAGTGGCTGAACTGGCGGAAGCCGAGCGTGAGGTAGAGCACCGCGACATTGAACGCGAGCGCGAGCGCCACGCTGATGCCGGAGAGCACGAAGTGGATCGCGGCGATGCCCAGCACCGCGGGCAGCGTCGCCACGAGCCAGGCGACCAGGCCGTGGCGGCGCTCTCCGCCGTTGAACGCCTGCTCGAGCCAGCCGCCCCAGGCGGCGAGCGCCGCCTGCACGCCCTTCCTCTCGCCGAGCGGGCGCCACTGCTCGATGGCCAGCGCCGCGATGATGGCGAGTACGCTCATGCGGTCATTTTATCCAGCAAGCTGACGGGAAAGATTGACCAGCATGCCGGCGGTGGCGCCCCAGATGGTGCGGTTGCCGTAGCTCATGACATAGAAGCCGACGGTTCGTCCGTTCAGCTCGCGCGTCTCGCGCCGGTGGTTGCGCGGATCGAGCAGGAAGGCGAGCGGCACTTCGAACACCTCGGCCACTTCCCTGCTGTCGGGCACCAGCGCGAGCGGCGGCGTCAGGAGCCCGACCACCGGCGTGACGCGAAAGCCGGTGCGCACCAGGTAGTCCGACAGGCGCGCGAGGACTTCGACTTTCGCCCGCGCCAGCCCGATCTCCTCCTCCGCCTCGCGCAATGCGGTGAATTCCGGTGAGGGATCGTCGGGCTCCGCCCGCCCGCCCGGGAAACTGACCTGGCCGGAGTGGCTCTTCAAGTTCTGGGTGCGCTGCGTGAACAGCACCGTCAGGCCTTCCGGATGCACCACGATCGGCACCAGCACCGCCGCCGGGATCAGCGCCGCCGCTTCGCGCCCCGCGCCATCGTCGCCATAGACCGAGGGCGCCGGCCGGGTGTGCGCCAGCCGCTCCTTCAGGCCGGCGGCATCCAGCATCATCGGCGGGAAACAGCCACTCAGGGAACCAGGACGATGGACCCTGTCGTCTTGCGTCCCTCGAGGTCGCGGTGCGCCGTCTGCGCGTCGGCCAGTTTGTAGCGCGCCGTGGTCTCGATCTTTACCTTGCCCGAGGTTACCGCCTCGAACAGCGCGCTGGAGCGCTCGACGAGGTCGGCGCGGCTAGCGATGTGCGTGGCGAGCGTCGGCCGCGTGACGTAGAGCGAGCCCTTGGCGGCGAGTATCCCCAGGTTGACCGGCGCCACCGGGCCCGAGGCATTGCCGAACGAGGCAATCAGGCCGCGCGGGCGCAGGCAGTCGAGCGAGCCTTCCCAGGTGTCCTTGCCGACGCCGTCGTACACCACCGGGACGCCCTTGCCGTCGGTCAGTGCCTTCACTCTCTCGACGAATTTTTCCGTGCGGTAGTTGATCACGTGTGTCGCGCCGTGCGACTTGGCGAGCGCGCCCTTGTCGTCGGAGCCCACGGTGGCAATGGTCGTGACGCCCAGCGCCTTGAGCCACTGGCAGGCGATCAGCCCGACGCCGCCGGCGGCGGCATGCCAGAGCACGGTATCGCCCTTCTTCACCTGGTAGGTCGAGAAAATGAGGTAGTGGACAGTAAGGCCCTTCAGCATCATCGAGGCCGCCTGCTCGTCGCTGATGCCCTGCGGCAGCTTGACCATGCGGTCGGCCGCCACCACGCGGCTCTCGCAATAGGACCCGACCAGGCCGGTGTAGGCCACGCGGTCGCCCTTCTTCAGGTCGGTGACGTTCGGCCCGGTCGCCTCCACCACGCCGGCGCCCTCGTTGCCGGCGACTTGCGGCAGCTGCATCGGGTAGAGCCCCGAGCGCTGGTAGGTATCGACGAAATTGACGCCGATCGCGGTATGGCGGATGCGGACCTGGCCGGGGCCGGGTTCGCCCACCGCCACGTCGTCGAGTTGGAGCACTTCAGGACCGCCTTGCTTGTGATATCGAACAGCCTTCGGCATTGCTTTTCTCCTGTTAGTCCTTCTTGGGTTCCTGGACGGGCCGCATCGCGTGCAGCGTCGCCTTCTGCAGTTCGAGCCCCTGGATGGAAAACCTGACCATGTTGAGGTTCATGTTGAGCCAGGCCTCGACCGAGCGCAGGTCGGCGATGCGCTTCTCGACCTCCGCCGGGTCCAGCGTCGGCATCGACATGCCCGGCAGCGGCACGCCGAGCGGGCCCCACAGGCGGCGGAACATCTCGAACGGGTCGGTCGGCAGCGTCGGTTCGGCCATGGGCTTACTCCTGGGGCGGAGCGAAGAATTCTCTCACTTCGGCCTCCCGCGCCATCGTGTCCTGGTAGCCCAGGTCGATCAGCGCGCGGCAAAAGGACTCCTCGAACAGCAGGTAGCTCGCCAGGTTGGAGCCGGAGCGGTTGAGCGCGCCGGTGGGGCGCAGCACGAAGCGCACGGTCCCCGGCAGTTCGTGCAGGAAGCGCGCGGCGATGCGCTCGAGGGGCTGCGACGGATTGATGAACAGGACCTTGACCGGGCGAAGCTGCACCCCGGAATCGCTGAGGCGCTCGCGCGGGATCAGCTTTACGGTGCGATTGATGCGCTCCAGGCGCTCGATGTCCACCATCAGGCTGTCGAGAAAGATGCTGTTGAGCGCATGGCCGGCAATCTGGGCGAGCGACGGGTAGACGTTGGAGCGCGCGCGCGACTGGTCCGCGGTCTGGCGCCCGGTGCCGACGATCAGCACGCGGTCCGCGCCGAGGTGCAGCGCCGGGCTCACTGGCGCAATCTGGCGCATCGAGCCGTCGCCGAAGTACTCGCGGTGCACCTTCACCGCGGGAAAGATGAAGGGCAGCGCGGACGAGGCGAGCAGCAGGTCCAGGTTCAGCGGCACCGCCGCGCCGATGCGCTGGTTGCGCTCCCAGGCCTCGATGCCGCTGCCACCCTGGAAGAACGACACGCTCTGCCCGCTGGTATAGCCCGATACGGTGACGCAGACGGCGTAGAGCGCGCCCGAATCGATGTTGGTCTGGATGCGCTCGAACGACAGGTTGCGGCTGAGCATCTCGCGCAGCGGTTCGTTGTCGAGCAGCGACATCGGGTTGTGGCGCGAGAGCAGCATCATCGCCGACAGCCAGCGCGCCCCGGTCTTCATGATGTGCCAGGGGTCAGTGCGGTAGATGTGCTCGCAATGCATGTTCTCCCACACTTCCAGCAGGTTGCCGACCGCGCGCGGGAAATTGTCGGCGTACACCGCCAGCGTCGCGGCGTTGATGGCGCCGGCCGAGGTACCACAGACGATGGGGAACGGGTTCGCCACCGGGTTGCCCAGCAGGTCGCGCACCGCCTTCAGCACGCCGACCTGGTAGGCGGCGCGCGCGCCGCCGCCGGTGAGCACCAGCCCGGCACGCAGCTTCATTAGAAGAGGCTCTGTTCCTGCGCGCGCGGCGCGTTCGCGTCCGCCACCGCGAGCGCGGTCATATTGACCATGCGCCGCACGGTCGCCGAAGGCGTAACGATGTGCACCGGCCGCGCCGCGCCGAGCAGGATCGGTCCGACGGTGACGCCGCCGCCAGCCGAGGTCTTGAGCAGGTTGAACGCGATGTTGGCGGCATCGAGCGTCGGCATGATCAGCAGGTTCGCCTCGCCGCGCATGCGCGAGTGCGGGAATACCTTGAGGCGTATCTCCTCCGACAGCGCTGCGTCGCCGTGCATCTCGCCTTCGATCTCGAGGTCGGGCGCGCGCTCCGCGATCATCTTGAGAGCACGCTGCATCTTGTTGGCCGAAGGAATTTCCAGCGAGCCGAAGTTCGACGCCGAGAGCAGCGCCACCTTGGGCGTGAGCCCGAAGCGGCGCATCTCTTCGGCGGCAAGCAGCGTCATCTCGGAGATGTGCTCGGCATCCGGATCCGGCGTCACGTAGGTGTCGCAGATGAACACGGTCCGCGAAGGCAGGATCAGCGCGTTCATCGCGGCGTAGTGCCGCACGCCCGGCCGCAGCCCGATCACCTGGTCGATGTAGCGCAGGTGCAGCGCGTGCGTGCCGAAGGTGCCGCACAGCAGTCCGTCGGCTTCGCCCTTGTACATCAGCATGCAGCCGATCAGCGTGTGGCGCCGGCGCATTTCGACGCGGGCGTACTCCGGCGAGACCCCTTTCCTCTCCGTGAGCCGGTGGTAGGTGCTCCAGTAGTCGCGGTAGCGCGGGTCGGACTCCGGGTTGACCAGTTCGATCTCCTTGCCGGGCCGCACGCGCAGGCCCAGCCGCTCGAGCCGCTGCTCGATCACCTGGGGCCGCCCGATCAGGATCGGCTTGGCCAGCCCTTCGTCGACCACGATCTGCACCGCGCGCAGCACGCGCTCGTCCTCGCCCTCGGCATAGACCACGCGCCGTGGCGCCTTCTTCGCCGCGGTGAACAGCGGCTTCATGATCAGGCCCGAGTGGTAGACGAACTGGCTGAGCGAATCGCGATAGGCGTCGAGGTCCGCGATCGGGCGGGTCGCGACGCCGGAAGCCATCGCCGCCTCGGCGACTGCGGGGGCGACGCGGGCGATCAGCCGCGGATCGAACGGCCGCGGAATGATGTAGTCGGGCCCGAAGCTGATCGACTCAATGCCGTAGGCGAGCGCCACTTGCTCGGACGTCTCCGCCTGCGCCAGCTCCGCAATGGCGCGCACAGCCGCGAGTTCCATTTCCGTGTTGATGGTCGTCGCGCCGACATCGAGCGCGCCGCGGAACACGAATGGGAAGCACAGGACGTTGTTGACTTGGTTGGGGTAGTCGGAGCGCCCGGTCGCAACAACGCAGTCCGCGCGCGCCTCCTTCGCCGCCTCGGGCAGGATTTCCGGGTCTGGGTTGGCGAGCGCGAGGATCAGCGGGCGCTCGGCCATCTTCTTTACCATCGAGGCCTTGAGCACGCCGCCCGCCGACAGTCCGAGGAAAACATCGGCGCCGCCGATCACTTCATCGAGCGTGCGCGCCTTGGTCTCGCGCGCGTAGCGCTCCTTGTCCGGATCCATCTCCTCGCGCCGGCCCGTGTAGACCACGCCTTTGATGTCGGTCACCGTGATGTTGGCAGGCCGCATGCCCATCTTCACCAGCAGGTCGAGGCAGGTGAGTGCCGCCGCGCCCGCGCCGGAGGCCACCAGCTTGACGTCCTCGATCTTCTTGCCCACCACGCGCAGGCCGTTGAAGACCGCCGCGCCGACCGTGATCGCCGTGCCGTGCTGGTCGTCGTGGAACACCGGGATCTTCATCCGCTTGCGCAGCGCACGCTCGATGACGAAGCATTCCGGCGCCTTGATGTCTTCCAGATTGATGGCACCGAACGTAGGTTCGAGCGCGGCGATGATCGCCACCAGCTTGTCCGGATCGCGCTCGTCGAGCTCGATGTCGAAGCAATCGATCCCGGCGAACTTCTTGAACAGCACGCTCTTGCCTTCCATCACCGGCTTGGCGGCGAGCGGTCCGATCGCGCCCAGGCCGAGCACCGCGGTGCCGTTGGTGATCACCGCCACGAGGTTGGCGCGCGCCGTGTACAGCGCCGCGGTGGCCGGGTCGCGCACGATCTCTTCGCAGGCGGCGGCGACGCCGGGGGAATACGCGAGCGCCAGGTCGCGCTGGTTGGTGAGCTGCTTGGTGGGAAGAATCGAGATCTTGCCCGGCGTGCCGCGCCGGTGATAATCGAGGGCGTTCTTCCTCAGGAGCTCATCCACGCTGGAATTTTATAGCATGCCCTTATGGTGACGGCGCGCAGGGCGGCCGAGATCGAGCCTTTCGAGGTGATGGACGTGCTCTCGCGCGCGCAGGCGCTCGAGGCGGCGGGGCGGCGCGTGCTGCACCTGGAGATCGGCGAGCCTGATTTTACCGCGCCCGCGCCGGTGGTCGAGGCCGGCGTGCGCGCACTGCGCGATGGCCTTACCACCTATACCGCAACGCTCGGGCTCACCGCGCTGCGGGAGGCAATTGCCTCCCATTACCAGGAGAAATTCGGGGAAAACGTTGACGCTGGGCGCATCGCCGTCACATCGGGCGCGTCGGGCGGCTTGCTCACCGCGGCCGCGCTCTACGTGGACCCGGGCGACGAGATCCTGGTGCCCGATCCAGGTTATCCGGGCTATCGCCACTTCGTGCGCGCGTTCGAGGGCCTGGCGCGCGCGCTGCCGGTGTCTCCGGCCTGCGGCTATCAACCGACGCTCGACATGGTGCGCGCGGCCTGGGGCCCGCGCACCAAGGGCTTGCTGCTGGGTTCACCCTCGAATCCAACGGGGACGATGGTTGCGGCGAAGGAGCTGAAGAGAATCTCACTTTTCATCGCGGAAAAGGGCGGCGTCCTGCTGGTCGATGAGATCTACCAGGGCCTGGTCTACGGGACCGAACCGACGAGCGCCGCAGGATTTCCGGGCGAGACCGTGGTGATCAACAGCTTCTCCAAGTATTTCTGCATGACCGGCTGGCGCCTCGGCTGGGTGGTTCTGCCGCCGGCGGCAGTGCGCGGCTTCGAGAAACTGGCGCAGCACCTGTTCATCTCGGCACCGGCGGCATCACAGCACGCCGCCTGCGCCGCGTTTTCGCCCGAATCGACCCGGATCCTCGAGCAACGACGGGCCGAGTTCGCGGCGCGGCGCGATTTCCTGGTTCCTGCCCTGAAGCGGGCCGGCCTGCGGATCCCGGTAGTGCCGCGCGGCGCGTTCTACGTCTATGCCGATTGCGGCGGGGACGCGAAGCAGTTTGCGCGCGACCTGCTGGAAAAAGAGGCCGTCGCTGCCACGCCTGGAGTCGATTTCGGCGCCAACGGTACCGCGAGCTGCGTGCGCTTCGCCTACACCAGCAGCCTGCCGGACCTCGAGGAATCCGCTAGGCGGATCGGGCGCTTTGTTTCCGGGCTTTGTACCTGAACACCTCGAGGCGCGCCTTCTCGGCAAACACCTTGGTGGCGTACTGCGAGGTCGGCTCGTCGAAGGCTCCGGCATACATCTGCAGGGCAGCCTCCGTATCGCCGCCGAGCCGGCGCGTGTATTCGCGCAGGATCTGGGCGCCCACCGTTATGTTGACATCGGGCTCGAGCAAGGCTTGCTCGCCGCCATGGTCCATCAGCTTCTCGAGATGGAAGCGCGGGATAACCTGCATCAGGCCTTTTGCGCCCATGGTGCTCTCGGCGACCGGGTTGTAGCGCGATTCCACCGCCATCACGGCCAAGATCAGCAGCGGGTCGACCGAGTGTTGCGAACCGGCGCGGTAGGCCGTGGAGACGAAGCCGGCTACGGCGGCGTCCGATACCCGGTAGCGCTTGGCGATGAACTCCGTCACTGCGCGCTGTTCGCGCTCGAGCGTCGTCTCGCCGCCTGTGGCCTGGATCGGGCCCTCAGCCACCGTAGACGGCGCACTGAACGTGTCGCCGACCTGGGCGAGGTTCTTCAATAGGTCATCGCGCTGCTGAGGGAGCAGAAGGCCGCAAAGCGCGGCCACTCCGACCAGGGCCAAAACCGCCCGCGCGGCGCTGTAGGCGCGAACGGCAGCGCCAAACCAGATGTTGCGCAATGTTGCAGTCACCATAGCCAGCCTCCATGCTTCCTTTGACCGCGCCCGCGACCCATCGGCAGGTTCATTTGGGGTCTCTACGGGGGGGGTACTCCTGGCCGGCAAAGTTGCCAGCAGGTTGATCAGCGGTACGAGATGAGGTGCTTCTTGTTGCAGTGCAGCGGACGGCATCATAGGCAGATAGTCCTATTCTGTCAATGACTTCTCCTCCCCTCGTGCGACCGCGTTACCGCGTCGCGAAACCCTTGTTTTCGAAAGCTTTCCGAATCTCTTCGCCCCTTCGCGACCCGGTAAAATGGGGGTCTGAAGGGAAGCCTCGCGGACCGGCCTAGGTCTTCAGTCTTGGGCCGATGGACCAAGCCGGTCCGCTGAGCTTCGAGGGCCAGGCAAGGGGTTTGCACCCCCCGCCCCGCTCCTCCCGAAATCCCGGTTACGGCCGGGATCCCGTGGGGAACGGCCAAGCGGCCGCTGGATTCAGCGCGGTTCTCGCGCTGGGTGTCGCAGCGATGGATGGCGCAGCTACTCGGCTGATCACCATCGGTGCCGCAGGCTTGGCCTTGGTTCTGGCGGCTTTGCTTGCCTTTTTTTTCTTCTTGGCGGATTTCTTCTTGCCCGCCGCCTTTTTTTTAGCTGCTTTTTTTGATGACCTTTTCTTCTTCTTCTTTTTCTTTCCGCCTTTTTTCGCTTTTTTCTTAGCCATGCTCAGTCTCCTTCAAGGTTGTTGAACTGCAAAAGCCCGGCCGTAAGGGCCCGAACTATCCAACCGCCGGCGGAGGATTTCCTCCGCCAACGTGCTGAATGGGGTTGGTGCGCGATGCCACGTCATGATAAAGGATGTCCGGGTCGAGGCGGATGCCGCCTTCCCAGGTGACGGTGGCGGTTTCCGGATCCACGCTCACTTTTTCGAATTCGCGCACGTCGCGCCACAGCTGGAAGGCGCCGATCTCCAGCAGGTTGCCGAGGAACACGCTGCCTTCCAGGCCATCCTCGAAGCGCAACCACAGCTTGTAGTCGTCTTCCGCCTTGCACGCCGTCACTTTATGCATGTCGTCCCATCCGTCTTCCATGTCAATCCCAGCTCAGGGCGCCGCCGGTCTGGTACTCGATGACGCGCGTCTCGAAGAAATTGCGTTCCTTCTTGAGGTCGATCATCTCGCTCATCCAGGGAAAGGGATTGGTTGCCCCGGGGTAGAGCGTCTCCAGGCCGATCTGCTGGCAGCGACGGTTGGCGATGAAGCGCAGGTATTCCTTGAACATGGGCGCATTGAGGCCGAGCACGCCGCGCGGCATGGTGTCCTCGGCGTAGCGGTACTCGAGCTCCACCGCCCGCTGGAACAGGCCCTGCAGCTCCTCGCGGAACGGCGGCGTCCACAGGTGCGGGTTCTCCAGCTTGATCTGGTTGACCATGTCGATGCCGAAATTGCAGTGCATCGACTCGTCGCGCAGGATGTACATGTACTGCTCGGCGGCACCGGTCATCTTGTTCTGCCGGCCCAGCGCCAGGATCTGGGCGAAGCCGACGTAAAAGAACAGGCCTTCCATCAGGCAGGAAAACACGATCAGACTCTTCAGCAGCTGCTGGTCGGTTTCCGGCGTGCCGGTCTTGAAATGCGGGTCGGTCAGGGTGTCGATGAACGGCACCAGGAACTCGTCCTTGTCCCGGATCGAGGCGATCTCGTGGTAGGCGTTGAACACTTCGCCCGCGTCCAAATCCAGGCTCTCGACGATGTACTGGTAGGCGTGGGTGTGGATCGCCTCCTCGAACGCCTGGCGCAGCAGGTACTGCCGGCACTCCGGGGCGGTGATGTGCCGGTAGGTCCCCAGCACGATGTTATTGGCCGCAAGCGAATCAGCGGTGACGAAGAAGCCCAGGTTGCGCTTGATCAGCCGGCGCTCGTCATCGGTCAGCCCGTTCGGGTCTTTCCAGAGCGCGATGTCGCGGCTCATGTTGATTTCCTGCGGCATCCAGTGGTTGGCGCAAGCAGCAATATATTTTTCCCAGGCCCACTTGTACTTGAACGGCACCAGCTGGTTGACGTCGGCCTTGGAATTGATGACCCGCTTGTCCTCGACGGTGACGCGGCGGAACGGATTGCCGGCCGAGAACTTGACGTCGGTGGCCGCGCCCGACGGCACGAAGCTCGTCGTCGGCGCCGCCGTGAGCGCTGCCGCAAGTCCCGCGATCGTGCTCGTCTTGCCCTCTTCCTCGAAATTCAGCATTACTGGCAGGCCTCGCACTCGGGGTTGTCGATGGCGCAGAACTTGGCCTCGGCCCCGGCCGCCGCATCCGTGGTGTCGGCGCTTCCCGAGGGCACGGCATTGAGCGCGCCCGCCTTGCTGGTCGATTTCTCGGCGTGCGTGGCGCCCATCGAGCGCAGGTAGTAAGTGGTCTTCAGGCCGCGGATCCAGGCGAGCTTGTAGGTGTCGTCGAGCTTCTTGCCCGAGGCGCCGCCCATGTAGATGTTGAGCGACTGCGACTGGTCGATCCACTTCTGGCGCCGCGCGGCCGCTTCGACCAGCCATTTCGGCTCCACCTCGAAGGCGGTGGCATAGAGCCGGCGCAATTCCGTCGGCGCGCGGTCGATGCGCGCGAGGTTGCCGTCGAAGTACTTGAGGTCGGCGATCATCACTTCGTCCCACAGCCCGGCCGCCTTGAGGTCCGTGACCAGGTATTCGTTGACCACGGTGAACTCGCCCGACAGGTTCGACTTGACGAACAGATTCTGGTAGGTCGGCTCGATCGATGCCGAGACGCCGACGATGTTGGCGATGGTCGCGGTCGGTGCGATGGCGACGCAATTGGAATTGCGCATGCCGTGGCTGCGGATGCGGTCGCGGAGCCGCTCCCAATCGAGCGTCGACGAACGGTCGAGCTCGACATAGCCGCCGCGCTCCGCGGCCAGCAGGTCGAGCGTGTCCTGCGGCAGCACACCGCGGTCCCACAGCGAGCCCTGGAAGGTCTTGTAGCGGCCGCGTTCCTCCGCCAGTTCGGTCGACGCCCAGTACGCCGCGTAGGACACCATCTCCATCGAGCGGTCGGCGAACTCCACCGCCTCCTGGGAGGCATAGGGCACGCGCATCATCTGCAGGCAGTCCTGGAAGCCCATGATGCCGAGGCCGACCGGCCGGTGGCGCAGGTTCGAATTGCGCGCCTTGTCCACCGCGTAGTAATTGATGTCGATGACGTTGTCGAGCATCCGCATCGCGGTGCGGATGGTCTTCTTCAATTTTTCGAAATCGAGGCCCGCGCCCTTCATGTGCGCGACCAGGTTCACCGATCCTAGGTTGCATACGGCGATTTCGTCCGCCGAAGTGTTCAGCGTGATCTCGGTACACAGATTGGAACTGTGCACCACGCCCACGTGCTGCTGCGGGCTCCTCAGGTTGCACGGGTCCTTGAACGTGATCCACGGATGCCCGGTTTCGAAGAGCATCGACAGCATCTTGCGCCACAGGTCCACCGCGCGAACCTTGCGGAACAGCTTCAATTCGCCGCGCGCCGCCTGGTCTTCGTAGCGCAGGTAGGCCTCTTCGAAGGCGCGGCCGAACTTGTCGTGCAGCTCGAGCGCGTCCGAAGGCGAAAACAGCGTCCACTCGGCGTTCTCGATCACGCGCTTCATGAACAGGTCCGGGATCCAGTTGGCCGTGTTCATGTCGTGGGTGCGCCGGCGGTCGTCGCCGGTGTTCTTGCGCAGCTCGAGAAACTCCTCGATGTCGAGGTGCCAGGTCTCGAGGTAGGAGCAGACCGCGCCCTTGCGCTTGCCGCCCTGGTTGACGGCGACTGCGGTGTCGTTCACCACCTTGAGGAACGGCACCACGCCCTGCGACTTGCCGTTGGTGCCCTTGATGTGCGAACCGAGCGCGCGTACCGGCGTCCAGTCGTTGCCCAGGCCGCCCGCGTACTTGGCGAGCAGCGCGTTTTCCTTGATCGCGTCGTAGATCCCAGTGAGGTCGTCGGCTACCGTGGTGAGGTAGCAGCTCGACAGCTGCGAGCGCTGCGTGCCGGCGTTGAACAGGGTCGGCGTCGAGCTCATGAAATCGAAGCTCGACAGCACGTGGTAGAACTCGATGGCGCGCGCCTCGCGGTCCTTCTCGCGCAGCGCAAGGCCCATGGCAACGCGCATGAAGAAGGCCTGCGGCAGCTCGATGCGCGCGCCCTGCACGTGGAGGAAGTAGCGGTCGTAGAGCGTCTGCAGGCCGAGGTAGCCGAACTGCAGGTCGCGCCGCGCCTGCAGCGCCCGCCCCAGCCGCTCCAGGTCGAATTTGGCCAGCTCCGGATCGAGCAGCTCGGCGTCGATGCCGCGCGCGATGAACTGCGCGAAATAGGAGGTGTAGAGGCTGTCCATCTGCGCCTGGCTCGCGTCCACGCCGAGCACCTCGCGCCGGATCGTGTCGAGCAGCAGGCGCGCGGTCACGTAGCTGTAGGCCGGATCCTTCTCGATCAGGCCCCGCGCGGCGAGCACCGCCGACTTGCGGACTTCGTCCATCGGCACGCCGTCATACAGGTCGCGCAGCGTGGCTTCGAGGATCGGCTCGGGGGCGGCGCCCACGAGTCCCTCGCAGGCGGCGACGACCTGCAGCCGCAGCGCCCCTTGGTCGAGCGGCTTGCGCTGCCCGTTTTCGACCACATGGATGCCGGCGTCCGTCTTCTTCGCCGCCTTTTCCTGCGAGCGCGCCTTGGCGCGCTCTTCGCGGTACAGCACGTAGGCGCGCGCCACGTCGTGCTCGCCGGAGCGCATCAGCGCGAGCTCGACCTGGTCCTGCACGTCCTCGATGTGGAAGGTGCCGCCCTGGGGCTGGCGGCGCATCAGCGCCCCCACCGCGGATTCGGCCAGCGAGGCGACCATCTCCCGGATGCGCGCCGAGGCCGCGCCCTGGCTGCCGTTGACCGCGAGGAACGCCTTGGTCATGGCCACTGAAATCTTGCCCGGCTCGAAACCCACCACCGCGCCGTTGCGGCGGATTACCTTGTAGTCGGCATAGGGTCCGCGGGCCCCGCTACCGGACTCAGGGACGACGACACCGATGGCGGGGGCAAGTGTGGCGTTCTCCTGAGCGATTTGCATGTCCTACTCCCCCGTGCCTTTCTGTGCGTTGCCGAGGCCGTCCGCCGCCGTTGGATTGCGGTTTCGTGACGACCTGCCTAACTCCTACAACATCTAGTCCGATATCCCTGTTTAATCACTACATCTAGTACCAGACTACCCGCGGAATTTTCTTTTGGCAAGCTCGACCTACTAAATATTGCGTCAGGGATGGGGATTGCCGCTAGATATAGCGGTATTGCGGCGGCGCAGCACAACCGGCTGCGGCAAACTGCCGGAGACCAACTAGATCTGGTAGCGGGCGACCGCGGACAGCACACGCGCCCAATCGAAGTGCACGCCCGGGTCGGTCTTGCGCCCCGGCGCCACATCGCTGTGCGCGGCAATGTCGCGCAACGGGTGCGTTGCGCGCAGAACGTGGACGAGTTCGCCGAGCCGCCGGTATTGCGCCGCCTCGAAAGCGCCCTCTTCGGTGCCTTCGAGCTCGACGCCGACGGAAAAATCGTTGCAGCGCTCGCGCCCGCGCCAGGAGGACACGCCGGCATGCCAGGCGCGGCGCTCGACCGGGACGAACTGCACCAGCTCGCCGTCGCGCCGCACCAGAAAGTGACTCGATACCTTGAGCGCCGCGATCGCGGCGAAATAGGGATGGGCGTGCGGGTCGAGCCGGTTGGTGAACAGCCGCTCGATCGCGTCGCCGCCGTACTTCCCCGGCGGCAGGCTGATCGAATGCACGATCAGCAGAGTGATCGCGGCGCCGGCCGGGCGGTCGTCGCAGTTGGGGGACGCCACGAACCGGTCGGGAACGATGGCCGTCTCAGTCTTCCTTGATGCCAAGGCGCTGCATCCGGTAGCGCAACTGGCGGAACGTGATGCCCAGCAGCTTTGCTGCCGCGGTGCGGTTGAACCCGGTCTTGCCGAGCGCCTCGACGATCGCCTTGCGTTCCAGGCTGTCCAGGTAGTCGGGCAGCGCGCCCGTAGGGACCGCGTCCGCCGGGCCGGGTTCGGCCGCGCCGGCCGCTGGCTCCAGGCGCAGGTCTTCGACGTCGATGGTGTCTGCGGCCGACAGGGCGAGCGCCCGCTCCAGAATGTTTTCCAGCTCGCGGATGTTGCCGGGAAAATCGTAGTGCGCCAGCGCTTCCAGGGCCCGCGGCGTGAGGCGCGCCGGCGCCGCGCCGGACTGTGCTGCAAGGCGCTGCAGGATGCTCGCGGCAATCACCGGGACATCCTCGCGGCACTCGCGCAGCGACGGCATCGGCAGCTCGATGACGTTGATCCGGTAGAAAAGGTCCTGCCGGAAGCGCCCCGCGGCGACCAGCGCCCCGAGCTTCTGGTGCGTCGCGCAGAGGATGCGCACGTCCACCGGGTCCTCCTGCGGGGCGCCGACCTTGCGCACGCGCTTCTCCTGGATCGCGCGCAGGAGCTTCACCTGCATCGACAGGGGCAATTCCGCCACCTCGTCGAGGAACAGCGTGCCGCCATTGGCCGTCTGGAAGAAGCCCTCGCGGTCCTCCGCCGCGCCGGTGAAGGCGCCCTTGCGGTAGCCGAAGAACTCGCTCTCCATCAGGTTCTCGGGAATCGCACCGCAGTTCACCGGAACGAACGGCTTGTCGCGCCGCGCCCCGTTTTCGTGGATCAGGCGCGCGGCAAGTTCCTTGCCGCTGCCCGATTCCCCGGAGAGGTAGACCGGCGCCTGCGTGCGCGCGAGTTTGGCGATCAGCTGGCGCACCTGCGCGAGCGGCGGGCTCGCGCCGAGCAGCCGCTGGTCGCGGGGCGACGGCGCGTCGCGTTCCGGCAGCGACAGCGCCGAGCGCACCAGCGCGCGCAACTGCTCCAGCCCCACGGGCTTGGATACATAGTCGAAGGCTCCCGCCTTCAGCGCGGCGACCGCGTTCTCGGCGCTGCCGTAGGCCGTGATCACGGCGACCGGAAGGTCGGCGGCAAGACTGCCGATGTGGCGCACCAGCTCGAGGCCCTCGCCATCGGCCAGGCGCATGTCGGTGAGGCACAGGTCGTAGCGCCCGGTGCGCAGGCATTCCTTCGCCTCCGCAATGGTGCCGACGCTCGCCACGCCCAGGCCCATCTTGACCAGCGTCAGCTCGAGCAGCTCGCGGATGTCGGGTTCGTCGTCGACCACCAGCACCTGGGCGCTCGCACGCGCACCGCTGCGCTCGGCGCGCCTCATGCGGCCTGCGCCACCCTGCAAAGGATCCTGAAATGTGCTCCGGGCATGTCGTTCACGTACTCCAGCGTGGCCTGGTTGGCGGCGCACAGCTCGCGCGCGAGGTACAGGCCGAGCCCGGTGCCCTTGCTGTCGGTGGTGAAGAACGGCTCGAACAACTGGCTCTGGCTCGAAGGCGGCACGCCAGGGCCGTCGTCGATGACGCTCAATTCTAGGCGATCGCCGTAGCGGCGCAGCGCGATGCGCACGCTGCCCGGCTCGCTGCGCGCGTAGCGCACCGCGTTGCGCAGCAGGTTCCACAGCACCTGGCGCAGGTGCTCGCGGTCGAATTCGATCTGCTCGTCGCGCGCCGGTTCAAGCGCAATGCGCTCCGCCGGCAACGACGCGTTGGAAAGGAATTCGCCGACAAACTCGGCGAGCCAGGGCGCAAGCAGGATGCGCTCGGCCGAGATGCGGTCGCGCCGGTTGAGCTGCAATACGTCGAACACCAGGCGCTCGAGCCGCTGCGTGTTGTCGTGGATGATGCGCGTCAGGCGCCCGCGGTCCTCGGCGCGCTTCTCCTCGTTCAGCAGTTCGGAGGCGTGGCTGATGGCGGCGAGGGGATTGCGGATCTCGTGCGCGATGTTCGCGGTCAGGCGTCCGAGTGCCGCGAGCTTGAGCTGCTGCGCCTGGTCGCGGCTGCGGCTGGTGTCTTCGATGAACATCACCGAGAAGCCCTCCTCGGTACCGGTATCGTGCAGCCGCAGGCCGATGTCGCGCCCGCGCACCGAGAAGTCGGCGGCAGTGCCCGCCGGCACGTTGCCCGCGCGCCAGCCGCTCCAGCGCTCGGCGAAGCGCGGCACCATGCTCGCCACCTCGGCGCCCAGCAGCCGCTCGGCGCGCAGCAGCCGCTGCGCCTGGGGATTGTGCTGCACCACGCGTCCGTCGCGGTCGAGCACCGCCACGCCGTCGTGCATGTCCTGGATGACCAGCTGGTTGACGCGTGTCTGCGTCGCAAGTTCGCGGCCGCGCTGGCGGGCGAGCGCCTCGTTGGCCACCACGCGGCTCGCCAGCCAGCCGGTGATGCCGGAACCGGCAAAGCAGCCGATCGCCACCATCCCGGGCTGCAGGAAGTTGGCGCTCGGCAGGTCGTGCGCGAGCACCCAGTAGCCCTGCTCGAGCAGCAGCGCGATGGTCGCAAGCGCAGCGTAGAGAAACGACAGGCGCCGCGGCGCGACGATCGCCGCGCCGATGAGCGAGATCAGCAGCATCACGCCGAGGCCGCTGCGGAAGCCCCCGCTCGAATACATGAGGAGCGTGATCGCGAGAATGTCGATGCACGCCTGCAGCGACAACTGCACGTTGAAGTGCTCGCGCAGGTTGCGCAGCACGCCCTGGAACACGATGGCGAGGACCAGGTAACCCGCGCACACGTAGCGGAACAGATCCACCCAGTACGAACCGAGGTTGAGTTCGCCGCCGTAGATCAGCGACAACGTCAGGAACAGCGTCGCCACCGCGATGCGGTACAGGTTGAAGTAGCCCAGCGAGATCCAGAACGACTCCGGCGTGCGCTCCTGCGGCGCGACGAACAGCTCCGGGTAGCGCGGCGCTTCCATCAGCCCTCGCGTGGGCCGAGCCGCGCATGCTCGTCGCCGCAGTACACACGGTCGCCCGCCAGGCGCGCCTCGGCGCGCGGCAGGTGCGTGCCGCAATGCGCGCAACTGACCAGGTCCGACTGTACCGGGGGCGGCTGGGCGGCAGCGGCGCCGCCGGTCCGTCGCAACGCGCGCCGGATAAGCCACGCGGCGGCGACGACCAGCAGAATCAGGACGACAAGACGGCCCATCGCGGGATTATCTAACGGGACGGGAAAACGGGCGGGAGATGGTCGGGGTGAGAGGATTTGAACCTCCGACACCTGCGTCCCGAACGCAGTACTCTACCAGGCTGAGCTACACCCCGAAATTCGGAAAATCAGCTGCTGCGGGTCACGGAAAAGGACGCCAATTCTAGCAAAGAATCCTTGAACACCGAGGGGGGAAATGCCGCGATCGCGCGCGCCGCCGCCGCCGCCTCCCGCTGTGCGGCCTGGCGGGAATAGTCGAGCGCCCCACAGCCGCGAATGGCCGCCAGAACACCGTCGAAATCCTCGCGCCCGCCCTCGACAATGGCGTGGCGCACCAGCGCCGCCTGCGCGGGCGTGCCGGCGCGCATGGCGTATATCAGCGGCAGCGTCGGCTTGCCCTCCGCGAGGTCGTCGCCCAGGCTCTTGCCGATGGTCTGCGCCTCGCCGGAGTAGTCGAGCACGTCGTCGATGAGCTGGAACGCGGTGCCGACGTGCGCGCCGTAGTCCGCCAGGCCCGCCTCGACCGGATCCGCCGCCTGCGCGAGCACGCCTCCCAGGCGCGCCGCGGCCTCGAACAGCTTCGCCGTCTTGCAGCGGATAACCTCGAGGTAGCGCGCCTCGTCAACTTCGGGGTCGTGGCTCCCCATCAGCTGCATGACTTCGCCGGAGGCAATGGTGTTGGTCGCATCCGCCAGCACCCGCATGACCCGCATGTCGCCGGCATCCACCATCATCTGGAAGGCACGCGAGTAGAGAAAATCGCCCACCAGCACCGCCGCCGCGTTGCCGAAAGCGGCGCTGGCGGTGCGCCGGCCGCGCCGCATCTGGGACTCGTCCACCACGTCGTCATGCAGCAGGGTGGCGGTATGGATGAACTCCACCACTGCGGCCAGTGGAATGCGGGATTCCCCTCGGTAACCAGCGGCCCCACAGGCGAGCAGCAGCAGCGCCGGCCGCAGGCGCTTGCCGCCCGAGCCCACGATGTACTGCGCAACCTGCCGGACCAGGGCGACGTCCGAATCCAGCCGCTGGCCGATAAGGACGTCGACCCGCCGCATGTCTTCCGCGATGGGGGCCAGCATGGACAGGAAGCTCATGATTCGCTTATAATTCCGGGTTCTTTCGGATTGTAAGAGTAATCAAGGGCCAAACCCCATGTACGCGGTAATCAAGTCAGGTGGCAAGCAGTATCGCGTCGAAACCGGCGCCCAGGTTCGCGTCGAGCTTCTCCCCGCCGAAGTCGGCGCTTCGGTGTCGTTTGCCGAGGTGCTGCTCGTCGGCAGCGGCGACGCGGTGAAGATCGGCGCGCCCTACGTGTCCGGCGCGCAGGTCAAGGCGACCGTGGTGTCGCAGGGCCGCGGCGACAAGGTTCGCATCTTCAAGATGCGCCGGCGCAAGCACTTCCAGAAATCGCAGGGGCACCGGCAGTCGTATACCGAGCTCCGCATCGACGACATCGTGCAGGGGTAGACCATGGCACACAAGAAAGCAGGCGGCAGTTCGCGCAATGGCCGGGATTCCCAGGCCAAGCGGCTTGGCGTGAAGACTTACGGCGGCGAGCGCGTGAACGCCGGGCAGATCCTGGTGCGGCAACGCGGCACCGTGGTGCATCCGGGCGAAAACGTCGGCATGGGGCGCGACCACACGCTGTTCGCGCGCGTGACGGGAGAAGTGAAATTCGCCGTCAAGGGCGCGCGGGACCGCAAGACCGTCAGCATCGTTGCGAAGGACGCGCCGGCTTAGCCGGACGCCACGACATGAAAAGCCCTATCGAATCCGGTAGGGCTTTTTTGTTTCCAGACCATGAAATTCATCGACGAAGCGAAGATCGAAGTGCACGCCGGCCGGGGCGGCAACGGCTCTGCGAGCTTCCGTCGCGAGAAGTACGTGCCGCGCGGCGGGCCCGACGGCGGTGACGGCGGCCGCGGCGGCAGCGTCTGGGCGCGCGCCGACCGCAACGTCAATACGCTGATCGACTACCGCTTCGCGCGCATCCATCGCGCCGGCAACGGCGTCAAGGGCCTGGGGGCGGACTGCAACGGCCGCAACGGCGACGACGTCGAGCTGCGCATGCCGGTCGGCACCGTGATCCGCGACGCCGGCACTGGCGAACTGGTCGCCGACCTGGCGGGCGACGGCAGCCGCGCGCTGCTCGCCCGCGGCGGCGGCGGCGGCCTGGGCAACCTGCATTTCAAGTCGAGCGTGAACCGCGCGCCGCGCCAGTTCACGCGC
>Ga0315912_10001545_pt1 | contig 27678 bp, 18 predicted proteins | sample VfabasoilMG_FD_204469 | JGI IMG/M metagenome (GOLD analysis project Ga0315912, IMG submission 204469) | Garden soil microbial communities collected in Santa Monica, California, United States - V. faba soil | ecosystem: Environmental > Terrestrial > Soil > Garden | place: USA: California...
CTTGGTTGGTTCGGTTGTTGGCTTCGCAACCCAACCGTACCCGGCAAGAGGCCCTCCTCCTAGTTTTCGGCTCCGCAACCATCCGGAATCATACGGCTTCTTCCTGCGGCAGGAGATCCGCACCCAACTGGAGCCCAGATGGGCTACAGTGGGATAGTAGTTCGGGGCTTCGGGAATTCGGGTGGAGAACTACGGGCCTGATGGGCGCCGAACCGCTCTTGGTCTACGGCAAGGCATACTTCGTCCACAGGTAATCCTCTAACCTCTAACGCCAGTCGCTCGGCCTCCAGCACGGTACCTCGGTGCCACTCCAAGCTACGGCAGCGCATACTTCGTACGCAGATAGCTCTCGGCCTCTATCCGCTGCGGCATGGCCAATGCCACATCATAAACCATCACCTCCGCAATCTCCCCGACCAAACCAAACTGCCCGCCGAACCACGAGCCCAGCCTTCCCAAGGTCAAGGGGCCGGTCACTCCCTCGGGAGTCGACGATGCAAGCACGCCGTCGCGCCATACCTCCCAGGTAACGCCATCATACCGAATGGTGATCGAGTGATAGACCTGGTTGTTGCCGATGGTCGAGGTGATGGCGCTCAGATTGTTGCCCGTACCAACGCTCAAGATCTGCGTCGGGTTCTCGTAGCGGATCTGGCTGTTGTCGACGGCGGCCGGTCCCAGGATCAGGCCCACGCCAGGGCCGTTGTTCCTGGCCACCAGGAAGATGGTCATGTCCTGCAGTGACAGCATCGAGTCGAACCCGAGCCAGTCGTCGCCGAGGAAGTTGAGCGTCGGGTAACCGTTGATGGCAGCGTTCAGGAGCTCCGGCTCGTTGCTCGCGGAGGCCTGCGTGGCGTCGTTGGAGGAGCCGCTCTGATCCTCCCACACCGTCACGCCGCTGGCGTTCGTCATCACTCCCGCGTCGGCACGTAGCCACATCACGACGTCGCTGCAGGCGGAGCCGCATGCCAGACAGGCAGACGTGTCGTAGGAGCAGCTCTCGGTACAGTTCAGCGTACCGTCGCCAAAACCCAGCGATGCACACGTCTCCTCGCCGAGGCTCGCACCATCGCACTCTTCTCCCACGGCCTCGTTGATCAGACCGTCTCCACAGACGACCACGGTACAGTCGCCATCGCAGCGCGCCGTCGCTCCCCCCTCGTCACACTCTTCACCAGCGGCGGCGTTGACGGCTCGGTCACCACAGTCGGCGAACGTGCAGTCCTGATCGCACGTCGCCGACCCCTCCACGTCGTCGCATTCTTCCTCGCCCTCGACGAGGCCGTTGCCGCAGGCGGGCTCGGTGTCCCCGAAGCTCGAGCCCGAGTCCGAGCCCGAGCCCGAGGTGTGAACCGTGGTGTCGTCCGGGGCCGTGCTCGAGAAGCTCGAGACCATCGTCGACGATTCGTCACCGCGGCTCGAGCTGCCCATGGACTCCGTTTCGCGATAGTCGCCATTCGGTTGAGCCGGTTGGCACGCGCCGGAGGCCAGCGGCAGCACCAGGAGCGAGACCGCACCGATGAAGTGAGACGGTAACTCAGTAGGCATCCGTTGACACTATACCACTGCGTGCTATCGGCAGCAACCAAATCGAACCCCGTACATGCTGCAGATTCGGATCGTCTCTGGCCGCCCTAGCGACGTGGTAGGGCCGTGAGATGCCGTCAGGCTCAGCAAGCTTTTGCCCAGGCTGAGACCGGAGTCGCAACTCGACCGGCGGGCACTCACCCGCACGTGGGTCGACCAAGTGGGGACTACGGCAGTGCATACTTCGTCCGCAGGTAGTCCTCCACCGCCTGCCGCTCGACCTGCGCAAGTGCCACGTCGTAGACCATCACCTCCGCAACCTCTGCGATCAATCCGAACTGACCGCTGAACCACGAGCCCAGCCGCCCCAGGGTCAAGGGACCGGTCACGCCCTCGGGCGTCGCCGAGGCGGGGACGCCGTCGCGAAGCACTTCCCAGGTCACGCCGTCGTACCGGATGGTGAGCGAGTGATACACGTGGTTGTTGCCGATGGTCGAGGTGATGACGTCCAGGCCGTTCCCGGCGCCAACACTCAGGATCTGCGTCGAGTTCTCGTAGCTGATCTGGTTGTTGACGGCGGCGGGCCCAAGAATCACGCGAGGGGTCTCGGCCGGGTTGTTGTTCCTGCCGACCACGAATATGGTCATGTCCTGAAGCGACAGCGTCGAGTCGAACGTGAGCCAGTCATCGCCGAGGAAGCTCACGGCAGGGAGACCGTTGATGGCACCATTCAAGAGCGCCGGTTCGTTGCCCGCCGTGACCTGCGTGGCGTCATTCGAGGCATCGCTCTGATCCGCCCACACCGTCACGCCGCTGGCATTCGTGGTCACCCCAGCGTCTGCACGCAGCCACATGACTAGGTCGTTGCAGGTGGTGACACACGTCAGACAGTTCGAGGTGTCGTACATACAGCCACCCGTGCAGTCCAGCGTGCCACCGACGAAGCCCTGTGATACGCACGTCTGTCCGCCTAGGTCCAGCTCGTCGCACTGCTCGCCCGAGTCGATCGCCCCATCGCCACATACGTAGCATTCCTCGTAGCTGTACGTGCAGCTACCCGTGCACCCCAGCTCGCCACCATCGTACTCCTGCAACACGCACGTTTGCCCGCCCAGGTCTGCTCCGTCGCACTGCTCTGGCCCGTTACGCACACCATCGCTACAGTCGTAACAACCCGCATAGCTGTACATGCAGCTACCCGTGCATCCCAGCGTGCCACCATCGTACCCCTGCAACAGACACGTCTGCCCACCCAAGCTTGCTCCGTCGCACTGCTCCGACCCGTTGCGCACACCATCGCCACAATCGTAGCAACCCGCATAGCTGTACATGCAGCTACCCGTGCATCCCAGCGCACCACCATCGTACCCCTGCGACAGACACGTCTGCCCGCCCAGACTCGCTCCGTCGCACTGCTCCGACCCGTTGCGCACACCATCGCCACAGTCATAGCAACCCGCATAGCTATACGTGCAGCTACCCGTGCATCCCAGCGCACCACCATCGTACCCCTGCGACGAACACGTCTGCCCGCCCAGGCTCACTCCGTCGCACTGCTCCGACCCGTTGCGCACACCATCGCCACAGTCGTAGCACTCCGAGGTGTTGAACGTGCAGCTACCCGTGCACCCCAGCCCACCCCCGTCGTATCCCTGCGTCACGCACGTCTGCCCGCCCAGGCTCGCGCCATCGCATTGCTCGGCACCGTTGATCGTCCCATCACCACAGTCGTAGCAACCCGACGTATCGAACGTGCAGCTGCCGGTACAACCCAGCGTGCCGCCGTCGTACCCTTGCCATCCGCAGCTCTGCCCTCCGAGATCGCCTCCGTCGCACTGCTCGGCTCCGTTACGTAATCCGTCTCCGCACTCGAAGCACCCTGTCGTCTCTAGCTGGCACGTGGAATCGTCACACGCGAGCGTGCCGCCCTCGAAGCCCTCGCTCGTGCAGGTAGCTCCGGCTAGGTCGGGGTGCCGTCGCACTCTTCGCTAGCAATGGCGTTGATGATGAGGTCTCCACACTCGACGATGGTGCAGTCCACATCGCACCCAAGCGACGGCCCCGCATCGTCGCATTCCTCGCCCGCCGTCGCGTTGGCGATCCCATCGCCACACCAGGCCAAAGTGCAGTCGATGTTGCAGGGCACGGACTCTCCCCCGTCGTCGCACTGCTCGCCGGCGGCGGGGTTGACGTACCCGTCCCCGCAGCCGCCAAGGGTACAATCGGCGTCGCAGGCATCGGTGCGCCCTGCGTCGTCGCACTGCTCGTTCGCAGACACGTTGGTGATCCCATCGCCGCACCAGGCCGGGGTGCAGTCGACGTTGCATGCCGCCGACTCCCCGCCCTCGTCGCACTGCTCGTCGGCGGTTGCGTTCGCCACCCCGTCACCACACGCGACCAGCGTGCAGTCAGCGTCGCACGCGGCCGACTCCCCACCATCGTCGCACTGCTCATCGGCGGCCGCGTTCGTCACCCCATCGCCACAGACCGCGAGCGTACAGTCGGCGTCACAGCTCTCTGATGGGCCACCCTGATCGCACTCCTCTCCTGCAACGATGCTGACGACGCCATCACCACATTCGACGAACGTACAGTCCTCATCGCAGTTGGCCGATGCTCCTTCGTCGTCACACTCCTCCGTTCCTTCGACGATGCCATTTCCACAGGCCTCGGCCCCATCCGTGCCCGAGCCGAGGGTTCCGACCGAGCTCTCGGTATCGTGATCATCGGAGTTGCTCCACGCGGTCGACATCCCGTCGGCACCGGCCGTGGCCCCCGTGGGCTCGTGCTCCTCGAGGTACTCCTCGGCATCGGGTAGATCGGGCCGACAAGCGGTGGGAACCGCCGGCAGTAACGAGAACGAAACCACTCCAACGATACGAAGCCGCGGGCGCATCCACGGCATTACATCATCCACGAGAGCTCGGTTCAAGCCGGAATCGGGCAGCCGAGATCCGATTCAGCGATGGACATCGGGCCTTCGCGTATCGACATGCTCATGAGAGCATGGCCCATCATACTCAATGCTGGCTCGTCCGAATACTCTGTGGATGGGCAGTGGCTCGAATAGCGCCCCAGGGCATGATAAGAGGGCGACCTTTTGTGACACCAAAGGGCCGTGCGCCGTAGGCCCTTCTGGTGATCACTCTGATCCGACCGCCAGGCGACGTGTAATCACGCTCAATACCTGAAGTACAGCGCCCCCGGCTGCGTGCACGTCACGTTGGCGAACGACAGGTCGGAGTCATCGCTCAGCTGTAGCCCTGTCGGGGCGCAATAGTTACCGTAGTTCAGCGAAACTACGTGGTCGTCCGATCCACCACCCCCATTTCCCAGCCAGATCCCTCCGTAGCGAACGAATTGAGCTGGTAGGGTGATGTACCTCGGTGCGTATGTCGGTGATGAGTTGGCAACCATGAGCCCAGCATCGAGGTTCATGTTGCAGTAGTGATCGTCACTGATCCCATTGCCGGGGATACAGTCGTCCGACTCCTCGAGCACTCGATCCAGTGTAATGACATCCAGTAGCGAATCGGATCCTGGCGGATTCAGCCCCGTGAGACGCAGCCAATAGACGTTGTCCGTGGTGGCGAACAGTAGATCGGGCGCAAGCCCCGGCACGAGCTGCGCATCCGGGATCGTCCCCGAGCAGTCCGCCCCGATGCCCGTGCAGATGGCGTCCACGAACAACACCCCGATGTCCTGATATCGCACGGACACGAGCTGCCACCCACCTCCATCGATCGTCATGTTGCAGTAGACCTGGAACGGACTCGAGCCCCCGCCACCGTCGGGATCGATCACATACGCTCCATCGGGTGCCGTACTATCGTAGGCCTTGATGTCCGTGCAGCTTGTCGGCACCTCACAGGTCGCGAAGCAACCGTTGTGGATGTCGAAGCTTCCGTCGCACTCTTCGGGACCATTCACGATGCCATCCCCGCAGTACTCGGCAAACACGAGGCAATCGGGCACACAGCCGCCATAGTTGCCGTCGTTCACCCCGTCGTCACACATCTCGGGCCCATCGAGGGCACCGTCGCCGCAGTGTGGAGCGAGCGTCAGGCAGCCCGGCACGCAGCCATCGTAAGCACCATCGTTGATACCATCGTCGCAAACCTCCGATCCATTGACGCCCAAGTCTCCGCAGTACGGACCAGGCATGCCGCACCCTGGCGCGCAACCCTCATAGCTTCCATCGTTGAAGCCGTCGTCGCACACCTCCGGCCCGTTGACGATCGAATCTCCACAGTACTCGGCGAGCGCCAGGCAGTCCGGTGTGCAGCCACCATAGCCCCCATCGTTCAATCCGTCGTCGCACACCTCCGGGCCATTGACGATCACATCCCCACAGTGCTCCGCGAGCCCGAGACAATCGGGCGCGCAGCCGCCGTAGCTCCCATCGTTCACCCCGTCGTCACAGGCTTCGCCCGGGTCCTGGTGCCCATCTCCACATTCGCCCCCCGCGCTGCTGCTCGATTCGTCCCCCGTGGTCGTCGTGGTCTCGTCGGTGCTGCTCGGCCCGGTCGTTCCAGTCGCATCCACCCCCAAGGTGATCGTGGACCCATCATCCGAGCTCGAGCTGCTCGAGCCGAGGCCTACCTCACTCCCCGTGTCACCGTCCGAGCTCGCACCCGGGCCCCCACTTCCACTCGAGCTCCCCCCGTACGCATCAGCACTCGGCGGATCGATCCGACACCCCCCGAGCACCGCCGCGACGACCACCCAGCCGCCGGCGATGCCCGTAGTCCGCTGCTTCATATCGTGACCTTCAACGGCTCGAAGTCGTCCGGGTCCTTGCGGGGCAGCAGCCTGAGGCGCTTGACGATCTTCTCCACGCACGCCTTGACCGCAGGGTCCTTTCCAGCGTTACCGGTCACTTTCACCTTCGGCAAGCTCAGCCTGCCATCATCCAGAACGAACTGGGCCGTGACCTCGACCTGTCCATCGGTGCCGCAACCCTTGATCTTCATCGCCGCGTCCCTGCGGATCGTCTTGTCCGTCCGTACGGGCTTGGGCGGCGTGGGCTTGCCCTCTTCGGGCGGTTGCGGCTCGACAGGGGGCACCGGCGGCGGAACACCCTCGTCGCCACCGTCCTTGGCCCCGTCCGCCCCATCGCCCCCTCCCGTCGTTTCGTCGCCCCCCGCGGTCGCATCGTCACTGCCGGTCGACCCGGCCGGCACCGGCTCCGGCTCCGGCTCCGGCTCGACCGGCTTGGCCGGCGCCTCCACCACGAACGTACGCGCCTCGATCACCACCTCCGGAGACAGCGCGCTCTCCTTGAGCTTGATGACCTTCTTCGCCTGACCGAACGCGACATCCGTACGCGCCGTGGGCTGGTACGAGCCCTCGGGCAGCGCGTTGATCGTGAACTCTCCCTTGGCGTCGGTATAGACGAGTGGGTCGATACCACCACCCTGGGTGCCGGCGCGAACCTTCGCGTTCTCGATCGGCTCACCGCTCGCAGGATCCACGACCTTGCCGATCAACTTGCTCTCCCGCCGCAGGACCAACGCGAACGGATCGGTCGCGGGGCCCTTGGCGATGACGTCGGTATAGCCGTTGGTCCACGCGAGCACGGCGACGCTTCCCGCCCCCACGTCGCCTCCCCACAGCGAGAACTCGCCCTTGGGATTGGTGGTCGTCAGCGCACGCACGGAGCCCACCAGCGCCACACTGGCCGACGCGAGCGGATCCCCGACGGTGGTCTTGACGGTCCCGCGGATCTCGACTCCACCGGGCACCAGCACCATCTCGACCCCCTCGCTGCGCTTACCGGGCTCCACCGCGAGCGGGTAGCCATCGCGGGCCTGCAGGCTCAGCGGCACGAACCCGCGGGCGAACGCGCTGATGTCATAGAGGCTGGGCTTGATCTCGCGAAGCTCGAACCGCCCCTGGCGATCGACATTGGCGCACTTGGGACTGCGGCGCAGCTCGAGCGGCGCGGCGGGGTCGACGATCCATGCGCACACCTGCGCCTTTGCCAGCGGCCGATCCTTCTCACCGAGGATCCGCCCGGCGATGCTCCCCGGCTCGAGCGTCCACGACTGGGGCGGGAGGAGCTTCTCGAGCGGCACCGCTTCCATGGGCACCTCGCCGCCCTCTGCCGTCGCCGTCCCCGGTCGCTGCATCGTGCGTCCACCGAGTGGCGGTGCGCCGAAGGGATCCGCGAACGGGTCGTACGGGGCCTCGGGGGGAGGCAGGAGCTGAAGCCCTTCCTCCTCCTCCTCCTCTTGCGCTTCGGCAGGCTTCTTGCCCGCCTGCTTGCCCGACTCGTCCTCGCCCGGCGTCTCGTCCTTCTTCGCGATCTCGTCGCCCTGCTCGGACCGCTGCAGCCACAGCGTCAGCCCAATCGCCCCGCCGAACACCAAGAGCACCAGCACGAGCGGCAGCAGCATCCCCCGCCGGCGCTGCGGCTCCCCGAAGGTCTGGGCATTGAACCCCATCGAGCCCCCGACCCGCGGCGTGGTCTCGGCGACCGGCCCCTCCTGTCGAGTGGCACGCATCGACGACCCAGAGGCCGAGGACGGTATCGCGACCGTCCCCGTGGGCCCCGGTCGCGTGCCCGCCACCGGCCGCCCCGCGCTCGACCCCATCGCCGAGCGATCCGCCGAAGACGCCGACGGCAAGCTCCGCTGCAGCACCGCCGAGGCCTGCGGCTTCTCGACGAACAGCGACAGATCGAGCTCGATCTCCGCCATCGACTGGTAGCGATCCTCGGGCTTCTTGGCGATCGACCGCAGGATGATCGCCTCGACCTCGGGCGGGATCTCGGGCACGAGCTCCCGGGGAGGCTGCGGCGCCTCCGTCAGGTGCTGCATCATGATCTTGTAGATGTGCTGCTCGCGGAACGGCACCTTGCCCGTCAGGAGCTCGTACATCATGATGCCGAGCGAGTAGATGTCGGTGCGTGCGTCGACCTCCTTGCCCTCGACCTGCTCCGGCGCCATGTAGGGGGCCGAGCCGATGATGTCGGAGGCGCCCGTGAGCGCCGTCGCCTGGGTCTTGTCCTGCAGGTTGGCGATCCCGAAGTCGAGGATCTTCACGAAATCGGGGTCGTCGCCGGGCTTGGGGTCGAGCAGCACGCAGTTGGCCGGCTTGAGATCGCGGTGGACGACGCCCTTGTCGTGGATCGCGGCGAACGCCCGCACCACCTGCAGGATGATCCACCCCGCCCGCGACCAAGGCAGCGCTCCCTCCTCCTTGAGCACCTTCGACAGATCGCGTCCGTGGAGCAGCTCCATCGTGTAGTAGAGCTCGCCGGTCTCGAGGTGCCCGAAATCGAGGATGTTGACGACGTTGCGGTGCTCGATCGACGAGGCCGACTTGGCCTCGCGTTCGAACCGCTTGGCCGCCATCTCCTTGCCGGCGAGCTCGGGCCGCAGCACCTTGAGCGCGATCTTGCGATCGAGCGTGATCTGCTGGGACTCGTACACCGTGCCCATGCCGCCGACCCCGAGGCGGCGGCAGATGCGATAGCGACCGGCGACGACGTCGTCGGCCTTCAGCTCGATGGTGTTGGCTTCGGTCATGGGGACACCTCTGGACGCTAGAACTCGACGGTGACGAGCAACGGGCCGGGGTGGATGCGGGCCCGCTCGGCGGAGCCGCGCTTCTCACGGCCCTTCACGAGCGTGACGATGCCCCAGATGCTCATGGCGAGGCCCCCAGCGGCGAGCACCGAGCCGCCGATGATGAAGCCGAGATTGCGGCGGTCGGTGGATGCACGCCACTCGTCCACGGCGGCATCGTATCGGGGGCGATCGACACCCGGATCCATGTCCGCGTCGGCCCTCGCTGCGGCCTCGTCTTGCTTGGATGCCTTCGACCAAGCGGCGCCCTCGCCAAGCAGGCCCGCGCCCGCGCCCATGGCCACCACTCCGCCCGAGAGCAATCCGATGGCCAGGTTGCGCTTCCTTTGGGCCTCGATCCGCTTGCGCTCGGCCTCGTCCCGCTTGCGATCGGCCTCGTCCTGCTTGCGATCGGCCTCGTCCTGCTTGCGATCGGCCTCGTCCTGCTTGAGCTCCTCCTCGGCGAGCGCTGCGTCGTTCTCCGCCTGCTCGACCTCGGCGATGCGGGCCTCCACATCGGCGAGCGCCTGCTCGACCGCAGGCCCTTGCTCGGACGCATCCTCCGCAGGCCGCTTGCCCTTCCACTTCACCAGCAGATCGTGAACGGCCAGGAGCCCCGGCTCGTGTCCCCGTATGTCCTTGCCCGCCTCCTTGTCACGATCGTAGGCCGCGACCTCCCCCACGGCGCCGCGCAGCACGACCCTGGCCCCGAGCGGCCACTCGAACCCCTGGGTCGCCAGCGCGTCCACGACCTCGCCGTAGAGCCCGGCGGCCTTCTTGGCATCGCCGGCGGCCAGCGACGCATCGGCCTCCGCGAAGGGCTCCCGAACGGCCTGAATGCGGGCGATCTTCCGATCCACGTCGCTGAGCATGGAAGCCCGGCTGCGTGGCCCCGTGAGCGTGAGCCAAAGGTTGAGCACGTCGAGCGCGGCCTGCAGGTGAAGCACGTCGAGGTCCTGCTCGAACGCCAGCCAGTGCGCATCGGCGGACAGCATGGCCGCTTTCGCACCTTCGTTCGCGACCTGCTTCTGCGGCGAGAGCGACTCGAGCGCCTTGCGGTAGGCCTCACCGCCCTTCGCGTGCTCTCCCTTCTGCTGGTGCGCCTCACCGGTGCGCAGCCACCCCGATGAGGTCTTCACGCCGGGTACGGGTTTGGGTGCAGGCGCCGGCGCGGCGAGGAGCGTCGCGGCGCGGCTCGGTGAGGCCGACACGAACGAGACCAGCGCGAGCCCGAGAACGATGTGGAGGCGGACGTTGAGCATGCCGGAGCTGCCTCTCTTGGCTCGACCGCCTCGATTCTCGAACGGTCGAGCGGCGAGCAAGATACCACGGTGCCAAAGCGCCCCGGACAACCAGCCCCACGGGCCACCTATGCGCCATCTCCGTGCCGCGCAGGGTGTGTGGGCCAACGAGCCCTCGGGCGACTTCGGCACGACCAAAGCGCCTGCATCGGGCCGCTCACGGCGGAGTACCTATAGCGACGCTCACCCGCCGAGCACCAGTCCCACCGCCACGCCTGCCACCGCGGCGACGAGCGTCAAGATCACCACCCACATCCACAGCTGCGATCGGGCCTCTGGTTGCACGGGACCCATCGGCTGAGCCGATGCGGAAGGTCCAGCGGGTGGTGCGTACTGTGCAGAAGGCCCCGCGGGTGGTGCGTACTGTGGTGATGCGTACTGTGGCGGTGCCTGGGGCACCGGAGCAACGACCGGCGGAGCCATCCGCGATGCCGGTCCTGCCTGCATTCCCCGCTGTACAGGCCCAGGATCCCGCGGTTCGAAGCCCAGCGCATCGAACCCCAGCACCGCCGTCGCACCATGCTCACCCGCCGCATCCCCGCCCGAGAGCAGCATCGTCGGAGCCTGCTCGGGCGCGCGACCGGGCGAGCCCGCGAGCACCGACGGGTTCGCGGTCAAGGCCATCGTCGCGGTGGGATCGGTCCCCTCGCGCCGGGGCTCGCCTCCCAGCACCATCGTCCCGGCCTGGAGGGCCCCTCCGCCCACGAGCTCCGCCCCCGTCAGCATCATGGTCGCATCGGGCAGCTGCGCAGCCGCGGCATCTCGCCCCAGCATGACCGTCGCCTCCGGCAATGCCCCCGCACTCGGCTCGGCTCGAGACGCGGCGAGCATGACCGTCCCGGCCGGCTCCTCATGCGCAAGCACGCCTGGCTTCGTGGGGCGCTCCGTACCCACGAATGCGAGGGTGCGCTCGAGATCCTCGCGCGATGTCACGCCGGCCATCGCAAGTGGCAACGACGATGGTGCAGACGGAGCAACGAACGCTGGCTCCGGCTTCGGCAACGACGAGCCCGCAGTCGCGGCAGGAGCAACGAACGCCACCGGTGGTGCTGCCGGCGACGGACCAGGAGCAACGAACGCCACCGGTGGTGCTGCCGGCGACGGCCCAGGAGCAACGAACGCTCCCACCGGCGCCCGCCCTCCGGCCGGGCTCGGAACCACCGCCCGCGGATCCACGATCTCCTGCCCCGGCAGCCTCCGCCCGATCCCCTGTCCAGCCCCCGCCTCACTCGTCCCGAGCCGCTGCACCGCCTCCTCGCGCGCAGCCGCGGCCTTGGCCCGCCCCCGCCGCCCTCGCGGCTTGTCGAGCTCCTCGGCTTCCACCTTCCGCGGCTCTCCGAGCTCGTCGATCGCGAGGATCCCTTGCTCGATCTCCGTCATGCTCGCCGGCCGCTGCCCGGGCTCCTTGGCCAAGAGCGCCCGCACCCACGCCTCGACCGCGGCCGGAACCTCCGCGCCGGCCTCTCGCATCGCGGGCACCGGCGCCTGTAGGTGCATCGTCACCACCTGGAACGCATTGCCGGCCTGGAACGGCGGACGACCAACCAGCATGAACCACGCCACGAGACCCAGCTGATACGCATCGGAGCGCTCGTCACCGAACGTGCCCCCCGCGGCCTCGGGCGCCATGAACACCGGATCACCCCCAACGGTGGTCGTGCGCGAGTACGACAGATCGGCCTCGTCCCCCGCAGGATCGATATTCACCCCGAGCTCGAGCAGTCGCAGCGTAGGCGCACCCGTGCCAATCCCGTGCACCCAGCAGCTCGACGGGCTCACGCTCCCGTGCACCACCTTGCGCCCGTGCGCCGCCGCGAGCCCCCGCACGAGCTCGAGCAGCAGCGGTCGCGCCTCGGCCCATCCGAGCCGACCCGAGGGCAGCGCCCTCGAGGCGACATCGAGTGGCTCGCCCTCGGGCCGCTCGTATGCGAGCCACAGCGTGCCGTCGAGCGCCTCTCCGGAGTCGATCGGAACCCCGATCGCCGGATGCCGCACGCGGGTGCTGGCACGAACCCGACGCTCGAACCGCGCCAGCGTGGCCGCATCGTGGAGCGAGGCCGGCCGCACCATCACGAGCACGATCGGCCGCCCTCCCTCCGCCTCGGTGCCGACGAGCACGATGCGGTGTGGCGCGGCAGCGGCGAGCTCGGAGATCGAGTAGCGCTCCTGGAACATCCGGCCACGTGGATCCTCGAAGCCGGCGGGGATGGTCGAGCTGTTCTTCAAGGCCGAATCGAGCACGACGGCTCGCAGCAACACGGTACCGTTAGTGCCAACGGCCGTCGAGACCTTTGCGCCGCGATGGGCTCCGGCCCAAAAAGCGCTCGCGAACGCGTCACGATGTCACGCTCGCCAGCCTTCACGAGCAGCAAGGCCACCGCCGAGCGCAGCGGTGCTCTCGACGTGCTTGGCACGTCGCGGTACCGTCTCACCGTAGACAACCAGCGGAGAAGAACAGCGTGCAACGAGCGACGGATTTACCCGCAGGCTTAGAGGACCTGCGCGGCAAGACCTTCAACGACCGTTACGAGATCACCGACTTGATCGACGCCGGCACGCGTCGAGCCCTGTTCGCGGGGCAAGAGCGCGAGGGTCAGCGACCGATCCTGCTGCGCGTGATCCGGCCACTCGCGCTGCACGAGGAGGCGACGGTCACCCGCTTCGGCAAGCGGATCGCGGCCGCGGGCCGAGTCCGTCACCCCACGATCCACGGTCCGCTCGACTCGGGTGAGATCTTCGACGGTACCTTCTGGGTGAGCTACGAGCGCCCGGCCGGGAGACCCCTGCTCGCGGCCCTGGCGGACGCAGGTGGGCGCTTTGCATGGTCCGATGCGAGAGAGGTGCTGCTCGAGCTCGTGCAGGGGCTCCACGCGGCGCATGCCAGCCGCGTCGTTCACGGGGCTCTCCATCCCTCGTGCTGCTGGATCGATCGTCCAGCGCAGGGCGCCGCGCTCGCGCTGCGCCTCATCGACCTCGGGACCAACGTCGATCCCAACCTCGAGGAGGCATCGCTCGAGAGCTCGCGGACCATCAACCTCGGCAATGATGCCGTATTCATCGCGCCCGAGACCGTGGGAATCTCCATGGGCGACCAGCGCTCCGACGTGTACCTGGTGGGGCTACTGGCCTACGTGCTCTTGACTGGACGCCCACCGTTCGAGGGCAACAATGCATTCAAGGTGATGACGATGCACATGCAGGACACCCCGCCGCCCATGCGGGACCTCGGCGCCGATGTGCCACCGAGCGCTGCTCGCCAAGGAGCCGCACGAGCGACCCGATGGGATGGCGGGGATCGAGCAGTTCGTCCTCGGGCTCGACGCGAATGGTCAGCCGCCGATGCCCCTCGCGATGCCGACGCCCACGTCGAGCGACCCATTTTCCGTGGATGGAGGAACGCTCCTGCTCCAAGGCAATGCTCGCGTGCTCCTCGATGGCCCGCTTCCTGCCGATGGCGGCACGCTCCTGCTCTCGGGCAACGCTCACGCGCTCCTCGATGCCCCGCTTCCTGCCGATGGCGGCACGCTCTTGCTCTCGGGCAACGCTTCCGCTCCTCGATGCTCCGCTTCCTGCCGATGGCGGCACGCTCTTGCTCTCGGGCAACGCTTCCGCTCCTCTCGACGGCACCCTCATGCTCTCGGGAGGCGGCCCGGACGAGCCGCTGGAAGGAACGCTGCTCCTCTCGGGCCGCGACGAGCCGAGAGGCTCCAAGCCCGCGAGCTCGGCGGAGGCGTCGACCATGCCCGGCTCCGCGAAGGCCGAAGGCCCGCAACGAGGGGCAAACGTGGGGGCCCGCTCGAGCACCCAGGTTCGAAAAGAAGCGGGCAACACCGCCGTCACACCGCGAAAGGCCGGCGCCGAAACGACCCAAGCTTCGCTGAGAACTCAAGGAACGACGCTAGCAACGAAACGCTCGACGTCGAGCACCATGCGCCGCATAGGTAAGATCATGCTGCAGATGGCCAACTTCCAGGTGTGGCTCATCGTCCTGACGTGGCTCGCGGTGGTGGCCGGAGTGACGCTGGGATGGATGCTATGATCAGAGAGACGACGTGATTTGCCGAGCCACCTCCGCCGTTTCCCAGCCAAATTCCTCCATAACGAACGAACTGAGCCGGCAAGTTGATGTACCTCTGCGCGTCCGTCGGCGATGAGTCCGCGACCACAGCCCGGTGTCGAGGTTCACGTTGCAGTAATGACTCCCGACGCACGAATCCGTATTCACGAGCACTCGATCCAGCGTGATGACATCCAGCAGCGAGTAAGATCCCGTCGGATTCAGCCCCGTGAGGCGCAGCCAATACAAGTTGTCCGTCGTTGCAAACAACAGATCCGGCGCAGCCCCCGTCACGATCTGTACATCCGGGATCGTCCCCGAGCAATCCCCCCGATACCCGTGCAGACTGCATCGGCGAACAGTACCCCGACATCCTGATACCGCGCGGAGACGAGCTGCCACCCTCCCCCGTCGACGGTCATGTTGCAGTACACGTCGAACGGAGCCGAGCCCCCGCCGCCGTCGGCGTCGATCGTGTACATACCGTCGGGTGCGGCCCCATCATAGGCCTTGATATCCACGCAGCTCGTCGGCACCTCGCAGGTCGCGAGACACCCGTCGTGGATATCGAAGTTACCGTCGTCGCACGCCTCCGGCCCGTTCACGATCCCATCCCCGCAATACAGGGGCGGGCTCAGGCAATCGATTCCACAATTGCCATACGCGCCATCATTCACCCCGTCGTCGCACACCTCGGGGCCATCGACCACTCCATCCCCACAGTGCTCGGCGAGCGCGAGACACTCCACGGCGCACCCGCCGTAGCTCCCGTTCTCCGGCCCGTCGTCACAGAGCTCCATCCCGTTGACGACCGCATCGCCGCAGCGATCCGCGAGCGCGAGGCAGCCGGGCATGCAGCCGTCGTAGCTACCATCGTTGAACCCGTCGTCGCACGCCTCCATGCCATCGACGAGCCAATTGCCGCAGTACGGCGCGAACGCAACGCAGCCAGGCACGCAGCCTCCGTACGTCCCGTAATTGATGCCGTCATCGCACACCTCGACCACGTCGACGTTCCCATCCCCGCAGTACGCAGCGACGGAGCCACATCCTGGCACACAGCCGCCGTAGCTACCGTCGTTCACCCCGTCGTTGCACGCCTCGATAACATCGATTTCACCATCGCCACAGTACGGAGCGAGCGCGAGGCAATCCGGCGCGCAGCCGTCGTAGCTACCGTCGTTCACACCATCATCGCATGCCTCGGGACCAATTGAGTGCACCGTCCCCGCAGTGGGGACCCAGCGACCCGCAACCCCGCGCACAGCCTCCGTAGCTACCATCGTTCACCCCGTCGTCGCACACCTCGGGACTGTTGAGTACACCATCGCCGCATTCACCCGAGGTATCGGTGCTCGACTCCTCGCCCGTGGTTGTCGTGGTCTCATCGAAGCTGCTCGTCGTTGCCGTGGTCTCGTCGAAGCTGCTCATTCCGGTCGTTCCCGTCGGTTCGACCCCCGACGTGAGCACCGCTCCATCGTCCGAGCTCGAGCCGCCCGATCCGGAGCCGACGTCGTGCCCGCTATCGCCGCTCGAGTCGATCGTGCTCGAGCCGACCGCGCTCGCGCCCGAGCTCTCGCTCCCGCTCGAGGCTCCCACGTACTCGCCGGCAGCCGGTGGATCGATCCGACACCCACCCAGCACCGCCGCAGCGGCCAACGCAATGCTCCCGTACCTCATCGCGTACTCCTTTAAATCTCCACCGCCAATGGCAAGAATTCCATCACATACTCGGAGGGCAGGAACCTGAGGCGCTTGACGACCTGCTCGGCGCACGCCTTGACCGCGGGATCCTTCGCCGCCTCGCCGACCACCGTCACCCTGGGCTTGAGCAGCCTGCCGTCGGACGCCACGAGGGCAGCCGTGAGCTCGATCCGGCCGTTCTTGCCGCACTTCTTGAGCTTCTTGGCGGCGGAATCTCGAATCATCTTGTCGGTCACCCCGGGGGTTACCCCACGCTTGAGCGGGCGCTCCAGCTCGACCTTCACCGCCGCCTTGGCCATGGCGACGTGCAACTCCACCTCGACGAGTGCCTGGTGGATCGCAAGTCCTTGCTCGGAGGCATCGTCCGCGGGCCGCTTGCCCTTCCACGTGACGAGTAGGTCGCGCGCCGCTTCGAGCCCAGGCACCTACCCCAGCGCGTCCTTGGTCGTCTCGACATAGCGGTCGTAGGCCGCTACGCATCCCGCGGAGGCCCGCAGCACGACCCTTGCTTCGAGCGACCACTCATACCCCTGGCTCGCCAGAACATCGGCGGCTGCGCCATAGAGCCCGACTGCCTTCTTGCGTTTGCCGTCGGCCAACGCCGTATCGGCGTCGCCGAGCAGCTCACGCACCGCCCGAACACGCGCACGCTTCCACTTCACTTCGACCAGGGTCGCAGACGTGCTCTGCGCCCCGGTGAGATCGATCCACGAGCTCAGCACGTCGAGCGCCGCCTGCAGGTGCCCCACGTCGAGATCCTGTTCGAACGACCGCCAGTGTGCGTCCGCGGACAGCAAGGCCAAGCGGGCCCCCTCGCTCGCGACCTGTTGCTCGCGCGGGAGCGACTCGAGCGCCTTGCGGTAGGCCTCGCCAGCTAGCGCGTCCTCTCCCATGTTCTGTTGCACCTTACCAACGGTCAGCCACTGCGAAGACGTCTCCGCGGCGGATGCGGCTGAGGACGTCGGTGGGGGCGCAGGCGCAACGAGGAGCATCGCAGCTCGGCCCGTTCCTGCCGCCATGAGCGAGACCAAAGCGAGCCCGAGGTGAATGCGAACTTCGAACATACCGGAGCTACCTCTCGATGAACTCGACCACATCGATCCTCGAACGATCAATCAGCCTGCAAGATACCACAACTCCGGAACATGGTAGCTCACTGGCCCTCATGCACCACACTACCCATTCGTGTCGATAGCCCTACAACATGAAATCGTTTGGGCCAACGATCCTTTCCACGAGGACAAAACGTACCACCGAGGCCGATGATTCTCTCGACGTCCACTCCCCGACACGGTAAGTTCCCCGCGAACCACGAATGGAGGCAACAGCGTGCAACGAGTGACGAAACTACCTGCAGGCTTCGAGGACCTACGCGGCCAGACCTTCAAGGACCGCTACGAGATCACCGAGATCATCGACGCGGGCACGCGTCGGGTACTGTTCGCAGGACGAGAGCGTGAAGGCGAACGACCGATCCTGCTGCGCATACTTCAGCCACTGGCCGTGCACGAGGAACCGACGGTCGCCCGCTTCGGCAAGCGGATGGGGGCGGCGGGCCGGGTCCGACACCCCACCATCGTTGCTCCGCTCGACTCGGGCGAGATCTTCGACGGTACCTTCTGGGCGAGCTACGAGCGCCCGGCCGGAGCTCCTCTGGCCGACGCCGTGGCGAGCGCCGGAGGGCGCTTCGCGTGGCCCGATGCCAGATCCTTGCTGCTCGAGCTCGTCCAGGGGCTCCGCGCGGCGCATGCCAGTCGCGTCGTCCACGGGACGCTCCATCCGTCGTCCTGCTGGATCGATCGTCCTACGGGCGGGGGCGCGTGCTCGTTGCGCCTCATCGACCTCGGAACCACCACCGATCCGAACCTCGAGGACGCCTCGATCGAGAGCTCGCAGACCATCAACATCGGCAACGATGCCATGTTCACCGCGCCCGAGACGATGGGGATCTCCATGGGAGACCAGCGCTCCGACACATATCTGGTGGGGCTCCTGGCCTATGCGTTCTTGACCGGACGCCCGCCGTTCGAAAGCAGAAATGCATTCAAGGTGATGACGATGCACATGCAGGCTGCCGTGCCGCCCATGCGGGAGCTCGGTGCCGACGTCACGCCTGCCGTCGAAGAGCTGGTCCGAGCGCTGCTCGCCAAGCAGCCCGGCCAGCGACCCGACGGCATGGCCCGGGTCGAGCAGCTCGTCCTCGGGCTCGACGAAGACGGTCAACCACAGGAGGTGCCCGCCGACGAGTCGGCGCAGAGCGGCGCCCGGCGAGCGCGAGGACGCGCCAAGCAAAGTCAGGGCACCGACGGCCCTCCACGAGGAGCGGTCGCGCGCGCAGCAGCGCCGACGCCTTCCTCCTCCGGGAGCAGCCTGAACCGAATGCTGCCCGGGCAGGAGATCATGGCCTCGACGCCGCCGAGGGCTCCGCGGTCGGGTCACCCCGCGAGCTCTGGTGCTGCGGCGGCGACCGAACGGCCCGCGGCGCTTCCCCCACCTCCCCCATCCGTTGTCGTGGCACCGACGCCAGCTCCGATGCCCATCGCGATACCGAGCGCGATGCCGACGCACGTATCGAACGATCCGCTGCTCGCGGATGGAGGAACGCTCATGCTCTCGGGCAATCCTCACGCGCTCCCCGACAAGCCGCTTCCTGCCGACGGCGGCACGCTCATGCTCTCGGGCAATCCTCACGCGCTCCCCGATGCTTCCCTTCCTGCCGATGGCGGCACGCTCATGCTCTCGGGCAATCCTCACGCGCTCCCCGATGCTTCCCTTCCTGCCGATGGCGGCACGCTCATGCTCTCGGGCAACGCTCTCCTCGATGCTCCGCTTTCTGCCGATGGTGGCACGCTCATGCTCTCGAGCGACGCTTCCGCTCCTCTCGATGGCACCGTCATGCTCTCGGGAGACGGCTCGTCCGAGCCGCTGGAAGGAACGCTGCTCCTTTCGGGCCGCGACGAGCCGAAAGGCTCCAGCTCCAAGCCCGCGGGCTCGACGGTGGCGTCAACCATGCATATGCCCGGCTCCGCGAAAGCCGGCACCATCGTCGCGCCGCGAAGGGCCGGTACCGACACGGCCCGAGCCTCGGCGCGCACTCAGGGAACGCCGGTGGCGACGAAGCCCTCGGCATCGAGCACGTTACGCCGCGAGAACCTAACACTGAGGGCCAACCGCGGGCGCAACTCAGAGGTGTGGCTCATGACTCTGACGGTGCTGGCGGTGGTGGCCGGGGTGGCGGCGGGATGGCTGCTGTGAAGCGGGGAGCCTCGGTAGAAGCGACGAGCGGCTGCCATGGCTCCTTGGCCGGGCAGCCGCTGCCGGATTAGAGCTCGACGACGAGCGACTTGAAGGTAGAAACTTCGTTGTCATCGCGCGGCAGGAGCCTGAAGCTATTTACGAGCTCTTCCGCGCACTCTTTGACCGCGGAATCATCCACGGCTTCCCCGGTGACTACGACTCTGGGGTTCTTCAACTCCCCCGAGTTGAATACGAGAGCGGCCATCACGGTGATCTTGCCTTTCTTTCCCTTTCCACAGGCCTTGAGCCCAAAGTACAGCTTTTTTCGGCGAGGGAGATCTTTGTCCTTGGGCTTGGACGAGCCGACTCGCTTTTTAGTCTCCGACCCGTCGCCAGCCGACGACCCAGGTCCTTCCGGAGGATCTGGCTCCACGGGTCCCGGAGGAGTTGGCTCTACGGGTCCCGGTGGAACTGGCTCCACGGGTCCCGGTGGAACTGGCTCCACGGGTCCTGCAGGGCCTGGATCCATAGTTAGCACAGCGTCCGTGTCACCGATTGGCACAGCGTCCGTGTCAACGGTTGACGCAGAGTCCGTGCCAGCGGTTGGTGTAGAGTCCGTATCAACAGTTGGCGCAGAATCCGTGCCAACGGTTGTCAGAAGGCCGTCGGTGCCCACATCATCGGTTTCACTGGTGCTCGCCGGTGGTGGATCGTCCTCCTTCTCCACGATGGCCACGTTCGTGCTCCGCCGGAGCTTGATCTCGACCCCTGCTGCGCCTCCTTCCGGCACCCACACCTTGGTCACTATGTGATCGGCTCTATATGCACCGTCCTTCCACTGCGTAGGCCCATAACCATCGTCGGTACGAGCCTCCGGCACGTACTCGCCTGCAACGAGGCCGGGTATCATGAACGCACCTTTGCTGTCGGTATAAACCAGAGGATCGAGTCCAGTCGCATTGGGCGTTGCTCGTACCCGGGCCCCCTGGATCGGCTCACCGGTGACTTCATCGATGACCGTTCCCGCCAATTTCGACTCTTTGCTCAAGCTGAAGGCGAACTCTTGCTCGGCCATTCCACTCTCGACGGCATCAGCGTGTTCTGCGGCCCAAGCGACGAGGCTGAACTGGTCCTCGGGGGCCACCCACAGTGAAAATTCACCCGCTTTGTTGGTCTCCGCCACCGCACGGACGGGCCCCACTACCGCCACCTTGGCTTTCTCGAGCCGATCGCCGAGCTTGTTCTTCACGACGCCGCGCACCTCGACGCCGCCGGCCTCGAGCGTCATCTCGATCCTTTCGGACCCCGTGGGCAGAAGTACTAGCGGAGAGCCGTTACGTTCGAAGTAGCTCTGCGGCAAGAAGCTGCGCGCGAGCACGACGACGTCGTAGTACCCCGGAGCAACTTCTGGGTGCTCGAAGTGTCCTTGACGGTCGGTCTGAGCGCAGGCGGGTCGCCTTCGCAGCTCGGCCGGAGCTTCCGGGTCGACCAACCACAAGCACACGCTCGCCTCGGCGAGCGGACGCTGCCGGTCGTTGAGAATCTCACCCGCAACCCGACCTCGCTCGAGGTTCCACGGCTCGGGGGGTAGCAGTCCTTCCAGCGAAACGAGCACCCCGCTCCGATCGCGGACCTTCAACCCGGCAAGCGAGGCATGGCCGAAAGGATCTGCGAAGAGGTCGTACTCCTTCTCCGGGAGCAGGAGGATCCAGTTTTTTAGCTTGGCACGCTCCTCCTCCGTCAGTTCGTTCGACACGACGATCTCCGGCCCGGGCCCCTGGGTCCTCTCCATCCACTCCTTGATCAACCGCGTCAGCGCGAGCGCGACCACGAACAATACGACGGCGGCCACCACCATGCTCAGCCATCGGCGCCGAAGCTTGAGCGCGTACGTGTCGCGGAATCTCATCGACGTGCCCGCGCGCGGCGCGGTACGTTTTCCCTCGATCGTGCCCGGGACCACCACCAGAGGAACCAGCGCCTTTTCGATGTCCGTCATCGCCTGCGGACGGTCCTCTGGCGACTTGGAAAGCGCACACATGATGAGGTTCGCGACCTCGAGCGGAATATCAGGCTTGAGCTCTCGCGGAGGGACGGGCGCCTTTTCCAGGTGCGCCTGCATCACCTTGTAGGCGTTCTGATCACGGAACGGCACGTCTCCCGTCAACAGCTCATACATCATGATGCCGAGCGAATAGATGTCTGTCCTCGAGTCGACGGGCTCGGCGTTGACCTGCTCGGGCGCCATGTAGAACACGGAGCCGAGGATGTCCGAGGTGCCGGTGAGCGCAGCCTTGGCCTCGTCCTCCTGGAGGTTGGCGATGCCGAAATCGAGGATCTTGACGAAGTCGGGCTCGTCTCCGGCCTTGGGGGCCAACATGAAGCAGTTGGCAGGCTTGATGTCGCGGTGGACGATGTCCTGCTCGTGGATCGCCGCGAAGGCGCGCACGACCTGGAGGATGATCCAGCCTGCTCGCGACCATGGCAAGGCGCCGTTCTCACGCAAGAGCTGCGCCAGATCGCTCCCCTGCATCAATTCCATCGTGTAGTAGAGCTCGCCCGTGGGGAGATGCCCGAAGTCGTAGATCTTCACGACGTTGCGGTGGTCGATGGTCGACGCCGCCCTGGCCTCACGCTCGAAGCGCTTGGCCGAGGTCTCGTTCTTGGCAAAATCGGGGCGCAGGACCTTCAGGGCGACAAGTCGGTCGAGCTTGACCTGTTGGGCCTCGTACACCGTGCCCATCCCGCCTTGACCGAGACGACGCACGATGCGATAGCGGTCGTCGACGACGTCGCCAGCGTTGAGCTCGACGGTCTTGGGGGCGTCACTCGCCTGAGAAGTGGAAGTCATCAGAACCTCGTGGTCAACGACAGATGGAGCTGCGAACGAGATACGGTGGGGATCAACACGAGCTTCTCGCGGGCGCCCGACCCCCTCGGGCGGGACTTACGGAGTAGCACCGCCCCCGCAATGCCCGAGGCGAGCCCTCCGGCCAGCAACACTGCCCCGCCCGCGATGAACCCGATGTTCCGAATCCGGGCCTCGTCGCGAAATCGCTGGAGATCGTCGTCGAACTGATCCCGCGGGTAGGAGTTACCATATTGCTGCTGGAGCCCGTCGGCCTCGGCCTCCTCAGCGTCACCGCGCCTCCTGGCCACGAAGCTGAACGCGACACCCTCGCCCAGCAAGGCCGCTCCCGCCACCGTCGCCACACCACCGACCGATAGCAAGGTGATGGCCTTGGCTCGAGGAGGAGGAGGAGGCGGCGGAGGCAGCGGCGGCGGCGGCGGCTCGACCACGGGAGCTGGCTTGGGCGGAGGAGGGGGCTCGACGGAGTTCTCATCGATGCGGGCCTGGATCTCGACCAGACGTTGGTCGATGATCGACCCTGCCGAAGAGTCATCGGCCTCTGGACGCTGCTTGCGCCATTCATCGAGGAGGCTCTTGGTGGCCTCGAGCTTGCGTAATTCTCCCTCGTCGACCTCGGCCTTGGCGCGCTTCGCATCGAAGGCCGCGATGTCCGCGCCAGCGCGGCGAGCCACGAGCAATGCAATGGCGGACCAAGGACGCTGTCGGGCCTTCATGATCTCGATGGCTTGCGTGACGAGCTCTGCTTCCCGCGTGCGGTCCTCCTTCGATCGGGCCGCCTGCGCCTCCTCTAAAAGAGTGCGCCCGTCCTCGAAAGGAGCGCGCATGTCCTCGATTTGCTCGAGCATGGTCTTGACGCTCTGAGCGAGAGTGGCCTTGCTGTCTGGGCCGGCCAGCTCGCGCCAGCCCTCCAAGACCTCATGGGCTTCGTCGAGCTGGTCGATGTCTACGTCGACATCGAAGGCCAACCGATAGGCTTCGGCGCAGAACATCGCAATCCTCGCGCCTTCGTTCGCGCGCCGCTTCTGCAATCGCAGGGCATCGAACGCATAACGATAGTCCAGGCCCGCGTCGGCGAAGCGGCGGTCACTCTCTGCGGCCCCCGCCGCCTTGAGCCACACCGACGCCGAATGGGACTGTGGAGTGGGTTGGGGCTGCGACGGGGGCTCCGGAACCTCCTCTCCGGGAGCTACGGGCGCCATCGCGGCCCAGGAGGGCGACGGGGCCAGCGCGAGGACAAGTCCCAGACAGAGCGGCACGAGTGGAATGCCGCGTAAGCAGCGCGGCATGCTTGCCAAGCCGCTGGGATCCGAGAATGGATCAGTGTCGATACTCATGAGCCTGATCGCCGTGACGCAACGAGTGGACTGCACCGCAGACGTGACACGTTCGAGCCGGTCGCAGCCGATACGAGGATCATGTTTGGGTATCGCGGAAACGGGTACCCGATGCGGTGCGCAATTCGCCCGAGTCCTCGAGGTGATCTCGAGTGACCCGAACGCATGACCCCGTGTGATACTGACAAGAAGGGTTCGGAGTGAAGTGCCCGAGAGGTTGGGATCTGCTGCGCAGCGAATGGCCTTCGGCGCGAAATTCACCGCCCGATGCGGAGAATTTCGTGCCAGCGTCGACGACGGGCCGCCCGGAGAGCAACTCCGGCGCAGCAACGACGAACAGGATGGGATCGGAAGGGCCGCGCTCGACGGACGAGACCCAACAGGCCTACGTCAGATCAGCCTGAGCCCGTTCAGATCTTCACCACCAGCGCCTCGAAGTCCGTCGGCTCCTTGGGAGGCAGGAACCTGAGCCGCTTGGCGACCTTCTCGGCGCACGCCTTGATCGCGGGATCCTTCGCCGCCTCGCCGGTCACCGCTACTTGGGCTGGAACAGCTTGCCGTCGCCCTGGAGCACGTATTACAGATCGGTATCCGCCGCGAGGTCCTCGCACACGAGCTCGAGGTCGAGCTCGTAGGGCTCGTCGACGCCCTCGGTGGCCCGCATGCGGAGCACCTCGAAGAGCCCGCCGGGACCCTCCTCGCACGAGAACTCGTACCGTACCTTGATCAACGTGCCGTGCTCCAAGCCTCCGCCGTCGTGCCCCATGGGCAGAGAGTCTATCAGCCCGTGAGCCCGATACGAGCAGTATCGGGTCACCCGAACGGTCCACTTGAAGTCCGCAATTATCCCGAAGTGGCCCCAAAGCGACATGTAGCGACTTGACGCCCAACGGTGATCACGCGCATCATGAAATCTACATATACTGGTCTCATAATCATGTCATTCGAGGACACTTTGGGCCGGCTCCCCCCGGCCGCGGCGGACTTTGCTCGTGAGCGGCTCGAGCACCACTGGTCGGAAGCGGCGTGGCTCTATGCACGCCGCGAGGTGCTCCACCTGCAAGGTCCCCTGGTATCGCCGGAGCAGTGGCTCGACATCGAGGCACGAGCCAACGCCCACGTGGTCGCGCTCCAGCGTGGGGACGGCTCGCTTCGGACGAGTGCGCGGCGCGTGCGAGGAACGGAGATCCCGGCGAGCTCCACACGGCGGTGCGCGTGCTGTGCCGCGCCGATCTCCCCGACGAGCTCGATGCGCTGGTGAACGAGCTCGACTGGCAGGACGAGCCGCAGGCGTGGGCCGTGGCCGACGCGCTCGCGTGGGACGCCCCCGCGTCCTGGCAAGCCGTGGTGACCTCGATCCTCGAGGACGAGTCCGCGCCCGAGGACGCCCTCGGCCCGCTCGCGAGCGTGGCCGGCCTTCGCGGCTGGCCGCTGGTCGACGTGTTGCTGGCGGTACTGGAGGACGGCGTCGGCGATCTCGGGGCCACCGCCGAGGCCGTGGCGCGGCTCGGCGGCGCCGCGGCACTGCCGTTGCTGTCGGCGGTGGTCGAAGGCGATCACGACCCTACCGTGCGTCGCGCTGCGGCCACGGCTGTGGCGTGCTTCGACGCGCGGGCGCTGGTGGCATACCTCGCGAGGATCGTCGCGCTCGAACCCTGGGCCGCGGTACCACTGGCGCTCGGAGCCGGTGCCGAGGCGCTGCCGGTGCTCGCGGCTGCGCTCGAGCGCACGCCGAGCCCCGAGCTCGTGCTCGCGCTGGGCCTCTTGGGACACCTCGACGCCCTACCGCGTCTACTCGGCGCGCTCGCGGACGAGAAGCTGGCCGAGACGGCCGCCGAGGCGCTCTATCTGCTGACAGGCGCCGCGCTGCACGAAGAGACCGAGCTCGCCAAGCGTAGCGACGGCAGTGGGATCCGCGGTGTATTCATCGAGCGCCTGCCCACCACCCCGGACCGCTGGCGCGCCTGGCTCGAGGTGCACGGGGGAGCGCTGCGGGCTCGACCCGCGCTGCGCCACCGCCTCGGTGCTCCGTTCCATCCACTCCGGGTGCTCGACGAGCTGGCCCGAACGACGCTGAAGCCCGAGATCCGCGACGCGATGGCGGTCGAGCTGACGATCCGCCATCGACTTCCCTATCGCTACTCGTCACGCATGTTGGTGCCCGCTCAGCGCAGCGCGCTTGCGAGCACCCGAGCGGAGCTCGAGCGACGCCCCGCGGCTCCCCTGGGCTCGTGGGTGAGCGACGGACGGGCCATGCGATAGCAACGATCGGCCCGAATGGACCGATCGCCCGCTTCAATCCTCCAGCTCGAACGTCGCATGAACCCGTTCTAGGCCCGAGATGCCCCTCACCGGCTCACTTGCAGCTGATACACATCGCAGCTCGTTCCGAGCGTCGTCCGACGCACTCCCACATAGACCTGCCCGGGCCATGGGACCGGGTGCAGGGCCGGAAACCCTCCGCCCAAGTCGGTGAAGCTCCACGACGTCAAACCCAGCGCCACGCCGCCGGTGCCACCCGATCCACACGCGCGACCCTGCGCGGAGCACAGGCTGCCCACGACGTCGAACACGAACTCATCGCCGGTATTGATCGCGAAGCCGATCGTCGGCGTGCCCGCGCCGGGCCGAGCCGCCGTGGGGAACGTCACCGTGTACCAGTCGATACCGTCTTGCTGGGGGATGGTCGCCATCACGCCGAACACGTTGCTGCCCGCCCCGATGGCGCCGAAGTTGGTGGGTGCGTTGCACGCCTCGCTCGCGGCGTCCTGACACGTGGCACAGCCCGACACGTCGAATGCGTTGCACGCTGCGCTGCAACCGAGCGCACCGGCGTCGAAGCCCTGCGTCACGCACGTCTGGCCGAGCAGCGCCGCGCCATCGCACGTCTCGCCGCCGTCGATGATCCCGTTGCCGCACGTACCGCAGTCGCCGGTGTCGAACCCGCAGCCCGCAGTACAGCCCAGGGTACCGCTGTCGAATCCCTGGCTCTCGCACGTCTCCATGCTCAGGTCCATGCCGTCGCATGCCTCGGTTCCGTCGGCCACACCGTTGCCGCACGCACCACAGCCGGACGTGTCGAACGCGCCACAACCGACACTACAGCCCAGGGTACCGCTGTCGAAGCCCTGGCTCTCGCACGTGTGTCCGCCGATGTCGAGCCCGTCGCACACCTCGTCGCCGTCGATCGCGTCGTTGCCACACGTGCCACACCCGCCGGGGTCGAACGTGCAGTCGGTCCCGCACGCGAGCTCCCCGCTGTCGAATCCCTCGCTCTCGCAGGTGTTGCCGCCGAGCGCAGGGCCGTCGCAGACCTCGCCGCCGTCGATTTCGCCGTTGCCGCACGTGCCGCACCCGCCAAAGTCGAACGTGCAGTTGGCGAGACACGCGAGCATGCCGCTGTCGAAGCCCGGGCCGCAGGTCTGGCCGCCCAGGTCGAGCCCGTCGCAGGCCTCGTCGCCGTCGAGCACGCCATTGCCACACACGCCGCAGCCGCTCGGATCCAGGTCCATGCAGTCGGTCGCGCACGCGAGCTGCCCGCTCTCGAAGCCCTCGCTCTCACAGGTGTTGCCGCCCAGCGCAGGGCCGTCGCAGATCTCGCCGCCGTCGATGACCGCGTTGCCGCAGTTGCCACACCCGCCGAAGTCGAACCCGGAGCAGTCGTCGAGGCACGCGAGCGTCCCGCCATCGAAGCCCTCGCTCTCGCACGTCTCCCCCTGCAGCGCCGTGCCATCGCAAACCTCGTCGCCATCGACGATCCCGTTGCCGCACATGGCACACCCGCTGGTGTCGAACCCCGAGCAATCGTCGAGGCAGGCGAGCACACCCCCGTCGAAGCCGAACGCATCGCAGTCCTGACCCGCGAGGTCCAGCCCATCGCATGCCTCGACGTCATCGCGCACGCCATCGCCGCACACCGCACCGGTGGCGCCCGAGCCTCCATCGGTGGAGGTCGAGCCCTCGCCCGTCGACGTCGAGCCCTCGCCCGTCGACGTCGAGCCCTCGCCCGTCGACGTCGAGCCCTCGCCCGTCGACGTCGAGCCCTCGCCCGTCGACGTCGAGCCCTCGCCCGTCG
>Ga0315912_10001546_pt1 | contig 27652 bp, 28 predicted proteins | sample VfabasoilMG_FD_204469 | JGI IMG/M metagenome (GOLD analysis project Ga0315912, IMG submission 204469) | Garden soil microbial communities collected in Santa Monica, California, United States - V. faba soil | ecosystem: Environmental > Terrestrial > Soil > Garden | place: USA: California...
TCAGCGGAAGCCCGGCGTTTCACCGTGCGTTCCGCCGCTGGACGAGCCTGAGCCCGACCGAATTTCGGGCGCGCGCACTGGGGCCCGGCTTCAGCGAGCCCGTGCGTGGCGCGCTCCACGAGCTGTCCTGAAGCCCCCCGTCCGCAAGGCCCTGGTCCTGAAGTACCAGCACGCCCGCAGTCAGATCCGCGAGGCGACGTAAGTACGCGAACAGGGCCGCATCGGAGGCAGAGGCTCGCTTCCAGCACCGCTCAGCATCGCCCAGGGTCAGTGTCATCATCGGCTCCAACGGCGTCCCCCCCGGAGACCACCTGATACCGCGGACGACCGGGCCGAGCCCATCCCCGATCGCGCCAAAGAACTACCTCATCGCGCCAGCCGCGCGTGGCCGGGTGGGGGGCTGAGCCCGGGCCCGGCTCAGGGAGCCGCAGCGCTCGCGTCTTCGGCCGGCCCCGCGTCGACAGCGCCAGCGTCGAGCCCGGCGGCGTCGATGCCTGCCGCGTCGACCTCACCCGCGTCGGCCAGTTCGTCGTCCCCCGCGTCGCGCTCGTCGTCATCGCGCGCAGCGCGCGCGCGCCCGGCACCGCCGCGGCGCCGCGGCGCGGTTGCCTCGCCGTCCACGCCCTGCACGTTGTCGTTGCCCAGCTCGCCGTCGGCGGCGCTCCCCGCCGGCGTCTGTCGAGGGGCCGTTCCTGCGGCGGTGCCCGGCGCCGCCGTGCCGTCCTTGCCTGGGCTCGTCACTGAGCCGGAAAGGGGGGCCTGGGTGTCGGCGTCGATCTCCCCCGTGCATGCTGGCGCGCTGCCGAGCAGGCCCACCACGCACAACGCGAGGCTCGCTGCGTGGCGGTAAGAGCGCGGTGAATGTTGCGAAGGCTCAGGGGTGAGCGCTCCGGCGAGAATTTGCGGGATCATCATGGACAGGTTCCTTCTCCAGGCCCGACGCAGCACGCATCAGCGTCGCGCACGCGCTACCGAACATCGCCCTCTAGCCCGTTTCGTGGCCACGGTCGAGCAGCAGCGTGCGCTGTGATCGGGCCGATCGCGTCGCGGGATGCATTCGGCGACAGGCGTCTTGGAAACATCCGCCACGATGCACCAGGGGCAACGCGCGACCGGCCCCATCCCGCGCGGGTGCGGGGCGAGATGGCGGATCGCGCTCGGGCGAACGTGTCTTCATGCCCCGGCCACGGGCTGCCTCCGGGGCTGCCGGGGCGCGTGCCTCGGGTACCTGGCCCTGGGCAAGACCACCTGTGCGGCCAGATCCCGATGAGCGCCACCGCTCATCACGAGCTCGTGACGGCGGCGGCAGGCGGCGATGACGCTGCGCTGGAGGCGATGCTCCGCCTCTATCATCAGCGCGTGTATCGCTTCGGTCTGCGCGTCTGCCACGATCCGTTTGATGCTGACGATGCGGTGCAGGAGGCGTTCGTCCAGCTCGCACGACGTCCCGACGTGCTCGCCGAGCTCGAGCGGCCCTATCGAGAGGTGCTCGCGCTGCGTGACATCGAGGGCCTGTCCGGTGCTGAGACGTGCGCAGCTCTCGGTCTCGAAACGGCCGCCATGAAGACGCGCAGGCATCGCGACATCGCCGTTACGGCAGGAGTGGATTGGAGGTCGCTCTGTGACGCTCCATGTGGGGCGGCGCTCGTCGCGGCGCATGGTATGTTGTGCTGCCATGATCTGTTCGGAATCCCCTGGGTGCGGTGCAACACGGCGACGTTCCCGTTGGCGAAGAGCAGGCGGGGCGGTGCTCTCGCTCCTGGCCCTCGGCGCCGTCTAGAGCGCCTGTGCGGTCGACGATCGCTTCGTCGATGTCGCCGGCACGGCCGGGGCGCAGGGCATCGGCAATCTGCAAGGGCAGGCTGGGTCGGGGGGAGGCGCGCCGGGCGGTACCTCGATCGTGGTCGAGCCGAGCGCGCTCGACCTCGGGCCCGTCGTGGTGGGTTCGCCGGCGCGTGCGCGAGCGGCGGCCCGGCATTTTCCATTCTGCAGTACGCGGACAACCGCTGCGGCTTGCGCCGCCTTGAGAGGCAACGGCACGACCGGGCAGGCAGTTGGATCGATTGTGGTTGGTCCTCACCCTGCCAATCCGGCCTCTGCGGTCGAAGGCGCCATCCTGTGTGGGAACTCGGTCACCCCCGGCAGCTGCGATTTCTTCACCACGACGCCCGCCGCCTCCTCTATGGGGGAACTCGGATGCCGAATCGTAGAGGACGCGTTTGGCTTCACGCAGCTGCCCTGCAATTGAGAGCGCAACGGCGGCGTCGGTCACCTAGCTCTATCCGCGCTGGCGCGGATCAGTATCGAGCAACATCGCCCTTGGGGTGCGCGCCTCACACTGCACTGACGCTCATCGATCTGTGCAGTCCGAGTCCGTGTCAGCGGGGGCAGCGGCGTGTCGTCGAGCGAGATTGCCGCGGATGATTCCTGTTGGATTGCGACAGACATCCTGACCGCGGCGTGCGCGATGTGATGCGCTGCTTCGGACAAACGCTGTCGGCCTTTGCGCGCCGTCCGTGCGGTGCCCCGAGGGGACGTGCGGCGCCGTAGGGTGGAGGCTCGGCCCCAATTCTGCCTCTGTTCGAGCCTGGAAGGGTTGGGGGTCAGCGCGAATAGCGGCAGTCGTCCGGGTCGCTGCCGGCGGCGCAATCGGCGCGCTCTTCATCGCAGACGCCATCGTAGAGCCAGGGGCAGGGGGACAGGCGTGCTGGGCCGGAGAGGTTGGAGACGATCTTGACCTGTGCCATCGCAGACAGGCGCTGCCGCACAGGCTCGAGCGGCTGGTCGTCGAGCGCGGTATTGCCACGGATGAGGAGCTGGTACGCGCTCTCGAGGTTGGACAGATCCAGTGCGGCCAGGCTGGGATTGTCCTCGATGCTCAGCATCGCCACGGAGCGCAAGCGGCTGAAGCCGGGCAGGGTGGTCAACTGTTGATTATCGGAGACCAGGACGTAGCCCGCTTGCTGCAGGAACGCGGCGCCGGGCCACGTCTGGAGCGCGTCGTTGTTGCGTACTTCCAGGTCATTCAGGCCGGCGGCGGCGGCCAGCCCGTCGATCTGAACGAGGGCCGGATTGTCGGACACGTACAGGCCGCCGAGTTGTCGTAGGTCGGCGAGGGCATCGAGGTTGGTGAGGCCGGTGTTCTGCAGCAGCAGGCTCTGGACGGAGGAGAGCCCGGCGAGGGCTCGAGCATCCAGGAGAGCGGGTGTGTTGGCAATGTACAGGCCCATCAGAGTCGTGAGCGGGGGCAAACCCTGCAGGCTGGCGAGCTGCGGGGCTGTCGCGATGTCGAGGCTGCCCAGGCTGACCTGCTCGAGGCCGGCCAGGCTCGTGAGCGAAAGAACGTCGCCTAGCGCCAGGGCGTTGAGTTGCGCGCTGCCGAGCCCCTGGAGGCTGGCCAATTCGGGAGCGTCGAACAGGTAGAATTGCTCGATCTGTTGCAAACTGTGCATGCCGGCGAGGTCCACCAGCCCACAGCTGGTGATCTGGAGCAGCGCGACGCGGAGTAATGCGTCGAGGCCCGCCAGGCTCGCGAGAGAGGACAGCCCGCTCAACTGGAGATGGAGGACCTGCTCGAGGCGCTCGAGCCCCGCCAGACTGGAGAGTCTCGAGCGCCCGGGGTCACTGAAGATGCTCAGTCCATCCAACTCTCGGAGCCCTTCGAACCCTCTCAGATCCGCCAGGGCGTCCGCGCCGGTGATCTGGATCTCCTGCATCCGTGGAGGGAATGCGCCGCCCTCGAGGCTGACGAGTGCCGGATTTTCGCCCAGCGTGAGCCGCTGCAGCCGCGAGGCATTGCCCAGCCCCTCGAGACTGGTCAACGCCGTGCCGACGAGCGAGAGGTCCCGAACGGAGAGCTGCTCGAGCCCCTGCACATCGAGCAAGGGGCAATCGATCGAGGACAGTTCCTCGACGGGCTGCACGTTGCCGAGTCCGGCCAGGCTCACCAGCTCGCGGTTGCCATTCAGATGGATGCGCGGGACGTACTCGAGCCCGTCGAGCCCATACAGACTCGTGAGGCCCGAACAATTGGAGATCTCCAGGCCGCGTTCCGCCTGATTTTCGGACAGTTCGAAGTCGGGTGCTCGAGACGGGTCACCGATACTGCGCAGCTGCCGCAGCGCCTGGAGATCCCGCAGATTCAAGCCATCCAGAAAGAGCCTGCCCACGTGTTCCAGCGAGCGAAAACCGTTGAGCGCGTGCCCGACCTCCGCGGTTCCGTGGACCGATAGGCCGCCCTCCACCGTCTGCAAGGAGAGCAGGGGCGCTTCGTCGATGCCCGCGAACAGGTTCAAGGAGAGATTGCCCGCGATGCGTTCGCAGCCTTGTAGGGTATCCAGTTGCGTCTGGTCGACTACGCTGAGCGAGCGCCGCACCACGCCGTCCGCGCCGCACGCTCGTTCCGTCGGGCTGCCGGAACCCGCCGCCACCGGCAGCTCCGGCTGCCACTCGAACGACGGATCCGGGGCTGGCCCGCCTGGGCCGCCTTCTTCCTCGTCTGCCGGAAAATCCTCCGCGGTAAACGGCCGCTCGTCGCCGTCCCGCCCGCGCCGTTCATGCCCGGATTCTCCGCGCCCGCCGCAGCCTGCCACCGCACCCGAGAGCACGAGCAGAGCTAGCCAACCCCGTCCCATTCGCCGAGCTTGACCCAACCTCGCGAGGTGCGCTGCTCCCCACGCGCCAGTGGCTCCTCTCGACGCGCCAGCAGCTCCGAAAGACGAGACTCTCGCCGCCAGCGTCCGTTCGCGGGGTGCGCTTTCAGGTGCCACGCAGGCCTGTAACTTCAGGCCCGCTTTTGGGTCAGCTATTTCTCAGTTTTTCTGTGCTGCCAGCTGGGCTGCCGTACGTAGCCAGCCGCGCACTTCATCGCGCGGCAGCTGATCGAGGCTGGTGAGCTTCAGGTGGCGGCCCGTCTTGCCCTCACCGATCAGGCGCTGGTGCGGGTCGTGGAAGGTGCCCGGGGGCCCCGCGAGGATCAGGTTCACGTGGGATTTGTGCGCGCCCAGGGCGCACATCATCGTGCCGTCGAGCATGTAGAACGGGTTGCCCCATTTGATGGCGGAGGTGGCGCTGGGCACCACTTCTTCCACCAGCCGGCGCAGCTCTTCCAGGATCTCGCGCAGCGGGGCGGGCTGTTTGAGGAAGAAGCCATCGATGGGCGCACCCAGATCGGCGCGCTGCGCGGGGCGCTTCACGGCAGGCTTGGCTGCGCGGGGTGCGGGCTTCACCGCTGGCGTGCGGGCTGTCGTGCGTGTCGCCGCCTTCTTCGCCGGTGCCCGCTTCAGCGCGGCTTTCTTGGCGGGCGCCTTCTTGGCGGGTGCCTTCTTGGCGGGTCGACGTGCGGGTGCCTTCTTCGCGGCAAGCGGGGACGTTTTGCGCTTCACGCCCGGAGCATGCCACGAGGTTGGCCCGCTCGGGAACGGCTCCGTTGCCGGTCGTGGGCTCAGGCCCAGACGCGAGCCGGTGGTTCGATCGAAAGGGCGCGGTCGAAGTTCGGCGCCAGCAGTTGCCGCTCATCGCTGAGCCGCTGTTCGAGCGCCTGGTCCACCCGTTCGAACAGCGCGCGGCCCTCGGGCAAGGGCGGCTCCAGGCAGAGCAAGAACGCCGCCGAGCACACCGTCGAGCTGTGGAAGCTCAGATGTTCCGTGATGGCGTGCCCGAACACGACGACGCGCACGTCCCGCCGCTCCGAGACGTCCAGCGTGCCCTCCCGCTCCGAGCGCAGGCGTGCCGCGCCCTCCGGCGTGGTCACGAGCACCGAGCCGCCCTCGTCAAACAACGTGAGCGCATCCTGTTCGCGCGTGCGCCGGTTCGGCAGCGGCTCGCCCGCGGGGGGCAACCAGCCGAGGAGCGCGCGGTACTGGCGCGCATGCAGGGCGCGTTTGGCGCGCGGAAAGGCCGCCCACGCCAGCACGTTGAGCAGATCATGGTAGCTGGAGCTCACGCACGGCACCTCGCGCTCGAGCGCAATGCGCGCGTCGTAGAGTTGCCGCAGGTCGAGCGCCGGCCGCGCCCGAGCGCGCTTGTGCCGAGGCAGAGGCGGCGCAAAACGGATCGCGGGCAGTTCGGGCGCGCGGGCTTGCCGCTCCTGTTCCACCAGGGCGCCGTACGCCTCCAGGCTGGGCCAGCCCTCGCCCGCCAGTAGCGGTTGGCCCAGCTCGGCCAGGCTGCGCAGCAGCGGGCTGCGCTCCATGAACCCCGCATCCCAGGTTTGGCCTGACTTCGGCACGCGGCCGCACTGTAGCACCGAGCGACCTGCGAGCGGCACTGCGGCGTCCCGTTTCGAGGCCGAGACGGCTTTCGGGGCGCGACCCCGGAGTTGCCGCGATGGATCCTATCCAGCTGGCGAGCACTCCGTGCTACAGGAGGGCGACGCACTCGAAGACCAGGTGAGGGCGGAGGCTGGCTATGAATCTGCGGACCCAATGGCGATACGGCCTCGCCGGCCTGGCGTTCTCGAGTTCGGGCTGCGCCGTGGATGACCGTCAGCCCAGCGTGCGGCCGAGCGAGATGCCCTCGATCAACGGCAGCGGCGGCATGACGGGGGAGGTCCTCATCGCGCAGGGCGGGAGCGCTGGAGCAGTGGGCGGACTCGCTGGCTCGGAAGGCCAGGTCATCAACCCGCTACAGCCGGGCGGGGGCGGTAGCAGCGGCCTACCGTCGGAACCGCTCGAGCCGGGCCAGCTTCCCGGCGGCTACTTCGAGAGCGGCAACTGGCACGGCTACGTGTGGCTGGGCGCGGACACGGAAGGGCTCGCGACCTTTACGCCGCAGAGCTTCGACGACGTGCCGGCGGGAGGCCCGTTCTGTTTTCAGGGCACGGTGGCGGGTGATCCACCGAGTGCAACTTCGCCCGGATTTCGCGGCGGCGCACAACACGGCAGAAGCCATGTTTGAGGTGTCGATAGGAGCACTGGATCCGTCGAAAGTCAGCATCATTCGGCGGGTCACCGGAAACATGTTCGGGCGCGGAGGGGGCGGAGTCGAAATTCTCTACGAGGGGACGATACCTCGAGGTTCATTCACGAGGGTACGCTAGTGCAGAGCGATTCGGTCCAAGCCGACCTGCTGGCCTTGGTGCGTTCGCATCACGGCGATCACGACGGTGGTTATCGGCTTGCAACTGTCTTGTGCGACTACCGGGCCCAGCTGAGCGAGATGGACGCCGAGCAGTGGGACGAAGCCCTTCTCGGCTGGGTGCGGGATGAGGAGCCGTCCTTGTGGGGCGTCGCTCTGGAGGCGCTCTCCAGTAGCGGGGGGAACGCGTCAGCGTCGCGCTATCAGCACTGCTCCGTCAACCGCACTCGAATGTTGAATTTGTAGAGTACCTTGCGCACGCGTTGATTCGTCGCGGTGTTGCCGATGACGCGGTCCGTACCGTGGTTGAAAGGAACGCTGCCCTGATGCGTCCTCTGGGACTGCCCAACCTGGCTGCGCTGATGGTGCTGCTTCCTGACGTGCTCGCAGTCGCTGTGGAATGCATCGTCGCAGCCATGTCGACCGACCGAGACGACTACGTCGAAGCCAACGTCCCTCCGTTCGTCCACAATGCAGCGGATTCAGATTTGGAACTCTTGGTCCAGCTGGTCGAGCAGGTGTTCAACCGCAACCGACAGTTCGGGCTTAGGCTATCTGCGATGGTGCAGGCCTACTTGACCAAGCCGTTTGTTCAAAGGCAACTCGACGCACAAGCGGTGTCCAACGTCCTTGGATCGTTGCGCCGTGTTTCGCTCGCTCGGTGAAGCGTGTCTTGGCCGCCGCGAGCTCGCTCTCATCGCGCGACCGCGCCAGCACTGAGAGATCCCCGCATTCATGGCAGTGCAGCATGTTCGGCAAGTCGATGGATCTACCCGGCGTTGCGGAGCCACTTCGACAAAGTCGGCTGCCCGATCCCGATCTCCTGGGCGAGTCGATTGGCGCTGATCGCCCCCCGGCCCCACCATCCGTTGAACTATCTTCAACTTGAATGCTTCGCTGTACTGAGTCACCTTGCGCGTCGTTTCCCGCCCCCTGCTACGCAGCCCGTTGATCAGATTCTGGCTGATCAAACGGGGTGACAACTATCCTGACGCAGGGGGCGGCGCATTCCAGCGGCCCGCCGCCTGCTGAGCGCACGGTGGGTGCGTCGGCAGCAGCCCTCGAGGTATGCTGCCAGCATGCTCGCGCGTCACGCCCTCGCACGACTCCTCTGCGTCCTCGCGCTGCTCCTGACCGCGAGCGCTCGGACTGACGCGAGCGAGAGCCGAGCGGCGTCTGTCCAGGGCCTCTACGCGACGCACATCGCCGCCACCTCCCCCGGCCGCGCGCCGCGCGCGCCGCGGCGTGCGACGTCGTCGATGCACGCCGCCGCGCAGTGCCCACGAGCGCGCGCGAGCACGGCCTTGGGGGAGGTCGCGCGCCCACAGCTCCCGCCGACGCGCGGTGCCTTGCTCGCGGACGCACGGCGCGAGCGAGGACGCGCGAGTGGGGGCATCACCACCTACGCGCTGATTGCGGATATTCGCGGCAGCGTGCGGCTCGTCGTCAATGCGGCGACGGGCGTAGTTGCGCAGCGCATCGACTATGGGCCGTTTGGCGAGGTCATTGCCGATACGGCGCCGGCCCCCTGCGTCAGGATAGTTGTCACCCCGTCTGGTCAGGGAAGATTGGGGGTCGGGATACTCACTGCCGATGAAGTCGCAAGCTCGCCCCTGCGTCAGGATAGTTGTCACCGTCTGATCAGAGAAGTTCTGATCGCGGGCTTGGCTAGCAGGGGGCGGGAAACTAACCCGCAAAGTGACTCAATGCAGCGAAGCGTTCAAGTCGAAGATGGTCAGCGAATGGTGGGCCCGGCGGAGATCAGCGCCAATCGGCTCGCCCAGGAGATCGGGATCGGGCAGCCGACATTGTCGAAGTGGCTCCGCGATGCCGGCGGTAGAATGCCGGGCGTGAAGTTCGCTTCTCCGCCTCCGCCCCCACGCTCACCACGCCGCTCCGAAGACTGGTCGCCCGAGGGGTTTGGGGGTTGGCGAATCTCTATGGGTATGTTGCGAATGATCTGATCAACCTGGTTGATCTCACCGGCGAGAACCCCATTCTCCTCGGTATCGGCGTAGGCATCGGCATCATGCTCGGTATAGATACGGCCGACAAGATCGGCAACGACATCATGGGGGCTAGCTTGGCGAGCGGGATCGGGGGAGTGTGCCGAGTGGGTGCCCGAGCGTGGGCGGCGCGAGGAGCGGCCGTGGCCGCAAGGGGGGGCGCTCAGGTAGCAAGCGGCGCAGCGCAAGCGGCGAAGTTAGGGCGCCAACTCGCGGCTGAGGAAGTCGCCGGTGGCCACGCCTTCGCGAAGCATGTCGTGCAAGGGGGTCATCCCGGGGGTTCGCACTCCAGCCCAGTTTGCTGAGGTGATCGTATGGCATGCTGGAAAGATGGAGTTGTCGTGATCCGGAATCCAAGTGCCATCGATGGTGGAACGGCATTCGTTCCGAGCAATGGTTTTCAGTATTTTCAGGGACTCCGCTAATGTCGGCTCTACGAGTGCTCGAACCTCAGGATGTCGAAGTCGTGAAGTCATGCTTCGATGCGGCAGTGTCTGGGCCGTTCTTTCCTGAGTGGGAATTTCAGACTCTCTTCGGCCTTTCTCGAGACGACCTACGCCAGGTGGCGGCACAATGGCCGGAGAATTTGTGCGAGCCGATCGCGGAAAATGCTGTCTTCAATACCTTGACGAACCTGTCTGGTTACCCACACGAGCAGGAAGGTGACCTGGCAAGCTTCGGGCTCAGTCTGAAGGCCATAAAGATGGTGCTCGACAAGCTCAGCAATGCACAGGTGCAGCGTGTGGCGCCTTTGTCATGATGGTCAGCATGAGGCCCCGCGTGGGAGCCAGGGGCCCACGCGGGCCGAGCCGCACGGCGCGCAGCCGCCGAGCATCGAGACGGCGCTTGAGGCTAACCCTCCGCTGAGCTGCGGCGGCGCGATACGGTGGGCCGAGCGCCGGCGGTCCCGCAGACAGCGCGCCCCGAGCACGAGTTGGCCGCCCTCTGCTCCAGCGCCGGGCTAGCCGCGGCGATGTCGGGGCGCTCGCGCCAGCGTAGGGACGCTGATGGGGCGTGGCCGAGTCATTCCCCTCGGAAGCGCCCAGCATCGGTGATGAGGTTGTCGGCTGCGTTTCGGCCACCTTCCGAGCGAAAGACGCTGTTTCTGCATCCCGGCACTTGGCTGCGGCGATGGTCGCGCGCGAGGACGGCTCGGCGCAGCGCGAGAGGAATGCTCTGCTTCGCGCGAGCGAGGCGCGGGCGACGGTTGGAGCGACAGGAGCGTTCGCCCCCACGTGGGCGCTGGCCTGACGGTCATCCGCGCATCTGCGCGAGCCGGGACTCTTGCTCGATCCGGCGCGTTCCAGCGGCCCTGCCGCGTGCCGGGCGCACGGAGAGTGCGCCGACGGTAACCTTCGAGGTATGCTGCGACCGATGCTCGCGCGCCACGCCCTCGCACGACTCCTCTGCGTGCTCGCGCTGCTCCTGACCGCGAGCGCTCGGTCTGGCGCGAGCGAGAGCCGCGCGGCACCTGTCCTGGGCCTCTACCCGACGCACATCGCCGCCACCTCCCCCGGCCGCGCGCAGCGCGCGCCGCGGCGTGCGACCTCGTCGATCCACGCCGCCGCTCAGCGCCCACGAGCGCGCGCGAGCACGGCCTTGGGGGAGGTTGCGCGCCCGCAGCTCCCGCCGACGCGCGGTGCCTTGCACGCCGACGCACGGCGCGAGCGAGGACGCGCGAGTGGGGGCATCACCCACTACTCCCTGATTGCAGACCTTTGCGGCAGCGTACGGCTCGTCGTCAACGCATCGACAGGAGTTGTTGCGCAGCGCATCGACTATGGGCCGTTTGGCGAGGTCGTTGCCGATACGGCGCCGGGGTTTCAGCCGTTCGGGTTTCGTGCTGCCGAATGGACCGATACCGGTCGACGCAATTAGGATCGTGGTGGGGCCGTGACTCTAAGGGCAGACGAACAGAGATTAGATGGGCTGTGGGAGTTGCGTGACGGTCATGTCGTGGGCGACGCGGCTTGTGAGCGCATCGAGACGCTGATCACGAAGCACCTCGAGCGAATCACGACAGACGCCTCTGGCTGGGACACGCTCTACCGGGACCCGCAAGACGGTCGATACTGGGAGTTAGTCTACTTGCATAGCGAGATGCACGGCGGTGGACCACCAAGTCTGATCCAAGTCCAGAAGAGCGTGATCAAGGAGAAGTACGGACTGGATCAGGGATGAGCGCTTGTGTGGTGGAGTTGAGTCCCGGATGGCAGCGGGGGGCCCAAGCGGGCCCCCGTGCGTACGAACGGCGCAGTCAAACCGAGACCGCTGTGGAGGTCAATAGAGCCGGCACGTAGCAGATCGAACAAGGCCCGCTCCCCATCGCGGAGATCACACCCCCGAGCGCCGCAGCGTGAACCTCCCCAACCCCGCGCGCAACCACTGCTCGATCGTCGCCTCACGGATCTCCCCTCCTCACCCGGCCGCGCCAGCACAGCCTGCACGTCACCCTCGCGAAAGCCAAGGTTCCTCAACCCCGAGAAGGCCTTGGCTCGCGCATCGAGCTCCCGGGGGGCTCCACCTGACCGTAGTGCGCTGCCGTCCGCGTGCCGGAAGCCAGCGGCCGTCGTCGTGGCGCCCTCGATGACGAACTTACCGCGATGCGCAGCACGGTGGTGCGCGCCGCACAGGGCGATGACGTTTTTGGCTTGATTGCGGCCGCCTTCGGAGCGCAGCGGGAGGTGGTGCACGTCTAGAAGAGGCGCCGTTTCTGCAACCCGGCACTCGGCAGCGGCGATGCCGGCGAGCGAGAACGACTCGGCGTAGTGCGGGAGGAATGCTCTGCTTCGCGCGAGCGAGCGCGCGGGCGCCGCTTGGCGCGAAGGGGACGTTCGCCCCCACGTGGGCGTGGACTGACAGTCATTTGCGCAATCGCGGACTCTTGCGCGATCCGGTGCGTTCCAGCGGCCCCGCCGCCTGCTGACCGCACGGTGGATGCACCGGCGCCAGCACTCGAGGTATGCTGCCAGCATGCTCGCGCGTCACGCCCTCGCACGACTCCTTTGCGTCCTCGCGCTGCTCCTGACCGCGAGCGCTCGGACTGACGCGAGCGAGAGCCGAGCGGCGTCTGTCCAGGGCCTCTACCCGACGCACATCGTGCCTTTGTACGATCCCGATTGATCTGCATCGCGTCACGCAGGACGTTCCAGCCGGCCGTTTCTCGGCCCCGAGTCGTGTCGAGCCGAGCCAGGAGGTGGTATGGAAAGAACTGCGACGGGCCCCGTCAGAGTTCGAGTGCTAGACGTGAACGAGCTATGATGCCCACACCGTCGACTCGCGTGTCCATCTCGCTGAGCGACCCTTGGGAGCTCGGGGAGGCCCTAAGTTGGCAGCCACTACGAGGAGAGGTGCTGTTGGCCGTGAATGACGAGCACGGTGGACACGTACTGATCCGTCTGGATGCCACCCTCACCGAGGGGAGTCGAAGCTATCGCCATGTCGTCGCCTCTCCGCGGCATCGTGGAACTCACGTATCCTCTCTACATTCTGGAACCCCCCTAGACTGCGCCTTGATTGGCATATCAGATGAGCAGGCGATGTCCGACCACGCCTTGGATACCAGCAACTGGAGAGGAGGACTTGCCTTCATTGGGACTGTGACGCCGGCGTAAAGGATCTAGTTCAACGGCGACCGCTCCCCCGAGCGGGGGGTAGTGGACTCTGGAGACCACACGCGAGGTTGTCGGCTGCGCTGCGTCCACCTTCGGAGCGCAACTCGATGTGGTGCAAGTCCAGGCTGTTCCTGTATCCTGGCACACGGCAGCTTCGGTGGTCGCGCGCGAGGACCGCTCGGCGTACTGCGGGAAGGATGGACTACTTTGCGCGAGCTTACGCTCATCAGAAGGTCACAGCCGCAGTCTCCTCGGCGTCAGCCTCTCCAACGCCGCCCTTACCCACTGCTCCGTCGTCGCCCCCGCCAACTCGCCCTCATCGAGCAGCTTCGCCAGCACGGCCCGCACGTCCCCCTCGCGAAAGCCAAGGTTACGCAATCCCGCAAAGGCCTTGGCCCGCGCCTCGAGCGCCTGGGGGTTCTCCACTCGACCGTAGGGGCTGCCGTCCGCGTGTCGGAAGGCCATGGTCGTCGCTGACGTACCCTCGATGACGAGCTCGCCGCGATGAGAAGCGCGATGGTGAGCGCCGCAGAGGGTGATGAGGTTGTCGGCGGCGTTGCGGCCGCCTTCGGAGCGCAACTGGATGTGGTGTACGTCGAGGAAGGCGCTGTTTCTGCATCCCGGCACGCCACAACGGCGATGGTCGCGCGCGAGGACGGCTCGGCGCAGTGCAGGGGGAGTGGTTTGCTGGGCGCGAGGGAGCTCCGGAGCGCTGGTCGGAGTGGCTTCGAGGGGAGCGTCTGTGCCCACGTGGGCGTGGCCCGGACGGGGGCCTTCCTGTGCGCGAGCGCAGACTCTTGCGCCCAGGGGAGTCCGCGGCGCGCCGTCCCGGGCGTGGAGGCGGGCGCCCGTGTGGGCGCTCGTGCTCGGCTCGCTTCCGACCATGGACGCACCGTCGTTGGCTGCTCGCGGCGTGATGCAGCCCAGGCGTTGGCCGTCGCAGTGAGCCATGGCGACGATGTCTGGGCCGATGGACACGAGCTCACCGTTCGATGGCTGCTGGCCTCTCCCGCACTCCTCACAGACGCTGAGCGCGATCTGGTAGCTGGCGCGCCCCTCGTCGCGCGGTCCGCCGAGCACGTGGCGGGCCATCGCCAGTAGGGCCGCGTCGTCATCCAGCGCACCACCCGTGCTGCGCCGCAGCGCGGTGACGGCTTCGCGAAAGAGCGCAAACGTTTCGGGTGCCACTTCGAAGCGGAGCACGTGGCGGCGCTCGGACGACGGGGATGGTGAAGTGGGAGTGTCACCCGGGCTCCTGCCCGCGACCAACCCTTCCAGCTGACGAACGCTCTTGCCGTGTGCGGCCTCGAGCCACTCGCGCTCGGTCTCCGGAGCAGCCACGCGAGTGAGTTCGCGCACGGCGGACCAGTGCAGCGTGCCCTCTGCCAGTGCGCCCGCCAGTGCCGGCAGCTCCTCCAGCGCCTCGGCGACGCGCAGCTTCTCCTGCGTGGAGCGCGGCTTGTAGCCGAAGCAGCGTTCGACGTATTCACTGAAGCTGCCAAAGCCCAGGTGCAAGTGCGCCGCGGCGCGCAACGCTGCCAACAGCCAGCGGCCTTCCTCTGCATCCGCTGCTGCGCGCTCTCGGGCGAGGCGCGAGAGTGCGTGATGCGCCATGATCCATGTGCTTTCCTGCTCGATTGCCGCGAATACCGCTGTCCCCATGCGTCTCGCATAGCACGATGATTTTTGTTCTCCACAGTGGCTCACAGAGCGTCGTTCAGGTCATCACTGGCTGCAAACGCATGCGGAAGCGAGAGAACGCCGTGCAGCGGCGAGTGCGGGCCACGGCGGGGGCACCATACGCGGAGCTGCGGTCGCACGGCACGAATCTGCACGGATCCCGTCAACGACAATCGCAGATCAATGGTGGACATGCGAATTTGGTTCCCGCCCGCCGAGTTGGCTTCCAGGTTGTCGCCGCCCCGGCGCTCACTGAGCCGATTTCAAATCTGCACAGAACAAGCCGCCCAGGCAGCGCTAGCTGCCTGCCAGGGCCGGTACGGGGTGCTGCGGCGCGCCTGATCGAGACGTCGGCTGCGCTCTTTGCGTGGCCCTCACCTGGCCGGCTGCCGCGCGCCGTCCCTAGGGGCAGACGTCCAGCGCCTGCAAGGCCTCCGGGACTTTCCCCGCCTCCCCCGCGCTGCACACCGGCGCAGCGGCGCCGCGCGCTTCTTCTGGCTGGCCACGTTCGAGCAAGATCATGGCGAGCAGGCTGCGCAGTGTGATCTCGAGCTGGCGGTCCTCAAAGTAGTTGTCGAGGATCTCCGTCTCGGCGAGCGCGCTGCGCAGCTCGGCTTCGGCGGCACTCAGCTCCCCCTCGCGCGCCAGCCGCACGCCCAGAAACCAGTACGAGCGTGGGTCTCGCGGGTAGCGAGCCACGAGGTCTGCGGCGGCGTCGAGCAGCTGCTGTTCCGAGCCGGGAAGCTCTACCTCCGGAATCAACAGGTTCGCGTACGATGCGAGCCGCAGGGATTCGGCGCGTGCACCCGGAGCGCTGGCGAGGCCGAACGCCAATGCCACGGCGCCTGCGAGCACGGCGGCGAGCGCTGCGCCGCGGAACCTGGGCAGCGGCTCGGCCGCGCGCCACGTCTTCAACAGCAACCCACCACACAGCGCCCCCATGAGGGCGCCGCCGAGATGGGACGCAACGTCGATCGATTCGCCGCCGCGATGCCACGCCAGCGGGAGCAAGGACGGGAGCAGCATCTGCAGCACCAGGAGATGAATGCGCGTGCGCGGAGCGCCCGCCGGCAGCCGGAACGAGCCCGCGAAGGCCGCCGTCAAGAGCGCCAGGATGGCACCCGACGCGCCCACGGAGACGACATCTGGAGCGTTCCATAGCAGAGACAGAGCGGAGCCCCCCAACGCCCCGAGCACGAACAACCCGAGCAGCCACAGGTGCCCGACCAGACTCTCCAGCAGCATCCCGCCGATGCCGAGCGCCACCAGGTTGAGCGCCAGGTGCACGGCGTCTGCGTGCAAGAATGCCATCGTGAGCAGGCGCTGCCACTCTCCCTGCTCGACCAGCGGCCGCGCCAGCCCGCCGAAGGCGACCAGAGTTTCCAGCGCCGGTCGAAGGAGCCCGCTCCACGGACGCAATCCCCAGGCGAGCTCTGCACTGAACCCAAGCAGCAGCGCGGCGATCAGGGCGCCGGTGGCCCAGGGCGGGGACGCTGGGAGATGCGCGAGCTCGGGCTGGAGCAGCTGTTCGTCCGTCTGGCGCGGTTGCCGAAGCAAGCGCTCCAGGTAGCGACGCCGCAGAAAGCCGGTGAAACCTGCGCTGCTCCAGACGCGCCCTGTGTCGACGTCCACGGCAAAGCACTGCACGCTCACCTTTTGCAGTCCCGGCATCCTCCGGGTGATGCGGCGCAGACGCTGCTGGTCCGCCCCACTAGGCACGCCATGGCCGACCTCTAGCACCTGGATGGCGACCGGCATCTTCGTGCTGTGAACCTTGCCCGTGTAGGTCAGGCAGGCCTTGCCCGCGGCCAGGATCACGTCGAGCGGCAAAGCAAACCCGTCCCGCTCCGTCTGCTCGCGATCGAGCGCGAGCAGCAGCTCAAAGGTCAGCCCGTCCGCGCGGATCAGCGTGACGTCGGCGGCGTCGGAGAGTGCCTGTGCCTCGACGACGGTTCCGAAGCGATAACCATGCTCGGCGCATAACCTTCGCAGCAGGTAGCTCGCCGTGGTGTCTGCCGGTGTGTGGAGCGGACCTCCACTGGGTGCGTCGAGCGCCGCGTTCTCCATGCTCGGCGTATACGTCGAGGCGCGCTCGGAACAACAGCGCCCTCACGCCGAGGCCGTTTGCAGCCCTTCCAGCGTGGGAGGGGAGGCCTCGGTGCTTAGCGGAGGACTCGCCCCTCGGCATGGCGGAGTGTCACCCCAACGCTCGCCGCTGCCGCGCCACCGTGTCCTGCCGATAGAACTGCGCCAGCACCTCGTACAATGCGGGGTGTTCGTCCTGGAGCGCGATCGGCGCATCGAAGAATGCTTCGGTGACGACGGCGAAAAACTCCGCCTCGTCTGTGCTGCCGTAGGGGTCGAGGACGCCCTCCTGCCCCGCGTCGGAGAGCGCTTGCAGGCGCTCGTATTCCGCCTTGCAGACGCTCTCCCAGCGCTCGTACTCTTGCCGGTTCTCGAGCGGCGGCACGCCGTCGACGGAGCCGTCGAGCATGTCGAGTTTGTGGGCGAATTCGTGGTACACCACGTTGTGGCCGAGCTCGGGGTCCCGGCCGCTGCGGCGTACCGCGTCCCAGGTCAGGATCACGGGGCCGCGCTGGTGCGCTTCGCCGAGCAGGGGCAAGAGGGGGTGCACGACGCCGGGCGCTTCGAACATGGGATCTTGCACGCGGCGCGGGATGAACGCCGAGGGGTAGACCAGGATCGTCTCGACGTTGTGATAGAGCACGTGCTCCAGGTTCAAGACCAAGAGGCAGGCCTGGCCGGCGATGCTGACCTTGATCTCGTCGGTCAGCGTGAGGCCGTTGCAGCCCTCCCAGTGCTTCTCGGCGATGAAGATCTGCACGAGCTCGCTCAAGCGCCGGCGCTCGTCCGCGTCGAGGACGCGGAAGTGGGACATGTTGCGCTCGAGCAGGCGCGTCCACTGCTCGGGAAAGGGAGTTTCCAGGATGCGCTTGCGGCGCCGCGCGTCGAGCCAGTCGAAGATCACGAGGGCGAGAGTACTCGGGCGCCGGCTTCGCCGGAAGTGGCCTACACCCGGCCGCGCTGCAGTCCGCGAGCTGGTTCTGCCCAGGTTTCTGCGGGGGGTCGGCGCGGGGCGGGGCGCGGAAAGGAACTGATTGCTACTTTTTTGGCGTGGCGGTAGCTCTCGGCGGAGGATGGCGAAGGTGGCTGGTCCTGGGTTGATGATCGCGCCATCAACCCTGGCGCTCGCCGGGCTCTGGAGCCTCCCGAGCTCCGCCCAGGAGCGCTCCGTGACACCGGCACCGGCACCGGCATCCCCCGCAGCACCGGCGCCGATCGACCGCTTCACGCTGGTCGGTCACAGCGAGACCTACCTTCGGCTGTACCAGCGCGCGCTGTTGCCGGGTCAAAACGGCGCCGCGGTCCCGACGGAGACGGCCGTGCCCCTCGTTTCATACCTGCTCGCCAACGCGCGCGACGTGGATGCCCCCTGGCAGAAGGACGCGATCCAGTTGGAGTTTGCCGCCTGGGCTCGCGTCTGGCCGACCAGCACCAGCCTGGAGCGCCCCTTCGACGGCGACGTGCAGACGGCCAGTGTCCGCTTGCAGGCGGGGCCCGCCTGGGCAGCGCTGGGGCGGCAGCAGATGGCGGGCGGCGCCGCGCGCTTCGTGCGTTTCGACGGCATCCGACTGGGTGCAGCGCATCTCGGCCTTTTCGTCGAGGGCTATGCAGGCTTCACGGTATTGCCGCGCTGGAACGAGCAGCCCGGCTACCATCAGCTGGGGGACGCCGAGGACGAGCTCCTGGTGAACCCACCACCCGCGGCGCAGCGCGGGGACCAGTGGCTGGCGGGGGCGCGCACCGGCTATGCCAGCCTGCCGCTGAGCGCCAGCCTCTCCTATCACGAACAGCGCCGGGACGCAGAGCTCGACCGGCGCAGTCTCGGTGTGGACGTCGCGACACGCGCCTTCGGCATGGCGTCGCTCGGCGGCACGGCCTTGCTCGATCTCGACAGCACACGCTTTGCCGATGCCCGGTTTTGGGTAGACGCGGCGCCCCATCCCCTGATCGACGTCGGCGTCGAGCTGCTGCACGCGGAGCCGGCCTTGCTTCTGTCGCGCCAATCGGTGCTCTCCGTGTTCAGCACCGATGGGTACGACGAACTGGGCGGTACCTTGCGCGTGCGCGCGCGGCGCTGGCTGCGTTTCGAGGCCAACGGCTACCTGGATCTGTACGACGGCGGGGACCCGGGCGCGCGCGGGCAGCTCGCCGCACGCCTGAGCTTTGACGAGCGGTACCCGACGCTGGTGCGCGTCGCCTACTCGCGCGTGGACGCACCGGACAACGGCTATCACGGGCTGCGCGCGTCGTTCAGCCGCCAGCTCTCCAAGAGCCTGGGCTCCACGCTGGAGGCGTACGGCTACTTCTACGATACGCCCGTCGCCGGCATCTCCAGCTCCTTCCTGGGCGCGGGCACGCTCTCGTATCGGGTTCAGGAGCCGTTCGAAGTGCTGTGGAGCGCTTCTCTCGCGCGCTCGCCGTATGCCGAGCTGGATGCGCAGACGATGCTGCGCGCCAGCTACCGCTTCGATGCGTCCCCTCGTACGAGGCAGCAATGAACGTGTCCAGACGGCCTCCTGAGCCGCAACCCCATCTACACGCCGCCTGGGTCCCTCCGCTTCTGCTCTGGCTGGCGCTCTTGGTGGCGGTCGTGCTCGCCTGCCGCGCGGGGGATACGCCCACGCGCTTCCCCCATCAGCTGCACCTGGCGGGGATCGCGTGCGGCAAGCCCGGGCAGCCCGCGTGCCTGAGCTGCGCGACCTGTCACAAGGTGTCCGAACAGGACGCCGTGCACCGCTTGCCGGAGGCTGCGGTCTGCGACAGCTGCCACCAGGACGCGCACCGGATGCGCGGCGTGCTCGAATTTGCGCGCGAGCGAAAGCACAGTGACGTCCAGATCGATCATGATCGCCATCTGGCGCTCGACGGCATTCAAGGCCAATGCGTGCCCTGCCACGCCGGCGTGGTGGACGCGGCGCGGCCGCCGCTGCCGCCGATGAGCCAGTGCTTCACCTGCCATGAGCACGAGACCCAGTGGGCCCAGGGGCAATGCACGCCGTGCCACGACGCGCGCGAGTTGACCCAGACGCTGCCCGAGACCTTCTTGCGGCATGATGAAGCCTTTCTGCGTCACCACGGTGATCTGATGGCGGATCAGCAGCAGGCGGCGTTGTGCCGCTCCTGCCATACCGAGTCGCAGTGCCAGGCCTGTCACGACCTGACCCAGGATCTCAGCGTGGAGGTGCGGCGGCCCGAGCTGATCGAGTCTGGTCAGGTGCATCGCGGCGACTTTCTGGTGCGCCACGCCATGGAGGCAAGCTCGGAGCCGGCGCGCTGCCTCTCCTGCCACACGGTGGAGACCTGCAATGCCTGTCACGCCGCGCGCGGCGTGAGCGCCAACCTGAGCGATCCGACCAACCCCCATCCGCCCGAGTGGATTGGCACCAACACGGCGTCCAGTAACTTCCACGGCTTTGCCGCGCGCCGCGACATTCTGTCCTGCGCGGGCTGCCACGAGGCGGGGCCGGCGACGAACTGCATTCGTTGCCACCAGGTCGGCGGCTACGGAGGCAACCCTCACCCCAACGGCTGGAAGAGCGTGCGCTCGACTGGTGACGCGATGTGCCGATATTGCCATGGCTGAGCCCAGTCCAGAGCGCCGCCGAGCGCCCGCGCCTCGAGCCCCCACGCCACGCGCGTCGCTGTCGATCGGCCTGGCCTGCGCGGGTGCGGCGCTCGCGGCGCTGCTGCCTCCTGCCTGTCTCGAGCGGCGCGACGTCACCGCGCTGGACCCGGACGTCGCGCGTTGCACGAGCTGCCATGGGGATTCGGGCCGCGATGGCGACTACCTGCTGCGCTCGGCGCCGCCGTACGATCTCTCGCAGCAGACGCTGCCCGGATACCCGGGCGTCGGGGCGCACCAGATCCACTTGACCGCGAGCTCGACGCACGCGAGCCTGCCCTGTAACGAATGCCATGTCGTCCCCGAGAGCGTGGACGCGCCCGGGCACGCGGACGATGCCGCGCCCGGGGATGTCACGTTCGGCGCTCTCGCTCAGCAAGGCGGGCACAACCCCGCGTACGATGCGGAGACGCGCAGCTGCACGGACAGCTACTGCCACCGCGCGGCCTGGCCCGTCTGGACCGAGCCCCGCGACAGCGCCGAGGCCTGCGGCAGCTGCCACGGCCTGCCGCCGCCGGCTCCTCACCCCCAGGACGAGCAGTGCTCCGCCTGTCACGGGGAGATCATCGATGCCGAGCGGCAATTCATCCTGCCCGAGCGGCACGTGGACGGCGTGATCGACTACACCGCGGGCGACTGCCAATCCTGTCACGGCAGCGCGGACAACGCCGCGCCGCCGCTCGACACCGCGGGCAATACCGAGGTCACGGCGCTCGGCGTCGGGGCACACCAGGTGCATCTGAGCGGTGGAGCTCACGGCCGCCCGCTCGAGTGCAGCGAGTGCCATCGCGTGCCGCAGGACGTCGCAGAGCCCACCCACATCGACGGCGCACCGGCAGAGGTGACGTTTACCGGCGTCGCGCTGGCGCTGAACCACAGCCCGCACTGGGATGCCGCGCCGGCGACGTGCAGCGGCAGCTGGTGCCACACGCCGTCTCCCGGGGACGCGCATGGCTCTCCGGTGTGGAACGGGGAGCAAGCCCTCGATTGCAGCTCTTGCCATGGCCTACCGCCCGCGCTGCCGCATCCGCAGGTGGCGGATTGCTCGGTGTGCCACGGCGCGGTGGTCGCTGCCGACGACCGCAGCATCATCGACAAGGACCGGCATGTGGACGGCGTCGTGCAGGTCTCGCTGGATGCCGCCTGCAACGCCTGCCACGGCGGCACCAATGCTGCGCCGCCCCGCGACCTGTTGGGCAATGACGCCACCAGCTTCGCCGGTGTGGGCGCACACCAGACGCACGTCCTCGGCACGGCGCGCTCGCGGCCCGTGCCCTGCAATGAATGCCACCTCGTGCCTGCGGCGCTGCTCGCCCCGGGACACATGGACAGTGCCGCGCCGGCAGAGCTCGTGTTCTCGGGGGTTGCGCTCGGCAACGGCGCGGCGCCGCACTACGAACAGGGCAGTTGCAGTGCCACGAGCTGCCACGGTGACGTGTTCCCCGAGGGCCGCCCCTCCGGCGGCAACCACACCGTGCCGGTCTGGACGGCGGTCGACGGTACGCAGGCGGCCTGCGGCACCTGCCATGGCCTACCGCCGCCGCCCCCGCATCCCAACCCCACCTTTCCGTGTCACCAGTGCCACGCCAATCTGGGCGCGGACGACGTCACCTTCGTACGCCCCGACTTGCACGTGGACGGCATCGTGACCTTTCAGCTCGAATAGGCAACGGGCTCGCGCGCGGCAAGGGGGGCGACAGTGCTACGCCCGCGTGGCGCTCCAGGGAGGGGGTGGGCGTCGCCAGAGTAGTAAGGACCCTTACTAACACTGCAAGCTCGGAGAGCGTCGCCGCGGGGGACTCCTTCCACGCGCACGCGCACGCGCACTCCCGCCCCGTCGCCACGCTCGCGTCCGTCAGCGCGTCGGCGTGAACAGGTGGCAGTTGGCGCAGCGGCCCTGCGGGAAATGGTCGGCGCGGTCCTGGTGGCAGCTGAGGCAGGTGTCGCGGGTTTCGGCTTTGTGTTCGTCGTGTGGGGAGTGGCAGCTGGTGCAGGCCTGATGTTTGCTCTGCTTGTGCAGCCCGGGCAGCTGCGCGAGCTCGTGGCAACTCGTGCACGTGGGCGGCTGCGCGGGCCCGTCGGGGCCGTGGGGTCGATGGCAGGTGAGGCAACCGGTGCTGACTTCTTGGCCGTGAGGGCTGGCGGCTTCCGCCGCGTGGCAGTCGCTGCAGGCCTTGCGTGCGGCGGAGCCGGCGTGAGGCTCATGGCAGCCGGTGCACGCCTGGTGTCCGCGCGGCGCCGTCTGGCTTTCCTGCGCGTGGCAGCTGCTGCACGCGGCCGCTTGCGCGCCCGAATGGGGTTCGTGGCACTCGTTGCAGCGCGCGTGCCCTGCGTTCACGTGCTCGCGTTCCGTGCGGTGGCACGTCTCGCAACCCACCTCGAGCTCCTCGGGGTGGTGGGGCAAGCCCTTGTGGCAGCCGGTGCACGCGGCATGCCCGGTGTTGGTGGAGACCTGTTGCACGCGCGCCGCGTGGCACGCGGTGCAGGTGGCCAGGTTCGCAGGCTCGAGCGCGAAGTGGTGCGGCTGGTGGCAACCGGTGCACGCCACCTGCGCGTGCTGGCCATGCTCTGCCCCGATGCTCTGATGGCAGGACGTACACGACTCTGCGATCAGCTGGGCCTGCGCCGGCTCGGGATGCGGGTCGTGGCAGCCGACGCAACCCGTGCCGCGCCCGGGGTGATCGGAGTGGACCTTGGCATGGCAGCTCGAGCAGGCGGCCTCCGGCGCTGCTTTCACATCGTGCGGCTGGTGGCAGCTCGCACAATCGTTGTGAGCGCGGACGCGCGGCCCGCCGAGCACGCGCACGTCCTCGTGGCAGGAACGGCAGGGCAACGCGGCCTGCTGCTCGAACTCATGCGGGCGATGGCAGCTCGTGCATTGTGCATGCCCGCCCGCGAAAATCGCGCTGGCAGGCACGAGCGGTTCGTGCGTGGTGTGGCAGGGGACGCACGAGTCGAGCGCCGCCGTGGCGGGCGCGTGCTGCTGCGCATGGCAGGTCTGGCAGGTCTCGTTGGGGCTCTTGCCCTGTGCGGCATGCGAGGTGTGGACGTTCTGGTGGCAGTCGGAACAGGGCGCCGAGCGAGGTGTGGCGTCTCGATGTGGCCGATGGCAGGTCAGGCAATCCTGGGTGGCGTGGGCCCGCACGCTCGGCGCTCCAGCGGTGTGCTCCGGGCTGGCCGCCTCGAGCCCGTGGCAGCGCTTGCAATCGCTCGGCGCATACGCCGGGATCTCGGGCGGCAAGCGTACGCCGGCGTCATTGGGGGTCGCCGGTGTCGTGGGCAACGAGCGAGCGGCGTCGTAGGCGGCTCCCTCCAACTTGAAGGCATGACACAAAGTGCAGTCCGCCGGCGCGTTCGCTCCGAAGCGGCGCTCCGCCTCGGCGCTGGCGTGTTCGATCTGGGCTTGCTGCTCGTGGCAGGCCGCGCAGCGCTCTGGCGAGACCGGCCCCATCTGATCTTCGGACATGGCGTGGCACTTCGCACACGCGATCTCGTGCTCGAGCACGTGCGCGTGGTGCCCGCTGACGGCGCGCGCCACGCTCCAGCTCTGCTGAACGTTGATGCCTTGGCCCCACTTGCCCGCGCTCGGCGTGCCCGGGCTCGGCTTACCCGGGCGGGGAGCGTCCCCTTGCGCGCAGGCGGCGGCGATGGCGATGAGCACGGCGGTAACCAATACCCAGACGGAAACAGCCCGCTCCTTCGCCACCGCGCCGCAGTGTAGCCGGGAATCGGTCGCTGACGTTTCCTTCCCTGTCATGGATGCGCCGCCGGCGTCTGCTTCCGGAAGGGCGCCGTTGTCCCCGCTGGCCCTGTTTCTAGCGACGCTGTAGCGCGGGCAGAGCCTCTCGGGGTGTGGGATTAGCCGTGGCCCTTGCAGCGCCCCGGGCGAACCTCAATGATACGGATCCTTTGCCTCACGCTGGCTCCTGGCTCGGTTATCTGGCGCTCGGCAGCGCTCTCATCGCGGCCGCCATCCTGTTGCATTTTCTGATCAAGAAGCCGCCGCTCGATCTGCGCGCCAAGCTCATGCTCCTGTTGGGCCTGGGCGTCTTCCCCCTGGTGGCCGCCGCTACCTCCACGGTGGCCGGCATGGAGCGCACGACTCACCGCGAGTTCTGCGGCTCTTGCCACGTGATGGACGAGCACTTCCAGAACGCGACCGATCCCAATTCCCAGTCGCTGGCGGCGCGCCACACGCGCAACCCGTTTTTTGGCGGGGAGAGCTGCTACGTCTGCCACGCCGACTACGGCATGTACGGCTACGCGCTCACCAAGCTCGGCGGCATGGGGCACGTCTATCACTATTACCTCGGTGGCTATCGCGAGATGAGCGCCGAAGAGGCGCGGCACTCGATCCACCTGGCCAAGCCGTACGACAATCAGAACTGCCGTCAGTGCCACACCGCAACCGCTCGCATGTGGCGCGACGTACCGGAGCACACGGCGCTCCAGGCCGAGCTCGCCGATAACCGGGTCAGCTGCGCCAGCGCCGGCTGCCATGGCTTTGCGCACCCCTTCACCAAGAACGAACACGCTGCCGCTGACGCTGCATTTTCGTTGGACGAGCTCGCGGCGGGAGCTGGGCCGTGAGCCTCCTGTCTTCGCTGCGGGCGCTGCTGATCCGGCGTTTGCGGGCGCGCTCCGTGCTGAGCCTGGTGCGCATGGCGTGCTGGGCCGCGCTGCTCGGGCTCGGGTTCCTCACGGTATCGATTCTCAATCCCAGGCCGCTCAGCGTGATCTTTGCCATGGGCCTCGGGCATGTCATCGGCGGCTTTGCGCTGCTGTGTTATCTGCTCGCCATCGCCCTGGACAGCGTGCGCGGCGGCGCAGACCCGACGCGCCCCGGCAAGGTGAACGACGGCGCGGAGCAGCCGCGCGGCACGGCTTCCTCCTGAGGAAGCTCTGGGCGTGGGCCCCCGCAGATCCCGCCTGCGTTTTCCAACGCGGGCGTAGCGCGCCGCCCTTCTACTCGTTGACGGCCTGCGCCTGTTGCACGAATATCGCGGCAGATTCCCTGCTTTGGAGCGATCGAGAGGAACCATGAGAGGCTACTGGGTAGCGGCTGCCGTACTGACCGCGTGTGGTGTCTGGGCGTGCACGGGGGAAGATGGCCAACCCGGTGCGATGGGGCCGCCTGGTGCCAAGGGCGCGGAGGGGGAGCCGGGGCCCGAAGGGGAGCCCGGGCCCGAAGGTCCTGCCGGCGCTACGGGGCCGGAGGGTGACCAGGGTCCGCCCGGCGCGACAGGTCCGCAGGGTCCACCCGGCACCGGCGCGGATGGGACTGGGTTGTTGACCGTGGGCTGCCTGCAGCCGTGTCACACCTTCTCCGGCATCGTCGATCAGTGGCGGACGAGCCGTCACTACGCAACGTACATCGACAACCTCGGCGACGACGAAAACACGAGCTGGACGGGCGCCAAGGACTGCGGCAACTGCCACGCGGAGGACGGCGTCGAGCTCCGGCGCGCACGGGACGTGACCTACAGCGGGACCGTGCCTCCGGTCGAGCTGACGAATGGGCAGCTCAACTACCTCAACTCCACCAACCAACAGATCAGCTCCGTCGTGTACGCGGGGCAGACGACCGTCGCCGCCGTCAGCTGCAGCGCTTGCCACGATGATTCGCCCGCGAACGATCCGCACCTCACGGGCGTCAATTACGTCGCCGGCGCGTTCCCGCTACGAGTGCCCACGGGGGCGGGGGAGTACGCCGTGATCGAACGCAGCTCCGCGGTGGGCGCGTCGGACGGCACGCGCAGCCGTGAATATGGCGTCGGCAATGCCTGCATCTGGTGCCACAAGTCGCGCAAGGACGTGACCAACTACATCCTCGCCAGCAACAACGTCACCAGCACGAGCTGGGGCCCTCACCTCGGGCCCGCTGCAGACGTCTACACGGGCGAGGGTTGCTACGAGTTTGCCGGCAAGAACTACGGCAACTCGTCGCATACCAATCTGCAGACCGGCTGCGTGCAGTGCCACATGCCCCCGGTCGCAGGCAACATGGGCATCGGCGATCACTCGTTTTATCCCCAGCTCTCGGCCTGCCAGAACTGCCACGCGGGTGCGGAGAGCTTCGACATCCTCGGTGGCCAGACGCAGGTCTCGAGCATGTTGCAGCGCCTGCGCGTCGCCTTGAATGACGAGGGCCTGCTCACGCGGGACGGCACCACCCCGCTCGACAACGAGCTCACCGACACCGATTTCGCCGCGGACAACGCGCTGCCGCAGACGGACCCGGTGCTGGAGGCGCTGGCGGGGCCCCTGTACAACTACTTCGTGCTCGCCCGCGGTGGCGCGCTCGGCGTGCACAACCCGAACTACGTGCAGCAAGTGCTGTACGACTCGATCGAGGGCGTCGGCGGAGATCTCTCGGGGCTGACGCGGCCACCGTGAGCTGACGCCCCGGAGCTGCCGCGCGGGCAGCGGGCAACGTTCGGCGGCGTGCACGGCGCGGGGGTACGGCGCTGGGGCACGGCGGGTACGCTCGCGCACCGACGACGTCGCGACCCACGGTGGGGCGTTGGATGGGCCGGGCCTCCAGCGCGCGTCGCCGTGCGGCCCCTCGGGGCTCCGTTCGTCGCCTCGGCGCCCGTGGTTCACCCCGGGCGGCAGGCACGGGCCAGGCGCGTTGACAGCCCCGCGGGTGGGGGCTACCCTAGTTGATAACAATCCTCAGTATTGTTATTGACAAGGATTGCCGTCGGGAGCCGAGCCGTGAACCAGAGCACTTTCCACGCCCCAGTTTCGAGCATGAGGTGGGCCTCGGCCGCGATGTGCTGGGGGGCTGTGGCCTGTGGAGCGTTGGCCTGCGGCGGGGAGGACAGCACGACCGTCGACCCGAGTCTCGGGCAGGAGACACGGCCCGCGCAGGCGGGCTCCGGGCCAGGCGCGGCTGAGGGCGCGGGTAGCGGCGCCGTGGACCCCGAGCCACCGGTGGCGGCGCCGCCGAGCGCGGGCACCCCGATCGAGAGTGAACACACCCGCACCGTGCCGGCGAGCGACGGCAGCTTCGCGAGCCAGGTCGACGCGACCAGCATGATGGACTGGGTGTATTTCAGTCTGCAGTCGCAGCGCGAGGTGACCCCTGCCGATCCCGGGCAATCGCAGGAGTGGGACGTCGGCTTTCAACGCTCCAACGTCAAGATCAACGGCGGCGTCAGCGGTGCCGGCGGTGTGTCGGTGAGCGCGCTGAGCGCGCCGTTCGACGACGTCGTGGCGCCGCCCGCGGACGGTTATCTCGAGGACGCCGAGGATGCGGACATGGACGGCAGCCCGGACTATGCGTTTGCCGCGGGCGATGGCTGGTACGAGTACGATCCCGCGTCGCACACGCTGAGCGCGCGCGACACCGTGTTCGTGGTGAAGACCGCCGGCGGCGCCTTCAAGCTGCAGTTCTCGAACTACTATGACGCGGCGGGCACACCGGCGATGCCGCAGTTTCGCTGGGCCCCCCTCGGCGGTTCCTGAGGCGCCGCTGCCGGGGCGGCGGACGGCGATTGTTGCATGGCAAAGGCGGCACTGCCGAGTCTCGCAGCCTCGCTGCTGTTGCATGGGGCGCTGTCGCT
>Ga0315912_10001547_pt1 | contig 27648 bp, 24 predicted proteins | sample VfabasoilMG_FD_204469 | JGI IMG/M metagenome (GOLD analysis project Ga0315912, IMG submission 204469) | Garden soil microbial communities collected in Santa Monica, California, United States - V. faba soil | ecosystem: Environmental > Terrestrial > Soil > Garden | place: USA: California...
TGGTTTCACGTTCACTCTAGCCAGCCGAGCGGTAGGAGCAGTGAGTTTCTTGAAGCGCCGCATATAGTAATCGAACGCGGAAAGGCTCATCCCACGAATCTCGCAAAACTCCCGCCGAATGATCGCCTCACGTGCCCGCCACCAACTCCCTGATCGTGTCTCCCGTCAATCGATGCGGTTGTCTCATCCCGCTATCTCATTAGCTTTTCTTAGATGGATCAACAGGGTTTGCTCGTAAGCTTACACAGCGACGATTGGCGTTACATATACATTCCGCCGTTGACGTCCACCACAGTTCCTGTAATGTAACTGGCGTCGTCGCTGGCGAGGAAACGCACGGCTGCTGCGATGTCTTGACCGGACCCTAAACGCTTCAACGGAATCCTTCCCATCAGCGTTTGCTTGAGTTCTTCTGAGAGAACTGATGTCATGTCCGTCTCAATGAAGCCAGGGCAAACGGCGTTGACGGTGATGTTGCGGCTAGCCATTTCCAGCGCCAGCGCTTTTGTGAGTCCGATGAGTCCTGCTTTGGAAGCAACGTAGTTTGCCTGCCCCGCGTTGCCCATTTCTCCAACAACGGAGCTGATGTTCACGATGCGGCCCCATCGGGCTTTCATCATTCCCTGGAGCACCTGTTGTGTGCAAAGAAACGCGCCGGTGAGGTTGGTCTGGAGCACAATGTCCCAGTCTTCCTTTTTCATGCGGAGGGCGAGATTGTCTTTGGTCACTCCGGCGTTGTTGACCAGGATGTCGATAGTGGCAAAATCCTTGGACGCTTTTGCGAAAGCTTCTTTGATGGAATCGGATGAGGCAAGGTCAATCTCAACAACAAAGGCTTCCCCGTTTGCATCTCTAATCTCAGTGGCGACCTCTTCGAGTTTCTCGCGATTTCTAGCAGCGAGCACAACTTTGTTGCCGACTTTGGCGAGTTCTAATGCACAAGCGCGGCCAATGCCGCGACTGGCTCCGGTGATGAATGCTGTTCTGTTGGTCATTGTGAATAGACCAATATGGCATAACGTTGGCTAGAAGAGGGCCGACATAGAAATCCCTGCGGCTCGAAGAAATGCCTCAGCGTCTCCGAGAGCTTCGAATGTGACTGCATCCATGTACCGCTACTAGCCTAGGCTAGCTACATGCGGTACAACATCCAATAGACCACGACGCCGGTTACGCTGACATAGAGCCAGATCGGCAGTGTCCACTTGGCGTACTTGCGGTGTTGGGCGAATCTTCCCATCCAGGCGTGGCGAAGGGTAACGATAGCTAGCATGGGAACGGCTGCCGCGAGAATTGTGTGTGTCAGCAGAATGAGCAAGTAGACGGTACGAATGGTGCCGGTCTTTGCAAATGGAACCGAGCCTTTTTGCGAATGATAGATTAGATAGCTGGTCAGGAATGCAATGGATACAAAGAACGCTGCGGTCATCACCTTGCGGTGGGCCTCGCGATTTCCTTGCTTGATAAGTACGAAGCCCACAATCAGAAGTATTGCGGCGGTCGAGTTCAGAATGGCGTTTAGGCCGGGAAGGTCGGAAATATTCAAGATCCTGTCTCCTCGCTCAAACTCCCGGCATCCTTGGCAATGGCGGCGGGTCGGAAGTTATCGGTTGTTTCGTAGTATTTTCGAATTTTTCCCTGGCGGTCTACGATGACGAACCTTGTGCTGTGATCGATTTGATCGGTTACACGGCTGAGCTGGAACGCGTCGTAGCTCAGCTTGTTCAGATCCTCTGGGGTTCCTGTGAGGAAGAACCAGCGTCCGGCCTTGGCTCCGTAGTATTTGGCATAGCCTGCGAGGCGCTCCGGTGTATCCGTTTTGGGATCGACCGTGAAGGAAACGATTCGGACGTCGGGCAGGGATTCAATCGCTTGCTGTACCTGGCTCATTTGTGAGCTCATTCTCGGGCATGGGCCTGAACAAGAGGTGAAAATAAAATTTGCGATCCAGACTTTTCCTTTCAGTTGGAGGGCGCTGTCAAAAGGCTTTCCGTTTTGATCGGTGAGGGTAAAGTCCGCCACGGTCTTGAAAGAGCCCAGCGGGATACGCGGTTGGGAACACGCACTCAAAACAATTGCGAGAACGAATAGAGCGGGGAACTTCAAGCTTCGCTCCTAGATGCCGTCTTGCTCGCCGATGCGGTGGAGGCTGCCCAGACAAGCAGACCGCAGGCTACTGTCACCGCGATGCTAATCCCAAGGCTCGGCGAACCATCGTTCAGGTCCGGTTGGAGCAATTTTTTTACGGCTGACAGAGCGTACATCATTGGATTTGCTCTCATGAGCCACTGCATCCATCCATGAGCTCCGCTGATGGGGAACAACGCGCCGGAGACCATCCAGAGTGGAAACAAGACCAAGTTCATGATGGCGTGAAAGCCTTGCGTAGTTTCCGTTCGCCAGGCGAAATAGAATCCGATGGACGTGAATGTGAAGGCGATGGCAAATAAGACCAGCAACAATTCCACAAGACGCAAGGGCGTTACGGAAAAGCCGGTGAGAGGGAGAAACAACAATAGGGCGGCGGTCTGGAGCCAGGCCAGGATGCTTGATCCCAGAACTTTCCCCATGACCATTGAGGATCTTGGTGCTGGCGATACCATCATCGATAACAAGAAACCTTCGCGTCGGTCTTCGATCAAGGAGATCATGGAAAAGATCGCGGAGAACATCACATTGAGAGTGAGAGAGCCGGGGAAATAGAAGCCGAGATTGCCGAAGCCGGAGCCAACCACCAGCCAGAAAATGAGTGGTGTTCCCAGAAATCCAAGTACGCGTGTGCGTTCGCGCCAGAAGCGTATGAGGTCACGCTTGCAGAGAGCTTTGACGGCAAGAGCGTACGAAGGGTTTGCGGGCAGACTTTGTGCGGTGCGAGCGGGCAAGACGGTAGCACTCATTCGAACGACTCTCCTGTTTCCCTTAAGAATACGTCTTCCAGCGATGGTTTATGAAGCGAGATGGAATCGATTGCTCCGGGGAACGCTTCGATCACCTCTGTGATAAAGCGATGGCCATTGGCGATTTCGACGCGGATGCGTCGGTCTGAGAGTTGAGCCTTCACTTTGAATTTTTCTTCGATCTTTGCTGTCAGGCCATTTACGTCGGCTGGTTCAATGACTACGACGTCTCCGCCGAAGCGTTTTTTTAGCTCGGATGGTGTTCCTTCTGCGACGGCTTTGCCTTTGTGGAGCACGAGTAAGCGGTCACAGCGGTCGGCCTCTTCCAGAATGTGAGTGGTGATGAGGATGGTCGCGCCACGTGAGCGCAGATCTTCAAAATACTGACTGAGTTCACGGCGTGCACCGGGGTCGAGCCCTGTAGAAGGCTCGTCCATGAGAACTACTTCCGGGTCATGAATCAGCGCTTTGGCAATTTCCACTCTTCTCTTGAGACCACCGGAGAGGTTGCCTACGATTTCGTCGCGACGGTCCGTGATGTTGACGCGGCTCATCACGTCATCGATACGCCGCTTGAGTTCGGCACCGGAAAATCCGAATAGATTACCCTGGGCATTCAGGTTCTCACCTACTGTGATTTTTTTATCCAGACTTTGTGTCTGGAACACAACACCAATTCTGCGGCGAACCTCCTGCGGTTGGTCGCCGACATCGAAGCCCGCGATAGATGCCGAGCCCGAGGTGGGGCGCATCATTGTCGTGAGGATGCGAAAGAGTGTGGACTTTCCGCCGCCATTGGGTCCCAACAGTCCGTAGATCTGACCCCGCTCGACATTGAGGTTTAGGGAATCTAAAGCGAGACGGTCGCCATAACGGTGGGTCAGGTTAGTAGTGGCAACGATCATGAATAGCTGTGAAGTGACAAATTTCAGGTTAGCAGGTTGCCCGAGTAAGTGGCCTGATCCGAAGTCGTGATATATTGGTAAAGAGTTTCAAGAGAGATCGTTCTGGCGGGTACATGATCGTCTACGCAGTTACATTTATTCACATTGTTGTTTGTCTGTTCCTGATTATCGTCGTGCTGCTGCAAAGCGGCAAGGCGGCTGACTTGGCGGGAGCCTTCGGGGGAATGGGTTCACAGACGGCATTCGGACCCCGAGGGGCCGCAACGGTCTTGTCGAAAGCAACCACGACATCTGCTGTACTGTTCATGGTGACTTCCATCACACTATCGATCTTTGCAACACGAGGATCAAATGGGGGCGGGGCAGGCGTATTGGACAAGGTGAAGGTCACGCCACCGGCCAATCAGGTTCGTCCGCCAGCGGCACCGGCACCTGGCACTCCAAGCGTCCAGTTCGGACCTGAAGGAACCAACCCGACTCCTGTGCCACTGCCGGCGGATGTGCTGAAACAGTTGGAAGACCAAAAGAAGGCGGCTGAAGCTCAGCAGAAGAAATAACCAGAGTTCATCCAACCACTGCGGAGGTGGCGGAATTGGCAGACGCACTAGCTTGAGGTGCTAGCGGGAGCAATCTCGTGGGGGTTCAAGTCCCCCTCTCCGCACCATTTTTAATGAATAACTTACGGTCATCCTCAGTGGGTGGCCGTAAGCGTTTCTTGGGTGGTTCCTTGTTTTTGTCCACGGAGAGATTCTTTGGGTCTTCCAATGGGAGGCAACCGGCCCGCGTCGATCATGTCTCGTTGACGATGTTGTAATATTAAAAGCAGCGCTGTCTTGGTCTCCTGAAATGCGCATCGTAACTTCCTCAGGAGTACCTGCGCGAACCATGCTCCTTGATATCTGTTCTGCGAAGAGTGTGGAAGAATCTTTTCCGGCACTCCGGCCCCACTTCGTTGCGAACCGCCAAGCAGCAGTAAAACCCCTTATCGGAATTCCGGCGCGGGTGAAAGCGAAATCAACTCTATGCTAGTTCGTTTCCCGCTGGAATGGAGAATACCGTAGCCATTCGTCGTGTGTCATCTAGCGCATCGCCTGTTTTGGCTTCTTCGCCAATTGCTGATCTAGCACCCTGAGGAGCGCTTCAACATCCTCCCGGCTAAGATTCCATTGGGGGGCGTTCTTCCAACGACGGTTCGATTCGTCCCAGCCAACATAGGCAATGGCAAAACGCAGGTCCTTATCCGGCTTAACCTTCCCGAGTTCCATTTTCTTGTGAACCGTGCTGTCAGCAAATTTCCCCGTCGCAAAAGGGGGGACCGATACAGCAGCGTCACCGCGGAAGGGGTTTTTGAATGTCTGTGTAGCCTTGCTATTGTTTGCTGTTACTGTTAGCAGGCTGTCAATCTTGGTGCCAGCCATGCCCATTTGTTGAAACCCCTTCTTGTATTTTCGATTATGGTCAGCCTCGTGAAGCTCGACATCCAAAACATCAGAGCTTTCAGACGACAATTGCTCTTCATATAAGAGACCTTTCCCAAATTCCTCGACGCTGAGTGAATAGAGCACGAACGCGCTACTTGGGCTTCCGTTACCTTCCATAAGTGATTTTGCATCACGGGAAAGTTTTCGAGCGTTTTCAAAACAGAGTTCTATGCACTCCATTACATTGACTCTTGACGCACGAACGATCTTCTTCCTTCTCTTGTTCTTGAGGCAGCCTACCAACAGCACTGTCCCGCCAAGAGATGCTAACGCGATGCCGATTCTCTTTCTCACTCTTTCTTATGTTACGCCAGTTGCTCGCCGTTTCGGTGGACAACAGGCATTGAGTAAGAGCCGCTCGTATCAATTGTCCTTGCTCCTTGTCGGTGATGTGCCGTTTCGCAATGTTGTCGGAGCTGAATGTCTTAAGATATCATACGACGCTGATTATATCGTAAGGATATCGAATCGCCTGGTCTAACCGGCACTTCGGAAACAAAAGTCCTGACCCACTCCGCTACTTCCAGCATCCCGTGACCTTCCGTCAATGCGTGTCCGAGAATAATGGCTCCTTTTTTCGCGCCGAACAATTTCGCATCCGTGGGGGGCAAGTCCCCCTCTCTGCACCATTTTTTTGGGGGGAGGACTGTTCGGAAACCATCCGCCGAGAACGCCTCGACTATCTAATCCCATTTAACTAGCGCCGCCTCAAACAGTAGTAAAAGAATTCAGCCGATTCCACAACCGAGGCCGACTGCACATGTCCCTAGGCCCGGAATTCCGGAACCAACTGAATGCAGGCCTGGAAAAGGAGGCCGCTTAACGTCAGACGGAATTTTTGCGGATCACAATCAGAACCCCTTCGGCGTAATCCAGAACGTCTCCTGCCAGCTCTTGCCAGCCTCCACTGACTGCAACTCTTTATACTGCCCCTTCTGTGCCGCATTCATCGCATTCGTGATCCCCGCCATCGGCTCATAGGCGATGAACTCGTTGTTCGGTGGACCCGGCGAGTACACCACCGCCGTCTTATAGTTCGGACCAAACGCAACCTCAATCCGCTGCTGCTTGCCCTGCATCCACATCGTCGCCTTGCCGGAGGCGTCCCGCACCAGATCGGTGAAGACATCGTCAATCACCAGCCCCTTCAGCGCGGCACCCTGTGGCTGTCCGGGGATGTACTTTTCGATCGGTTGGGTCTCCCCGGTCGGGATCTTGTTCGGTGCAAGCAACCAATGCGTCTTGGCGGCAATGCCGAACGTCCACTCCTCGCGCGTCGAATCGCTCAACACAAAATACGGATGGAACCCGATCGTGACCGGCATCGGCTGGGTGCTCAAGTTATTGATCTTTGTGAACACCTCCAACGACCCGCCCTTCAAGCGATACGTCATCTCCAGTGTATGCGCGAAGGGAAACTGCGCCATCCAGTCCGGGTACTTGTAGAAGTCTAAACGGCTCGTCACCCATACTGAATTCGCATCGGCCTTGGCTTCCACCAACTCCCACTGCGTCGCGTTCGACAGGAACCCGTGAATCGGAATCAACGGCGGGGGCGGCGGGGGAGGCGTTGCCGGGTTCGCCGCTTGACCACCACGACCACCGCGGCCGCCCCGTCCAATCACCCCAATATCCAAATTGAACGTGTACTTCTTCCCATTGGCCCAAAATGCGCCTTCATCCAGGCGATTCGCCCATGGCCACAACAACGGCACACCAAGCAGATTCCCGCCGCGCGCCTTGAACTCCTCTGGAGTCTGATAAGGATACCGAATGATGTTCTTCCCGTTCACCAGCATCTGGAACGCGGCGTTCTTCGTCGGCTGGTAGTGTACGACGATCTTCGCCTTCGTATCCTCCATCCGAATCAAGTCATCGCCACGTTGAATCGTATATTGCCCGAAGGCGGGAACCATAGCCATAACAAGCAGTCCTAGTAGTTTCATGAGTTACTCCGGTAATCCAAAGCTGTACAATACACCTGCTGACGAGATCGCGACAAACTGCTTGCCGTTGACCCCATAGCTCATCGCCGCGGCCTGCAGCGCGCCGCCTACGCCGGTCTTCCACAATGCCTTGCCGGTCCGAGCATCCAGCGCCATAAAGTTACCTTCCACCGACGCTGCAAACACTACGCCACCTGCGGTAGCAAGCACTCCCGGCGATAGCGAGTTCTGGGCGAATTCGAACTTCCACATGCGCTTCTGTGCAATCGGGTCCCAAGCCATGATCCCCTGGGTTGCCGGAGCCTGGCCTGCAGGTGCCGTCACACCACCGCGCCCACCATTGCCCTGATACTGCCGACCCGCCTCATAAGTCGCAGGGCCAGAACTGAAAGCGCCGCCGCCATCAAAGTAATGGAAGTACATCCAGCCCGTTATTGGACTGTACGAAGGTGGCTGATAATTCGATCCTCCACCGAGCGATGGATACACCCAAACCCCTTGCGGAGTCGCAATCGATTCCGGTTTGATCTTCGGACGGCCATTCGCATCAAATCCATCCGACCAAGTGGAACGCACAAACGGCACACCTGACAACAGCTTTCCATTCGTCCGATCCAATACATAGAAGATACCGTTGCGGCTAGCCTGTAACAACAACTTGCGCATCTGTCCATTCCACATACGATCAACAAGGATCACATCCTGGTTTGCATCCCAATCATGTGTGTCGTGCGGGGTGAACTGATAATGCCACTTGATCTTCCCTGTGTCGGGATCAAGTGCCAGTACGGAACAGCTATAGAGGTTATCGCCGGGACGAACCTCGCCGTTGTGAGCTGGGCTCGGATTGCCTGCCGTCCAATATACGGTGTTCAAATCCGGATCGTAACTGCCCGTCAGCCATGTAGCGCTGCTGCCGTATTTGTAGCTCTCGCCGCCCCAGGTGTCAGCGTGCAACTCGCCCTTATCCGGCACCGTGTAGGTGCGCCACAAGCGCTTTCCGGTCACAGGATCGTAAGCATCAATGAAGCCGCGAATGCCGTACTCACCGCCCGAAATGCCGGAGATGATCTTGTCCTTCAATACCAGCGGCGGCGACGTCAGGCTGTGGCCCTTCATCGTATCGGCGACTTGAATCTCCCACAAAACGGCACCCGTGCGAGCATCCAGGCAAACCAGCGCCGCATCCAAGGTTCCCAGGAACAAACGGTGGCCATGAATCGCCACTCCACGAATGGAACGATTTGCTTCAAACGGATTCACCACTTTCTGTTGTCGTTGATAGCGCCAGATCTGCCGCCCGGTGCGAGCATCCACGGCATACACAATCCCGTGGGTCGCGGTCGCATACATCACGCCATCGACAACCAGCGGAGTCCCTTGGACCACGCCATCGCCCGGCATCTGTAATGCCCACTTCATTTGGAGATTCTTCACGTTGAGCGTGTTGATCTGAGAGAGCGGGGAATAGTGACGGCCGGAATAGTCGCCCCAATAATGCATCCAGTTTTGCGGCTCGGCTTTCTGCGCGTTCAACAGGCGCGCGTAGGTCACACCGGATTTCGCTTCGCGGCTCACGTTGGTGTAGTCTGGAGCACGCAAAGATTTCAGGTAGGCGACTACGTTCTGAATCTCGGCAGCCGTTAGCTTCTGGCTGAAATCATCAGGCATGAGCGACTTGCCGAGGAGGGTGACCTCCGCTACCAGGGCCTTGTCGATCATGCGGAACTCGCCATTGGAATCGGTCAGTTGAAGTGAGAACGTATCGTTGTTACGGCGCAGGCCGGTGATCACTTTGCCGTCCTTCATCTTCACTGTCACAGGAACCGCCTGAGGGCCACCACGGCCTCCACGAGCGCCGCCGCGAGCACCACCACGGCCCGCCGGAGGATTCGGATTTGTAATCTTTGCCAGCAACTGTGCCGCCGGGGTCTGACCTGCCGCCGACAAGTCCGGTCCAACGGCCTTGCCAGCACCGTTCACCTGATGGCACCCAAGACAACCGCCCTTGCTCTCAAACACAGCCTTACCGGCAACCGCATCGCCGGAAACTGGACCTTCCGAGAGAACCGCCGGAGTCTGCCCGCTCAAGCTGCGAACATAAGCTACAAGCTGCCAAACCTGATCGCTGGAGAACTGCGTGTACCCACGCATCTCCGTACCGATGATTCCGTTCTTGATGTTCTGAAATAACTCGTTGTCCGAGTTGCCATTCATGAAACGGCCTGAAGTCAAGCTAGGACCACGCTCGGTGCCACGGCCAGCCGACCCATGACAATTCTCACAGCCACCCGTGTAAGTAGCCTGACCAGCAGCAATGGCTTGAGCGTTCCCATTGAAGGGGTTTCGCACCTGATCACTCTGCTGGGCGGCCAGCCAAACGCCAAGGGTCAGCACCGCGCCCATACCAAATAGGATTCGTAATCGCATGGATCTCCTCACGGGAGAATTGTATCAATAATGCGATTGGCAAGAGACTTAAAGTCTCTGTAGCAATCTCGAACCGCCTCCACGTGAGCTCCGATGGCTCCATCGGCGGGTTTCAGCGCGAACATCGGTTTCCTTGCTTCCTGAGCCAGAGGCATAAGGCTGCGGTAATGTCTCAGGCTGGCCAGACAATGCGGATCCTGCCTGACACTTAACCCACTCTTGGCAGGCTTCTGCAACACCGATTGACGGTACTCATTCGGTATCTTTTCCATCCATCGCAGATATGCCTTGACGGGGCGATCTGCGCGAACCGCGTGTTGCATTACTACGTATCCTGCAGGGGACATCCTTCCCTCTGGAAGTGGAAGATCGGAAAAATTTGCTTTGGCAAGACGCTCTTTCCAATCTTGACGCCAGGCTATGAGCTGCGGGCCAAGATTGCGTAGGCCTTGCAGTGAAAACAAATCGGCTGCAAGCGGGACTACGACATTGCTTGCCGCTATCAGCGCCGCGCGGTTGATGGCACCGAGATTGGGGCCGACATCCAGGAGAACGATTTCTGCGCTGGTGTTCTCGGCAGCTCGCAGAATGACACGGTAAAAGGCTGTGGTGATCCGAAAGGCGGCTTCATCGCGGCTAAGACAGTCAGGCCAAGCGCCGGGCAACTTGTCCTCAAAATTCGACAACTGCAAGTCACCGGGGATTAGAGTAATATTCCTGGTGATTTTCTCGACGCGCGGAGTCTTGATGTCCCCAATGCCCCGGACCATTGGCTCAATCGCTCCGTGGATGGTGTCGCGATGTGATCCATTGGGCCAAAGTTCGATCAGCCTGTCTTCGTCAAGAAACATGCTCGTCAGATTTGCCTGCGGATCAAGATCTGCCGCCAGGACACTCCGTCCCATCTCGGCGAACATGTAAGCGAGATGATAAACCAGAGTGGTCTTGCCGACGCCGCCCATGTGGTTGAAAATGCGATAGAGGTCATGACCGCCCGAATACCTCCACCCTTACGAATCCAGCGTCGAAATGAAACTCTGCCGGTCGGTTGCCGTTCTTTGTAAGTGCTTCCTGAGCTCGGACTACGCCTCTGCCAAACTTGTTGACAAATCCCAAAGTCTTCATCGCTTCCGCTAGCACCGGATTCCGATAGCTGTTTTGATTTGGAAAATTCCCGGCTGATGCCTCGCCAAACAAGCCCCCAGGGCTTTGGATCTCGACACGGTCCGAAAACCAGTAGCAGCGAATGGGTGCCGTTGATTCGTAGGATCGATGCAACACAGCATTCATGAGCAACTCGCGTAGAGCCACCGGCGGATAGTTGAACACGGATTCATCTCTCAGAGCCGACGCGCTGACCGGACGTTGGTCGGCCTGCATCTCCACGTAGGAGTCCAACTCGCGCAAGACTGTGAGCAAGTCTCCAGACAGCCTTTTCTCCATCATCACTTCGCTGCCTAAAGTAGTGCCACTCAGCCGCAAGAGTTGAATGTAAGCGCCCTCTATGAACGCGAGCGGATTCTTCCCGAACAGCAGCATGCCCGCGTTCGTTGGACACGAGGTGCTCTTGTCCCAAAATCTCAGCGATGCAAGTTGAGTCTGGATATCCCGGTTATTCTCTGCCAGCACTTCGGGGGAAACAGCCAGGGTTAGGTAGTTGAAGCGAAACAACTCAAGCGCTAGGTCTTCCAGAGTGCTGCCATGACAGGGAGCTACATCAAACGTCCGGGCGTGCGAGACGCGTTTCTCGGTGAGTATGCGTTCATCCTGTCCCGAAGCACGCTCTTTACGGGGACCGATGCGAATCCAAATATTGCCCTTGTACCGAACCGGCGGCAAATCCGAGGGCAAAACTTCGATAACTGCCAAATCCCCTTCCGAGAAAGGAAATTTCGCGACGCTCATCGAAGGCAACGGCTGAATGTGACCGTCAGACCGCAGTTCGCCGAGGTTTTTCAGTAAATCGTCGGTGACATCAAGTCCTGCGAACGATCCATCGTCCTTCGCCCCGACGATGAGGTATCCAGGCAGTTTGTGATTTGGAAGGTCATTCGCAAAAGCAGTAATCGCTTGGCAGAACTTGTCCGTGTTTGTAGTAGAGACACTCCGCTCAACTCGATCTGACTCGATGTCGTTGAGCAGATAACGCAGTGAGTCGGCAGTGATCATGCAGTTAGCAAGTCTACCGCGCGAAGTAACCAGGCCTGGTAACTACCGTGACGCCTCGACGTTTCACACGTACTTCCACCTTCCGCCAGGCACCGTTGAAGTTCTGATTCTTCGGAGAGTACGCAACGCTCTGCACGTTGCTGAGTTCCTCAGCCACCAGGGGATATGCCGATTCCAGGTCTTGTACGGAAGATACGTTGAACACGCGTCCACCTGAGGCGCGGGTTAGTTCCGTCATCTGTTCGGTCGCCTTCTTCTCTAACGGCGAAGGTGGATTGTACGGGTACGGGTCCAATAGCACCGGGTAGAGCAGAGTGTCAAAAGCACCTGCTGCCTGGAGTAGTTTTTTGAAAGAGGTCTCCGACCCTGTGCCACGCTTGGCGATCTGATTGTCCATACCATCGCTTACAACAATGATCACGTTCTTCTCGCCTGGATGCTTCTGTAATTCTTCTGCGTAGGCCAGCACGATGACGTCGTAGACTGGAGAGCCGCCCTCAATGCGAGGTATGTCCTCCACGATGCGCAGCAAGCGCGCGCGGTCCTGACTGAGCGGAGACAGAACGCGAAACGAGGATTGTGCGAGAGCATAGAGTGCAACCTTATCTTGTGGGCGCGCCAACTCGACAAACCGTTTTGTGGCCGTTTCCATCGGCTTGCGGCTGTTGCGTGTGCTTCCGCTGAGGTCCAGAAGAATGGCCAGGTTGAATGGTATCTCATCGCGAGAAACAGCCGTCAGAGTCTGCGGCACGCCGTCTTCCAATACTTCGAAATCCGCGGCAGTAAGTCCCTTCACCGGCTGTCCGCTTTCGTCACGGACCGAGAGCTGAAGGTTCACCACACGAACGTCGGAGCGAAAAACAAACTCGCCATCACCCGAAGATTTTGCCGCCGTAGTTGCGCTGGTTTTCACCGGCTTGATGCTTGCCAGAATCTCATCCACAATCTCTGGTGCCTGCCAGTGCATCTTCACCGGCGCATTCTCCGGGATCGGAATGTTGATCAATTCCAGTTTGGAAGGGCGTACTGCTTTGACTCGCATGCTTCCATACGTCATGCGATTTTCAGGGAGTTCATCGTATACTGTCCAGTTCAACTGCCGCGACGATTTGCTGTCCACCCGATGCGGCCAGTTTTTGGGAAATACAACCGAGTCCGGTGCCTGCTCGGACACCATGTTGAAGGTGACAGCCGCCCAAGGGCTCGATAAATGCAGCCCGCCTGTCTCGGTGGTGATCGATGCGTCGGGGAAATAGCCGTTCAACTCGATGGGTCCATTTACGGTCTGTGCGGCAATAGGAACCTCATAGGTGACCCGTACAATCAGATTGATCCGCGCCTTGTCAGAAGGCTCACAAATCACAAAAATGCGACCGGGCTCGCGACGAATCCGGATGTCGCCCTGATGCACGGGCCGATCCAAACCTTCCGCGCCAACCTTGAATCCTGTACCGGGATCGCTCAGAATCCTGATGCCACCGAAGCGGTTGATGATCTCGACCACTTCAGCCTGTGCGGGCAGCGAAGCGAGCAGGACGAGCGCGAAAATGAGGAACAAGATTCGACGCATACTGGGACAGTAAATCCCAGGGTATCAATTACTGGGGTTTGCTAGGATGGATGGTCTAACTCAAACACATGCGTAACGTAACTATCATCGGCTCGGGCTGCGCCGGAAACACCGCAGCTATTTATACTTCTCGTGCCAGCTTGTTGCCCCTTGTTATTGGCGGTCATGAACCAGGTGGTCAGCTTTCGCTCACCAGTCTGGTTGAGAATTTTCCAGGCTTTCCGGAAGGTATCGACGGGCCGCAACTTGTCGAGAACATGAAGAAGCAGGCTCAGAATTTCGGTGCCGAATACATGTCGGGCCAGGTGATTGAAGCTGATTTGTCGCAACGTCCTTTCCGTTTAAATATTGATGGCCATTGGGAAGAAACGCGAACCCTCATCATTGCGAGTGGAGCTTCTGCACGCTGGTTGGGACTGCCATCTGAACACCGGCTGATTGGTAAGGGAGTCAGTTCCTGCGCTACTTGCGATGGTTTTTTCCACCGCGGCAAAAGGATCATTGTTATCGGCGGAGGAGACTCGGCGATGGAGGAAGCAAACTTCCTTACTCGCTTTGCGTCTGAGGTATTGCTGGTGCATCGCCGTGAAGAATTCCGGGCTTCGAAGATCATGCTGGATCGTGCCAAGGCGAATCCGAAGATCAAGTTCGTTCTCAATACTGTCGTTGAGGAAGTGTTGGGCGATGACGCCGTAACTGGAGCCCGCCTCAAGAACACGGCCACCGGTGAAGTCACCAACGTCGAGATCAGCGGCTTCTTTTTGGCGATTGGTCACGTACCAAACACCACGGTGTTTAAGGGGCAATTGGAACTGGACCAGGACGGCTACATCCTGTCAAAAGGTGGCGCACGCACGAGTGTAGAAGGCGTTTTCCATGCCGGAGACGTTCAGGATCGTGTGTACCGTCAGGCTATTACGGCTTCTGGTGCGGGCTGCATGGCAGCTATTGAGGCGGAACGTTTCCTGGAAAACGAAGGTCACTAGGCTGCATTAAAGTTCGTTGTTCCCCCGTCTTTTGCGGCGGGGTTCGTAGCCAGGTGCCACGATCGCCAGGATGCGTTTCACGGTGTTAACCAGTTTTCGCTCCACTCGCCTAGCGAACGCTTCGGGCGGGGATAGCTCTGGAGGCCGGTAGAACATCGGTGCGTCTTTTTCAAACTTTGCAATGTACTCTTGATAACGCAGTGGGTTCGCCGATCCGGAGGTGTGCGCCGTCAAGAGGTCGAGAACCTGTTCGATCTTGTCGGCGTGGCCGATTCGATTACCGAAGACATTCAGCAGTTCTGCGGCATGGTCGTCCAATTTTAAAATGACAAAAAGGATAACCAGCTTTAGTAGTTTTACGTTGCTGTATGCCTGGGCGAGGTCTTTCCATCTGTCGGCGCAGAGGTCACGGACATAGATTGCGTCTCCCTGAAAGGGCCTGCCGGTAACGGATTGGCCGGGGAAGTCCCATACATAGCGGGACGGCAATGCGGCGAGAGAGTATCGGTTAAAGCTTAAGTCCACCAGTTCGTACCCATTCTTTCTCATGAACCTGTCGGTATTGTGAAAGGTGTGGTCGCCGGGGTTATCCGAGCCGTAGAAGTTGACTTCCAATCGGAGACCCAATACGTTGGACTCTGACAACAACGTCTCAATCGACTGCAGAAGATCGAAATCGCCGCCGTCGATATCGATCTTGATAAAGTCGATGTCGGTAATTCCGCGGTCTCGGGCAAAATCGGTCAGGAGAATTGACTTCGCGGCTTCTCCGGTGGTGCTTTCAGCTCCACTAACGGGTTTTGTTTTGGCGTGGAGCTGTTGTGATCGTGCGACGCTCAATCGCCACCAGGGTGTTGCCAATGGCTGACTGTGTGTCCCGTTTGGTGCTCCGACGTGTCCGCCGATATACTCCACTCCCGGGGCGGTGTTCGCGGCACGCAATCGTTCGACATCGGCGAGATTAATATCGAAAGCAAATGCCCGCAGGTGCTTCTGCAACACCAGCCAACCAGGATCAATTCCGCCAGAACAGCCAACATCAAAGAGTGTAAACTTCTCATCTCCGATGCAACTCAGCAAGAGATCTACGATTTTGTTTTTGGCCGAGGCATCGTATGAAGGACTCACTGCTTTTTCACCAATTTCCGCCTCCCAGTTTAGCAATCGAAATCAAACCCCACTGCGTCTGCGCAACTTGAAGTAACTATGCATGTTCGGTAAGTGGCAAGCGATGGCAGGCGAAGAGGACAATTGTTTCTTGTTCTTCTGGAAAAGCCAGACCCCAAACCGTAGGTCGGTCGGCTGGGTCTAAAGTCTCCGCCCTAATTGTTTTAGCGAAATTTGCCGATAACAGACATACAGGTTAATCGTGTCTGGAGATCTACCCATCTCATCTCTCGCTGTCCTTGCCATGGTTGCACAACCTGTCTTGGCTGAAGGACTTGCGCGTGTTTTGGACTCTACTGATGACTTGCGTTTGATTTCGGCCAGCTCGACCATCGAGCACGCGATTCAAAAAGCGGCACTCGTCCAACCCGCCGTGCTCATCGCCGACTTGGCGTTTGGCACGCGGATGCTTCTGGACACCATCAATGCAATCAAACAGGTATCTCCCGGTACCAGAATTGTCGTCTGGACGAAGGATCTGAGTCCAGGAGACCGGCGTCAGCTTCTGGAGGCAGGCGCACGCGGGTTATTGGACAAATCTTATCCGATCGCCAACGTTCTTGTGTGCATCCGGGCCGTAGCTCGCGGAGAGGTTTGGACGGGATCCGGGACGCCAGGGGAGGATGAATACCTTCGTGCCGCGCTCCGGCTCACCTCCCGGGAGCGACAGGTTTTGGCGTGCCTGCGAGAGGGCATGAAGAATAGAGAGATCGCTCATAGCCTAGTCATCACGCCCGGAACGGTCAAGGTTCATTTGATGCATATCTTTGAAAAAACAGGGCTAAGAGATAGGAACGAATTGGCGATGCACGCCGACCGTTTGTTGCAGCTGGTTAGAACTCCGGTTAAAAGTGAACTGGGTTTGGTGATGAACTTGGAGGAGACTGCATGAGTTCGGTTGCTGCCAACGGACAATCGCAAGTCCTGGGGGCGGGGAAGCCTGTCGCGCTAGGGGGAGTCAAGCGTTGGTTCCTGCCATCCCTGGCGGACTGCCTATTTGTATCGATGGTGGTCTGGTTGTTCATGGTGAGCCCTGATGGTTGGAGTCGGCTGCTGCTTGATGGAGATACCGGCTGGCATATCCGTGCTGGCGAATATGTGCTGGACCAGGGATCGGTTCCGACAGTCGATTTGTTTTCTTTTAGCAAGGCCGGACAGGAATGGTTTGCATGGGAGTGGGGAGCTGACATTATCTATGCAGGTCTGCACCGTGCGATGGGTTTGAAGGGCATAGTGCTGCTGGCGGCCGGGCTGATCGCGTTTTATACGACACTTTTGTTCCGATACTCGCTTTGGCGCGGTTCGACGGCACTGCTGTCGCTAGGGATTACGTTGATGGCGGTGGCGGCCAGTTCCTTGCACTATCTGGCGCGGCCGCATCTGGCCACTCTCGTTCTGGTCCCGGCAACCATGTGGATCATTGAGCGTGATCGTCGTCTGGCAGATGGCGACCGCTGGCTTTGGAGTTTGATTCCAATCACGGCGGTATGGACCAATCTCCATGGCGGATTCATGGCGATCATCGCCTGCAGCGGGCTGTTGGCTTTGGGAACCGGGATTGAAACGCTGCTCTCGGGAACTTCCTGGAAACGATTCCAGAGGTATTCGATCCTTACGGTAGCCTGCGGTGCGGCATCGGTGGTGAATCCTTATGGTATTAACCTGCATAGGCATATCGTTGCTTATTTGCAATCGGATTTCATTCGGGACACGATTCAGGAGTTCCAATCGCCAAGGTTTAGAAATGAGAACATCTTACAGTTCGAAGTGCTGATGTTGGTGAGTCTGCTACTGGGTTGGCGTTTCCTTGCGAACCGCCGGATTACTGAAGTCTTGTGGATTCTGTTCTGGGCTCATCAGGCCCTGAGTTCAGTCAGGCATGTCACGATTTTTGTGACGATTGCCGCGCCGCTGATAGCTTCTGAGGTCACAACGCTCTGGCATGCATGGGTGGTTCCGGCATCCCGTAAGAGTATTCGCAAGATTCTGGACGGGCTCTCCAATGACATGGGCGCTGGTTTTGCCTGGAACAGCGTCTGGCCGATGCTGTTTCTTTTAGCGCTGGTGTTCATTGACAGTCCCATTCGCTGGCCGAAAGATTTTCCTAAAGAGCGTTTTCCACTGGCAATGGTGGAGCGTCATCTGGATCGGATCAAGTCCGCTCGGGTGCTGACCACCGACCAGTGGGCCGATTATCTGATCTATCGCAACTACCCGTCGCAGAGAGTTTTCTTTGATGGACGCAGTGACTTTTATGGTCCGGAAGTCGGCAAGGAATATATGCGGGTTTCCGCTGCCCAGTATGACTGGAACAAGATCATGACGCGGTACCAGTTCAATTTGGTGCTGATTCCGATGGACTGGGCGCTCGGATCTGTGCTCAAACAGGACCACAATTGGCGCATTTTGGAGGATGACGGAAAGACCCTTTTGTTTCAGAAGGTTGGCGTCGTTCTTCCGCCGCCGGTTTCGGCTCCGGCAAAAAAAGCCGGGCTTCGCCTAATGGAATTGCCGGATGCAACCGAATTTTTAGTGGTAGACCTAATGGCATCCAACACAACCAGACCCGGAACAGCCCGGAGCGGCTTTGCGATTGAAAACGCAAAGCTTAGAGAGGCTGGCGCGGAGTGATTTTGGAAGTGTTGAGCCAGGAAGTCTCGCGGACGGAAATGTGGGTGGCCTGTATCATCGGGGCAGCAGCCACTGTTGAAGACTTGGCGCGCCGCACGATTTCCAACTGGCTTTGCCTAGCCGCATTGCTGGGCGGGATAGGGATGCAGGCTTGGGCGCATGGGTGGATGGGCACGGCAATGGCCGTTTTGGGTGCTATCGGTGGATTTTTGGTTTTTTTAGTTTTTTACCTTTTGGGTGGAATGGGTGGCGGAGATGTGAAGTTGATGTCAGGTTTCGGGGCGATACTCGGAATCGGACGCCTCCTTCCCGCTGCCATTCTTACCGCCATCATTGGCGCTGTCATAGCGGCAGCAGTTTTGATCGTGAGCCGGGTACTGCACCGAATGCGCAAGGGAGATTCGAACAAACCTTTGCCAGTGGCAATTCCCTATGCACCTGCAATTGCTGTGGGAGTCTGTCTCACGCTTTTTGCTGGTGTATGAGGCGGACTTGTCCGGTGTATGAGGCGGGATGTATAGATTTACGGAAGTTTAAGGAGACGTTATGGATCGCAGGTTTCTAACCGTTTTGGGAGTGAGTCTGGTTTTTGCGCTGGTAGTCTCGAGCGTCTTTTACCAGATGTCGGCGAGAGCTGGTGGCGGCGGTGCGCCTCGGAAAGAAGACTCTGACATGAAAGAAGTTGTCATTGCCGCCAAGCCCTTGCAAGTCGGCGTGAATGTCAAGCCGGACGATATCAAAGTCATCAAAATGCCCGCGAGCGCGTTTCCCAAGGGTGGCTTCAGCAAGCCGGAAGAAGTCATTGACCGCCCTTTGATCAGTAACATTCTGCTGGATGAGCCTGTATTGGAAGGTCGGCTGGCGGCCCGTGGCAGCGGTTCGGGTCTGGCTCCGATCATCCCTGTTGGAATGCGTGCGGTATCGGTCCGCGTGAATGAAGTGGTCGGCTTGGCCGGTTTTGTTCTGCCCGGCATGCATGTCGATGTGCTCGTGACTGGCCGTCCGCCATCGGAATCGGCGGCGACCATGACTACTACCGTGCTGCAAGACATCACCGTTTTGACGGCCGGGCAATCCTTGCAGTCGGAGCCTAACGGTCAGCCAATCAACGCGCCGGTCGTTACTTTGTTGGTAACCCCGGAGCAGGCAGAGACATTGACGCTGGCTGGAAGCGAGACCAGAATTCAACTGGTGCTGAGAAACGCAGCTGACAAAGTCATTACCTCTACTGGTGGAAGCCATTTAACCGAACTCTACGAAAATAGTCGGCCAGGACGTAGAACCGGGAAAGCGTCTCCGGTCACTGCCAAGGGAGAACTGGATGGGCTTGCTCCTCGTCCCCGTCCCCGGGTGCGGACCGTCGCGATGCCTGCTTCTCAGCCCGTGCCGGTTGTGTCCGCAGTGGCTACCGTCGCTCCGCCGCCGGTGCCTGATCAGATCATCGTCATCCGCGGAATACAGAAAACGGTGGAAGTGGTTTCGCCGGCCCGAATTACCGGGGCTAACTAATCGATCGTGAGGAACGCCATGACACGCATAGAAAAAAACATCAAGCTCAGCGCGGCGCTAGTCGCCTTTGCGATCGCATTCTCCGGGGTCGCCACCGCGCAGACCTCGTCCACTGACCTGAGTATTACGGTCGGCAAGAGCGTGGCGATTGACTACCCGTCCGACATCGGAAGAATTTCCACCAGTAACCCGGAGATTGTCGATGCGGTTGCCGTATCCACGCGCGAAATTCTGTTGCACGCCAAAGGGCTTGGTATCTCAACAGTAATTGTGTGGTCCAAGAGCGGTGATCGGGCCTTTTACAACATCACCGTCGATCACAACCTGGAACCAATCCGCAGGATCTTAAAGGAGACATTTCCCGATGAGGCGATCGAGGTCCGGTCGGCCCGGGATTCTGTAACGCTGATCGGCAAGGTCAGCACGCTGGCAATTTCCGAGCGTGTGAGTGCGCTGGTGGCTACTCTGTCGCGAGCGGTGACCAATAATCTTCAGGTTGCTGACGCACCAGCGGAAAAACAGATTCTGTTGCGCGTCAAGTTTGCCGAGGTTTCAAGAGCAGTCGGCACGCAATTGGGTGCCAATCTGGTTTCGACGGGCGCTCTGAATACAATTGGCAGTATTTCTACTGGGCAGTTTTCCTCCCCGACGGCCAGGAGTATCGGGGAGGATAGCAACTTCAGCCTTTCCGACGCTTTGAACATCTTCATGTTCCGTCCGGATCTGAATCTGGCTACGACCATCAAGGCTCTCCAATCGACGGGGGTGCTCCAGATTCTGGCAGAACCGAATCTTATGGCGACCAATGGAAAAGAGGCAAGTTTTCTGGCGGGCGGTGAATTCCCGGTGCCGATCCTGCAGGGAAGTGGGAGTCAGGCAACGGTCACGGTTAGCTATCGCGAATTTGGAATTCGAGTGAATTTCACTCCTGTTCTGACTGCGCACAACACCTTGAAGATGCATGTGAAGCCTGAGGTATCGACACTCGACTTTGGCAACGCAGTTACCCTTTCCGGCTTCGTCATTCCTGCGCTTGGTACCCGCCGCATCGAGACGGACGTGGAACTGGCACTCGGGCAGAGTTTCGTGATCGGTGGGTTAATGGACGATCGGACCACGGACTCAATGTCCAAGGTTCCATGGCTTTCCTCTGTTCCCGTACTGGGCTCGTTCTTCAAGAGCAAGGAAACCCGCAAGAACAAGACGGAACTGATCGTCATGGTGACGCCAGAGCTGGTAACGCCATTCAATCCGGGTGATGCCAAGCCGATGCCGGTCATGCCGACGCCTTTCCTGCCTCCTGCTGTGCCGGACGCAAAGCGTACGGGTAGCCGCTCGGGCGATGACTTGCAAAAGGACAAGGGCGGGGCGAAGGAGAATGCCCGGAATCAGAAGCAGGAGAAAGTTGCTCCGACAACCGTTGCTGGTGTAACGGTTGTGCCTGTTGCTGATTCGATTAATATCTCGGCCGTGGTCGCAGAGCCAGTCGTTCCGCCAGCCGCTGCTGAGTTGCCGCCAGCCGGTCTTTAGTGGGTATGCAGAGAACGACGAACCAATAGGACTGCAATGGAAAGACGCCAAATCGAGAAAAGCCTGACTGCGCTGCTCATTTCGCCTGACCGCGAAATGGCGCAGGAGTTCACGGCCTCGGTGAATGCAACCCATTGCTTTCAGGTTCTGGCCGATCTTAAGACCTATCCTGCCCGGAATACTCTTGATATCCGGATCCGGCAGCTCAAACCGAGAGTTCTTCTGATTGACGTCTGCTCAGACATTGAAGCCGCATGCGACTTGGTTCGTTTTGCCACCTCGCTGAACACGGGTGTTCAAATTGTTGGCCTGCATCGTGAAAATGATAGCGCTGCGGTGATTCGTGTATTGCGTCTGGGGGCAAGTGAGTTCCTCTATGCGCCGTTTGATCCTGCTGTCCAACAGGAGGCCGTAGCCCGTCTGCTCCGGCTGCGGCAGCCGGAAGTCTCCTCCCCTGTGGAAGCGGGTAAGGTTGTGGTTCTGACCTCCTCCAAGCCCGGTGCGGGAACATCAACGCTTGCTGTGCATGTGGCGCACTCTATCGCCAAGGTTGGTGGCCGCCGTGTGCTGCTGATTGACCTTGATCTGGAAGGCGGCGCGATCGCATTTTATTTGAAGCTGCATTCTGGCTACACGGTGGTGGATGCACTCGAGCAATCCGCGAGGCTTGATGCCGGTATATGGTCGTCGCTTACAGCCAACTCGGCTGGGCTCGACGTTTTGATTGCGCCTGAGTCGCCAAACACCTCCAACGTGGATCCAGCACAATTGCACGACCTGCTGGAGTACGTCCGTACCCTTTATGACTGGATCGTTGTCGATGCTCCCAACTTGTTTCATCGGGTCAGTCTGATGGCTTTATCGGAGTCGGATAAGGCCTATTTGATTACGACGAGTGATCTTGCAAGTCTCCATCTGGCTCGCCGGGCGATCAATCTGATTACCCAGGTTGGGTTTGGCAAAGACCGGTATCAGGTAGTGGTAAATCGCTTGAGCCGCCGGGACGGAATCGGCGGGAGCGACCTGGAGAAAATTTTCGGAATGCCGATCCATGTGACCATTCCAAGCGATTATTTTGCGCTGCACAGAGTGATTTCACTGGGGCAGGCCCTGGCTCCTGACTGTGAACTGGGAAAGTCGATTGCTGGTTTTGCTTCGAAGATTGCCGGGGATCCGGCGCCGCAAGCAAGGCGTGGGCTCACTTCATTTTCCTCGCCGAAGCCTGCACTTTCAAGGACATAGTGGATTCTTATGAAATCGAACGTGGAAATGACTATCAGACGGAGAAGAGTCTAAGCAAATGCTGCCAAATCTGGATCAACGAAACGGAAATACGGGCACCCAAGGAAATTGGGAACAGCGGCTGCTGAAGAATTCGGGTCGCACCCGTACCGCCCTCAAGCCTGAAAACCAGGAGTTGAAATTTACCCTGCATCGCAAGCTGCTGGACAAGATCAATCTGGAAGCCTTGGCAACGATTGATAACCAGCGTGTGCGTGGCGAAGTCCGCCAGGCGCTGATGACGCTCATTGATGGTGAGCAAACCCTGCTCAGCTCGGTGGAAAAACAGCAGATTTGCGACGAAGTCCTGGACGAGGTCTTCGGACTCGGACCGTTGGAACCACTTTTGCAAGACCCAACTATCAGCGATATTCTTGTCAACACGCACAAACAGGTATACGTGGAGCGCAGAGGTTTGTTGGAACTCACCAGCGTAACTTTTCGTGACGATCCGCATTTGATCCGCATCATTGACAAGATCGTCTCGCAGGTGGGTCGCCGAATTGACGAATCGACACCCATGGTGGATGCCCGTCTTTTAGACGGTTCGCGTGTCAACGCAATCATACCGCCGCTTGCGGTTGATGGTCCGCTGCTCTCGATTCGCCGATTTTCTACTGACAAGCTGATGCCCGCCGATCTGGTGGAGCGCCGCGCGATGACGACAGGAATGATGGAGTTGCTCGAAGGCGCGGTAAAGGCCCGTCTCAACATCATCATCGCTGGTGGTACCGGTGCGGGTAAAACAACACTGCTCAACGCGCTTTCCTCGTTCATCAACAACAAAGAGCGGATTGTCACCATTGAAGATGCCGCCGAGTTGCAGCTGAAACAGCCGCACGTAGCGCGTCTTGAGACTCGTCCCCCGAACCTGGAAGGCAATGGCGCTGTACGTCAGCGCGAGCTTCTGGTGAACAGTTTACGTATGCGCCCTGATCGGATCGTTGTCGGAGAGTGCCGTGGCGAGGAAGCGCTGGATATGTTGCAGGCCATGAATACCGGTCACGACGGCTCCCTGACAACCTTGCACGCCAACTCCCCCCGGGACGCTGTTAGCCGCCTTGAGGTCATGGTTTCGTTGGCAAACGCCAATATGCAATTGGTGAGCATCCGGCAACAGATTGCCAGTGCGGTGAATCTTCTGGTGCAGGCCTCGCGCATGAGCGACGGGTCGCGCCGCGTAGTGAGTATCACCGAAATCACAGGTATGGAAGGTGAAGTTCTGACCATTCAGGACATTTTTGTGTTCGAAAAACGGGGACTGAGTCCGGATGGCACGGTGGTGGGACGTTTTGCGGCAACCGGTATCCGGCCCAAGTTTTACGAGAAGCTCTTGTCGGCTGGTATTCGTTTGCGGCCTGATTTGTTTGATGAAGTGGTGGAAGTCTAACGGGGAAGCCCTAAGGTAGCGGAATGACACAAACTATTCTTATCTTCGGAGTGATCTGGGCGGGTGCAATGGTTGCCTATTACTTGGTCACCAGGGCCTTTCGCAACGCTGATGTGGGCAAGATGAAAGAGCGAATCCTCGATTCGCCCGCGAAGGAAAAAAAGCAGAAAGCCGGTCCCACCCAACAAGCCTTGCTCACTGCTGAGGACCAGCAAACAGGCAGGCTGGTCACCCGGATTCTGAAAAAATTTGAGGTGCTCAAGCGGCTGGAAACCTTGCTGGAGCAGGCTGGTTTGAGGTGGCGTCCCGTGCGGGTGGTTCACTCCTGCCTTGCATTGTTCCTTACGGGTTTCATGGTCGCGCGTATTTTCATTCCGGTTCCCTATGTTGCTTTTCAGCTCGTATTCGGGGCGCTTACGGCCCTTTTGCCGGTCGCCTATATTGCTCGCGTCCGGTCGAAGAGACTCTTCAAGTTTGAAGAGATGTTTCCCGAAAGCCTGGAATTTGTGGCCCGGTCGATGCGCGCCGGTCATGCGTTTTCTGTGTCACTGGAAATGTTGCATCGCGAATTTCAGGAGCCGTTGGCGGGGGAGTTTCGCAGGACCTTCGACGAACACAATTTGGGACTGCCTCTGGAGTCGGCGCTATTGAAGCTAGCCGCACGGGTGCCGCTCTTGGATGTGCACTTCTTTGTTTCGGCAGTGTTGTTGCAAAAGCGAACAGGCGGAAACCTGGCTGAAATCCTGGACAAACTGGCCTATGTGATTCGGGAACGGTTTAAGCTCCGCGGGAAGATTCGCGCGATCAGTGCGCACGGAAAGATGACCGGAACGGCGCTGACACTGATTCCGGTTGGCGTCGCGGTTCTGATGTTTTATGTCAATCCCGGGTACGTAGGATTCTTTATCGATGACGAAACGGGCCACTACATGATGGGCGGCGCAATCACCCTGCAACTGATCGGTTATGCCGTGATTCGCAAAATTGTTGCGATTGAGGTTTAATAAAATGCCACTGTTATTCAGCACCGCCGTTTTTCTTCTGATTGCCATCGCGGGTGCATTTATCGGAATGAAACTTTGGGTGAAGCCCAAAGAAGCGATTGAACGTGTGACCGGGGTGGCATCTCAGGCTCCTGTTGAGGATGCGCCCAAGCACCCCAGTCTTGTTTTCCATGAGCTGGTGAACAGGCTTGGAATGTTATTGCCGGTAAATCCGCGTGATGCCGGTATCATTCAGCGCCGCATGATCCGCGCTGGTATTCGGAATCCTAATGCGTTGAAGATCTTCTACGGGGCGAAGGTATTGTTGGGCGTTACTATGCCGCTTCTGATGAGTCTTGCCGTTGCCAATTCCACAGCGGAGCCGGCTAACAAGATCCTGGCTGTTCTGGCAAGTGTGGCAGCAGGTTTCTTTCTTCCCAACGAGTACGTCAACAAGAAAGGCAAAAAGCGACAGAAAGAGATTCGACGCGGCCTGGCAAACGCGCTGGATTTGATGGTTGTTTGCGTGGAGAGTGGACTAGGCCTTGATCAGGCTATCGTCCAGGTCGCCAAAGATCTGGAGCACGCTCACCCGGAAATTACCGAAGAGTTTGCGATGGTCAACTACGAATTGAAAGCGGGTAAGCGGCGTATTGATGCATTGCGAAATCTCGCCGAACGCACCAGCGTAGATGATCTCAAAAAGCTGGTCGCGGTGCTGATTCAGGCGGATCGATTTGGTACTGGCGTCGCGCAGAGCTTGCGCGCCCACTCTGACTTTATGCGCGTCCAGGCTCGGCAGATGGCTGAGGAAAAGGCCGCCAAACTTGGCGTGAAACTGGTCTTCCCGATTTTCTTTTGTATTTTGCCGTCATTGTTCGTGGTGACGGTTGGGCCAATGGTTGTGAAAATTTCACGGGAACTCATCCCGATGATGAAAAACATTGGATAGGTTGTAGTTGTTCGTAATTTCAGAAGGTTTGTAATTTCAGAAAAGGAGACAGGCGATGGATAGCTCAATGATTCGGATTGTATGTATTGTTTTGGCGGTTTTGTTCGGGGGATTGATCGTGCTCCGCCGACGCAAGAACGTCGACGAGTAAGGTACGGGCGAGATTCCCAAGGCAATAACACCCGAGCTGCGCTTCCAGCCGTAGCCGGGAGTATGAACAAGGCGGCGGGCTGCCGACATGGTCACTGGCCAGGTCGGCGCTCGGACGCTAGGATTTGGAGAAGATTTTTATGACTACGAAATTCGGATTCGGTGGAACAGTACTGTTGGCGTGTGTGTTGGCTCTTGCTATCACACCGCAAACGCAAGGAGCTACGTTCGGGCGCGTAGTGCCGATTGGCGGCAACGCCGCAGACTTGGTGCTGGACGAAGCCAGAGGTGTGCTCTATGTGGCAAATTACACCGCCAACCGGATCGAGGTGCTTGCGATGGCGGACGGTGCCTCGCGGGGGTCGATGAATGTTGGTGCTCAGCCGGCTTCGGTTGCTATGACGCCGAACGGAAAATATCTGGTCATTGGCCACTATGCCAACTTCGTACCGCCAAATAATTCCAGCAATTTGCTGACGGTAATTGACTTGACGAACCAAGCTCGCAGGACATTCGTGATGCCGAACCCGGTGCTGGGTCTGGCGATCGGAAACGATGGTCTGGCGTTGGTGGTCACCACAAAAGAATTTGTTTCGTTCGACCCGGCGCCGGGCACCTGGGCTACGATGGCATTGGTTGCCGACTTGCCTGCGGTTGAACTCCCGGTCCCTCCGGGTGTCAATTTTCCGCCAAACATCACGCAGTTGGCCATCAACGTATCGAACCTCGGTAACGTTATTTATGGCCTCACGGATACATTTACTTTCCGCTGGGACCTGGGTCCGCGGCGTCTGCGGGTACTCGGTTACACCTCTACGCCGAAAATGGGACCAAGAGCCGTCTCAGTGAATCGGGACGGAACCGGGTTCATTGGCGGCTGGGTTTTGCGCGACTCGGTCGGTCATAATCTGGCTCAGTTTCCCGAAGCCAATGGGGCGTTGGAGATCGGAAGCCATGGGTTTGACTCGCGCCGCGGGCTGATTTACTCAGAAGTTCCGATTGCCAGTTCCACCGCTCTTTCGCAACCGGCCGTGTTGCAGGTAGTGGACTACGACAATCTCCGCGTCCGGGAGAAGATTCGCCTTGCCGAGCATCTTGCCGGTAAAGCGGTGATGACCTCTGACTATGATGCGATGTATGCAATTTCCCAGAGTGGAATCACAATTCTGCCGGTGAGAAACCTGGATGTGACCCCACGCGTGGCTGCCTCGCAAAGGGATCTCATTTTCCGCGGAACCTACTGTGACCGGCGCGTTCTGAGCCAGGACATCACGATCCTGACTCCAGGTGGCGGCACCGGAACCGATTTCAGTCTTTCGGTCAGTGCCCCTGGAGTGACGTTGAGCACCCTGGCTGGTATCACGCCTGCCACCGTTCGAGTCAGCGTCGATATGAACGCTTACCAGGCGCTAAAAGGTACTCAGACTTTTAACATCAATATCACGTCCACCACGGCTGTGAACATTCCCGATCCCATCCGGCTTCAAATCAACAATAAGGAACCGGACCAGCGTGGAAGCATTATCAATGTGCCCGGGAATCTGGTCGATGTGATTGGTGATCCGATTCGTGACCGATTCTATGTCCTGCGGCAGGACACCAACGAGGTGCTGGTGTTTGCTGGCAACAACTTCACCCAGATTGCCGCCCTTCGCACCGGAAATACGCCGA
>Ga0315912_10001548_pt1 | contig 27634 bp, 21 predicted proteins | sample VfabasoilMG_FD_204469 | JGI IMG/M metagenome (GOLD analysis project Ga0315912, IMG submission 204469) | Garden soil microbial communities collected in Santa Monica, California, United States - V. faba soil | ecosystem: Environmental > Terrestrial > Soil > Garden | place: USA: California...
CAGGTCGGGCTGCGGCAATTCCAGCCAGTCCACCTCGCCGGTGGCCAGCGCATTGGCGGCGGTCGCGGGGTCGGGGATGACGCGCCATTGCACATGGTCCACCAGCACGCGCTTGCCGCCGGCGGTGTAGGAGGCTGGTTCGGGGCGAGGCGTGTATTTCTCGAACTTCGCGAAGCCGGCGGAAGCGCCGGCGACGTATTCGCCGGGCAGGAAGCGGAACGGGCCGGAGCCGACGACTTCGGTGACCTGCTTGGACGGATCGGTGGCGGCCAGGCGCGCCGGCATCATCACCGGGCTGGGCTGCACCTTGGAGAGGAAATGCGGCAGCAACGGGAAGGGTTTCTTCAGGCGCCAGACCAGGGTCTTGTCGTCCGGCGCGCTGATTTCCGCGACCCGCGGTTCAAAGATAGTGGAGACGGCATCGCGCTTCAGCCAGCGTTGCAGGGAGGCGAGGCAGTCGCTGGCGAGGACGGGGGTGCCATCGTGGAAGACGAGGCCGTCGCGCAGCTTCATGGTCCAGCGCAGGCCGTTATCCTCGATGACATGACCCTGGACCATCTGCGGCTGCGGGTTGAACTGTTGGTCCCGGCCGTAGAGCGTCTCGTAGCACATCAGGGCGAAGTTGCGGGTGACGGTGGCGGTGGTCCACACCGGGTCCAGGCTGGTCAGGTTGGCCTGTGTGACGAAGACGAGCTTCTTCGCGGGCTGGGCGACGGCGGGGCGGGCGAGCTCGGTGGCCGCGACGGATGTGGCAGCAAGGCCCGTGAGCAGGGTGCGACGTTTCATTATTGTTTCCTCCCGAGTATGGCTTTGTTCGTCAGTGCGGCGTGGGCGTGGTCCTGTTCAGCCAAGGTGGAAAAACACGTGGATGGCCAGGTCAAGCCCAGCCAAGACGCAGGGGGGCAGCTACTCGGCCGCCTTCGCCAGCCCCGTCACCCGTGTGCGGGTGCGCAGGGTGACAAACTCCTCCGCCGCTGTGGGGTGGATGCCGATGGTGCGGTCGAAATCGGCCTTGGTGGCACCCATGACGATGGCGATGGCGAGACCCTGCATGATCTCGGGCGCGTCCTCCCCCACCATGTGGGCGCCGAGGACCTTCTTGGTTTTGTGGTCGACCACCAGCTTCATCATCGTGCGGCGGGTGCGGCCGGAGAGGGTGTGGCGCATCGGGGTGAATTTCGTCACGTAGACATCGACGGGGCCGGTTTCCGCCGCCTGTTCCTCGGAGAGGCCCACGGTGGCGCAGGGCGGGGTGGAGAAAACAGCGGCGGGGACATTTTCCAGGGAGACAGCGCGCGGATGCTCGCCGAACAGCGTGTCGGCCAGGGCATGGCCTTCCGCGGTGGCGACGGGAGTGAGGTTGATCCGGTCCGTGACATCGCCGATCGCGTAGATGTGGCGCTTACTGGTGCGGCGCGCGTTGTCCACCACCACGGCGCCGTGCTCGTTCATCGCCACGCCCGCCTTGTCCAGGCCCAGATGCGCCGTCGCCGGCTTGCGGCCGGTGGCGAAGAACACGAGGTCTGTGTCGATCGTGTCGCCATGCGTCAGCACCAGGCGCTTGCGGCCGTCATGCTCCAGCACCTCGTGCGGGGTGTGGTTGGGGTGCAGCGTGATGCCCTGGGCGGCCAGGGCCTCGGCGAGGGCTTCGCGGATGTCGTGGTCGAAGCCGCGCAGGGGGAGGGGCTGGCGGTAGACAAGGTCGACATGCGCACCCAGTGCCTTGAAAATGCCGGCGAATTCCACGGCGATGAAGCCGGAACCGACGACCGCGACCTTCTCGGGCATTTTCGGCAGGTAGAAGGCGTCGTCCGAGATGATGCCGAGATTGGCGCCCTTGATGTGTGGGCGGGTGGCGTGGCCACCGACGGCGATGACGATCCGTTCGGCGGTGACCTTCTCGCCGCCCACGTCCAGCGTGTGGGCGTCCAGGAACACCGCGCGCTTCTCGAACACCTTCGCCCCGGCGCCTTCCAGCAGCCTGCGATAAATCGCGTTGAGGCGGTTGATTTCCTTGTCCTTTGCTGCGATCAGCTTGGACCAGTCATGCGGGCCCTTCCTGATCTCCCAGCCGAAGCCGGCAGCATCCTCCGCCCAGGCGCCGTATTCGCCGGCCTGGACGAGCAGCTTCTTCGGCACGCAGCCGACATTGACGCAGGTGCCACCCCAGAAGCGTTCCTCCGCCACGCCCACCTTGGCGCCGTGGCCGGCGGCGATGCGGGCGCAGCGGACGCCGGCGGAACCGCCGCCGATCACGAAAAGGTCGAAATCGTATGCCATGAGGGTCTCACCGGGGCCGGGGAAGGATGCCAAGCGGTACCGGAATTGCCGGCCCGAGGCAATTGCGCGGCGCACAATGTTGATGGGGCTTGGCTTGCAAACGCCGGATAACTCGCTTAAATCGCCTGTTCACCCATTGAGACAGACTGGAGTTCCAGCGCATGGCGCGCGTCACCGTCGAAGACTGCGTTGAAAAGGTTCCCAATCGCTTTGAGCTGGTGCTGTTCGCGGCCCAGCGGGCGCGGAACCTCAGCCGCGGGGAAGAACTGACACTGGACCGGGACAACGACAAGAACCCGGTCGTGGCGCTGCGCGAGATCGCCGAGGAGACGATCGACCTGACGCGGATCGAGGGTGACCTGGTCAAGTCACTGTCGCGGGCGCCGGAACCGGAGCCGGCGGACGAGGAAGTGCTGGACCTGATCCCGACCGACCAGAACATCTTCGGGTTGCAGGACGTGACCGCCGAGGAAGAGACTGCACAGATGGCGGCGGACGCCGAGGAAATGTCCCCGGACGACATGGCGGCGGCCATCGAGGCGGAACTCGGCGGCCGGCCGCGCCGCTAACTCGGATCGATAGACGACAATGGAACCGGGCGCGCATGGCAAGAAAGCCGGCGCGCCCGTTCGCGCGCCTGACGGCAGCGCGACGCAGGAAGCACCCGCCCCTTCCCGCCCCCGCATCATCCGCCAGTATGAGCTCACCGAGAAGGTGCACGGCTACGACCCGAAGGCCGACACCGGACTGATCGATGCCGCCTATGTGGTCGCGATGCAGGCGCATGGCGCGCAGAAGCGCGACAATGGCGACCCCTACTTCACGCATCCCGTGGCAGTGGCGGACATCCTGGCCGGCTATCGGCTGGACACGGCATCCATCTGCACCGGATTGCTGCACGACACGATCGAGGACACGCCCCTCACCCTGAAGGAGATCGAAGGCCGGTTCGGCAAGACGATCGCCGGGCTGGTGGACGGCGTGACCAAGCTGAACAAGTTGGAACTGCAGTCCGACCGCACCAAGCAGGCGGAAAATTTCCGCAAGCTGGTGCTGGCGATGAGCAAGGACATCCGCGTCCTGCTGGTGAAGCTGGCCGACCGGCTGCACAACATGCGCACGCTGCATTTCGTGCAGAAGCCGGAACGCCGCCAGCGCATCGCGCGCGAGACGATGGAGATCTACGCCCCGCTCGCCGAACGCATCGGCATGGACGCGATCAAGTCCGAGCTGCAGGGCATTTCCTTCCGCGAACTGGAGCCCGAGGCCTACGACACGATCAGCGCCCGCCTGGCGTTCCTGCGCGGCCAGGGCGCGGATGTGATCGAGGAAGTGCGCGCCGAACTGAAGCGCGTCTGCCAGGACGCCGGCGTGGCGGTGGTGGACGTGACCGGACGGGAAAAGAACCCGTTTTCCATCTGGGAAAAGATGCAGCGGCGGTCCGTCACGTTCGAGCAGTTGTCCGACATCATGGCGTTCCGCGTGGTCGTGCCGACGCGGGAAGCCTGCTACGCGGCGCTGGGCGCCATCCATGCCGCCTATCCGGTGATCGCCGGGCGGTTCAAGGACTACATCTCCACGCCGAAAGCCAACGGCTACCAGAGCCTGCATACCGGCGTGACCCTGCGCGAGCCGCGCAACCAGAAGATCGAGATCCAGATTCGCACGCGGGAGATGCACGAGATCGCCGAATATGGCGTCGCCGCACACTGGTTCTACAAGGAAGGCGCCGCCACGGCCTCCGCGCCCACGCAGCAGGATTTGCAGAAATTTCGCTGGGTGCAGGATCTGCTGGACATCCTGGAAAACTCCGCCGCAGCGGACGACTTCCTGGAGAACACCAAGCTCGAACTCTACGGCGATCAGGTGTTCTGTTTCACGCCCAAGGGCACGCTGATCCAGTTGCCGCGCGGCGCCACGCCGGTGGATTTCGCCTACGCCGTGCACAGCCAGGTCGGCGATTCCTGCGTCGGCGCCAAGGTGAACGGCCGCCTCCTCCCCCTTCGCCACGAACTCCAGAATGGCGACCAGGTGGAGATCATGACCGCCCGCGGCGGCACGCCCTCCCCGCAATGGGAACGCTTCGTCGTTACGGGCAAGGCGCGGGCGCGTATCCGCCGCTACGTGCTGGCGCAGCAGCGGGAGGAAGCACGCAACAACGGTCGCGCCGCGCTGGCCAAGGCGTTCCGACAGGAAGGCGTGGATGGTTCTGAACGTGTGCTGGAACCCATCCTCAAGACACTCAAGCACGCCTCGATCGACGACCTTTATATCGCCGTCGGCAACAGCCAGATCGGGCCGAAGGAAGTTGTCCACGCCGCCTATCCGGAATTCCGCGCCGCCGCCCGCGCCCCGCGCATGCTGCCCAGCCTGCCGGCGAAACCCACGCCCAAAGCCAATGGCCGCGCGGATACCGGGCTACCGATTACCGGCCTCGTCTCCGGGATGGACGTGCACTACGCCGGCTGCTGCCATCCCCTGCCCGGCGACCGCATTGTCGGCATCATCGCCACCGGCAAAGGCGTGACGATACACACCAAGGACTGCCTGACCCTGGAAAGCTTCGCCGCCACGCCGGAACGCTTCATCGATGTGGACTGGGACCTCTCCGCCCTGCCCAACAAGCCGGACGGCAAGGCCGTGCCCCATACCGGGCGCATCAGCGTGATCGCCGTGAACGAACCGGCCAGCCTGGCCAACCTGACCAACGCGATCTCCAAATACGAGGGTGCGGTGGCCAGCCTGAAGATCGTCAACCGCCAGCAGGATTTTTTCGAGGCCCTGGTGGATGTGGATGTGCGCGACCTGCGGCATCTCTCCACCGTGATCGCCGGATTGCGCGGTGCTTCCGGCATCACCCAGGTGGAGCGGGCGAAGGCCTGATGCCCGCGGCATGATCATCGGCCTTGGATCGGACATATGCGATATCCGCAGGGTGGAGAAGGTCATCGCCGCCCACGGTGACCGGTTCCTCAAGCGCGTTTTCACCGAGGTGGAGCGGACCAAGGCCGAACGCCGGACCGAGAAAATCCGCGCCGGGACCTATGCCAAGCGGTTCGCGGCAAAGGAGGCGGCGGCAAAGGCCTTGGGCACGGGGTTTCGCGACGGAGTGTTTTTTGCCGACCTGGGGGTGGTGAATTTGCCGAGCGGGCAACCCACGTTGCGGATGACGGGGGGGGCGGCGGCGCGGCTGGCGGCGATCACGCCGCCCGGAATGCGTGCCGAGGTGGCTTTGACGATGACGGACGAGTATCCTTATGCCTTCGCGCAGGTGATCATCACGGCCGTGCCGCTTGCTTGACAGGGCACGGGCCCGTGGGCTTCATCCGGCCACCTCTTTTCCCGAAAGTCCCATTACGGCATGTTCAAGCGCGGCTCCGGCGACTGGGTGGATAACGTCAAGACGATCGCGTATGCCGCGCTGATTGCCATCGGCATCCGCACGATTGCGTTCGAGCCGTTCAATATCCCCTCCGGCAGCATGATTCCCACGCTGGAGATCGGGGATTATCTGTTCGTTTCCAAGTATAGCTACGGCTATTCGCGCTACTCGCTGCCATTCTCGCCGCCGCTGTTCAATGGGCGGATTTTCGAATCCATGCCGAAGCGCGGCGATGTCGCGGTGTTCAAGTATCCGGGCGACAACCGGACGGACTACATCAAGCGGATCGTCGGGTTGCCGGGGGACAAGATCCAGATGCGGGAGGGCGTGCTGTATGTGAACGGCATCGCCGTGCCGCGCGTGCCGATGCAGGCGGCCGCGTCCCGTGATGATTCCGGGGTTCTGGTGCGCGGACTGCGTTACAGGGAAACGCTGCCGGGCGGGAAGACGTACCAGGTGCAGAAGCTGACCGACTCGGGTTTCCCGAACAACACGCATGTGTTCGAGGTGCCGCCGGGCCGGTTGTTCGTGATGGGCGACAACCGGGATTCCAGTGCGGATTCCCGCCTGCCGAACAGCGGCGTGGGTTTTGTGAAGCTTGAGAACCTGGTGGGCCGGGCAGAGTTCATTTTCTTCTCCATCGATTCCACCAGCCCCTGGTGGCAGTTCTGGATGTGGCCATTCGAGATCCGCTGGAGCCGAATCTTCATGGGGATCCATTGACCAGGGACGCTCGCGACGTCCTGGGGCACGCGTTTGCCCGGCCGGAACTGCTGCGCGAGGCGCTGACCCACAGGTCCGTGGCCGGCCGGCGGCGTGGTTTTTCCAACGAGCGGCTGGAGTTCATCGGCGACCGGGTGCTGGGGCTGACGGTGGCCGAATGGCTGGCGGAGCGGTTTCCCGACGCGCAGGAAGGGGAGCTTGGCATCCGGCTGGCGCAGCTGGTCTCCCAGCCGGTACTGGCGAACATTGCCGAGGCGATCGGATTGGATGGATTGCTGAGCGTGGCGCCGGGCGAAGCGAAAGCCGGGGTGAAACGGCGCGCCACGGTGTTGTCCGACGCTCTGGAGGCGGCGATCGGGGCGATCTACCTGGATAGTGGGCTGGACCCGGCGCGGGACTTTATTCGCCGGGCCTGGGCGGACGCGATTGCCCGGCAGACCGTGCCGCCGAAGGATGCAAAATCCGCGTTGCAGGAATGGTTCCATGCGCGCGGGCGGGCGGTACCAGCATATGAGGTCGTCTCCCGCGAGGGGCCATCGCATGCGCCCCGTTTTGTTGTGCGGGTGAGCGGGGACAACAAGACCGGCACGGGAACCGCGGGGTCCAAGCGCGTGGCCGAGCAGGAAGCGGCGGCCGATTTGTTGGAACAGTTGAAATGACCACCTCCCCTTCCCGCTGCGGCTTTGTCGCCATCCTGGGGGCGCCGAACGCGGGCAAGTCCACGTTGATGAACCGGCTGACCGGAGCGAAGCTGTCCATCGTCTCCCCCAAGGCGCAGACGACGCGGTTCCGCGTGCTCGGCATATTGATGCGCGGGCGGACGCAGATATTGCTGGTGGACACACCCGGGATCTTCAAGCCGCGCCGCAAGCTGGACCGAGCGATGGTGGCAGCGGCCTGGGGCGGGGCGCAGGACGCGGACCTGGCGCTGCTGCTGGTGGATGCGAAGGCGGGTGCCACGGCGGCGGTGAAGGAAATCGTCGGCCAGTTGAAGGCGACCGGGCGGCGCGCCTGGCTGGTGCTGAACAAGATCGACCTGACGACACCGGAACGGCTGCTGCCGCTGACGGCGGAATTGTCCACGCTGGCGGATTTCGAGCAGGTGTTCATGGTGAGCGCCAACACGGGCGACGGGCTGGACGCGCTACTGGACGCACTGGCGGGTGCGTTGCCGGAAGGACCGCTCCTGTATCCCGAGGACGAGTTGACCGACCTGCCGGACCGGTTGCTGGCGGCGGAGATCGTGCGCGAACAGATCTTCTACCAGACGCATGAGGAAGTGCCGTACGCGACGACTGTGGAGACCGAAAGCTTCCAGACGCGCAAAGACGGATCGGTCCGCATCGAGGCGACGGTCTATGTCTCCCGCCCCGGCCACAAGGCCATCCTGATCGGGGAACGGGGGCAGCGGATCAAGGAGATCGGCGCGAAGGCGCGGGCGCAACTGGCCGGGCTGCTGGAGCGGCCGGTGCACCTGTTCCTGAACGTGAAGGAACGCGCCGGGTGGGATGAGGAAGGCGCGCGGCTACGGGCGATCGGGCTGGAGGATCAGGGGTAGAGCGGCCGTTGGTTTCATACTGGACAATTGCGACGGTGGGCCGATGGTATTTCAATGCCTGGACGTGCGATGTCACCTTCCCTCCTGCCCCAGCGTATTCTTGAAGAACCGTCCGTCCTTCATCACCATCAGCACCCCCTGCTCCGCATCCGCCAGCAGGCCCAGGTCAGTGGTCGGGTCGCCGTTCACCAGCAGCAGGTCGGCGTAGGCGCCGGCCGCGACGACGCCGAGCTTGCCGGGGTATGGGTTGCGCGGGCCGGCCATCGCCAGCAACTCCGCATTCACGCCGGTTGCCATGCGCAACGCCTCCACGTGGCTGTACCAGCGCGCCATCTTCGCCAGTTCCTGGCCCTGCGCGGCGGCTGCCCTGGCGTCGAACAGGATGTCTGTGCCCCAGGCGGTTTTCAGCCTGTGCTACTTGGCCAGGCCGTAGGCCGTGTCCGTGCCCGCGATCATCCGCAGTTGCTTCGCGCGGTTTTGGGAGCCCTCGGGAAATGCCGCGCCGCCGTCATTCGTGAAGGGCTGCGTGGACAGCCAGATGCCCTGGTCGGCCATCATCTTCGCTGTCGCGGCGTCCATTAACTGATCGTGTTCGATGCACGTTATGCCGGCGCGGATCGCCGTCTGGATCGCACGCGGGGTGTAGGCGTGCACCGCCACATAGGTGCCCCAGTTCTCTGCCGCGTCCACCGCCGCGCGGAACTCGGCTTCGGTATACTGGCTGACATCCAGCGGATCGTAGTTGGAGGAGACACCGCCACCGGCCGAAAGCTTCAGCTGGCTGGCGCCGAGCATGAGCTGTTCGCGCGCGCGCTTCAGCACCTCCGGCGCGCCATCGGCAATAGCACCGACGCCGGCCTGGTCGCCGCGGCTGAGGGGCGCGGTGGGTCCGGCGGGGATTTCGTAGGGGAAGCGGAAGTCGCCATGCCCACTGGTCTGCGAAATCATCGCGCCGGACGGAAAGATGCGTGGGCCGGGCACCAGTCCGGCGTCGATGGCGCGTTTCAGCGGAAAGGCCGGGCCGGCCATGTCGCAGATGGTGGTGAAGCCACGCAGCAGCAGCCGCTCCGCCTCCGCCGCGGCGGCCAGGGTGATGTCGCCGATATCGGCGACCATCAGCGCCGGGAGCGGCAGGGACGCCAGCATGATGTGGTAGTGCGCGTCGATCAGCCCGGGCATCAGCACCCGGCCGCCGCCATCGATCACAAGCGCACCCGCCAGAAAGGAGCGACGGGACAGGCGGAGATTTAGCCGGGCGAAGGCCGGCGTGTGACAGACACACCTGGAGGCATGGGGAGCCGTGGCTTCGGTGCATGTGAGCATGGCTGGCCTCCTGTTGTTCCGGCGGCCGCGTGGCATTTCGCGCCCGCAGGATAGCCGCGGCGCCGGCGTTCCGCGACCGCGAATGGCACGCGCCCAACGCGCGAATTGGCTCGCGCGCGATGGCTTCATGCTGATATTCGGGCGCTGCCCATCCCCCCTGCCCCGCCCCCCGCGCCCGGAGCCGAACCATGTCCAATCCCGTTCTCATCGAACTCACGCGCGGCAGGCAGGTGGAATGCCGGCATGCCGGCGCTCTCGCGGTCGTTCGCCCGAATGGCGAGGTCGTCCTGGCCTTGGGCGATGTTAGCCAGCCGGTGTTTCCCCGCTCGGCCATTAAGTCGCTGCAGGCGCTGTCCCTGATCGAGACCGGCGCGGCGGATCGCTTCGGGCTGAGCGATGCGGAGATCGCGCTCGCCTGCGCGTCCCACACCGGCACGGCGCGGCATGAGGCGACGGCGTGCGGCATCCTGGGTAAGGCCGGGCTGACACATGTGGCGCTGTGCTGCGGCGCGCATGAGCCGGGGGACCCGGCTTCCCTGCGGGAGATGATCCGGCGCGGCGAGGCACCCACCGCGCTCACCAACAACTGCTCGGGCAAGCACTCGGGCATGCTGTGCACCGCCGTGCACATGAACGAACCGACCGGGACCTACTGGCAGCCGGAGCATCCGGTGCAGCAGCGCATCGCCCGCAACCTCGCGGACATGACCGGCGCGGACGTGAACGACGACGTTCGCGGCACGGACGGTTGCTCGGTCCCCAACTGGGCCATTCCGCTGACCGGCCTGGCCCGCGCCTTCGCGCGCATGGTCACCGGCGAGGGCCTGTCCCCGGAGCGTCGGGAGGCGGCCAATCGCATCACGCAGGCATGCTGGGCCGCGCCGGAGATGGTCTCCGGCCCAGGAAGGCTGGACACGCGGGCGATGACGGCGTTGCCCGGACGGGTCTTCACGAAGACCGGCGCGGAGGGCGTCTATTGCGGCGCCTTCCCCGCAAGCGGCCTCGGTTTCGCCCTGAAGATCGACGACGGCGCCCGCCGCGCGTCCCACGCCGCCGCGGCCGCGCTGCTGCGCCATGCATTCCCGGACTTCGCGGCGCCGGACCTGCTGGGTCCCTTCCAGAACTGGCGCGGCATCGAGGTGGGCGAAACGCGCGTCGCAGCGGACCTGCTGCGCGCCCTGGATGGGCTGAAGCTGGCCGCCGCCTGACGGCACCCACAACGCTCATTTCGCAACCGCTGCCAGCGCGCTACGCTCCGGACGACAAGAAGCGGGAGGAACACATGCCGAAGGACGCCCAGGGCCACGACCTGACCGGCGCCACGCCGCAAGCCGCCGAGTTGTACGACGCCGCGATCCGGGCCGCCGGGCTGGCGCATGGGGACGTGATGGGGCGGCTGGACCAGGCCAGCGCGCTGGCACCGGGCTTCGTCATGCCGCTGATCGCCAAGGGCTGGTTCTTCGCGCTGGCACGGGACCCGATGATGGCGCCACGTACCGTGGCGCTGGTAGAAGCGGCGGCCGGGATGGCACGCAATGAACGGGAGAGCAGCCACCTCGCGGCGCTGGACTTGGCGGCGCGCGGGGAGCGGGCGGCGGCGATCGGGCGGCTGGACCGGCATGTGATGACGTGGCCGCGCGATATCCTGGCGCACCAGGTAGCGCTGCTGTTCGACCTGTCCCAGGGCCGCGTGCGCTGGATGCGGGACCGGGCGGCGCGGGCGTTGCCGCAATGGCCGCGCGACGTGCCGGGGCATGCGGCGCTGCAATCCTTCCACGCGTTCGGGCTGGAGGAGTGCGGCGACTATGCGCGGGCGGAGGACGAGTCCCGCGGCGTGGCGCAGGCCGAGCCGCATTCCTGGTTCGCGCACCACACCGTTTCCCATGTGATGGAGATGATGGGGCGGCCGGAGGATGGCATCGGCTGGATGGCGTCCCGCGAGGGGTACTGGGCGACCGGGGAGCATCCGAACCGCGACCATATCTGGTGGCACAAGGCGTTGTTCCATTTGGACCTGGGGCAGACGGACGCGGCGGTGGCGATCTATGACGGGCCGTTCCTGGAATCCGAGAAGCCGCTGGCGATGAGCCTGACGCATGCCTCCGCCCTGCTGTGGCGGCTGGATACGCTGGGGGTGGACGTGGCTTCGCGCTGGCAGGCGCTGCTGCCGCGCTGGGACGGACATGCGGACGGGCGCTGGCTGGCCTTCGCGGATGTGCACGCGCTGATGGCGGAACTGCGCTGCGGGCGGGAGGCGCTGGCCGAACAGCGCCTGGCGCGGATGCGGGAAACCGCCGCCGGCGCCGACGAGGCGGGGGTGACGTATCGCGCCGTCGGCGTGCCCGTGGCCGAGGGATTGGCAGCGTTCCATCGCGGGGATTTCGGCACGGCGGTGGAGCACTTGTTGCCGGCACGGTTCGAGCTGTGGCGGATCGGCGGCAGCGCCGCGCAGCGGGATGTGTTCGAGTGGACCTTGGCGGAAGCTGCGGCGCGCGCGGAGTTGAAGGACGTGGCGGTTTCACTTGCGCATGAGCGTCTGGCAATGAAACCGCGGAGCTGGATCAACCGGCGCTTCCTGGACAACGGGTCGGGGGTCTAGCGGTATCCATGCCCCAGTCAGCGGAAGCCGGAGTGTCGGCACGCAGTTCGCCACTCGAAATCCTGCTGGTGTTCCTGCGCCTCGGCTGCACGTCCTTCGGCGGGCCCATCGCGCATCTCGGCTATTTCCGCGCGGAATTCGTGGAACGGCGCAAGTGGCTGACGGAGCGTGCCTATGCCGACCTCGTCGCCCTGTCCCAGTTCCTGCCCGGTCCCGCCTCCAGCCAGACCGGGTTCGGCATCGGCCTGATGCGCGGCGGACTGCTGGGCGGCCTTGCGGCATGGACCGGCTTCACCATGCCATCCGCGATAGTGATGGTCCTGTTCGCCTACGGCGCTGCAAGCATCGCGGACTCGCACGCCGGCGCCGGGCTGCTGCATGGGCTCAAGCTGGTCGCCGTGGCGATCGTCGCGCAGGCCGTGATGGGCATGGCCCGCGGCCTGTGCCCGGACCGCGAGCGCGCCTCCATCGCGACGGTAGCGTTGTGCGTCATGCTGGTCGCGCCCTGGTCGCTGTTGCAGGTGGGCGTGATCGTCGGCGGCGGCATCGCCGGCCTGCTGCTGTGCCGCGGCGTGCCGGATACCACGCCGGACAGCTTCACCATGCCGGTGTCGCACCGGTTCGGCACGGCCTGCCTGCTCGCGTTCTTCCTGCTGCTGGCGGTTTCGTTCGTGCCGGTGACGGGCGGGAGCCTGGCCTTGTTCGATGCGTTCTATCGCTCCGGCGCCCTGGTGTTCGGCGGCGGCCATGTGGTGCTGCCGCTGCTGCAGGACGCGGTGGTGGCCCCGGGCTGGGTGACGGACGGCACGTTCCTGACCGGGTACGGCGCGGCACAGGCCGTGCCGGGGCCGCTGTTCACCTTCGCCGCCTACTTGGGCGCGGTGGCCGGGCCGGTCCCGGGTGGAATCTGGGGGGCGATGATCGCGTTGGTCGGCATCTTCGTGCCCGGCATCCTCGCCCTGCTGGGCGCGTTGCCGTTCTGGCATACGCTGCGCGCCCATCCAGCGGCGCAGGCAGCGATGCACGGCACCAACGCCGCTGTGGTGGGGCTGCTTGGCGCGGCGCTGTACAACCCGGTGTGGACCAGCGCGGTGCATACCCCAGCCGAATTCGCGGTCGCCGCCACGGGGTTCGTCCTGCTCATCGCCTGGGGCGCACCGCCGCTTCTTGTGGTGGTGCTGTCAGCCCTGGCGGGCGTGGGCCTGGGGTTGTTGGGGTAGTTGTGCAGGCTCAGCCCGGGATTTCCGGCTCCACCAACCACGCCAGATTCATCAACGAATCCTGCCAGCCCAGATAACAAGCCTCCACCGGAATTACATCCGGTATCCCCTCCTGCACGATGGTCAATTCGCAGCCCACCGCCACTGCGCGGAAGCTCACCGTTACCTGGATTTCGCCCGGCAAGTTGGGGTCGTCGAAGCGGTCGGTGTAGGCGAGGCGTTCGTTGGGGACGAGTTCGAGGTATTCGCCGCCGAAGGAGTGGCTCTGCCCAGTGGTGAAGTTGCGGAAGGACATGCGGTGCTTGCCGCCGACGCGGGGGTCAAGTTCATGTACCGTGCAGGCGAAGCCGCGCGGGGGGAGCCATTGGGCCATGGCATCGGCTTCCGTGAAGGCGCGGTAAACCTTCTCGGGCCGGGTGGCGAGGACGCGGTGCAGGCGGACAGTTCCGGGCATGGGTTGCCTCCCCCTTGGAATGCGGGAGGCGATTCATACGCCGGGGAGGCGCGGCCGGCCACGCATATCGGCGTGCGTGGCCGGTGGGGCGTGGCCGGTGGGGCGTGGCCGGCGAGGTGCTACGATCCCATCTGGCAGCCGATCTGGTCGCGGGTGCCGTAGAGGTTCTCGAAATCTGCCGGTTTTTCGGGTACGCGGGTTTCAACGTCGAAGTAGTGCCACTGGTCGGAGATCTTGGTCTTCACCTCCGGCACCACCACGCGCATCAGCATCTGGTGGTCCCAGTCGCGGAAGCGGAGCGTGATGTCGCCGTATTGCAGGGAGATTTCACCCAGAGCCTTGCGGATGCGGTCCGGCTCCGGCGCGCCGGCCTTGTCGATGGCGGCGAGGAGTGAGCGCATGGCGATGTAGCCGACCCAGGACTTGGCGGAGGGGGCACCGTTGTACTTGGCGAAGAAGCGCTTGGTGAATTCCTGGTCGTCCGCGGTGTTGCGCGGATCCTTGTAGTCCCACGGCTTGGCGAAGACGCCGGTGGCGGCCTTGGGGCCGACATCCCACAGATCGCCGTCGTCCACGCCGGCCTGGGTAAAGGGGACGCGGCCGGTCATGTCCGCCTCGTTCCATTCGCGCAGGAACTTCGTCATATCGGAGGCGACGAGGCCGCCGACGATGACGTCCAGTTTGGTGGAGCGGAGCTTGTCGATGGCGTCCTTGTAGCCGGCCTGGTTGGGCTGGGTTTCGATCAGCATCACTTCCTCCGCGCCGGCGGCCTTGGCGACGCGGCGACCGAGGTCGCGCAGTTCCACGCCGGTGGGGGTGACGGCGGTGAGGAAGGCCCATTTCTTGCCGTAGCCGATCAGGTAGGACTGCATGGCCTGCATCTGCACGTCCAGCGAAGGGGGGACGCGGAAGGACCAGGGGCCGCATTGCTTGGCGGTGAGGATGGTGCCGGGGGAACCGGAGAGGACGAGGGGGATCTTGCCCTCGATGGCGGCCTTCTGCAGGCCGGTGGCCTGGCGGGTGAGGGTGCCGCCGGTGGCGGCGACGATGCCCTGCTCCTTGATCAGCTTGCTGAGGTTCTCGTAGGCGGCGGGGCCATTGGGCTCGTCCACGCGCAGCAGTTCGACGTTTTGGCCGAGGGCCTTGCCGCCCGCCATTTCGAGGGCGAGCTGGGTGCCGCGCCAGAGGTATTCGCCTTGCACGGCGGTGCGGTCCGTCATCGCCAGGGGGGCGCCGATGCGGATGGGGCCGGCGGCGCGGACGATGGCGGGCGTGGCCAGTGTGGCAGGCAGGGCGAGGGTCGCGGCGGTGCCGAGCAGGAAGGCGCGGCGACCGAGGCCGGGGCCCCTGCATTCATGGTTTTCAGGCAGCAAGTCAGGTTCCTATCAGCTATCGGTTTACGAGATTAATTATCGGTAATATTCAACTATTGCAATATATCGCTTGTAACTGCGGCAGCTGAGCTCCCAATTAGACAAATTTGGTACAGGGTTTCGAACCCTCGGCCCGCGCGCCACGCGCAAGCGTTCCAGGTGAAAGTCGAGTAGCCGATCCGTCGCCCGGTAGGGACGGCGTAGGGGGGTTAGCGCATGGCGGAAGCGTCGGACTGGCCGAGCATAAACTGGCCTAGATTCTCGTAGGCGATGTCGCTGACCATCAGGTGCTGAGCGGCAACATTGATATCGCGCAGGCATTGCTGCAGGACGCTGCCGTCGTAGACAGCGCCACCGCCGGAGAAGCGGAAGGCGCGGGTAACGATATCGACGGCGACCTCCGTGCAATGCACTGCGATAGCGCGGAGTTCCGCCTGCAGGCGTCCCGGCACGACTTCGCTGGCCGAGACCAGGGCGAACGCGTCGTCGTTCAGCTTGATCGCGAGGGACTTGGCGGCAGTGAGGCGGATTTCCGCTTCGCCCAGCATACGCTGGACGGCGGGTCGGAGGCTGAGGCTGCCGGAGCCACCGCGGGATTTTCGCTCCGTGACCTCGGTGAAGGCCAAAAGCGCACGCCGGGCCGTGCCGAGAGCGAAGCCGGCATGTTCGTTGACAACGAAGCCGGGCAGGCCAATGCGATAGACGGGCCCGCCGCGCTTCGGCTCGTCCTCGTCCACGCGCCACACGAATCCGGCGGGCACGAACAGATTCTCGACCGATATGTCGCAGCTGCCGGTGCCTTTCAGGCCGGCGACCTGCCAGTTGTCGTGGATCGTCGCCGTGTCAGTGGGAAAGCATAGCATGCAGCGCGCGAGAGCTTGGTCCGGCACGAGCGGGATCATGGCGCCGGCGGTGATCCATTCAGAATGGCGGACGCCGCTGACGAAGGGCCAGCGGCCGGTGAGGCGCCATCCGCCCTCTACGGCAACAGCCTTGCCCATGGGCGCGGCGACGATCGCGCCGATCGGCAGGCGTGGGCCGGGATACATTTGCTTGACGACCTCATCGGCGATGAAGGCGCCGGGCAAGCCAGAACCGGTGGCGCCGACCATGGCACACCAGGAGGCGGAGGGGTTGGCTTCCGCCAAGGCCTCAAGGACCAGGAGCTGGGTGGATGGGTCGGCTTCGTGGCCGCCAAGCGCTGCGGGCACTTTCATAGCGAAGATCCCAGCCTCGGTGAGCGCCGCGACTGATTCCGGGGTGAGCGTGGCTGCGGCCTCCTCGCGTGGCCATTGCGCGGCAAGGCGGTCGTGGATCCGGGCGACATTGGCCAGCAGCATCTGGCGTGTATCGGTGAACGGCATTAGCCGAGCCTCCCTCGGGCATTCCGGCGCCCATTTTTATGCGGGACCGCCCAGATGGTTGCCCAACAGCATCGCTGCAGGCGCAGGCTAATCCCCAGTCGGCCCGATCTTCAACGACTTCCCCTTCGTTCTCATTGCCGTCATTCGGATGAGCAGCTGAGCCTCACCGATGTAGATGGTCCGGTCGGTGCGTAGTCAAGCTGTTGAGAATTGCCCGAGCGTCGTGCGCAGGGCAGATGATGTAAAATGTCCAGATGACCAACCACATTCCCTTCGACACCCTCCGTGCGACGCGATGGGCCAACGGCCACGGCCGAAAGGCAGACATTGCCAATGGTGATGGATGGTCCTTGGCGTTCGCTTGGCTCGATCGACCGGCTCCGTTCTCAGATTATGCCGGGGTCTCCCGGACAATAACTCTGGTGGACGGGGATGGCTTCGTCTTGGACTTCACCGAACATCCCCCAATCGACGTATCGCGGGTCGGTGCCCCCGCGAGCTTCGATGGTGGTTGGGCCGCTCGGTGCCGTCTTCTGGGCGGCCCCTGCTGTGTGCTGAATGCCTTTTCTGCCAAAGGACGCTGGCGCCACACCGTAAGAGTTGCTGAACCTGGCAGGATTGGCCCATTGCGCTCCGGCGATTTCATTGTCGTTCTGAGTGGCCAGGCCTACCTCGACGGCCTGGTGGCCGGACCCCAGGACAGCCTCGCGATTTCTGGCGATGCTTCTATCTCAGGAAGCGCCAATTGTGTGCTGGCCATAGTTCGCTTTGATCGCCAGGTGTGATCGCTTGCCAACCTTCATCGGTCTGTTTTCGAATTATCCACAAAGCGGAGAAGGTTTTCTCAGGGTTCCTTTCCCTGCTCCAGTCCCCTCACAGCTTAAGCGTCTCTCTGCCCTGGTGCCGGGGCTATATCCCTATGAAATCGGGGCATTTTTCCGCGAACCTGTCCGGTGCGAGATTGCAACGGGGGTCATTTTCGCTCTCCGGAGAGCAGATATTCTCCGGACCTGTCCACTTCGGCTTCGAAGTGTTCAGTTTTAAGTCATTGATTTGATTGGAGTCGAAAAACCCGGGGTTCGCGAAGTGTTCGCTGGGGCGATGGAAGCCGTGCCAGAACTCTGTCCGACCTGTCAGCCTTCACGGGTTCAGTCCAGCGCGATGCGGATCCCTTGAGCGCCATCCAACAGGCGCTTGAGGTGGAAGCTGACCAGCCTGTCCTCGCCCGCACGACCAAGCAGGGCCGCGAAGGCGGGCAAGGCGCCTGGGTCATTGCCTGCCGCCTTGGTAAAGGCATCACTGTACGCTGCTGTCAGATCATTGGTGAAGTTCGTCTCGGCCAGTGGTTCGTGGGCCGGCAATGCCTCGTGCCGCCCCCTTAGAATGAGGTCGCCGACCGGCCTGCCTTGGAAATTCGGGATCTGATCGACGACCGCATGGCTCACGCAGATCCGCGTGCCCAGCTGCTTGTTCGCTGCTTCCAGCCGCTGCGCCGTGTTGATGGTGTCGCCATAGGCTGTGTAGTCAAAATATCGGCCACTGCCGAAATTCCCCACCAAGGCCGGGCCGCTATGCACGCCGATACGCGTGGCGCCGAATTCAACATTCTTCTCACGCCAGCGTTTGCGAAAGGCCTCAGCATATTCATCCAGCGCCATCGCGCAGGCCACCGCACGCGCCGCGTGATCCGGCTGCCCCGTCGGCGCCCCAAACACCACATTCAGCGCATCACCAATGATCTTCAGCAGCGTGCCACCATGGGCGAACACCACATCCGAGGTGCCCGCGAGATATTCGTTCAGCAACTCTTCAATGAGCGCCGGCTCCAACTGCTCTGCCAAACTGGTGAAACCCGTGATGTCCGTGAAGAGTGCGGTCACTTCGCGGCGCTGCGCCCCCAGGGTTGCTTCGCCACCAGCTGAGATCTGTTCCGCCAGACTGGGAGAAAAGTAACGCGCCAGTTGCGCACGTCCCCGGTCAGCCTCCTGCTGGCGACGTTGATACTCCCGGGTGATATCCAGTTTCCGCAGCGTCTTCGAGATCGTGGTCTCAAGATCAACAAAATCGATCGGCTTGGTCAGGAAATCGAAAGCTCCCCGGTTCATGGCGGTGCGGATATTCGCCATGTCACCATAGGCCGAGACGATGATCGTGGCGGGTGCATCGTCCTCCTTCTCGTGCAGACGCGCGAGCAAGGTCAGCCCATCCATGCGCGGCATATTGATGTCGGTCACGACCATGTCGGTCTCGGGATGGGCGGCGAGGTATTCCAACGCCAGCACACCGTCTTCCGCAAATTCGAAGGTCATCTCACCTTCGCGGATCTGGCGGCGAAAGCGTTGGCGGATCAGTGCGGCAAGGTCCGGTTCGTCATCGACCACCAAGATGCGCGCGGACACAGCGTGCTACTCAGCAATACCAATGGCACTGGTCAGGTCCTGCTTCAGTCGCGGGAAGTCCACGGGTTTGGTCAGGAACTTCGCGGCCCCACGTTCCAGCGCCACCGCGACGGTGCCGGCATCGCCATAAGCGGAAATCATTATCACCGGCAAATCAGGCCGACGGCGTCTCACTTCCGGCAGCAGGTCGAGCCCGGACATTCCGGGCATATTGATGTCGGAGACCATCAGCACGATTTCGTCCGCGCTGGCGTCCAGCTTTGCCAGCGCGGCGAAGCCGGATAGGGCGAATTCCAGCGTATAGCGGCCTTCCCGCAGTTCACGGCGGAACTGCTGGCGGAAGAGGACTTCCACGTCCGGCTCATCGTCCACAACCAGTACCCTGGCCGTCACGGCGCTCTCCCGCTACCCGCCCGCGCGTCCGGAAGCCTGCGCGGCAGAATTATTCTGAATTCGGTGAAATTGCCCGGCTCGCTTTCCACCGTCAACTGCCCGCCATGCTGCTTCACCACAATATCGTAACTGAGGGAGAGGCCCAGGCCCGTGCCCTCACCGGTTGGCTTTGTGGTGAAGAAGGGTTCGAAGATCCTCTCCTGCACGGCCTCCGGGATGCCCGTGCCGTTGTCGCGGACGCGGATTTCGACCTGGTCTCCCATGGCCCGTGTGCTCAGGCGCAGGGTGGGTTCATAACCCGGCTCGGTCTGCTCAGCACGTTTGCGGGTGGCGTAGAAGCCATTGCCGATCAGGTTAAGCAGCACGCGCGTGAATTCCTGCGGGTAGAGTTCTACGAGGCTGATATCGGGCGCCAGGTCCTTCTCCATGGTGATATTGAAGCCGGGGACCTCCGCCCTGGCACCATGGTAGGCTAGGTTCAGCGCTTCCTCCGCCAGCCCGTTGAGGTCCACGCTACGTCGTTCACCGGTTCCGGTGCGGGAATGGGCCAGCATGTTCTTGACGATACTGTCCGCGCGCCGGCCGTGCTCGGCGATCTTGGCCAAGTTGCCCTTCAGCATATCCGACAGTTCAGTGATCTCGTCCCGCAGCTTTGGATCGGCGATGGCTTCGAGCGGCACGATGGCCGCGTTCAACTCGTCCAGCAGTTCGGCGGAGAGATCGGAGAAGTTGTTGACGAAGTTGAGCGGGTTCTTGATCTCGTGTGCGATGCCCGCGGTCAGCTGGCCTAGGCTGGCCATCTTCTCTGTCTGCACCAACCGGTCCTGGGCCTTGCGCAAATCCTCCAATGCGGCTTCAGCCGCAACGCGGGCCCGACGAGCTTCGTCGCCGCGCGCGGCCAGTTGCTCGAACAGCCTGGCGTTCTCGATGGCCAGCACCGACTGACCGGCGAAGGTCTGGAGCAGAGTGGGGATGGAGGGACCGAAGTCGCCTGCCGTCCGGCGGCGAATGACCAGACCGCCGATCACCTTGTCATCCCGCAGAAGCGGTACCGCCAGCACGGCATGGATGCTTTCAAGGAAGTCCGCGACATCACGCGCCAGGGCGCGGTCATGCTGGATGTCAGACACATGGATGGGCCGGCGTTCGGCGGCGCTGCGGCCGAGATGGGTTTCGCCTATACGCACGCGGCGCTGACGCAAGGCTTCCACCCGGTCCGCGCTCATACCATGCGCAGCCTTGGGGACAAACACGCCGTCGGCCGCGTCGTATTCGTAAATCGTGCCTTCATCGGCAGCGGAGAGTTGCACCGCGCGGCTGATAATGGTGGCAAGCACGACGTCCAGATCGAGGGAGGAATTGACCGCACGGACGGTCTCCTCCAGAGCCTGGAGTTCGGCCACTGAGCGGGTGAGTTCTTCCGTGCGCGCTTGCAGGGCGCGATGGTTCTCCGCGCTTGTAATGGCGATCACTGCCTGCTCGGCGAAGGTTTCGAGCAGCGCGATTTGCGTCTCCGCGAACAATCCGGGTTCCGTTCTTGCCACCACAATCGACCCTATTGGCTGTTCCCCGCGCAGCATCGGCACCGCGGCTACGGCCCGCAGGGATACCGCTGCCGCCACCGTCTTTAAGATGAGGGGCTGGTCCACCATCACGTCCGGTACCTGCTCCGGATGGCGAGACGTGATCGTGCGCCCCATCACCGTACTGTCGTCGGCCGAGCGGGGAAAATAAGGCCGATAATCCTGCCCAGCGGCGTTAACCGTTCCGATATGTGCGCGCAGATGCAGAGCGCCCTCAATCAGCGTCGTCACCGCCGCCGCGTCGGCGCGTGCGAAGTCACGGGCGCGATCGACGATAAGATCGAATACGGGTTGTGGATCGGCGGGGGAGGACGACATTACCTTTAGCACGTCGATGGTCGCAGACTGCTGTTCGATCCGCTCCCCAAATTCGCTGTTGCGCTCCGCGAGCGCGGCGGTCCGCTCTTGCAACTCGCGATAGGTTTCCGCACTGGTGATGGCGATGGCCGCCTGCTCGGCGAAGGTTTGCAAGAGGGCTACCTGGCTGTCCGTGAAGCCACCGTATTCCAGCGTGCCGATTGAAATGGCACCGATGGGGTTGCCATCGCGCATCAGCGGCACCGCGAGTACAGACTTCATCCCCATGTTCTTACCGATTGCGAACAGACCTGGTTCGGTATCCATGTTACGGATATGAGTTACACGCCCATCCAAAATCGCGCGACAAAGCACTGATCCACGGGTTGGCGCGAGAGGAAAGGCGGCCTCATACGCTGCCTTAGCAGCCGGATCGGCGCCGTAGATAGCGCGAAGATGGACCAAGTCACCATCATACTCGACCAGACGAACTCCAGCGCCATTGCACAACTCCTGGGCGCGTCGAGCGATCATATCGAATACGGGCTGTGGCTCGCCCGGAGATGACGACATGACTTTCAACACGTCGATAGTGGCGGACTGCTGTTCGATGCGTTCACCGAACTCGGTGTTGCGTAGCGCCAGTGCCTCGGTTCGCTGGCGCAACTCGTCCAGCAAACGTGCGCTCTCCATCGCGATCACCGCCTGGGCGGCGAAATTATCTAGAAGGGAAATCTGTCTGTCGGTGAATGGCCGCACCTCGCGGCGCGTGATACCGAAGGCACCAATAACCATCCCGTCCTTGTGTAGCGGCACAGCGACGACGGTGCGCATCCCTCCTTGGTCTACTGCCGCGCGATGCAATTGAACCCCGGCGCGATACCCGGCGCCGGTAGCCATATCCTCGATATGCGCAACCGGCTCACCTCGGATGACGCGTCCGACTGCCGTTTCCGGTGCGATCGGCGATGGAGTACGCAAGAATTCTACCATCTCGGCAGGGAAGCCAAGCACCGCTGCGGCATGTACCGTTTCACCATCGCGTAACCAGAAGGCGCCGGAATTCGCATCGCACAACCGGCAGGCTCGTTCCAACATGGCGTCGAACACCGGCGCCAGATTTCCGGGATTCGCATTGATCACTCCCAGCACCTCCGCCGTCGCGGTCTGCTGTTCCAGAGCCTCCCGTGTCTCGGTGATCAGGCGTGTGTTTTCGATGGCGATCACGGCTTGGTCGGCGAAGGTGCGGACAAGTTCGATCTGGCGCTCGTTGAACGGCTCCACCCGTTGGCGGGCAAGCACGATATTCCCAATCGCCTCGCCTTCCCTCAGCAACGGCACACCAAGCGACGTGCGCTGATTGCCCAGCCGCACGAGAGCCTCAGGATAGGTGGGAATGGCAGCGGCATCGTGGACATGGGCAATACGTCCATCAAGCACGCATCTTTGCCCAACAACGACTGAATTTGGGTCCAACGGAAATGCGCCGCGGCCTCTTTGGTATGCTTCGTATTCGGGTGGAAAGCCGAAATTTGCATGCACCCGCAAGGCATCGCCCTCGCGCCGGGCAATCGTCGCCATGTCCGCCTCGCATAGCTGCACCGCCGTCCGGGCCACGAAATCCAGCACCGGCTGCAGGTCGTATGTGGAACGGCTGATCACCTTCAGCACGTCCGCCGTCGCGGTCTGATAGTCCAGCGATTGCTGCAAATCATCCGTGCGCTGGCGCAATTCACCCAGCAGCCGCGCGTTCTCCATCGCGATCACGGCCTGGGTGGCAAACCCCTCGAGAAGGTCAATTTCCCGGTCGCTGAAGGCGCGAACCTCCGTCCGGTAGGCGCTGATATAGCCCAACGTCTCACCCTCTCGCCGCAATGGCACTTGCAGGCAGGTACGCACGCCAGTCCGTGCGATGAAAATCCGTCGGAACTCGTTGCTCGGGTCAATTGCGTCGGTATCCCGTATGTCCGGGACATGGATGAAGCGGCCTTCTCGGGTCAATACGCGCTGATCCGCGCTCGGAGGGAATGGCTTGCGGATTGCTGCGTCGATATCGTCGGGAAATCCACGGGCGGACAGCGCGCGGATATTCTCACCCTCGAACACCAGGAACGATCCGACACTGGCGCCGCAAAGAGCGTGTGCTTTCTCCAGAATCGCGTCAAACACCGGCGTGACATCGCCGGGGTTGGCGTTGATTACACTCAATACCTCCGCCGTTGCCGTTTGCCGTTCCAGCGCTTCCCGCGTCTCGGTGATCAGTCGCGCGTTCTCCATCGCGATCACCGCCTGGGTGGCAAAATTTTCCAATAACGCAATCTGTTTGTCGGAAAACGCCCGCACTTCCTGGCGGTAGATGGACACGTAGCCAATATAGATGTCGTCCCTTAGTAATGGTACGGCTAGCACCGTTCTCGCGCCGCCTAGATCGACCATGGCGCGGATGCCAGGATGGCCATCCAAATACGACTGCTCCTGGCTCATATCGAGGATATGCACAGTCTGCTTCGTCTCACGTGTCAGCGTCGCTTCTGCGCGCGCTGTGCCATCTGGTGGGCGTGCAGCTCTGAAGTCTGCGTACGCTTCGGGCACTCCACGCTGAGCTGCTGACCGGTAGCGCGCGCCGTCGAACGTGTACAGAGATCCGAATCGCGCCCCGCACAACCGCATTGCCCGCTCAAGCAGAGCATCAAACACAGGTGCCAAATTCCCCGGTGAGGCATTGATCACGCCGAGCACCTCCGCCGTCGCGGTCTGCTGTTCCAGCGCCTCCCGCGTCTCGGTGATTAGCCGCGCGTTTTCCATGGCGATCAGCGCCTGGGCGGCGAAATTCTCCAAGAGGGAAATTTGCTGTGACGAAAATGCCTGCGCCTCGCGGCGGAAGCCGCTGATGGTGCCCAGCAGCTTGCCGTCCTTGAACATCGGCACTTCCAGCCAGGTGCGCAGGCCGCCTTCGGTGAAGTAGGCCAGCGACCGTTCGCGCGTTTCCTCCGGCCAGGACCAGGTCAGCGCATCCGGCACATGAATGCTCTCCCCTCGCAGCAGTGGCGCGTGTTCCGCCTGCGCCGGATAGGGCTGGCTTAGGATGCTGTCGGTCGCCGGGGCATAGCCGTACCGCGCCAGTTTGTGGAAATGTGTCCCGTCGAACACGCCGAGTGACCCGATCTCCGCTCCGCACAGTTCATGGGCCTTGCGCAGGATTGCCGCGAACACCGGCGCCGGATCGCCAGGGTTGGCATTGATGACGGCCAGCACCTCCGCCATCGCCGTCTGTCGCTCCAGGGCCTCTCGCTGCTCGCTCATCAGCCGCGTATTCTCGATGGCGATCACCGCCTGGTCCGCAAAAGTGCGGACAAGCTCGATCTGCCGGTCGGTGAACGGCTCCACCCGCTGCCGCGCCAGCATGATCATGCCGATGACAACCCCTTCGCGCATCAGCGGCACGCCGAGATTGGTGCGTATCCGGCCAAGCGCCATGGACTCCGGCTGGACGTAGCCCGGCTCTACCGTCACGTCGTCCAACTGGATCGTGCGCTTCTCCAGGGCCACGCGCGCGATCAACGTGCCGTTCCCGGGGGTGTAGGTCCTGCCGCGCATCCAGGCTTCGAATTCCGGCGGGAACCTGTGGTTCGCGGCCAGGCGGAACGTCTCGCCATCGCCGCGCATGATCACCACCATGTCCGCTTGGCACAGCCGGCCGGCCGCCTCGGCCACGGTTTGCAGCACCGGCTGCTGGTCGAATGTCGAACGGCTGATCACCTTCAGCACGTGAGACGTCGCGGCCTGGTATTCGCTGGATTGCCGCAGTTCGGCGGTGCGCTCGTCGAGCGCCGTATTCAGCGCCGCTTCCCGCGCCTGTGCGGCAGCGCGAGCGGCCACTGCCTCGTCACGTTCAGCCTGCAGGCTGGCAATGGCGCTCTGGAGCTCAGCAATTGTCGCCTCTGGATCGTGTTCTTGCTTCTTGGCCATGGCGTAGTGGCGCTCCCCCCGGCCTTACCCAGGCAGCAATGGCATGGGCGTGGGCTGAGTGGCAGGTTAGCCGAGCGCTCGGGCCGATCCTAGCTCTGGCGAAACAAGGTAGTCGGATGCGCAGCAACGGCGGGATAAGGAGGGCCGTCCGGAGGCGCGTTCCCTGGCCGCGGGGTGTCGGTGAGCAACGGGCCCTGCCGTGGCCAGTCAGGCGGCGCCTTGGCCATCAGACCAGCCAAAGAAGCTCTAGCGGCCTGCCGCCCATCCAGGATCGCCTCTACAACTGCCGGCGCCAGTAGGGTCAGCCGCAGCACACCGGCGGCGTAGCTGGGCTTCACGCCCTCCCCGTCGGCCAGTTCCCGCACCGACGCATACCGCCCCTCATCCAGCATCCGCTTCCACCGGAACGCCCGCGCCAGCGCCTTCACCAGCACCGGGTCGGCCGTGGGCGGGACCAGCGATTGCCGCGCCTGGGGTAGCACCGACCCATCCGGGGCAATCACCACCTTCCGCCCACCGCGACGCTGGATGTTCAGCGGCACATGCACCGTGATGCTGGTGGTGTGGCTCATGCTGCGGCCTCCAGGGCCGGCGCCCGGCTTCCCCGCAGGTCCTGCACCAACCCGGCCAGCCCCTCCACCCGCAGCCGGATATCCGCCCCGGCCGGCCCCACCGTGACCCGCTCCACCAGCGCCTGGACAATCCGCGCCTGCTCGGCGGGGAACAACTCCTCCCACAGCGGGTCCAGCCGGTGCAGCGCGTCGCGCACCTCCGCCTCCGTCAACTCGGGCGCCTCCTGCCTTGCCGCCAGCCAGGTGCTGACCACAATCTCGGGCTGCCGCAGCAAGGCCCGCACCTGGGCCATCACCGCGCCCTCAATTTCGCCAGCCGCAATCCGCCGCACCAGGTCGGGTCGTAGGTCCACCGACCCCTTCTGCACCGCCTGCGCGACGTAGTAGCGGTACTGCCGCCCCTTCCGCATGGTGTGGGAAGGCGACAACCCTCAATGGTGCGCTCGTTGATCAGCCTGCGCTTGGCCAGGCCCTCCTGTGTGAGGAAGCGTTCGTCGCCCAGTTCCGGCGAGTGTTCGGTGGGCGTATTCGAGCGGTCGTCGGTCACGATGTCCCTCCTGTGCAGCCAGCTGTAGCGGCACGTGGTGGGACAGCAACATATTCACATCAAAGGCATTCTTCTAAAGGTGCATGATCCGACAAACAAAATTCTTGCAGCATTTGCGCAGTAGGCGGATTGCAGCTTTGTCGGCATTCCGATGCACCATGGAGGTTCATGTCGGAATATCGATGGGTATTGTTAGATTACGCCGCTGCCTTCGGAGGTTTACCGCGTGGCTGCTTGAGTTCATCAGGAAGGGCCTTGTAGGCAGCGCCGGCAACGTCCCGTGTGCAGTTGAGATCGTCCATGCATTGCGCGATGCCGAGATTACGCCCAAACAATTTACCTGAATGCTTCGCTGTCGTTGCAACGGTCAGCATCCACTGATCGGCCTTCGCCTGAGGGACGACCGTACGGCGCCGAATGGCACGCGGTGCCGCCACCTCCGGTTCCAGCATTTCATCGGGTGACGCTTGGCGCGGAACAGGCTTGCCATCGACTACCAGTTTCTGAACCTGGACCAGCACTCCAGCGTTCTTCGTCGCCGCAGCGAACCCGGATAGCCAATTCGCGGCATCCTCCTCGGCGATTAGGGGCATGCCGCTGTATTTCGTCAGCAACACAGGCTCCCACCAAACAAGCTCTGCACCGGCGATGGCGTCGACGCCGTACTGGTTGCGCCAAGCTTCCTGGGGAACACGGCGGTCTTGACCCCATGAAGTGATGGCGATGGCCTCAACCACCCCCTCTCCCAGATCCTGACGGATTGAAGCCGTGATCAATTCCTCGATTCGGTCCAACAGCGACTTTTCACGACGAAGTTCACCGAGCCGCGTGTAATCCTGCTCGGACAATGTCGACGAACGCACCGGCCGGCGCGAATGCTCCGGTGATACCGAGGGGCGAACCATATTCGCTCTGGAGCGCCTGGTCGCGCGAGAGCGTTCCGCGATGTCGTCAAGCATCGCCTTGCGTTCGAGCGCACGTAGTTCGGCTTGATGCATACTCACGCTGACGACCAGATCCCCTTCGAGGTGACGCACGATATGTGGCACTACGTTTGCCAGCAGAACGTGGCCCCGTGGGACAAATGGCTTTGCCGCCGAAATCGCCATCTCAGCACCAGTCCTTTCCACCGTGGTTAATCTCGTGAGGGACTATACGAGGTGCAACGACAAGCCGCCCCCGATTCGCTACTTTCCGGGAGCGGCAAAGCCCCATTTGGCGAATACGCTTCTTTCCGCTGTGTCGCGCGGGACTACGCATAAGTACTACAACATATTGATTATGCTTGTATTTTCGGTGGATGTGGTGATGTACCCGGTTCACCATGAACCCGCGCGTCCTGCCGTCCGAGACGCAAGGCCCCGTTAACGGGGGCGCGGATGCTGCGCGGATTGTCACCATCCTCCGCACGACGGGCCAAGCAGCATTCGCCACAAAGCGGTGGCGCTGGAATAGTACGACGACGCAGTGGGACCGGGTCAGCAGCTACACCGCCGGCGCCTGGTTCACGGCGCGCGAGATATCCGTCGCGTCACTGCGGGACTTGGCCGATGCCATAGACGGAGTTCGCCGTGACCCTCATGCCTTCATCGTCCGCG
>Ga0315912_10001549_pt1 | contig 27596 bp, 27 predicted proteins | sample VfabasoilMG_FD_204469 | JGI IMG/M metagenome (GOLD analysis project Ga0315912, IMG submission 204469) | Garden soil microbial communities collected in Santa Monica, California, United States - V. faba soil | ecosystem: Environmental > Terrestrial > Soil > Garden | place: USA: California...
CGCTCAGGATGCACCCATCCATTGATCAGCAAATTGCTATAAGCGCCGCCCAAATTAAAAGCGCCCGACCAGCCTCTCCGGCTTGGCGGGCGCTTTGGGATTAAACCAAGTTGACGTCTAAAACTTCGCCGCGTTGGAGGCGGCGACCGTGAGATCGGCGCGGGTCATCTTGACCGCGTCCAGCAACACCGCCACTTTTTCGGGTGGCAGGGGGAGCGTGTCGAGCGTTGGGCCAGTGTAGGTGGCCTTGCGATTGGCGTAGATCGAATCCACCCCGGCGGCCTTCGTCCAATCGGTGAACTTCTCTTTGAATTCACCTGCACCCACGATAAACGCATTCACGATGTCTTGATTGACAAAATAGCCGCCTTCGGGCGCGGGCATGGAGGGCATGGGCAGGGCCGACGCGGCCTGGTTATCGGCTGACCAATTGGGGACGCCCTTCGTAACGACCAACGCGCTACAAGGCGGGTTGCTATACTGCTCCTTCGCCTTCTCCCAAGCATACATCCAACTCTCGTGCGGCACCGCCAGCCACGCGCCCGACCCACGCCGCCAGAGCGGGTCGTGGATGTAGACGTTTTGATCATCCATGCCCACCATCAACACAAAGTGTGGGCCGGTGAACGGGATTTCGGTTTTGATCTTCTCGCGCAACGCGCCATAGTTGATGAGCGCGATACCCGGCCGGCCACCGGCCAAATAGCCATGCAACTGGTCGAGGGTGATGCCGCGAATGTTCTCGGTCTCGATGCCTTTTTCTTTCAATTTAGCGGCGAGTTGTTGTTTAGTGATATAGACATCTTGCGTCGTGATCGAGCGATAAAAATCATCCGGCGACATGTGCTCGCCGGTGTACGCGGCCAAGAGCATGACCGAGCACGACGGGCCACAATCTTTATCGTAGGCGTCAGAGCCGGGGCCAAATTGAGCGGTATAGGGGACGGGGAGTTTGACAGCTGCGAATGCCATGAGGACCTCTTGGGAAAAGATGAAGGATGGAGATTGAGTGGGAAATGACGATTGTCGAATACAGGTTCTGATCTCTGAAGCCTGAATTCTAGCTTCTAACCTTTAACTAACCACGCGCTCTATTTTAGCACCAAGCGCGCGAAGTTTATCGTCAATCCGTTCGTAGCCCCGCTCGATCTGGCCGATGTTGCGGATGGTGGATTGACCTTTGGCGCACAACGCCGCCAACAACAGCGACATGCCGGCACGGATGTCGGGCGATTCTAACGACTCGCCTTGGAGGGTGTTTGGGCCTTGTACTAAACACCGATATGGATCACACAAGATGATGCGCGCGCCCATGCTCACCAGTTTGTCGGTGAAGTACATCCGCCCGGAGAACATCCAATCGTGAAACAGCATCGAGCCCGCCGCTTGCGTGGCGACGGTGATGGCGATGCTGGTCAAGTCGGTAGGGTAGGCCGGCCAGACATTCGTCTTGATCTCCGGAATGGCCCCCCCCAGATCGGGGACGATGGTGAGCGCTTGATCGGAAGGCACGATCAGGTCATCGTCTTCGACTTCCCAGCGCACGCCTAAGCGCCGGAAGACCAAACGGATCAGGTCAAGATAGCGCACCCCGGCGTGTTTGATCCGGATCGCGCCACCCGTTACTACCGCCGCGCCTACAAAACTGATCACTTCCAAATAATCTGCGCCGATGGTGAACTCGCCGCCCGCCAACTCGCGCACGCCCTGAATGGTCAATTGGTTGGAGCCGACGCCCGTAATGCACGCACCGAGGCCATTGAGGAAGTGACACAACTCTTGCACATGTGGCTCGGAGGCGGCCTGATGAATGGTGGTGGTGCCTTCGGCAAGGACGGCGGCCATGACGGCGTTTTCGGTGGCGGTGACGCTGGCTTCATCCAGCAAGAGGTGCCCACCGTGTAGCCCGTTGGCGTGCATGTGGAATTGGGTCGAGTCGTAGGTGACTTGCGCGCCCAATCCCTCCAGTGCCAACAAGTGTGTGTCCAATCGCCGCCGCCCGATCACATCGCCGCCCGGCGGAGGCAGTTCCAGTTCGCCATAGCGCGCGAGCATCGGCCCGGCCACCAGCATCGAAGCGCGAATGCGGCGACACAGATCGGGATCAGGGCGCGAGTTTAAGATGCGCGGGGTGTGGATGCGCCAGGTGTGCGCGTCGAGTTCTTCGACTTGTGCGCCGAGATCGCGGATGATCGCTTGCATCACTTGCACATCGCGGATTTGGGGGATATTGCGAAGCGTGATGGGTTCGGCGGTGAGCAGGCAGGCCGCCAAGAGCGGCAATGCGGCGTTTTTATTACCGGCTGGCGTCACCACCCCCTTGAGGGGTTGGCCGCCTTCGATGATGAATTGTTCCATGCGAGCTAAGGTTACAGTCCTTTCGAGAGTCGCCGGATTTTAGCCGTTAACGGCAGGCTGGGTCAACCTACGGGTGCCAAACGACTGCGCAACGGCCCGGCGGATTCAGCGTCAAAAGCCCCGTTTTTGGCCTAAAAAACGCATTAATTATTGGGTCAAGTGTGGTAAAATTAACTGTCATGAGTCAGCCTAAACCACCCGAACCACCCATTGGGATCGTCGCCTCATTGGCCGCCGGTTTCGAGGCCGTTAATCAACGCCCGACCCTGATCTTACTGCCATTGGGCTTAGATGTGTTCCTGTGGTTAGGGCCCCATTTATCGGGGCGGCGGTTGATGGAGCGATTTTTAGATCAAGTGTTTAACTTGCAGCGTCTGCCGGGTGCGGTGGATGCTTCTACGGCGGCGGCCTTTCGGGCGATGCGCGCGGCGCTCATGCAATATGGCGAGAGCCACAATTTGTTTGCGGCGCTCAGCACCGCCCCCCTCGGCCTGCCCAGCCTCAGTGCCAGTTTATCACCCATCACCGCCCCCACTGGTCGCCCGCTGTTTTGGTTGATCGATCACCCCCTCGGCTATCTATTGCTCGTCGGGATTTTTTCGGTGCTGGGCCTGTTCTTAGGGGCGGTCTATTTTGGCGGGATCGCGCAACAAGTGCGCGATGCGCAGGTGAGTTGGGTGCGGCTCTTCACGCAGGTGTGGGGCGATTGGGTGCGCCTGACCCTCTTCGCGGGCTTCATGTTGGGCGTGCTCATCGCCCTCTTCGTGCCGCTCATCGCCCTCTCAGCGCTCATCACCCTCTTTAGCCCCATCGCGGGCACGTTCTTCTCGGCGCTCAGCTCGGCAATGGCGTTGTGGGTGGTGTTGTATGCCGCGCTGACGGTGCAAGGCATTGTGTTACAACGGCGCGGATTGTTCGGCGCGCTGTGGGATAGTGTGCGGCTGGTGCATGTCACCCTCAACCCCACCGCTATTTTATATACTATGATCTTTTTGATCACACTCGGCCTCGGCGAAGTGTGGGCGTTAGCCCCAGCCGACTCGTGGTTCTTGCTGTTGGGTCTGGTCGGTCATGCGGTGGTGTCTACGGCGCTCGTCGCCGCCACCTTTGCGTATTACCAAGACCGTTATCGCTGGTGGGTGGAAGCGCGCCAACATGCCGAACGGACGAAGCCAGCGGTCACCAAGGCATAACCTAGACTACAGAGTGGAGACTTGTTAAATGGCAGCTAAAGACCAAGACAAACCCGTCGCCGAATACGGCGCGGGTGCGATCCAAGTGTTGGAAGGGTTGGAAGCGGTGCGGCGGCGCCCCGGCATGTATGTGGGCGGCACGGACGTCAAGGCCCTCCATCATCTGGTCAACGAAGTGGTGGATAACTCGATTGACGAAGCCCTGGCCGGCGCGTGTGATCGGATCGCAGTCACGATCCACCCCGATAGCAGTGTGTCCGTGCAAGATAACGGGCGCGGCATCCCGGTTGGGCCGCATCCCTCGCAAAAAGACGCCAAAGGCAAGCCGATGGACGCGCTGGATGTGGTGATGACCATCCTCCACGCGGGCGGCAAGTTTGGCGGCGGTGGCTACAAAGTCTCCGGCGGTTTGCACGGCGTGGGTGTGTCGGCGGTCAACGCGCTCTCCGAATGGTGCGTCGTGGAAGTGACGCGCGAGGGCAAACGCTACGGACAACGCTACGAACGCGGTGTGCCGCAAGGCCAAGTGAAGGTGGTCGGCAAGGCCGACGCCGACGAGCACGGCACTAAGACCACGTTTAAATTTGACAAGCTCATCTTCAAAGAAGAGATGGATTATCGCTTTGAAACGCTCGTGACGCGCTTCCGCGAGATGGCGTTTGTCACGCGCGGCGTCACAATTGATTTTCTGGACGAACGCGATGACCGCGAGATGAACTTCTATTTCGAGGGCGGCATCACGTCCTTTGTGCGGTATCTCAACCGCAACCGTGAGACGTTGCACTCGGTCGTGCATGTCGAAAAAGAAGTCGAGGCGGTCGGGATCGAAGTGGCGGTGCAATACACGGACGCTTACAACGAGTCGGTGTATTCGTTCGCCAACACAATCAACACCGTAGACGGCGGCACCCATATGACCGGCCTGCGCACCGCCCTGACGCGTGTGATCAACGACTACGCGCGCAAGAACAGCCTGCTCAAAGAAGCCGACCCCAACTTCACTGGCGAGGATACGCGCGAAGGCCTGACGGGCATCGTTAGCATCAAACACCGCGACCCACAATTTGAGTCGCAAACCAAAGTGAAGTTGATGAACGCCGAGGTACAGACCTATGTGCAACAAGTGGTCGGCGAGACCTTTAGCGCGTTCCTCGAGGAGAACCCGCGCGAGGCAAAGGCGATTGTGGAGAAGTGTCTCATCTCCGCGCGCGCGCGCGACGCCGCCAAGAAGGCGCGCGACTTGGTCATCCGCAAGAGCGCGCTGGAGAGCCTGACGCTCCCGGGCAAGCTGGCCGATTGCTCCGAACGCGAGCCAAGCAAGTGCGAGCTGTATATCGTCGAGGGCGATAGCGCGGGTGGCTCGGCCAAGCAAGGCCGCGACCGGCACTTTCAGGCGATCTTGCCCCTGCGCGGAAAAATCCTCAACACCGAACGCGCGCGGCTGGATAAAATTTTGGGCAACAACGAAGTGCGCGCGCTCATCTCCGCGTTGGGCATGGGCATCGGCGATGGCTTTTCAATCGAGGGTTTGCGCTATGGGCGCATCATCATTATGTGCGACGCCGACGTGGACGGCTCGCACATTCGCACGCTCTTGCTCACCTTCTTCTTCCGCTATATGCAACCGCTCATCGAGAACGGCCACATGTTCATCGCGCAACCGCCACTCTACCGCATTGAGCATCGAAAGCAGGTGCGCTATGTGTACAGCGACGCCGAGAAGGACAAGGCGCTCAAGGAATTTGCCAACGCCGAGAAGGCCACTATCCAACGCTACAAAGGCTTGGGCGAGATGAACCCGGAGCAGTTGTGGGAGACCACGATGAACCCGGCCAACCGGATGTTGTTGCAGGTGACGATTGAAGACGCCGCCGAGGCAGACCGCACCTTCGATATGCTCATGGGCGCCGCCGTTGACCCGCGCCGCCGCTTCATCCAAACGCACGCGAAGAATGTGCAGAATTTGGATATTTAATAATTGTTATAGGAAGTTAAAGATACTGGCAATAGCGCTTTGAATAGCGGCAAAGCGCCTCTTAGATTGTTAGATTAGGTAGTTGGTTAACTTGAATAGGGTGATTGACGCGTTTTGAGGCTAATACAAAATAAAAAGCCGGGCCTTTGTTATACAAAGGCCCGGCTTTTTACAGATACGTCACATGACGTGACCCTTAAGCCATGTAATTTCGGCGTGAGGCCGCAGGCCGAATCCGAGCGATAACTGGATGAGGGTATTGCCCTGGCACAACTAGGATGGCCCGCCCGCGGCCCAAACTCGGCACATCCTCCCAAATAGCCTCATTGACGGTACCGGCGGCGGCCTTCAAAACCCGTAGATTTTCGGTACCCGTCATTTGGTGGATGATTTTATTGAAGGCCAGCTCAAATAATTCCGAGGGCAGGTGTTGCGGTGATTGAGTGACCAAGTGCAAAGCCAGCCAGCGTTTGCGACCACGCCGGGCAATGCGAACTAGCTGATCAAGCGTTTGTTCCATCTTGTCTTTTTTCTCCCGAGATACGAATCCGTGCGCTTCCTCGAGTGTAATGCAGACTTTACGCTCTACATTTTTCTCTTCAGTCAAACTCATTTTGTAATGATACATACGGGCGAGCAAGTCAGCGATCACGATGTTGACAATCTGTTGGCTATGAGCGTCCGACATGTCTATTACAGTGAGATGCCCTGGTTGGGAAAGACATTCCATATCTAAGGGTTTTGCATCCAACCGGTCAAAAATGCGGGCCATGACTAGTTCCCGTAACTTCTTGCTCAACGCACCATAGGAAATCAAATCCTGTTGATCTTGAATCAGGGGTTCCAAATGATAACGATGGCAGTAAATTTCCATCTTGGGTTCACTGACTGTTACGTCGGCATCTGACTCTGCCTCGACTGTTTGCCCTCTTTTGCCTCTAGCCCTTTCACCAGCAGGTTTCGCCGGCTTGTGGGCTAATTTCCAACGATAATAATCAAATTCTTCCTTGAGCATTCCAATGAGCAGGTCCAGTTTGACGCCCGGATAGCCCCGCGAAACATCCAAGTCCTCGTCACGTAGTTCATCTTTCTTGCCTTGTTTCGCTTTATCTTTTCGTAAGCGTTGAATTGCCTGTTCATAGAGAAAAGTGAACCGCGTCTGTTGGGCGGTATTCATTTCAGCCAACTCAACGATAATGTCTGGACTGAGCGAGTCAAAAGGCACTGAGAATTCCACCGCATCATCACGCTTTGATTTCGACAATGGCGGGTGATAAACTGTGATACTTTCCACACCTTTGGGGACACGTTGATAAACTTTTAAGTCTTCCTCGATCCCTTCCGCTTCAGATGGCTGATCCATAAAAATATATTCCCCTTCAGGATCGACGACGATTTGAGCGTAACCTGCCCGTAGAGTTTCTTCAATAATGACTTGATCAGAGTTTGATTTGCCACTGCCGATGGTGCCAACCGTCATCAAATTACGGGGCAAAACTCCTTTGTCGGCTTCATCTACCCGCACCAGCACATCTTCATAATTATCAAGTAGACCCAAAATAATATTGCCACGCATACGTAACATGCCTTCCATCAATGTCACGTCATAGGGGAAAATGGGAGAAGACGGATGGGGTCGGCGGGTTGCACCGGAAAGAGCACCTTTTCGCTCTTCCCCTAGAATTTCGATTTGCATACGACCATGATACTCGGGCAGAGCTAGCGCCTTCCCCACTCCTTGGTTCAAAATAATGAATTGCACTGGCGTTGAGTCGCGTTTGAGCGCATCTGGGTCATAAAAAGGCCCTTCTACCACACGACCGGTGTACATCCGCCCGTCTTTTAAACTGGTGATATGAACATATAATCCACGATGTATTTTTGTTAAATCATCTCGGTGGATAAGGGCCTCGACCGTATTGCTTTTGGCCGTATTAGGATCAAAGTGGACAAAAGCTATAGCTCCAGTCGCTTGAGAGGCGCGTTGCACGATTTCATCGCCATCTTTCACGGCCTCTAGTTCCGCGATTTTGTCCTCGACATCAGCCATAGATGGGTCATGTGGGGCTGTTCCATTGTTGCCAGTAGTATGATTTAGGGTGTTCATAAGTTCCTCTATTAGTCGCGAGTTGTTCGCTCTGATTGATACATGCCGCTGCCTCTCGAAGCGCGTGTGAATTCAGCGTTCATGTGTTCGGTATATTCACTAGATTTAAAAGCATTTGAACAATATTGGTCAGCCAGATCTACCAGTAATGGAAAGCCGCGCCCACCGGTATTAGCTGCATCAGCCAAGAGTGTATGAACCGCTTCTTCCATTTGTCGGTTATCGGCATTGCAATAGAAAACGTAGGGTGGGCTCATAGGATGGGCCCGTATAACCCCTTGAACTACTTTAGGTCCATAGCCATTCTGGAATTCGCGGAAGAGCTCTTTTTGAGATTTGTTCCCATATTCAGGGATTTGAGTGTCGGTATAGTGGGCTTTGGTTCCATCGCCATAAAAATCGTTCAAGACATCCACGCCCGTGTTCACAATAATGTACTCGCCCGCATCTAGCGCCATGCCCAAAGTCAGCAATTCAGGATGTTGTCTTTCTTTAGACACGATAGAGATGTATTTTCCGTCTTCAATGATGTTGGCTAATAATTCAAAACATCGCTTCATCGTGTGTTGTTTGCCAGAACCACTCAACATCTCATGGGGAAAAATAGGTCCATGCATGATTTTGAAGTGGCCAGGAGTGCTATTCAAGAGCATTTGCCGCTCTTTGTAGAGCATCAATGTGTAAAGAAATAGGTTGGGCAGTTTTTCTATCAGCTGCTTGCCACGTGATCGGATGGCGTCAGCAATGTCAGCCGCCGTTGTCTGGCGAGGCAACTCCTTTCCCCAATGCATAATATTTACGGCGAGCTGACCTGTAGTTCCTTGGTAAGTGACAGAAGAAATAGCAATCTGCGCTCCAATCAACCCTAGCGTTTCATACCTAGCCAGCGTGCCATCGGCTGCGACCACCTGGCCAGCATATAGTCGTTTGCGTTGAATCATCTCAATGTAGCGGGGGTTGGCTTTCGACCAACATTTTAGAGTGCCAGCGTTTAGCAACTCTGGCAAATATCGCCCACGCAATTCCTGCCGTAGCCCTTCATTTGACTTGACAGTTGATTCCACAGCAACCCGTGTGGCTGTCGGCATCACCTGATAATATTGGCCTGGTGGTTGCCAGTTTGTTTCATCAACTAAGCTGTCAAAGTCTAAAACGTTCTCGATACTTTCATCAACTTCAGCGGCATCGCCTTCTAATGTCAACATAGTGCTACCGTCCCTTCCTACTTCCATTTGCCTGAAAATAGGATTTTGCTAAGGTTGTGTTGTGAAGTTATACGGCGCTTAAAATGAGTTTTCGTACTGGAGATCAGTTTTTTTGGGGATTTTCTGGGGAAGAACGAAGCAGGGGTGCAAACAGTCGATCAACTAGATTGGGGTTAGGCATCAGGCAATGTTGCAAATCGTCGTAATAGCCAATCGCAACCCGGCCCGGCAACCCAAATTTGTCGCGCAAGGATGTAATCATTTCTCCCTGATTAGTCTGGAAACTAGGGGCAACTATGTTCCAAGGTGCTAATAATTCCCTAGCAGTTAAGTCTGCCAGGATTTCTCGGTCAGTGGTGCCTTGGGTTAGCCTCTCCCCCCGCCCCGTAATAGTTTCTGGGCGCATAGGTAGACCTTTAATTACTGCGGACAGTTCCAACCCTCCGTCAAAATCTTTCCAAGAGAACATGCGTTGAATAGCAGCCTTTTGCTCTGGCATTGCTACCAACCACAACCGACGCACTGAGAAAACGTCACCCATAAAGTGGCCAAGTTCATGAGCCAAAATATAGTTGGCAACCAACGGGGATAAGTCTTCTTGCAGAAAGATAACGTTTGCTGGAGGGCCGACATGGAGCAAGCCATAAAGCGATCTGGCATCTATCTCGGCCTCATTGGAGGTGTTTTGACTTCTTAGGATACAAAGGTAATTTGCGGCCTTTTGAAGGGTCAGGACTGGCAATCGAACGACTGGTATTTCCAAACTACAAATGGCAAGTGATTCTATATCACGGGGGAATTGATGTTGAGTTCTAGGATTTTCAAATCTTCCTTCTGCAAGTTCCCAAATCGCATTAGCAATAGCGATGGCTTGCCGCATAGGCTGAGAGTTATGCACTTGGCTCCTCGTCTATTGGTTTGTCCAGTTCTTCGTCAGCATCGTACGCCGCTTGATAAGCTAACTGAGATGCACTTTCTGCCCTTTCAGGCATTGATCCTTCACGCTCAATGTTTCGGGCTAGGAGAAGAGCTGTTACAAGGGCGGATGGGTTTTTCAGCTTGCAGGCCTCAGCAATGCGTTGAGCATCTTTCGTAAATTGAGTGGGACGCGGCAGAGGCATTCCCTGAAGCCGAATAAAACCCTGATTGCTTACGCCAAAGTCATTTTGCTGCTGTTCAGGAGTCGTTTGTTGCCGCTCACGCAACAATCTTAACCAGGTCCCGATAAACCCTTTTTGTTCAGCAACATGAAGATACCATTCGTGTATGAGTTTTTCGTTGGAGATGTTATTGGTCATGGTAGAGGCCTTTATCCATTCAGGAGATCTTGAAGGCTATACCCTTGATCATCAGCGATGATCTTAAGTTTACGAAATAAACGCTCTTTCGTGTTTTTAACCTCGTGACTGGGTTTGGCTGTTAAACGGTCATAGCGCGTAAGTATTGTCGTGAAAATTTCTAGGTGTTTTTCCCCCTTCTTTAACGCCTCCAAGAAATCTCGTTCACAATTATCTAATAAGATACTGGCATCCTGGAAAAAAGATTCGCGAGCTAAACGGGTGTTGGCGTCTAATGAGCTTGTATCGTTATACGGCACTTGAAGCAGGTTTTCGTAAGTGTCAGGATCAAAATCTAAAGCTTTATCCTTTTCTATTATGTCGTGATAAAGATCTGCTAAACGGAACTTGATTAATCCAATTAGGTAGGTTGTTAGTTTGGAGGCTGCAGGGCTATAACGCTTATGATTATTGCAAGTTTCAGCGAAAACCTGATTGACGACACTTTGAATCTCATCTTCAGGTAGGTTGCGATATTTCCCAATCGCCCAACGATAGAGTTGTGGGAGCAAAAGACAGACTACTTCGTCTATTGCTATAGGGTCGCCTGTTATAAAGCCATGTAATTGTTCTGGGGTAGGTTGATCTAAGGCATTTTTAGGCATAGCTACGGCCCACCACTATTTAGGGCTGTCGTTTGAAAATGAGAATATCTTCTTCAGGATAGACTTGTGTATCACTCTGGGCAGTCGGGGAAAAACGTCCGGTTTTTTCATCTCGATTGACAACTAAAATCCGGACAGGAATTTTTCTAACAATCTTCTTCTCCAATTCAAAACCAACCGTTGAGGCTATCTCGCAAAGAGCGGCTGACGTTGGAATATCAATGCCACGTTTGCGCGAGTCACCTACAATCAATACCATGCGTTTGCCTGTGGCTACAATACGCGCAAACTCCTGTAAGACCATTTGCATATCGTAGAAATAATAGCGAAGGGCCGCTGCCTCACGCCGGGCATCTTTATTGTCTGGGCCTTGTAGAGCCTCCAACGTATTTAAAGTTAGGTCTATGGTGGGGGAACCAGTTGCGAGAATTCCATTTCCATTCCGTCGTTGACGGTCGGAAACATGTTTGGATCCGATGCAAACATGTCGCCATTGATGGCTAGTTATGAGCTGATATTTTTCAAGCCAGAGCTGGGTCAGTTGGTGGATTTCAGTGTACTCATAGCAGGTCGCATACGGCGGGCTACTGACTAGAAGATCTAGCTCCCCATCTGCTAGGGGCAGGTGGCGGGCATCTTTCCGAGTTAAATGATATTGGGCAGATAACGTGGCGAGCGAAATTTTTGCCTGAGTTAAATCTTCCCAATACAACTGATTGCGGCGTAGCATATCCCGAACCTGCAATTGAAAGGCTTCGACTGGATCACTTAATGTTTTCTCCAAATCTTTTTGGGGTTTCGTGCTACCGCTCAACCAAATCGAACAACGCCGCAAGATATTTGAGAAAGCACAAAGGAAAAACGTGCGCGTGGTTTGGCCAGGCACTTCCAGGATGCGTTCTAAGATTTTGTCTAAAACTCTGGTATGGGGTTTGGGAAACCAGTAGGCTAAGCGTTCTTGGTCAGACGCGCGGGCGATATCAATCTTTGTAATCAGTTCTTTTTCAGCCTGCGTCAGAGAACGCCGCCCAATCCGTTGGGTCCGCTCTAAGGATTGACTGAGTTCTTCCCAAACGTGGTTAAGTTTTCGCGGATTAATTGGCGTGCATTTTGCTTGGCTGATAAGCAACGCGACGGGGTTAATATCCGCGCCCCAAAACCGCCTATTCGCTCGCAGAGCTTCTACGCCTGTTGTTGCCGATCCCAGAAAGGGATCGCCTACCACTGCGTGTGGTTCTGAGTAAAGCTCAATAATGCGCCGAACTAGCTGAGGGATAAATTTGGCCGGATAGCGATGGTAGCCATGGGGACCCCAAAGCGTGTCAGTCCGTTTTAGATCTGCGAATGACCAATCTTGTGAAAGGAGAGTATTGAGTGCAGCGGAAGCAGAATGACCATTTACCGGGTTTTTGGTTTTTGCCAACAAGGTCGTCCCTCCTTGCAGATCCGGTTGTATCACTTGGCACGATCATCGCTACGATAATGCCTATAATTTGAGTGTTTCAGAAAATATAATGTCAGATGTATGTTCATAGGGCATCTAACATAATCAGATTGTAGCATTGACGTTTCAAAGTGCCAAAAATTTTAAGGAAGGTAGACTTCATCAAATTATCCTCGATGCTAATCCCTTATATCCAGTTGTATCACATGATGTAGCGGATTTAGAGATCGTCGCAAAAAGGCCCATGTTAGCCCGCGCCCGGCACCTCGGCCACCGGTACCGACGCTGATCGGCGTTGCAACCAATGCAGGATTAGCCCAATGACGCCAAATAGGGCTAGGTGAAAGCAGTAAACCCATAAGCTTATCCCGGTCGTGGTCAGGTCATTCCGGTGCAGATAGACCATAAGCAAGTCGAGCCCAGCCGCCGCGATCATCAAATTGGCAATGTGGCGCAGTCGTTGCCACTCCCGCTCGATCCAGAACCACAACAGCCCAACCCCGAAGGCGCTAAACCAAGACGCGAAAACCCGTAACATCAGCGCTGTGATCGGCCACGGCCAGTTAGCCATGGCACCCTCCGGCCAAATCAAGAGGCCCACCCCCAGGACGAACAGTAGCCCGCCCAACGGGATAGCGATCAGACGCGTAGCCCGCGTAATCGGCTCGCGCACCGTCCAATTGGCCCCACCGCGCTCGTGTTGGAAATAGAACCCCAACGCCAGTAAGGGTGCGCCAACGTAAATCACCAGCCAATAAGCCAGTTTGATACCGGGGATGAAGCGGTTGAGATGGAGCAGGGTCGTCACTGAAATCAAGATGCCTGCCGTCACGAGCACGGGGACGAGGAAGCGCGCAGGTTCCCAAACCCCTTGATAGACCAGCCAAGCGACGATGACCGCGCCCCCCAGATAAAGCGCGCCGAAGAGCGCGGCGTTGAGGGCGGGCTTGATCTCCCAGAAGAAGAGCGTGTCGGTGCGGGTGGGGAAGAAGATGAGGGAGACTGCGCCAGCCAAGGCGTTGAGGGCAACCAGCCCGAAAGCGACTCGCATCGTCAGGGACATCGGCGTATTGGTGGTTGGCATCACTATCTCCTTGACAGGTGGCTTGAGGGCGAGACCCTAAGAGCAAGCCGCCCAACGTTAAGCTTTACTCGCCGCGCCGGACTTTACAAAATCAAGTCGCTTGAACTACCTACAATATCACCCGCCAGACCCAGTGGCTCGGAGCGCCAGTATGGGTGCAGGCACGGTTAAGCGGCTTGGGTTCTGAGAATATCTAGCCTCAGTCGGTAGCCATGCCTCAGCCGTTATTTCGCTTGATCCAAAACTCGTCGAATCGCATCAATGACAACCTCCGGTCGCTCCAACTGAATAAAGTGACCGCTATCTTCCACGACGATGAGTTCGCTATTAGGCGAGAGCGCAGCAAACTTTAGCTGTAGCTCATGATCAAGCGCCTCCAATTGGGTCAGCGTCTCCTCCGAAAGCGCCGAGGGAGTGGCCGTGTGATCACGCTTGCCACTCTCCAGAACAGACACGGGGATTTCGCCCACCGTCGTAATCCCCAAGTCGTAGACTTGTTGGAGGCTCTGCGTTTTGGCGATCCATTCGGCGATGGAAGTCTCCGCAATGCTCGCCCGGGTCGCATTTAGGGCTTGATCGCTGGCTTGGGTTTCTACCGGCAAACGGGGATCGCTACCGATCACGGATGGGGCGACGGCTAAGAAACCGGTGGCCGCTAAAAATCTAATCACGGGCAGTTGGGCCTGCGCCTCCGTCAGGAGTTGCTCTTCAACGGGGGCTAAAGCCGCTGGGGTCCGCACCGCCCAATCTGGGTGTTGGGCATCCACCAACACCAAACCGACGACCTGCGGTGGATACAGATAGGTGTAATGGAGTGCTAACATCCCGCCCATCGAGTGGCCCACGAGTAGATAGGGCGCCGCCACGTTCGCCTTGGCTAATAACGTATGTAACTCATCCACCATGTCGGTGCTGAGGCGCGGGCGAGGACTGATGTCGCTCCAGCCTAAGCCCGCCCGATCATAAACACAAACGCGGGTCAGGCGGGCCGCTGCGGGTTGGATCCGCGCCCAGGTGAATGAAGAATTGCCCAGACCCGCTTCCATGACCACCGTGGGCTGACCGGTTCCCAAACAGGACAAATGCAATTTGTATCCGCCGAGATCGATCAGTTCGCCCGGCGCCGGATAACGGGCTTGCAAGTTGATCTTCGCAATGCTACCTGCCATGAAGACCAGTAGCATTGTCCCGAACAACCCACTCAAAATTATTTTGAGCCAGAAAGTTAGTTTTCGTTTAGGCAACATTAATCCCTCGGCCCTGGCTGAGCGCGCTTTTGAGCGCTTAGCTTTTTTGAAGTTTCGATCTCAGTCGCCCAACGTGGGCGTCAGCCGCTGGCGCGGACTTTACAAGAATAACCCGGTTGAATTACCAAAACCTTGGTCAGCCGACGCTCACCGCCTTGTGGGTTAAGCCTTTTTCTTGGCCTCCGCTTGCGCCAGTTTTTTCGCCCGTTTTAGCGAGTCGGCCAGTAGCCTTTTTAGGACTGGCAGATTGACATCGTCCAACTGCTTGATATGTAAGAGATTGCCCCCGCCGAGCGCGTGCTGGCCCAACTTCGCCAGCAGTTTGGCATTGTGATCCCACCCACCAAGTATGTACAGAGTCAGCGCTTGTTTGCGCGGCGACATCCCCACCAGGAGCCAATCGCCTTCGCGACCATTCTGGTCCACGTAATGATACGAGTCAAAACCGACGATGGTTCCCCTCCATAACTTGGGTTCAGCTTTGGTCGCCGTGCGCAGTATCTCGACCAACGTGTACGCATCGGCGCGTTGTGCGTCATCCGCGAGGTTATCGAGAAACTGCGGGACACTGGGTGGTTTGACTTTCGGCTTAAGCGCTGTCATTCGGATACCTCCAGCCGGCGATGTTTCTTCGGCCAATTTCTGATTAGTGCGTAAACAGTTTCCAATGGCCTTCGGAGACAACTTCAACGATGCCGTCCGTCACTTTGAGGGCGGTTTGGTCGTCAATCGCGTAGGTCGGCACTGGGACCTCGGCGGCCATTCGTTCCACCTTGGCCAGGGAACTTTCTGGGTGGTCTGCATGATCCAGGTGCGGCAGTAACGCAAAGTCCACCAGTCCCAGCCCCTGGGCAATGACGAAGGGCTTCTGCGGGTCGTTGTACGTCTCTCCGAAAACAGGGGCTGTCACCATACTGCCGGCGCTCACCCCCACATAGACTGTCTCGCGCAGTGACGGCAGGAGGTCGGCCAGTCCGGACTCCCGCATCCAACGACACAGATAGAAGACATCGCCGCCATTCACCAACAAGGCGTCAGCCTTCTGGACATCAGCGACCCAATACTCTGTTTTGATGCTGGGTAGGGCGGTGAGTTCCAACACGCCCAACGACTTCCAACCCAATGCGCACAGGGGGTTGGCGGTTTCGCTGATGAACCGGTAGGCCATGGAAGGCCCGCCGGGGAAAGGGTAGATCGCGGTGGGAATGCACAGCGCGTTGGACTCAGCAATCGGTTTGCCCAGGAGGGCGACCAACGCGTTGTAGATGCTCGTGTTTTTGATGCCAGCAGAAGTAGAAGTGAGCAGAAATTTCATGCGGCCTCTCTTGGCTGATTGATTGGGAGTCGAAAGACTCATCCAGTCTCTCTGATTAGGATGCGATTATATAACGTGCCGCCCAACGGTAGGCTACCCCTGCTTGGTCGAAAATCATCAGGAATGTTTAGGTTACTCGTATTTTTGGGCGGCCTGTGGGTTATGAGAATGCGCGTCAGCGATAGAGAGCCGTAGGTTTACGATACCCCCGATTTTCAAGAGCCTCATCAGTTTTGACAAGCCTCCAATTCAGGAAAGAGGTCGTTGGCATATTTATCTAATAACTCTCCTGACGACTGAGGAAAGACAAGCGTTACAGTTAGAATATGCGTTTCGTCATCGGTTTTTATCCAATACCGAATTTCATAGGTCGTGTCGTTCAATTCCGCAGTAAACTCATGGAGCGTTAATATGCCATTAGAGTGAGTGCAAGTCCTGCGCGGCTGAAGATTCTGATAACTTTGAAAAATGACTTCTTTGATGTTCTGGGCGCTGAAGTATTCCTCCAGATTCGCTGAGGTATAGCCACAGGCATAAAGCAAATATTCCCAATAAGCCAATGCCCCTTCTTCGTCGTTTGTCCAACTGACCCTAACCCGCTGATCGCCAACCGTATAACTCCTTTGCCAACCTGCGGCCGGAAACACTTTTTCCGAAAACTCTAAAGTCCGTTGCACATCCTGTGACGATGGCTCAGTTACTTTGTAGCAATCAGCCGGATTGGCGGTTGGGGTTGGCACGGGGCTAAACGAATTACATGAAAGAACACTCCCCACCATTATCGTCAGCCAAAATGCTATCCCTCTGCGGGTTGAACTCGTCTTCATTTAAAAAGCCCTAATGTGTTTATCTGATAAGCCGGGACCGGGTCCGCGCTTGGTGTGATTTTAACCCACGGGGCGGCTTGGCCGACCCCGTTTAGACTGCTACGCGTTTCTTGAAGCGCGGGCGGGAATGTGACCACCCCTCGTTGACCACCGAGCGGCGAAGTGCGATGGCGTTGAGCCGACGCGTGGTGCGTTTTGCAGGCGCGACTGGCATCCAGAAGAGGTCTCATCGAAAAAAATCAATAATTGTATTTATGTTTGCAAATAGGAATCCCAAAAGCGGGAGAGCGAGCTGGTTGAGAAAATTTCCAATAACTTGCACGTCTAGATTTGAATTGGGGGTGACCCGAATACGTTCGTGATAATCCATGAGGCGGTTGATAGTTTCTATCTGCTCTTTGTTTTTTACGTCGCCCTCATGTAATCTTTGAATCTCTGCCTGAAGCCGGCCCAGGGTCTTCCTTTTGGAAAGGGAAATTATCGTTCGAATACAAGTTTGATTGACCAGATATTGGATCACCACTGGCATCCAGCCGAAGGTGATCATGAATATTAGCTGGGCGCTGATTGGCAAACTCAGAATAATGAGACTTGACTGAAGTAATGCGTTTAAGAAAACATAACCATAAGTGTAACGATTCAGAATGGAAGCTATTGCCTCAATAATTTGAGATCGAGCAGGATCATTTTCGTAAAGTTTGAACTGATAGTTTCCTAGACTGACCGGTAGCAAAATCATTAAAGGCGCATAATAAAAGGCGATGCCTCCCAATAAGAGGGAGAAAAGGTTCAGAAGTAATAATTCAAGCGACAAAAACCCTGCCTGCGGGAGAAAGAAATTGAGTAGGGCAATCACTCCACTAAGGAAGACAGTCCACCCAAAGAAGAAGCGCCCCATTATGACGGGCGACCACCCTAATGATAGCCATTGATGCAAGTTAGACAAATCTTTTGAGGTCAAGATAAAGTCCACTAGCGTATCCCGAATACTAAATAAGGCTTGGTTAATATTGAAATAGGTGAGGACGACGATTAATAAATATATTTCTATTATGGTAAAGGCCGCCAGGGGTGTGATCTGCGTTATGGTTCTGGTTGATCGAAAGAAAGCCAGATAATTCAATCCAAACAGAAGCAAAATGATGAGTGCCAAGCTCCCTATGGAAAACAGAAGCGGAATTGGCTGTGGGGAGTTGGTTAACTTTCGGATGACTCGTTCAGGAACATGCAAGAGTTGCGCCATGGGTGTCTTGCGAACGCCTTCCGTGATTGCATGTTTTACTTCGAGGCGTTTTTGGCTGAGTTCTGCTTCGAGGGTCATGCTTTATTTCCCAGGTTAATAATAAGAACTTCTTTCCCGATTCCGGTCTTGGCTCTAGGTGTCCGGGGTAAGTCAGGCCAACCGGGTTAAGCGACTTCTATTATTTATCTCTACCGGTGTAAGTGATAATTCAATTTAAAGGTGGTCTTAATCAATGCTTGTAACTCTTGCTCATTAGCCTGACTGTTCGGCTCAAGCGCCTCCTTGGCCATTTTGTTTCTTAACTCTTCAACCTGTTGGCTGACATTCTGTACTTCGCTGGCGACTCCGTTAGCGAAAATTAGCTCAAAGACCGTTTGGTATTTCCAAGCGGGATGAAACCCCATGTGGACGTAAAGCTTTTGAATGAAGCCCTGGCCGATTAAGATGCCCCCCGTAAATTTGATCTCCAAATTTAGCTCATCGTAAAAATTATTAAAGTCTTCATATTTCGGTGGAGGGCGGAAAGAAGGCTGGACGTTGTTGATCACTGGGCCCTGCAGGTCAACCGACCCTGAACTGCCATAAGTTTTTAGGTATATTTTTAACTTATTAAGCACCAAGCGGTTATCCCTGAGCCGATATTGACAAATATAGCCACGCCAGCAGGCCGTCATCGGCGAAAAAGGGTTTAACCCAAAATCTTGTGTCTTGAACAACTCACCCCCATTGACGCCAACTATCGAATACTCTTGGTCGTCGAGTAAAAAGGTATCAGGAATTTGGGCCGTCATATTGTTTAGCTCCTCGCGCGTGATTCTTTCTATTGAAGTTTGTGTTCTGCCCAACGGCTCGCGCCAGCGGCTGAAGGGTCTAAAACTCCGGCATTTTAGATGCTTCGGCGCAAACTGCGCGCCTCAGCATGGACAGACAAATGTCAGGTAATTTAGGTTAACTTGAATAGGTATCTGCGACCTGGTAAACGCAAGTTGAATTTGGCGCAGATTAATAAGGCACAAATGTGCTGTCGGCTGAGCCATCGTCATACAAATTGACCATGACGTAAGCGGGCGGGAAGTTCATATAAATACCCTCCCACCAGTTCCCACAAACGGCCCCATTGGTTTGGTAGCGAACCCCTAGGTAATCTAGCACTTCGTGTTGGTGAGTATGACCGCTTAGGCACAACCGGATGTTGGGGTACTGGTGAAAAAAACTCCGGAACCGGCGGGCATCAATGTGCACCCACGAGGCGGGCACCACCCAATTGCCGCTGTCTTCATTAGGCCCATCAAAGTATTCACATGCGGCTAACAGGGGAATATGCGAGAGAACACAAATCGGCGTATGGCTTGAGACAGCCGCCACATCCTGGCCGAGCCATTTGAACTGTTCGTCGTCGAGTTTGCCAATGTACGGATAGGCTGAAACCGCATTGGGCGGGTAGTTACTATCGAGTACGACGAAATGCCACCCGGCGCGGTCAAAACTGTAATAGCGGTTAGATAAGCCCAGTTTCTGGAGCGCCATTTCTTTGCCCCGGGCCGGATCAGGCTCGAGCGTTGAGTTAGGCAGTCCCCAGCCCCACACATCGTGATTGCCAATGGCGTGAACGATCGGCAGGTGGCACTCAGCCGCAACAATGCGATTGAAAACATCCCACTGCTCTTCGGCCCGACTCAAGCTGGTCTCCAACGCGTCAAAAATCGAATCGCCGGTGTTAATGATGATCTCTGGCGGATCGGCCTGATCTTGGGCATGACGCAGTGCGCGCGCTGTCTCGCCCGGGCCAATCCCTTCGGGCTGAACGTGAAAATCTGTCATATGGGCGATCCGCAGGACGCGCTTTTTGGACGCTGGATCAGGGGTTGGGGTAGGAGCCAAAGTAGGTCTTGGCGTAGGCGCCAAGGTCGGGGTGGGCGTGGTTTCGGGCGAGGCGCATGCGCCAGCGGCTCCGACGAGCGCCGCTAACCCAGCTGATTTGAGAAACTGCCGACGGTTAAATAATCGTCTCTTGGTCATGTTATACATCTCCTGAAAATAGAGCGAAGCGTCTGATGAGAGTAGGCCTCATAGCCAAACTAGCGGGGAAGTTTCTGGAAACTTGACTTATTCGTTGCGCGCTTAATCCATCGGCCTATATTTTACTTCTCCATTTTTTCGGGCTGGGGGTTGTTGTCGCAGTTATTGTTTACCGCGTCAGGAAGTGCTTGTTTTCCAGATGTTTTGCTCATTAAAGTGGCGATCGGGCGAAACCGTTGGACAGCTTAGAGTGCCAGCCTATGGATATTTCCATCAGTACCACGGGTCAAGGCAATCGCAAGCATCGCCGGCAACACCACCATGAGGGAATAATCTAATGGAAATTGCCGGGGTGGTATGGGGAGCCAAGTGAAAGTATGGGCGACTAGCGAGGCAACGGCGACATGCCAAAATGGATGCGCCAATCTATGCCGCCTCAGGAGCCAGGCAAGCCAGGCCACCAGGCCAACACTGGCAAACAACTTGAACCAGCGTGTTGGTTCTGGGCCAATAGTTTGACTAAGCTGATTCAAAGCTCGGAATACTACATTGCTGTCAAACCAGTTCAACTGACTGAACTCGAGGGCGGCTTGCCATGGATTGCGAATCCAAAAATCCTGTTTTCCAACAAGAATGAACGGCACCGTTACGGCAACACTGGTAATGGCGAAGCCAGCACTAAGGCGGATAACTGCGGCGCGATCAAGGCGCCTGTCCAACCACCACCAGGACATCATCCCCATGAGCAAGAAGATGTAATTTGATCGGGTGAGAACACAGGCGGCGCACATGCTTCCCACTAGAAACCAGCGTTGCTTATCACTCCAGATGTAGGCGAGAGCCAAATAAACGAAGGGATAATACAATTCATCCAGTGCCCAGAACAAGGTGTGATCGAAGCCATAGTTTCCGGTAATAATTAATAGGGCTAAGAGAGGCCAGGTGCCATTGCGCTGTTGCAAGTCAAAGCCCAACAAAAACGCGGAGAACACCACCCAAAAGCCGAAGCTTAACCAGTTTATTTCTCCGAACGCCCATACGACGGGCACGGCCAGTAGCACGCTTGTCGGTCCGGTTGTAAGCCATAGGTTTTCGCTACTGTCTTTCCACGCGTTTTGCCCCTGGAGGAAAGCTTGAGCAGTGGTCTCGGCGGCGAAATCACGGGTAGATTGTGCATCATGACTCCCCTGGGCAATGACAAGCACAAACGCGTAATAGTGCACCAGCAAGGCAAGCGCCAATAACGCATAGGCGGCCCAGCGTGGCAAGCGAGTCATGACAATAAGTCCGGCTAGACAGATTAAGACTAGCACGCCGAAAGAAAACGGCGCAGGGTCTGGATTAGTGAGTGTGCTGTACGCATAGGCGGCGGACAATAAACCTGGTAATCCGTACTTATCTATCTGTGTGGACAGATAGCCTCTAAGCTCAGTGCTGGCTTGAAATTGCATTCTGTCGTTTTACCTTTCAGAGCAAACGTTAGCCGCCCAACGGCTGGCATAAACCGCTAGCGCGAACTTTACGTGGCCCGCCCAGTTGAACTACCAGAAACTACGCGACAAAGGCGCGGCGTGCGTTGTTGGGCGGCCTTAGGTCTTTTGACCAAGGACATGCCACACCTGCATCTCGCCCTTACCCTTGACTTTGATGGTCCCCTGCGCTTCACAAATGAAGTCATCCCGGATGAGTTCATAGGTCGCGGTGGTGATTTGGATGGAACCGCCTGTGCCATGCGATTCCATGCGCGAGGCCGTATTCACGGCATCCCCCCATAAATCGTAAATAAACTTCTTGCGTCCGATCACGCCGGCCACCACTGGCCCCGAATTGACCCCGATCCGAAAACTCAGCTGATGACCATTGAAAGTCTGGTGGCGGACATAGTTCTGCATCTCCAACGCTAACCGGATCAACACCTGAGCATGATCGGGGCGCGCGCGGGGGACACCACTCGCCACCATGTAGCAATCGCCAATGGTCTTGATTTTCTCAAGCTCATATTTCTCAACCAAGGCATCGAAGCGGGAAAACACCTCGTTTAACATCGCGACCAATTCGACCGGGCTCATCATCGCCGACAGCGGCGTAAAATTCACCACATCGGCAAACAAAACGCTGGCGTCTTCGAAATAGTCGGCAATGGTGCGCGATTCGTTTTTCAAAATCGCGGCAATGTCTTTAGGCAAAATATTGAGCAGTAGATTTTCCGCTTTCTCTTGCTCATGGCGCAACAGATCATAAGCCGCCTCACGTTGCAGGACAAAAAAATAAAAAGCGGCGCACATCATGCTCGCAATGCCCACCAAAGTATTGACCGAAATCCAGGTGACTGCCGCGAGGGGCAAGTGGTTGGTGGCGCGCAAAGCCGGTTGGGCCACCGCGCTGATGAGGACCGCCAGTAAAAACGCGCCGAGCCAATAGAGTGCTTGCCGCGGTTGATACAAAATGAAGGCGAGCATCGGCGCGACCATGCCCCAGGCGATGGCGAAGCCTAAATTGACAATCCCACCCATCATCAAGGTGACGACCAACGGGAGCAAAATCGCTGACGCCAGTTGAACAAATTTAAAAAACTCGTAATACCGGCGCAGTAGGCCCAACGCGATTAGCCCGGCTATCGAGCACAGGCTAAAAAACAAGGTGACCGTGGCCGCCGCATATTCTTGATAGGCGAGCATGAAGCCAAACATCAAAAGTTCGGTGGGGATGGCCCCTAAGACGAGCACATTGTTTTGGATCGCCTTCTGCAACCGCACCTCAGTGCTGTCGTTGGGGTGCACGCCAATCTGAGCGATGGCGGAGATCACTTTAGACAAAATGGTCAGGAACATGTTTTTTCTGGTAATGGCTCAGGTTGCGATGCAGAGGCAGTATCTAAAGGCAGTCCATCTTGAGAGGCCGCTCAACGTGGGCCTCAGCCGTCGCGCCGAACTCTACAGCACCAAGTCGCTTGAACCACCCGCCACTCCACACCGACGGCGCGGGCTTCGGTGGGCAGGCGTGGTTGGGCGGCCCAACATGAGCTCAAACAGCCCCCGCTTTGGTCTTCAGTGGCTTGGGCTGTGTTTGCTCTCGGGTGAGGCCAAAGTCTTGCGCCAGCCGGAGCAATGCGGTTTCAATTTCTCCGCCGAGTTGCTTATAGGCTTCCGCATGGTGGCGTTGCCAGGCTTGATCGGTGAGATCGCCGGTTTCGGCCAATCGAATCAGCTCGCCATCGAGCGCAAGCAGATGGGTGTGGAGCAAGGCCTGAAAACGCTGATGGGTTTCTGGCTCGGCTAAGCGGCTAAGTTTGCTGATTTTGGCGCTAATGGTTGAGAGGAGGGGCGCGGCCTGAGCGTCGTATTGCTGGAAGGCTTGCTTGAAGCCGGCCGCATTGCCCCGGAGGACAAAATAGGAGGGTTCCAGCAACAAAAATTGATATTCCCACAGCCGGAGCTCAAGTTCATCGAGCAACGCGATGCGGTCTTCGCGGAGCTTCGCATGGCGGGATAACTCATCTTCAAACCGCTTTTGTCTTTCAAATTTATCTTGATCCAATCTAGCTTTGACGCGCGGCACCAGAAAATCTGCCACCAGCGCCGTGATGATGAGGAGGATGACCGTTTCGATGAAAGACTCTTTTTGGAGTACTTGCAGAAGCGTTCCCATTGTGATCTATTTCGTGTAGCGCTCTCCGATTAAGTTTACACAGACCTGACAGGTGGGCGCTACCGAAAGCCTATAAACAAGGCGTTTTTCTGCGCCCATCTGTCAGGTCTTGATAATAAGTGAGAGATACTTTACACCCAACCCGCCCAACGCTAGGCTTCATCCGCCGCGCTGGACTTTACAAAAACCGGACGCGAGAATTATACGCCGATTGACACCAAAGATACGTTCGCTCCGCGCGCAAGCGCGGTCTGGTGGAAGCACGGGTTGGGCGCGCCGATGCTCTAAAAGGTAGAGTTAAATGTGTAACACAGGAAAAACAGCCCTATGGTTATCATCACGACCCCCACCCCCGCCAGACAACCTCCGCCTGCGTTAAATAGCCAGAATACCAAAGCCGATCTGCCTGACTGTCTGGCGATATTGCTTCCAACCATGCTTCCTAAAAAACCAGCGATCGGCCCCGCGAGGCATGCCAGCGGCGTACCTACAACCAGGGCTCCCAACATAGCGACCGCGCCGGGCCCTGTTGCGTGTGTATCAGCATAGATGGCTGGAATCCAAATAATCAGCAATGCGCCCACCAAACCAGTGAGTGCCCCTACCAATTCTGCCGCCCGAAACTTGGACTGCCCGTTGACATACTCAGGAGACGCTTTGTCGGGCGCTGGCAGATTTACATCAGGCATTCTTTGACTCTGTTTTCATCGGTAAGCCCGGGTGGGGTGTGTGTTTGATATTGGCCGACCCTGCTAGCCCGTAGCGTTGGCTCGGGTGACACGCCTACTGCGCGCTATTCGTCGTCTTCCGATTTATGGTCAGAAAACAGCTTGGCGTAGGCGGCTTCAATTTTCGCTGCGGGGTGGGTGTCGCAGGCGACCAGTGGTCGGTGCGCATCGGGGACGCGATGCCCACCGGCGCTGGTCACTTTGCAGTCCACCATGTGGCCGTCGGGGTGATACACCACCAGTAGGTCATATATTTTCCCGCACACGATGCAACCGTGCCGCTCGTTCAGGTTCTTGTTGTCAGACATAGGGCTTTCCTTTCACCAGATTGCCTTTCGCAAGGTAAAGGCCTGTTCAATCTCGCCGATAGCCTTAGGCCCACGCTCAGGCATTTTTTCGTAAGCACCCAACGGGCCGCGTCAGTGGTTTTACCGACGTAACTTGCGCTTTTCACGCTGAACTTCTTCTTTCAATTTAACAACTGTCTCATCAAACTCACTTTCAGTCATTCCAAATTTGATACCAACTCTCCTTAATTCTGCCCAATCAATTATTCCTCCTTCATTCAAAGGTATTCCGCCATCCCAAAGGGTTTTCCAATAGTCTTTGAGTAGTTCTGCTATATGCGGCTCACGAATATAAAGAACCTGACTTTCTCCGGGAGAACCTTTTGTATGAAATCCACCCAAATAAAATTTTTCGTCGTCAAAAGACATCATATTTAATACAGGAATAGCAGTCGGAGGGGCTTCATAATGACGGATATAATATCGGCTCCCTTCGTTCAAAAGCAATTTGTATATTTTGCTTTCTAAACTTTGTTTATGAAATATTACGCACACATAACGAAAACTTATCTCTTGCTTAACGATTTTTTCGTATAAAAGCCGATGATATTCTCCTTGTGAACCATAAAAACCGGAATAGGATTCAGATGAATTAAATCTAGGTATAGCCGAGGTAAGATAGGTATCGAAAACAAACTTTTTTGTTGTAGCCGCAGTAGAAACTAAGTGTTGCCCAAATTCTTTGCCATCAATTACGAGATTAGCGTCAACACCTCCTAAAGAGCGAATAACTTTGTCCGTGCTACTTGTTGATAAATTTTCCAGTTTTTCAGCTGAGCCTAGTATCCTTACTTGTAGGTCAAACATCTGGGTAACCAAACCTAATATTAAGCCAAGTAAAATACCATTAGGAGTATCCCCCATTGTCCAACTAAAAATTACTGAAACAATGAATGATAAGCTAAAACCAATTATTTGAAGTGGGTCAAGGTATTTTTTCATATTGAAGAATCACCAAATTCTAAATGACAAGGGGAGCCAACAATAGACATAAGCAGCTGGCGTGTACTTCGCTAGGACGACTCGGTTGAACTACACGAAACTATGCCATATAGGCACTCTCGCTCGGCGCACAGCGCCAGTCGGCTTGACCGGGTCGGGCGGCTTTTGATTTCCCAGATTCAGCATTGTTCCAAAATAAGTTGCTCAAGCCATTCTGACGTTTTTAGGCCGTTAATACGCCGCTTTTGTAACTCCTTGCTATCTATAAGAAGGATTTTATATCCATCTCTGCCACTTCGTGCGGTTGTTTCATAACAGCCTTTAGTAAAGCCTGATGTTGAAATCATGATGCCTAATCTGCACAATGATTTTCTGTCTTGAATTTTGATTTCAAAATTCCGCACATCTTTGGGCTCAACCTTGTTGTTTTGATTCTTACACTCTGCCAGTATAACGGGGGATTGTAACGACACCCAGAAAGGATCTTCAAGTCGATTTAATATCATTAAATCAATTTCCTCGCTTTTTCGCCTCACATTTTTTTTGACAGTAAAGCCTGTTTGGGTAGTGAATAGATTAGTAACCAACTCTTCAAGGTATTCGCCCTTTTCTTTGTGAGTCCGAAAATTGGTGCGTTCCAGAGGTTCAAATGTTGTTGATGCAGTTAAATCAAAATGGATTTGACCAAAAATAGAAATAATCCACTTGTATTTTTCTTGAAAACTATATCTCAGTTCGTTTAATAGCCCTATTACCTCCTGATCGCTCATATTTCCGTCCGAATCTGTGAACTCGGAAAAATCAAATTCAATGACGGTCTTTTTGTTATTTGTAAACACAACCAACCCAATAGCATAAATAAGGTCTAGGTCTTCTGAGTCGGTTGTTAAGTCTCTAAACTCATCTGCAAGGCGATATGTGTAAGGGTCTTTGTTGAGAAATTCTGTGAGTAGTCCTCTATAAAACAATATCCAATCTATTTCATCAGGAGAGGAGCGTTTGAATAAACTTTCAGTTTTTTCTTTGCTAGCTTGCGATGACTTATTTAATTGAAGGACTTTGCCAAACTCTTCTTCTTTGTTTATCTCAATAAAGTACCAAGCAATCAGTTTGTTTGTCATTTTCTCAATTTGAGAATCATCAATATCATCACCATATTTGCGCTGTAAATAGCTCGAACACCTATGGAATAAATCATCAGTATAATCTTTGAAATTGAATCCAAAATAATGGAAATGCAGTTTTTTGAGTACATCTAAGCTTATGCCAAAAGAGCTTAACTGACTGGCAACTTTTCCGCATGTGCATACGAATTTGTGTTCTCCCCAACCTTCATCAGCGTGATGAATATATCTATAATCTTCAGGGGTAAAAAGCAATGCTATCACGTCTGGAATATAGTTCTTCCAAGACCAATTTTTTGTGCCAATATTAAGTTCGCAATTAATACCCATACATTTCTCACAAGTAAATTACAAAACCGCCCAACGCCCGTGCTCATCCGCCGCGCCAGTCCGCGTGCATGCGTTTTTGGGTGGCCACTAGACTAAGGTGGTGATGTAATTCTTTTCTTGTCCATTAATATCTTCTCAACTGAAGACCTGTCATCATAGAAGTCCTCAAGTATTCGCTGGACATAGTGGTGGGCTGCGTCTACATCCTCAGAAAGGATCTCTTTCCATTCGTCATGCAAGACATCATTGCCAAGAACCCTAACTTCATCATGTGCCCTTTTCCGACGTGCCTCCGTTAGGATCCCATCGTTTGCTGCCTCATCAATTCTTGAGGCTAGGTTGCCTTTAACATAACCATTAGCTCTCAGAGTCTTTTCAAGAGTTGAACGCAAAAGTGCAGACGCGGAATGTGTCAAGGGTTTTTGGACACTGGCAGGAAGAGTTTAGTGTCGTTCGATAGGGTTTCTCCTGAGAGGTCTAAGGTTTTGGGGGCGTTGATGCCGACCTGCGTAGGCCAG
>Ga0315912_10001550_pt1 | contig 27579 bp, 16 predicted proteins | sample VfabasoilMG_FD_204469 | JGI IMG/M metagenome (GOLD analysis project Ga0315912, IMG submission 204469) | Garden soil microbial communities collected in Santa Monica, California, United States - V. faba soil | ecosystem: Environmental > Terrestrial > Soil > Garden | place: USA: California...
GCGCCTGGCGCCCACGCGCCACTGGTTCGAACCACCCGAATGGCTCCATGGACAACAAGCCGCTGTACGTCCACGTCAACGTCACGAGACCGAAGAGCAGCCCGGCGTAGTGATGCCACTTCATCATGCCCGCATACGGCGAGTGGGCATGCTGTCTCTTCAGACGGAATCGCGCACTGGGCGAGAAGCGCATGAGGCCCCACACGAGCCCGGACGCGCACATGAGGCAGCCGATCGTCGACGACCAGACGATGACGTCGTTCCACAACTGGCCGTCGCGCCTGAGTGGTGTGAAGTAGATCCAGTGGATGACGGGGCCGAGGTACGCCCAGACACGTTCGCGCCGGGTCGTGCGCAGCACGACATCGCCGGTCACTTCTGAGACGTAGAGTCGCGTACCTGATTCATCGTCGAGCGCGAATCGGTGCATCGGCATCAACTGGCGCGCCTGCAGTGTCCATTGATCGGGCTCAGTGACCGGGCCGTCGTAGTGGAACGTTCCCGCGTACTGCGGCTCGAAACGGCGAGCTGCCTCGCGCGCGTCGTTCTCGCTGATGCCCTCGAACAACTCACCGGTGTCGCCAAAGACGATTCGAGGGCTTCTGCCTCCGAACCGGTAGACCGGCCGATCGTGAAGCATCGCGACCTGAACGCTCGTGCCAGTCGCGCCGGCGATCTTCGCGGCGTCGGCCGGCGTGAGTGTCATCCTCGAAAGGTCGAGTGCGGGCGTGCGGGCCAGCCGTTCCTCCGAGGCCAACTCCGGCATCCGCGCATACATCATGACGACGCCGGAGATGAACCAGGCGACGAAGAGCACACAGCCGGCAATGCCGAGCCATCGATGCGTGTAGACGAGCCACCGGCGCCAATCGAGGAGATGCATGGGATGCAGGCCGCATGCTAGTCGAAGTGCGCCCGACGAATTCCTGAAGATCTCCTGAATTGCTCGTCATGCAGGGTAGGGCGCTGGTCTCGTACAATCACAGCGTGGATCGAACGTTTCTGCTTGTGGGTGCGCTTGCAGGATTCCTTGGCGTCGCGCTCGGTGCCTTTGGCGCCCATGGGCTGCGCTCGCGACTCCCACCGGAGATGCTCGACGTCTTTGAGACGGGCGTGCGGTATCAGATGTACCACGCGTTCGCGATTCTGATCGTCGCGCTGATGGCGGCGAGGCTCGACGGGTGGCTGATTCGTGCCGCGGGCTGGTCGTTTGCCGCTGGCATCCTGCTGTTCTCGGGCAGCCTGTACCTGCTGGCGCTGAGTCGCATCACCGTGCTGGGTGCCATCACACCGATCGGTGGCCTCGCGTTTCTCGCGGGGTGGGCGTGCCTCGTTGCAGCCGGGCTGGCTCTCGCGGCAAGATGAATTTCTGCGCGGCAAGAATTCAGGAAGTCTTCAGTTGCGGCATGCCCCGCCTCGCGATACCGTCGGCGCCTTATGACCCAGTCCGTTACTCGCGGGAAGCGAGGCAGGCGATATAACGAGCTCCGCACGATGCTCGAAAAGCGTTACCGGGAGCTCTCCTCTCAAATCAAAGGCACGATTCGCGATGGGCGCACGCAGGACATCTCTGCGAGCGCCAAGGCGCCGCTGATCGACGACGGCGGCGAAGTGCCGGGCGCCACGGCTGAAGGCGAGCTCGACATGGCGCTCACCCAACTGCGAGCGGAGATGTTGCAGAGAGTGGCCGCTGCTCTGATTCGCCTGGACGAGGGTCACTATGGCCGCTGTGCCGAGTGCGAAGGCGAAATACCCGAGGCGCGGCTGAAAGCGATGCCCTTCGCCATTCGCTGCCGCAACTGCGAGTCGGCACGCGAAGAGGAAGCACGATTGCGGTCGGCGGTCAGCCGCGACCGCTTGCTGCGATCGCTTCCCTGATCGGTCCTGTCGATCGCGACGGTCGCTCTCGTGAAGGCGAGCGTCACCCCATTCAGTTCCGGGCTCACACACCTGAAGACTTCCTGACTCTACGCAGTGCGTTCTGCGCGAAACGTTCATGAACTCTTCAGTCGTGCGCAGCTCCTGCGGTTGCTAGGATGCGCGCACTTCTTGCGCGATCTGCGCACTTCTCGTGGAGTTTCCCGGATGTCTACATGCGTTCGTCTTCTTGGACTGACTCTTATTGTCTGTGCGTGGCCGGCGCTGTGCCTCGGACAGACTCGGCTCGAAGGGCGCGTCACCGATCCGAACGGCGCACCGGTGCCTCAGGTGCACGTCATGGTCACGCCTCTCGGTACAACCGCATCGATCGCAACCGCACAAACATCGTCGAGCGGTGAGTTCACGTTTTCTGATTTGATGGCAGGTAGCTACGTCGTCCGATCGGCGTTGGCCGGGTTCGTCCCCACTGAGCGCCGCGTCGCGCTCAACGCGGGCGGAAACGTCCGTCTCGAATTGCAGCTGGTGCTCGCCCTCAGCGAGTCGTTGAGTGTCGTTGGCGAATTGAGCACCGCCATACCGCTCGACATTCCGTCTGACACCGGCAGCCGGCTGGGGCTGACCGCCCGTGAGCTGCCGTCATCCCTTGAGGTGGTCACGCAGGCGCAGATGGAGGAACGCGGTCATCGCACGGTGCAGGAAGCCGTCGAGAGTGCGATTGGTGTCACCGTCGGCGATCACCCGTCGGACACCGGTTTCACCACCCGAGGCTTCTCGCAGAACGGCGTGCCGGTGTTCTACGAGGGGATCAAAGTGGCCGTGCCCAATGCTTTTCAGACCGATGCCTGGAATCTCGAAAGCATCGAAGTGCTGAAAGGGCCGGCGTCGTCCTTGTATGGAGAAGGCGCGGTTGGCGGGGCAGTGAACTTTTCGTATCGGCGTCCCGATCGTGGGCCCGCGCGTGCCGAGGGCGCTTTCACTTACGGCGCGTTCAATACCGTGCGGCTCGGGCTGGGAGCGGGTGGACCACTTGGCGACAGCGGCGCCCACTATCGCATCGACTATGGCTTGAACACATCGGACGGTTTCATCGATCGCAACGAGCGCACGTTGTCGAATCTCACGAGCGCGCTCGCATGGGACCTGTCGTCCACGTTCAATCTCCAGGTGTCGTTCGACATCCAGCATGACGACTTCGATGTGTCGTACTGGGGTACGCCGCTCGTGCCGGCGACATTCGCGCTCGAGCCGATTGACGGCGTCATCGAGACACCCGACGGCCGCACGATCGATCGACGCATGAGCCGCCTCAACTACAACGCCAGCGAAGTCGTCACGAAACTCGACAACACGTGGACGCAGGTCAAGGCACAGTGGCAGCCGGCACAGGGCACGGCGGTGCGCAATGTGTTCTACCACTCGCTGAGCGACCGTGCATGGAAGAACGCTGAAGCCTATTCCTTCAACTCGGCGACGAATCTGATCGATCGCGATCGCTTCTTCGTGTCGCATGGCGTCACGCTCGTCGGAAACCGCTTCGACACAAGTGTGAGTCGCCCGCTCGGCGGCTTCGCCAATCGCTTCCTCGCAGGGTTCGATGTGAGCGCGATGGAGTTTCTTCGCGTTCCGCGCTACCGAGGGGACGTGGACTCGGTTGACCCGCTCACTCCGTCACCGGGCGTCTTTGGGCCGCTCCAGCCGCTGGGCTACACCACGCAACACGTGAACACGGCTGCATTCTTTGTCGAGGACTACTTCTCCCTCCGATCGGATCTCAAACTCGCCCTCAGTGCGCGCGCCGAACGGATCGATGCCGACCATGGCGCCTTCGTCTTCGGCCCTGGAGAGAGCGTGACAACCGACCCCTCCGGCGGAACACCGATTCCAGACGAGACGTTCGGGCGTGTGTTCACACCCGTCACCTGGAAAGCGGGCCTCATTTACGATACGGCTTCGAGCGTGAGCGTCTATGGTCATGTTGCGACTTCCGCTGACCCCGCGGACGCTGACCTCGTGTTCGGCGTGCAGGATTTCGATATGGCCACTGGCCGGCAGGTCGAGGTCGGCGCCAAGCAGTCACTCGCTCACGGTCTCGAATGGACGGCTGCGTACTACTGGCTCGTTCGAAAGAACGTGTTGACGCAAACCTCACCCACCACGTCCGACGCCGTCGGACAGCAGTCGACTCGAGGGATCGAGTTCAGCTTCGGCGCACGGCCGATCGATCGCTGGCAGATCAGAGCGACGGCCACAGCGCTCGATGCGCAGTACGACGACTTCAAAGAGACAGTTGACGATGTGCTCGTCTCGCGTGATGGGAACCAGCCACCCAACGTGCCGAATGTCGTCGTCGACCTGCAAACCAGCGTGCGCCTTGGCGGACGACGCCCGGCGGTAGAAGTAGGTGGCGTGTACCGCTATGTGGGCGAACGGTTCAATGGACTGGACAACTCGGTGCGGATGCTCGGGTATAACCGCGCAGATGCGTTCGCCATCTGGACGATCGATCGTCTCCAGCTCACCGGTCGCGTGCGCAATCTCTTCGACGAGGATTACGCGAACTGGGGTAGCCAGTTCTACACGACGCAGGTGTCCCTTGGTGCGCCGCGATCGGCAGAGATCGAACTGGGATTCAGGTTCTGAAGCGAGACGGACGCCCGCGCGTTGTGGGCACGCGCGGGTGTCCGTCGAATACCCGTCCGGCGATGCGTCCAGGCAGGCATTTCCCCTGAGGTTGGCGGCGCCGGCTGCTTTCGCAGCACAACCCATCAACAACATGACCGGCGGGACCTGGCAGGAGCGACCGGTAATGTCGTATGACGCGTCAGCGCCAGACCGCGACACGGTATGTGAGCGGCGTGGCGCCTTCAACTGAAGACTTTCTGAATTCTTGCGCGCTCCCCGTCTGACGAACATTTCAGGAACACTTCAGGTGCATCCGGAAATCCGATCGCTAGACTCGCAGGTTCATGCGGGTGCTGGTCGTCGAGGACGAATGGAAGGTGGCGGACGCACTCTGCGAAGGCCTGCAGGCAGAGGACTACGAGGTGGCGGTCGAGCGAACCGGAGAAGGCGCCTTCTTTCGCACGGCTACCGAGACGTTCGACCTGATTCTTCTCGACCTGGGTTTGCCCGGTCGAGATGGCCTCGAGGTGATGGCCGCCATTCGCCGAAAGCAGATCGCGGTTCCGATCATCGTTCTCACGGCGCGAGACGCGGTGGAGGACCGGGTCAAGGGGCTCGACGCTGGTGCCGACGACTACCTGGTCAAGCCTTTCGCGTTCGCCGAACTGCTGGCTCGGATCCGCGTGCTGCTTCGTCGCGGCCGCCTGCCTGACCCTCGCCAGCTGACCGTCGGCCCGCTTTTGCTCGACGTCGTCATGAGAAAGGTGGTCCGGGACGGGCACAGCATCGAGGTCACCGTGCGCGAGTTCGAGCTGCTGGAGTTCCTGATGCGCTATGACGGTCAGGTTGTCTCGCGCGAGACGTTGGCGCGCGAAGTGTGGAAGGAATCGGGACGCACATCACCGCTCGACAACGTGATCGATGCGCACATGGCGCGCTTGCGTCGCAAGGTGGACGCCGATCGCACAGTCAAGATGATTCACACGATTCGCGGAGTCGGGTTCGTGCTCCGGGAAGGAGGGGACGAACCATGATGCGCTCACTGGTCTTCTTGCACCGCTGGTTTGGCGTTGCGCTGTCCGCGATCGTGCTGCTGTGGTTTCTGTCCGGGATCGTCATGATGTACCGCAGCTATCCGCGCGTCACCGCGCGCGATCGGCTCGCGCGGCTGCCGGTGCTCGATCCGTCACGAGTCAAGTTGTCCGCGGAAGAGGCGTTCGCTCACCTCGGCGCGGAGAATCAACCGTACGACGTCGTGTTGACCAGCTTCGACGGCCGGCCGATCTACGTGAGCGGCGACATGATGGTCTACGCCGACGACGGCCGCGAGCACACAGGTGTTGACGACGCGATGCTCGATCGCGCGGCTGTTGCCTGGTCTGGGCGTCCGCTGAGTGAGGCGACGAGGACAGCCGTCGAAGACGTCGATCAGTGGACCTTGAGCAGCGAGCTCCGAAGCCTTCGCCCCATGTACAAGTACTCCTGGCCGGATGGTCAGCAGGTGTACGTCGATGGAAACAGCGCGGACGTTGTGCAGTACACGACGACGGCGTCGCGGTTCTGGGCGTACCTCGGAGCGATCCCGCACTGGCTCTACTTCACGCCGTTGCGCGTGCAGCAGCGGACATGGTTCTCACTCATCGTCTACTCGTCGATCGTTGGAACGATCGCGGCCATTATGGGCCTGGCGATCGCCGTATGGATGTACTCGCCCAATCGGCGGTATCGCCATGCGGGCCGGCCGACTGGCATCCCGTACCGAGGATGGAAGCGCTGGCACACAGTCGCTGGTTTGTTGTTCGGCGTGATCACCACGACGTGGACGTTCAGCGGGCTTCTGACGATGGGGCCGTTCCCCGTCATCGAGAAACTCTCGGAGCTCACGGCCCCGCCGCGTTCTGCGACGCGTCGCGAGATCAATTTGTCGAGCGTCTTTCGCGGTGGGCTGCTTCCGCTGCCTGCCTACGCCGCCAGGACGCCGGATGCAGCAATTGCCGCCGTGCCGGACTTCGACGTCAGGGAAGCGGAGTACACGTCGTTCGCCGGTCAGCCGCTGTACCTCCTATCCAACGCGTCTGGTGACACACGCATCGTGCCGGTTCACGGAGAACCGTCATCGGCCTTCGATAGGGGCGATCTGATGCAGCGCCTGAGAGCCGCGGCGGGGGATCAACTCGCGGAGTTGCGAGTCCTCGACAAATACGACGCCTACTACGTCGATCGCCGCGGTGATCGTCCGTTGCCGGTGATCTACGCGCGCCTCAATGACGAGGCGAGCACCCGGTATTACGTCGATCCAAAGACGGCGTCGCTCGTGGGGTCGTACAGCTCCCATCAGTGGGTCGAGCGCTGGCTCTCTCGCGGCTTGCACTCGCTGGACTTTCCATGGCTCTATAACCACCGGCCGCTCTGGGATGTCGTCGTCATCGTCTTGATGCTTGGAGGAACTGCACTGTGCGTGACTTCTCTCGTCCTCACCTGGCGCGTCGTATCGCGCTCAATCGCGCGAGTGCGGGACGCGCGAATCGTGGTGCCCAGCGAGGACTTGCTGACGTAGCCGTCAAGGTGCTCACGCTCGTGGCGATGCTGAGTGTGCCTGTGGGTGCTGCGGACAGAGTCTCGGACATGTACGGAAAGCAGGTCGACATTCTCGAGAACGATCTGGTGCGGCTGGTCGAGGCCATGCCGGCGGGCAAGTTCGACTTCCGTCCGTCGCAGGGTGCCTTCTCGGACGTGCGCACGTTTGGCGAGCAGGTGAAGCACACAGCCACGATGATTTACATGACGGCGGCGATTGTGCTTCAGGAGAAGTCCCCTTACGGTCCCGGGAAGAACGACAACGGCCCGGACGATGTTCAGGGCAAGGAGGCTATTCTCGCGTATCTCAAGGGCTCCATCGCCTATGCGCGAAAGGCGATGGCCAGTCTGACCGAAGCGAACCAGCTCGATCCGCTGAGAACCTACTTCGGTTCACAGACCCGGGTGGAGGTGGCGGCGGGCGTGACCTATCACAGCTACAATCACTACGGTCAGATGGTCGTCTACGCGCGCATGAATGGGGTGGTGCCGCCGGCCAGCCAACGTTAGGCTCAATGGTCCTTCATCAGTTCTACCTGAATTGCCTGGCGCACGCCTCGTACCTGATCGGTGACGAGAAGTCAGGCGCAGCTGCGGTCGTCGATCCACAGCGTGACATCGATCAGTATCTGGCGTTTGTTGCCGAACGTGGCTTGACGATTCGCCACGTCATCCTCACGCACTTTCACGCCGACTTCATCGCCGGGCATCTCGAGTTGAACGAGCAGACGGGGGCGACGATTCATCTCGGTCGCGCCGCGAAAGCGGAGTATGCGTTCGAGCCGTTCGGCGACGGCGACAGCATCGAGCTCGGTGGCGTGCGTCTGGCGGCGCTCGAGACTCCGGGACATACGCCGGAGTCGATCTCGATTCTCGTGTTCGATCGCGCGGTCAGCGATTCAGTGCCGCATGCCGTTCTCACCGGCGACACCTTGTTCGTCGGCGACGTGGGCCGGCCCGATCTGCGCGCCGCACTCGGATGGTCGGCCAATGATCTCGGAAGCCTGCTGTATGACTCGCTGCACTCGAAGCTGCTGAAGCTGCCGGACTCGAGCCTCGTGTATCCCGCGCATGGCGCCGGCTCGCTGTGTGGGAAGGCGCTATCGAAAGAGACGGTCTCGACGATCGGCGAGCAGCGCAAGACGAACTACGCGCTCCAGCCGCTGAGCAAGGAGGCGTTCATCGAGCTGGTGACGACGGACCAGCCTGATGCGCCGTCGTACTTCACCTACGACGCGGTGCTGAACAGCCGGAAGCGTCAGACACTCACCGAGGCGCTCACGTGGGAGCTGCGGCCGCTGTCGCTCGATGATTGCCTCGAGCTTCAACGTCACCGCGTGCAGTTACTCGATACGCGCGAGGCGGCGGAGTTTGCCGCGGCTCACCTCACCGGCGCGCTCAACATCGGCCTCGGCGGGCAGTACGCGACGTGGGCCGGCAGTCTGCTCGATCGGGAACGTCCGATTGTGATCATTGCGGACCCGGGTCTGGAGAAACAGGCCGCGCTGCGTCTGGGGCGGATCGGTTTCGACCATGTCATCGGCTATCTCGATGGCGGGATGGCCAGCGCGGGGGGCCGGCCGGACGTCGTCACAGAGACGCTGCGCGTCAGCCCTGAACGTGCGGTGGAGCAGCTTGCGTCGACTCCGGCGACGAAACTGATCGACATCCGTGCTGCCGGTGAACGTGCGGTGAAGTCGATCGCGAACAGCACGCACATCCCGCTGCAGCGGCTGGTTGAAGAGACTCGCGGCCTGCCGCGCGACACGCCCATGCTCGTTCACTGCGCGGGCGGCTATCGCTCGTCGATCGCCGCGAGCCTGCTCCAGCGTGAGGGGTTCACGAATGTGACGGAGCTCGCAGGTGGACTTGCTGCCTGGGAAGCTTCTGGTCAGCCGCTGGTCAAAGCCTAGACGCTGTCAACTTCCAACTCCCAAGAAAACCAACTCCCAAAGGTTCGACGTTGGATGTTCTGAGTTTGGGAGTTGGACGTTTGGAAGTTGGGAGTTGAGCAGTTATTTCGTCGTTGAAGCTGCGGCCGCCCGCTGCTTGAACCACTCGCGTATCGAGACGAGCTGTTCCTTCGCACCCGGACGCCGCATGATCACCTGCTCGAGTTGACTGAGGTAGCGCGGGTTGCCACTGCGCGCGCGATAGTCTGCGAGGAACGGCTCAATCTTCGCGAAGACGCCGAGTTGCTCGCCGTTGGCGTCGTTGAACATCTGCTCGTCGATCGCGCCGTTCAGCACAAACGATGCGCACATGTCCCAGTAACTGGTCACCATTCGGAGATGGCCGCTGTTCGGCCCCATCAGCGCCCCCATCACATCGTCCATCGTGTTGGGATTGAACTCGCGCGCGAACCAGTTGCGCGCCTCGCGCATCGTCTCCTCGCGGCGGAGCTCATAGAGTCGAATCAATAGCGTTGCGCTTTCGTACGGTGTACTCGACATGGTTCTCCTGCAGTCGTAGGCCGGGTCTTGCTCTTTAGACCCCGGCAGTCGGGTCTCGTATCTGAGAATATCCGGCGGGTCCACAAACCAGGACCCGCCCTACGTGAGTCCCGTTATCGTAGCCGGTCCGACAAGAGCGCGACTGTGAGCGCGTAGTAATGCGCGCAGTTGTAGGCGAGGATGCCGTCGTAGTTTGGATAGACGAGAAACGCACGCTCGCCCACGTCAACGAAGCCGGCCGGGATCGTCGCACGCGGCAATGCGTTCCCGTTGACGAGCCGCACGCCCAGCTTCTGCCATTCGGCCAGCGGGCGGCGCTCGGTCATGTTGCGGAGCGCGTAACAGCCTTCGGTGCGCTTGGGAACCGTTCGAGCGATTTCCGCTCGCACCGCGGCGCTCGCCTTGACCTCGCGCCCCCAGGTTTCGTCACCATTCCAGCCGAATCCCTTCAGATAGTTCGCGATCGAGGCGAGCGCATCGCCCGTGGACTTCCAGATGTCGCGGCGACCATCGCCGTCGAAGTCCACGGCGTAGGTCAGATAGCTGGAGGGCATGAACTGCGTCTGGCCCATCGCACCCGCCCACGACCCGGTCATCGAGGGCGCATCGATATGTCCCCGCTGGACCATTGTCAGCGCGTTGAAGAGCTCACCACGGAAATAGGTGGAGCGCCGCGGCTCCCACGCGAGCGTAGCGAGCGCCTGAAACACGGGCGTGTTGCCAGTGACGCGGCCGTACCGAGTCTCAATCCCCCACAGCGCCAGCAGGAAGCGACCCTGCACGTCGTACTTGCGCTCCACCTGGCCGAGGACGGGCTTGTTCTCGGCTGCCTTCTCCTTCCCGCGACGAATCATCGCGGTCGTAAGCCGCGTGGAGAGATAGCGTGCGAAGCCGGGGTTCAGCTCTGCCTGCGATCGATCGCTCTGGACCACGTGCTCGAGCGGTTCGAGGCCTTCGAGCGTCTCGTTCAGCAGCGCGTCGCTGAAGCCCTTATCGCGTGCTTCCTGCCGGAGTGCGACGAGCCAATCAGGGAATGGCGGAGGAGCAGGGGGCGCGTCGGGCGGCGGGCCCTGGGCGCGTGTATCCCACGAGGCCAGCATGAGAACGGCGAGGATCAGTGCCAGACGACGCATTCGGTGACGGTTTAGTGTGATCAATTGTACGGCCGCGTAAACCCCGACCATCCGGCTCGGATTACCCCTTATTGAGGCTTGCATTCGGGCCGATACTACCTGTCTAATACTCCGGAACGTTACTGTTCCGGCCGATTCTGTCCGATCTCAACTCCCATACTTTCTAGAGAGTTAACGCCATGGCTTTCACACTGAACGTCAACGGGAAGACCTCTTCGGTCGATGTCCCGGGCGACATGCCCCTGCTCTGGGTTCTCCGAGACGTCCTGAATTTTAAAGGCACCAAGTTTGGGTGCGGCATCGGCCAGTGCGGCGCCTGCACTGTCCAGATCAACGGCGCGGCGGTTCGCGCGTGCCAGACGCCGGTCTCGAAAGTGAGCGGCCGCGTTACGACCATCGAAGGGCTGTCGCCAGATGGCTCGCATCCGGTGCAGATCGCATGGCAGGAGATCGACGTGCCGCAGTGCGGCTACTGCCAGGCCGGCCAGATCATGTCGGCGGCTGCGCTCCTCGCGCAGAAGCCGGTGCCGACCGACGCGGAGATCAACACCGCGATGAACGGCAACCTCTGTCGATGCGGCACCTACGTGCGCATCCGTGAAGCCATCCATCGGGCCGCGACACTCTCGACGCAGCGCTCGACGTCCACCGCGCAGCAACAGGGCGCACAGCAGTAAGGGGAGGACGACGTGACTGCGATACTTCTCGATAGACGTTCGTTCCTGCGTGTCAGCGCCGTCGCTGGCGGCGGCATGATGCTGGCGCTCCACATGGAGCCGGCAGAACTGTTCGCGCAGGGCCCGCCTCCTGCCACGTTCGATGCTCTGGCGTTCGTCAAGATCAACGCCGACGGCACCGTGACGATCATGAACAAGAACCCTGAGATCGGGCAGGGCGTGAAGAACATGCTCCCGATGATCATTGCCGACGAACTGGACGTTGACTGGAGCAGCGTGAAGGTTGAACAGGCTGCGGTTGACGGCAACAAGTTCGGCGCGCAGTTCGCCGGCGGCAGCCTCTCGACGCCGATGAACTGGGATCCACTTCGTCAGGTTGGCGCCGCGTGCCGTCAGATGGTGCTCGCCGCCGCCGCGCAGAAGTGGAGTGTTCCGGCTGGCGAGTTGACGACGCGCTCGGGCCGCGTGACACATAGCGCGAGCAATCGCTCGGCGAGCTACGGTGAATTCGCTGCCGATGCGGCGAAGATGCCGGTGCCAACGCTGACGACCGTCAAGCTGAAGGACCCGAAGGACTATCGGGTCATCGGCACGAAGCAGAAGGGGCTCGACACCGCTGCCATCACGATGGGCAAGCCGGTGTTCAGCATCGACTTCACCCTGCCGAACATGCTCTACGCGGTGTACGAGAAGGCGCCGGTGTTCGGTGCCAAGGTCGCGACGGCCAACGTTGACGACATCAAGAAGCTGCCCGGAGTGAAGCACGCGTTCGTGATCGAAGGCGGCACCAACCTGCAGGAGCTTGTCGGTGGTGTCGCCATCGTTGGCGACAGCTGGTGGCTCGTGAATTCGGCGCGCAAGCAGCTGAAGGTGACGTGGGCGGAGCATCCGACTTCGTCGCAGAGCACGGTTGGCTGGCAGACGAAAGCCGATGAACTCGGCAAGGGCGCCTACTCGAACAAGCTGCGCACCGATGGCGACGTGGACAAGGCGTTTGCCGGCGCAGCGAAGGTCGTCGAGGCCGCCTACATGTATCCGTTCATCCCGCACTCGCCGCTCGAACCCCAGAACTGCGTCGCGCAGTTCAAGGATGGGAAGCTCGAAGTGTGGGCGCCAAGCCAGACACCGCAGGCCGGCGTTGGTGTGGCCGCACGCGCAGTCGGCATCAAGGATCCTGACGTCACGTTGCACATGATGAAAGCTGGCGGCGGATTCGGTCGTCGGCTCTACAACGAGAGCGTCGCGGAGGTTGCGGCGATTGCGAAGCAGGTGCCGGGCGTTCCGATCAAGTTGTTGTGGACGCGCGAAGACGACATGCGGCACGAGATGTACCGGCCGGGCGGGTATCACTACCTGAAAGGTGGTGTGGACGCGAGCGGCAAGCTCATCGCGTGGCGCAATCACTTCGTCACGTTCGGGGAAGGAAACCAGTACGCGCAGGCCGCGAACATTCCCGGTGTCCAGTTCCCCGCGCTCTTTGTCCAGAACTTCGACTTCGGCGATTCGAAGATGCCGCTTGGTGTGCCGACCGGTGCGCTTCGTGCTCCGGGCAGCCACGCTTACTCGTATGTCTTCCAGGGATTCATCGACGAGCTCGCGGCCGCAGCAGGCAAGGATCAGGTGCAGTTCCGCCTCGACCTGCTCGCATCACAGCCGTACCCAGCGCCAGAACGTGGCGGTGACGGCTTCGAAGCCGCGCGTATGACCGCGTGCCTCAAGATGGTTGCCGAGAAGGCCGAGTGGACGCGCAAGCGCCCGCAAGGCACAGGCCTCGGCGTGGCGTTCCAGTACAGCCACCGCGGTTACTTCGCAGAAGTCGCAGAGGTCTCCGTCGACAATCTCAAACGCGTGAAGGTCAACAAAGTGTGGGTGGTGGCTGACATCGGCAGTCAGATCATCAATCCGCTCCACGCGGAAAATCTGGTCCAGGGCGGCGTGGTGGAGGGCATCAGCCACATGATGCAGGAGGTCACGTTCAAGGGCGGCGCGGCGGTGGAGAGCAACTTCAACAACGTGCCGCTACTGCGCATGGCGCAGGCGCCGCAGGTCGAACTGCACTGGATCAAGTCGAACAACCCGCCCACCGGTCTTGGCGAACCGTCGTTGCCACCAGCCCTCCCGGCTGTGGCTAATGCGATTTTCGCGGTCACGGGAACACGCGTGCGGACGCTGCCACTCTCCAAGCACGGCTTCCGCTGGGCGTAAGACTCGCGGCACCCAAGGCGGGTCTAAAAGACCCGCCTCTACCTGCAGACCGCCTCTACCTGCAGAAACAGTTCAAACGTAGCGGCGGGCTTTGGAGCCCGCCGGTCCATCCCCGCAATTCTCCCGAGATCCAATCACTCGAATAACAACCACTCGCAGTTTTGGAGTGGAGCCTCGGCAACCCTCCTAAGTTGTTGATTTATTTAGGGTCTCATTTGAGTTAACCCCGGCTGGTTAATTGCTTTCAAGTAGTCGAGAATCGACTCGCGATGAGTCTTTCATGTCATCTTCGTATTGATGACGTGAATTCAAAAGTCGCGTCGTTCCTAGTATTGAAGTGTTAGAGTCTCCCGACTTTTGAGCGAAATTTGCCCCTCTCGGGAGACCCCCGTCACCGTTGACGTTAGTGAAGGAGATCGTATGCGCCATGTCGCGAAGGCCGTGTTACTGGCGGCCATCGTTGTTCTGATCCCCAGCTTTGCGCACGCCCAGTCGCTGTCAGGAACCGTCCGGGACGCCTCAGCCGCAGTGCTGCCCGGCGTCACTGTCGAAGCGGCGAGCCCGGTTTTGATTGAGAAGGTCCGCACGACCGTTACCGATGGCACGGGCCTGTATCGAATCCAGGGCCTCACTCCCGGGACCTACAAATTGACGTTCACGCTGCCCGGTTTCACGACCGTGATTCGCGAGGGCGTGGAGGTCAGCGGCGGCGCAAGCAACATCACGATCAATGCAGACATGCGCGTTGGCGGCGTGCAGGAGACGATCACCGTGACTGGCGAGACGCCGGTGGTGGACGTCCAGACGAGCACGCGCACGCAGAAGGTGATCGACAACGACGTCATCGCGGCCATTCCGGCCTCGCGCGGATACGGCAACATCCTCGCGACCGTGCCTGGGATTCAGGCGACCGGACTCAACTCCGGCGCGAACCCGGTGATGAACTTCTTCACGGCGCGCGGCGGCCGTGGCAATGAAGGCACCGTTCAGATCGACGGCATGAACGTCGGTTCCGCGTTCAACGGCGGCGGCGTGGCCGGCTTCGGCTACGACACGGCGAACGCGCAGGAAATTCAGGTCACGATCGCAGGCGGCCTCGGCGAAACCGATCGCGGCGGCCCGGCGTTCAACATGATTCCGCGCACGGGCGGCAACAACTTCAGCGGCACCTACTTCCTCAGCTACGCCGGCGAATGGGCGCAGTCGAGCAATCTCGACGCTGAGTTGATTAGCTACGGCATCACCGAGGTGCCCGGTCTGATCAAGAACTACGACACCAACTTCGCGCTCGGTGGCCCCATCGTGCGCGACAAGTTGTGGTTCTTCGCCAACGCGCGCACCTTCGGAACGGCGAGCCTCGTTCCTGGCCTCTATGCCAACGCAAACGCCGGGAACCCGAACGCGTACACCTACGTGGCGGACACGAGCGTCCAGTCCCGGAGCGCGAACTCCAAGTTGATCGGCGCGATCCGGTTGACGAATCAGTTGACGCCCAGGAACAAGCTCGGTTTCTACTTCGACTATCAGTCGAACTGCTCGGGCTCGGCCTTCGCCAAGGGCGGGGACCAGTGTCGCGATCGTGGAGACGATTGGATTGCGCTCGGCGCCATCGGTGGCTTCGGATCGAACTCGGCGGAAGCGGGCAACCAGGTGTGGGACGACCGCGAGAAGATCGTGCAGGCCACGTGGTCATCCCCGGTGACCAACCGTCTGCTGCTCGAGGCGGGACTCTCCTCGTTCAACAGCCGGTGGGGACTCTACCCCGGCGCCGGCGCCGATCAGAGCATTCCCGCAATCACCGAGTTCACTGGCACGGGTGTGCCGGTGCCGTTCTTCAGCTATCGTTCGGTGGCCAATCCGCTCGGTAACGACCAGCAGCACAACGTGTGGCGCGCCTCGGCCTCGTATATCACTGGTCCCCACAACGTGAAGGTCGGGTACCAGGCTGCCTACCAGGTGCAGCACCAGTTCAACACCGGCAACCCGAACGAGATCAGCTACAACTTCTTCGGTGGCGCGCCCTTCCAGGTGACTCAGTACATCCCGAGCGCGTTCAGCAACCGCACGCGCTTCGACGCCATCTACGCACAGGATCAGTGGACGGCCGGTCGCCTGACGGTGCAGGGCGGTATTCGGTACGAGCACGCATGGAGCTGGTATCCGGGCGGTGAGAACGGTGCGCTGACGGGCTCGCGTTTCCTGCCGAATGGCTTCGTCTTCCCGGAATCGGAGGGCGTCACGGGTTACCACGACATCACTCCGCGCATGGGTGCGGCGTACGACGTCTTCGGCAACGGGAAGACCGCGATCAAGGTGAACTACAGCAAATATCTTCAGCCTGCGAACAACGAGAGCAACTTCATTCAGGCCAACCCGGGCGTGACGCTGCAGAACATGACGTCACGATCGTGGACGGACCTGGACAACGACAAGACGCCAGACTGCGTGCTCGAGAGCGGAGCGGCGAACGGTGAATGCGGCCCGTGGCTGAACGGCAACTTCGGCAACCCGTTCAATACGACCCGCGTCAACCAGGACATGATGCACGGCTGGGGCAACCGGCCGTTCGACTGGCAGTGGGGCGTAGCGGTGCAACAGGAGATCCTGCCGCGCCTGTCGGTTGACGTGGCGTTCAACCGCCGGTGGTGGAGCAACTTCTACGTGACCGACAACCAGGCGCTCGGACCCGCCGATTTCGATCGATTCACGATCACCGGGCCGACGTCTGCCAACCCGAACGCGCCGCTGCCCTCGACCGGACAGCCGCTCACGTTCCTCAAGCGGAACGCCAACAGCCCGGTGGGGGCGGTGAGCAACTACCGCACGTTCCAGCGTGACTACGGCGACGAGAACTACTACTGGCAGGGGATCGACTTCACGGCCAACTCGCGCATGAGCAACGGCCTGGTCCTGCAGGGTGGCTTCAGCACCGGCGCCGGGCACCGGGACCTCTGCGACGTGTGGGCTGCGCTGCCCGAGCTCGTCACGCCTGCAGCACCGGCGAACGGTAATTTGGTCAACGCGTGCAAGGTCGATGAGGAATGGCAGATGAACTGGCGCGGACTGGTGACGTACACGATCCCCAAGATCGATGTGCTCGTCAGCGGCATCCTCCGCTCGCAGGCCAACACGGAACCGTTGACGATCGAAACGGGTGTGGCCACCAACGGCCTGGGCATCGCGGCGAATTACACCGTGACGCCAGAAGTTCTCGCCGCCAACGGCCAGACGCCGTTTGCGCCAGGAGTGGCGAATCAGAGTGTCAATCTGCTCTTGCCGTCATCGCTGTTTGGGGATCGAGTGAACTCGATAGACATGCGGTTCGGCAAGATCCTGCGGTTCGGTGGTACTCGAGCGAACATCGGGATCGATCTCTACAACATGCTCAACTCGAACGTGGGCACGGCGTTCAACCAGGCATTCGGTACGGATGGCGCGACATGGATGCGCCCGACGGCCGTATTGAATCCACGGTTCGCGCGCTTCAACGTGACGTTCGATTTCTAAGTCACGTTCGATTTAGAAGAGGCGGGGCTCGAGCCCCGCTGTATAGTCGGCGGTACGAGAAGGTAGTTCACAGATCAGGGCCGGCCCGAAAGGGCCGGCCCTTCGTGTTTGGGGCAAATCGCTGATATTGCAGTCAACGAAGGAGTCCGCATGCGCCACCTCGCAAGGGTTCTTGTTGTGGTCGGGATCATCACCTTCCTACCCGCTCTCGGGTACGCACAGGAACTGACCGGAACAGTCCGCGATGCATCCGGCGGTGTCCTGCCTGGTGTCTCAGTCGAGGCCGCCAGTTCTGCGCTGATCGAGAAAGTCCGCACGACCGTGACGGACGGATCCGGTCAGTACCGCTTCACCGATCTTCGTCCCGGCGTCTACAACGTGACGTTCACGCTGACCGGCTTCGCCACCGTCCGGCGAGAAGCCCTCGAGGTCAGCGGTGCCGGTGTCATCACCATCAACGCCGATATGCGTGTCGGAGGAATCCAGGAAACGGTCACCGTCAGCGGTGAGTCGCCGGTCGTCGACGTCCAGACTAGTACGAAGAAGCAGACCGTGCTCGACGACTCGGTGATCGAAGTGCTGCCGTCAACGAGAAGTTACGGCAACCTGCTCGCAGTCGTGAACGGCATTCAGCGAACCGGCCTCGACAACGGCACGAACCCGGGCATGACGTTCTTCACCGCGCACGGTGGCCGCGGCAACGAAGGCACGGTGCAGATCGATGGCATGAACGTCGGCGCGGCCTTCAATGGCGGCGGTGTATCCGAGTTCGGCTACAACACGGCAAACGCCGCAGAAGTTCAGGTCACCGTGGTCGGCGGTCTCGGGGAAGTCGATCGCGGCGGGCCGGCCTTCAACATGATCCCGAAGACCGGCGGCAATACGTTCAGTGGGAGTGTATTCAGCAGCTACGCCGGAGAGTGGTCGCAGGCCAGCAACCTCGACGCCGAGCTCATCGCGTTCGGCATCACCGAGGTGCCGGCGATCATCAAGAACTGGGACAGCAGCTTTGCGCTCGGCGGACCGATCGCGAGGGATCGACTCTGGTTCTACGGCAGCCTGCGGACATTCGGCAGCTACACCGATGTGGCCGGGATGTACGGCAACAAGAACGCGGGCGATGCGAGCAAGTGGAGCTATGTCGAAGACCGCAGCCTGAAGGTGCGGAATGCGAACTCGAAGAAAGCTGCCACCATCCGCCTCACCGATCAACTGACGCCACGCAACAAGCTCGGTTTCTACTTCGACTATCAGAAGCCGTGCACGGGCTCCTCGTATTCGATGGACGGCGACCAGTGCCGCCAGCGCGGTGACGATTGGATTGCACTCAACGGCGGCTTCAACTCGGGCGCTCCCGAGTCGGGCAACGTGTGGGATGACCGCGAGAAGATCGTCCAGGCGTCGTGGTCGTCGCCCATGACGAACAAGCTGCTGTTCGAAGCGGGGTTGTCCTCGCTCAACAGCCGCTGGGGCGGCCAGGCTCCAGCGGGCGCGCTCATGGACTTCATCCCGGTCGTCGAGCTCGTGGCGCATCCCGGGGGCGGCGTGCCCGTGCCGTTCTATGCGTATCGCGCTCCGTGGAGCTTCTTTGGGAATCTCTACGGGCTCGATCAGCAGCACAACGTGTGGAAGGCCTCGCTCTCGTACGTCACGGGCGCGCACAGCATGAAGGTCGGATATCAAGCCGGCTATCTGCGTGAGAAGCAGACGCGGAACTCGGTGACGTCGGGTATCGAGAACTATCTCTTCTTCGACGGCTTCCCGATCTCGCTGACCCAGCAAATCAACGATCAGCGCTGGAGCAACCGCGTCCGCTATGACGGCTTCTATGTGCAGGATCAGTGGACGAGGAAGCGGGTGACGCTCCAGGGTGCGTTGCGCTACGAGTACGCGCGCAGCTGGTTTCCCGAGGGCGAAAACGGCATCCTGAGCTCGGGTCCCTTTATCGATACCCCGATCGTGTTTCCAAGGATCGAGGGTGTGAAAGGTTTCCACGACATCACGCCTCGTCTTGGCGTCGCCTACGATGTCTTCGGCAACGGCAAGACCTCCCTCAAGGCGAACTTCAGTAAGTTCCTGCAGCCCGCCAACAACGAGAGCGTGTTCACGTCCGGCAATCCGGCTGTGTCGTTCGCGGCGATGACGAGCCGGGGCTGGTTCGACGCGGACGGCGATTACGTGGCCGACTGCAACCTGCGGAACTCCGCAGCCAACGGCGAGTGTCAGCAGTGGGACAACCTGAACTTCGGCCAGGCCACGTCGGGAACCACCGTGAACCCGAAGGTCCTCGAGGGTTGGGGATCGCGACCGTACGACTGGCAGATGTCGGTCTCGCTGCAGCAGGAGATCGTGCCGCGCGTCTCTGCGGAGATCGGATACAACCGCCGATCGTGGGGCAACTTCTACTACACCGACAATCGCGCGGTTGGACCGAGCGATTACGACACAGTGACGTTGACCGCGCCTCGCCATCCCGAGTTGCCCGACGGCGGCGGATACCCGTACTCCTTCTATGTCGTGAAGGAAAACAAGTTCGGCGCCTTCGACAACTACTTCACCTTTGCCAAGGACTACGGTGACGTCACCTACTACTGGCATGGACTGGACTACAGCGCGAACGCGCGCTTGATGAACGGCCTGACCATCCAGGGAGGCGCGACGACCGGTCGCGGCATACGCGACACGTGCGACGTGCAGGCCAAGCTGCCGGAGACGACCCTCACGGTCCCATTCGGCACTGGCATCTCGCTGGTGGACTCCTGCGCCGTGAACGAAGTGTGGCAGACGACGTTCCGTGCGCTTGCCAGCTACACGATCCCGCGCATCGACGTGCTGGTGAGCGCCATCATGCGGTCGCAGGCCAACGCGCAGCCGACGACAACGCAGGATGCCGTGGCGAGCAACGGCCAGTCGCTCAACGCGAACTACGACGTCACCTCCGCGCAGGTCCTGGCGGCAATCGGACGACCGTTGCCTGGTGGAACTGCCACGCAGAGCGTGAACATCGTGTTGCCTGGTGAGGTCTACGGGCCGCGCATCAACTCGGTGGACTTCCGCTTTGCCAAGGTGCTGCGCTTCGGCGCCACGCGGACCAACGTCGGGCTCGATCTCTACAACCTGTTCAACGCGAACACGGGAACGGCGTTCAACCAGGCTTTCGGCATCGATGGATCGACGTGGCTGCGGCCGACGACGATCATGAACCCGCGATTTGTGCGGTTCAATGTGACGGTGGACTTCTAACCAGTAGGCGGTATGCCGTAGGCAGTAGGCAGTTGTGCCTACCGCCTACTGCTTACTGCATACGGTCTGCGGTCGCTCACGCCCTTACCTTCCGTCACCGTCACAACCTGATTGGTGGCGATCTTCTGGACGGTCTCCATCTGGCCACTCGGCCAGCGGATCTCGAGGCGATCGATCACAGTCGCTTGTGCCAGGCCGAAGTGCACGCGCAGATCGTGCTGACCCAGATAGCTCGATCCCGCCTTCGCCTCTCTCATCTGCGTTTTGCCGGCGGCGGTCAGGCGCAGCCGCGCGCCAATCGCATCGCGGTTGCTGCGAGTTCCTACCAGGCGCACAAGTAGCGAGTTGGTGCCCGCTGTGCCCTGATTGCGCAACAGGTCCGGCGCAGCGGCATTGTTGGTGACGAGCAGGTCGAGGTCGCCGTCGTTGTCGATGTCGGCCGCCGCGAGCGTGCGGCTGATGTGCTCGATCGCGAAGCCTGGGCCGGCCTGACGGGTCACGTCCCGGAATCGTCCATTCTCATTTCGCAGCAGCAGGTTGCGCTGCGCTTCTTTTGCACCCGGCCGGAAATGATTCGGGCTGTTCATCACGTGGCCGTTCACGATGGCCAGATCGAGATCGGCGTCGTTGTCCACGTCGAGGAATGCGGCGCCGAAGCCGACATAGGGAAGTGTTGGCGGTCCGACGCCGCTCGTGAACGTCGCGTCTTCGAAGAGTCCCTTGCCAAGATTCCGGAACAGCGTGTGCGCTTCGAGCTCGTGATTTGTCACGAACAGATCGAGATCGCCGTCGCCATCGTAGTCGCCGAAGTCCGTACCCATGCCCGCGCGCGGCCGGCCATCGCTCGCGACCGCTACGCCAGAGGGCAGCGCTACTTCCTTGAACGTACCGCGCCCCTCGTTGTGAAACAGAAAATTCGGCGTCGTGTCGTTGGCCACGAAGATGTCAGGCAACCCGTCATCGTCGTAGTCGCCGGCGACGACGCCGAGACCGTTGCCGCGCTGGGTAATGCCCGCTTCTTTCGAGATGTCGGTGAATGTGCCGTTGCCGTTGTTGCGATAGAGAACGTTCTGCAGCGGTTGGAAATTGAGCGGGTGACAGTAGATGCGGATCTTCTTTGCCGCGTCGCCGCAGAAGGCGTTGTTGTCGATCCGGGCGTCAACGTAGTTGACGACGAAGAGATCGACGTCGTTGTCGCGATCGATGTCAACGAACGCGCAGCTCGTGCTGAAGATCGGCGCTCCTGCGACTCCCGCGCGTGATGTGACGTCGCTGAAGCGCTGGCCGCCGTCGTTGTGATACAGGCGGTTCGGGCCGACGCTCGTCACGTAGAGGTCGGTCCAGCCGTCGTTGTCGTAGTCGGCGGCGCAGGCACCCATGCCATAGGCGGCGTGCGCGATGCCCGAGGACGCCGACACATCCTGGAAGGTTCCGTCGCCGCGGTTGCGATAGAGACGATCGCGCGCGGTGGCGTCAACCTTTGGATCGACAAGCGATCCGCCGTCCACGAGGAAGAGGTCCACCCATCCGTCCTGGTCGTAGTCGAAGAACAGCCCGCCGCTGCCCATGATCTCGAGCAGATGACGATCCGGCGTGCCGCCATTGACGTGGCGGAATGTGATACCCACTTCGGATGCCACGTCCGTGAATTGCGGCGGCATCACAGACACTTGCGCCATGCCCGCCACGCACAGGGCAATGATGACGGCGCGTCTCAACGCGACCTGCCCGTCTTGCTGATCAACTCGCGCCGCAGTCGTTCGTACGTGGCTTGCTCTTTTGCGCTCTCGTCCTTCTGCCCGAGCGTGGCGTACGCTTTCGCGAGATGACGATGGACGTCGAGAGGAGCGTTGAGCGCGGCCGCGGTGTTCAGGCGATCGATGGCCTCGGCCACCTGACCGCCTTCGAGTAGTGCGATGCCAAGATCGAGATGCGACACCGGCGCGCGCGGATCGAGCACGAGTGCGCGCCTCAGCAGAGTGACGGCGTTGCCGTAGTCGCCCGCGGCACGCGAGACTGCTGCCTCCCGCCGCAGGCGTCCCAGCTCGAACGTACGAGCGCGTGCTTCGCTGTCCTCGGCCTGCAGTCGCTGAAACACCTGCATTTCCGCAGTGCCCTCATCGGTGTTGCCCATTCGAATGAGCGTCGTGGCGTGGACGTAGCGCGCTTCGCGGTGGCCCGGATCGATCTCGAGCGCGCGTCGTGACGCATTCACGGCATCCGTAAGGCGCCCCTCACGAAGATGAACCTGGCCCAGCGCTGTGAGTGCGTCCACATCGCGTGGATCGACGAGCAATGCGATCTCGAGCTCCGCTCGCGCCTGCTCGTCGTCTCCCTTCAAGTAGTACACGTGCCCGAGATCGCGATGAGCCGCGTGGTCGTTGGGCACCAAATCGACGCGGGACGTGAAGGATGTGACGGCGGCGTCGAGGTCCTGTTCATCCTGTTGCAGCGTGCCAATCATGCGGTGGATCGTATTGGCACCAAGCAGCGGCTTCTGCGAGAGCGCTGCCTGAAGCTCGCGCATCGCTTCCGCGCGCCGGCCCTGACGTTGATAGCCGAGGCCGAGCAGGTAGTGTGCCCGTGCAGACGAGGGCAGCGCACGAAGTGTGTCGGTGAGCGCCTGCTCCGCTTCGTCGGGTTGCTCGCTTTCGACCAGCGCGTTGGCGAGCGCGATACGGGTCCGCTCGTCGCGCGGGTTGAGACGGACGGCAGTGCGCAGTTCACCAATGCCGCGCGCGGTTTCACCATCTGCGAGATCGACCATGCCGAGGACTCGATGCGCCTCAGCGCGATCAGGTGACTGCGCCACCGCGGCCGTGAGCAACGTGCGCGCATCATCGACACGTCCGCTTCTGAATGCGGCGGCGGCGCGCATGGTGGCGTCTCCGTCGGAAGGCGTCGGGGTCATCAGCGGATCGAGTCGCAACGACTCGCGGAGTTGACCGATCGCCTGCGTCAAATCGCCTTTCTGCAGTGAGGCAAAGCCTGCGGCGTACGCAGCCGGTGGAAGAAATGGATCGATTCCCGGAATCTCCCGCACCAGATCCAGCCTGATGAATGGAGCAGCGGCCGCAGTCTGGTCGGCCGGGCGTTGAATCTGTCGCAACAATTCGAGCCCGGCTTCGCCTTGGTTGTTCTCGACCAGATGGCGAGCCAGCAGATAGGTGCGGGTGGGATCGTTCGGACTGAGCGTATGAGCGGCCTTCAATGCGTCAGTGGCAGCGGCCGCATTGCCGGTGACCTGCGCATGGATGAGCCACAGCAGCAGAGGCACCTCCGGGCGAGCAGGGTCTGCCGCACGCGACGCCTCGAGCTCCTTGACTGCGTCGGCGAAGCGAAGCCGATCGAGATAGAGGCCACCAATTGCGAGATGCATGCGCGCCGCGAGCTTCGGGTCGGCTCGGCCGACGTCCGCCATCATCGCGCGCTCGCGATCCTGAATCAGTGCGTCCCACCGCGACAGCGCAGCGGCCATGGCGTCGAGCGCGATCGAGAGCCGTGGCCCTTCGTCGCCATACGCGCCGTCGAGGGCGAGGCTGAACTGTCCGAGGGCGCTCAGGAAATCGCTGCGCGGGTCGGATGCTTGAGCAGCGACACGCGACGATGGCATAAGCGCGACCAGCGCGTACACGACGATCGCTCTGCGAAGAAATGTGGGACTGGTCACGGCCCTCTGCAATTGCAGAAGAGTAATGGACTTTGACTTTAATTTACATGTGACTCATAAATACTTTCCTTGGGCAATCACTGAAACATATGAGCCCTGATGCTCATGTGGAGATTGCCGGAGGGACCTATGCGTGTGAAGTCGGCCGAGGAAGACACCCCGTTTGTGACCCTTCCCAGAGTGCTGAGCGCGTTGGCACTCGTGATGTTCGCTTTACTCATTCCAACAACCAGCTACGCTCAAGCGACGCTGGCGGGCATTGTTCGTGACACGTCGGGCGCTGTTTTGCCTGGTGTGACGGTGGAAGCAGCCAGTCCCGTCCTCATTGAAAAAGTTCGAACCGCAGTGACTGACGGCACAGGTCAGTATCAGCTTGTCGACCTGCGGCCCGGAACGTACACGGTTACCTTCAATCTGTCCGGCTTCCGTCCGGCGCGGCGAGAGAACGTTGCCATCAGCGGTGCCGGCGTCATCACGGTCAACGGCGAGATGAGTGTCGGTGGAGTCACCGAGACGTTGGTCATCCAGGCTGAGACGCCCGTCGTCGAGACGCAAACGGTTCGCCGGCAGGCAGTCATCGAAAGCCAGACCATCACAGAGTTGCCGGCTGCTCGCGGCTACGGCGCGATCCTCGCCGCCATTCCCACCCTGCAGGGAGCGGGCGCGAACTCATCGTCATCGGTCAACCCGAGCTTCTTCAGCGCACACGGCGGCCCCGGCAACGAAGGGCGCGTGATGGTGGATGGCTTGAGCGTCGGCGCAGCATTCAACGGCGGCGGTGTGTCCGGCAACGCGTACGACACGGCCAACGCACAGGAAATGCAGATCTCCATTTCCGGTTCACTCGGTGAGGCGGAAATCGGCGGCCCGATGCTGAACATCGTGCCAAAGACCGGTGGCAACACCTTCTCCGGCACGGCCTTCGCCAGCGGCGCAGGTGAATGGGCGCAGGGCAGCAACATCGACAGCGAGCTCGAGGCCTTTGGCATCACCGAGGCGGCCGCGCTGATCAAGCTGTGGGATGTGAGCTTCGCACTTGGTGGACCGATCAAGAAGGACAAGTTGTGGTTCTTCGCCAACTACAGAGATTTCGGCAATCACACCGACATCCCCGGTCTCTACGGCAACCTGTACGAGGGTGACGCGTCGCACTGGGACTACGCACCGAACCCGAACGTCAAGACGCGCACGGCGACAGCCAAGACCGTGACCTCGATTCGTCTGACGACACAGCCCACGCCGCGCAACAAGTTCAGCTTCTACTACGACTATCAGTGGGACTGCGACCAGGGATCGCAGAGCAGAGACGAGGGATGTCGGACGAAGGGAGAGGACTACAACTTCGGAACGGTCTTCGGCTCCGGGTTCTCTTCCGAGGGGAACACCAACTTCTGGGATGCGCGCGAGATCATCTCGCAGGCGACCTGGTCGTCACCGGTCACCAACAAGCTGCTCCTCGAAGCGGGCTACGCCACGTTCCTCAGCCGCTGGGGCTGGCAGCCGCAGCCGGGCATGATCACCAACCTCGTGCAGATGACGACGGTGGTGCCGACGTTCCGCGTGTATCGCGGTGTCTACAACATCCTCGACAACTCGCAGAACCCGAACACGTGGCGGGCATCGGCAACCTACGTGACCGGCGCACACAACATGAAGTTCGGCTATCAGGGCGCCTATCACATCGAGGAGACCACGGATCTCGCCAACGATGCGCAGTTAGCGCTGACCGATCTCACGTTCATCGTGCCCGGGATGTATTCCGCCGAGATGCGAATCGCGCCGTGGCAGCAGAGCAACAGGACGGAGTACCACGCGTTCTACGCGCAGGACCAGTGGACGCTTGGACGCATGACGTTGCAGGGCGCGCTTCGATACGACCGCGCGTGGAGCTGGTTCCCTGCTGAGCACAATGGCGCACCACAGGCGTCACGATGGAATGCGGCGCCGATCACGTTCGGAAAAACTGACGGCGTCACCGGATACAACGACATCACACCGCGCGGTGGCTTTGCCTACGATGTCTTCGGCAACGGCAAGACATCACTCAAGGTGAATGTCGGCAAGTATCTGCAGAGCGCGAACAACCAGGAGAACTACACGATCAGTAATCCCGCGCTCGATGGCCGCAATGGACGGCGCGGCCCGAACTTCCAGACGACGGCCACGCGCAACTTCATCGACTTCGATGGCGATCACGATCCCGATTGCAACATGCTCGACCCGAACCCGAATGGAGAGTGCATCACGCCGCTCGGGAACTTCGCCAATCCGAACGCGTTGACGATTGTGAATCCCGACGTTCTGCACGGGTGGGGTGTACGTCCCTATGACTGGCAGTGGGGCGCGTCCGTGCAACAGGAGATCCTGCCGCGGACGTCACTCGAAGTCGGTTACGCGCGTCGTTGGTTCAACAACTTCTTCGTCAACGACAACATCAACATCTCGGCGGCGGACTTCCAGTCGACGACGATCACAGCTCCGGCGAATGAGAAACTTCCCGACGGCGGCAGCTTCCCCGCGCCGTATCTGCTCTTACGGCCGGGCGCCAATACTGCGATCCAGAACCGCTACACGTTTGCCAGCGACTATGGCGACTGGACCAACTACTGGCACGGCGTGGACGTCACCGTCAACTCGCGTCTGCGGAACGGCCTGACGCTGCAGATCGGATCGAGCACCGGTCGCGCGGTGACGGATAACTGCGAGGTCGCCGCGAAGGTGCCGGAGATCTTCAACCCGGCGCTGACCAACCCGTCGCCATTCACCACGAACATCTACCAGCGGTCTGACTCGTGTCACAAGGCCGAGTCGTGGCAGACACAGGTCCGCGGCTTTGCTTCGTACGTGATTCCGAGAATCGACGTGCTTCTCAGCAGCATCATGCGCTTCCAGCCCAACGCCACCTTCGGTGTGGGTGCAACGCCTGAAGGGAACAGCACCGGTCTTGCCGCCAACTACACGCCGCCAGGGATGGCGCAGCAGGTCAACCTGTTACTTCCGGGAACCGAATATGCGGACCGCATCAATCAGGTCGACCTTCGCGTCGGCAAGCTCCTGAACATCGGTGGTACCCGAACGAATGTCGCGATCGACATCCTGAATCTGTTCAATTCGAACACCGGAACCGCGTTCGAGCAGAACTACGGCGACGGGTCGCAGTACCTGCGTCCGACGCAGATCCTCAACCCGCGCTTCGTCCGGTTCAATGTGACGATGGACTTCTAACGAGTAGGCAGTAGGCGGTAGGCAGTCTTTTGCCGACCGCTTACTGCCTACGGCCTACCGCTTCGAATCCATCCTCCCGTATCTCCCCGATTCAATCCCCCGAATTTGCCGGTAATTTCACGGAGGAATCGCTTGATTCGTTAGTAGTCCGAAACTACTATGCGGGGCACATTCTTTGCCTTTGTCGGGCTAGCTCATTTGGGCAATGTGGCCCGGGCTCGTTCACGGTGACCCCTCAGCTGTGGAGGAAGGTGCATGGGAGTTAGGTTCGTTCGCTGTCTTGCCGTCATGGCGCTGATGGCCTTGATGCCATCGCTCGCGCACGCGCAGTCGTCCATCACCGGCACGATTCGCGACGCCTCCGGCGCAGTATTGCCGGGCGTCAC